>Ga0101944_10002918_pt1 | contig 25656 bp, 22 predicted proteins | sample DewCreD2012metaG_FD_75245 | JGI IMG/M metagenome (GOLD analysis project Ga0101944, IMG submission 75245) | Hot spring sediment bacterial and archeal communities from British Columbia, Canada, to study Microbial Dark Matter (Phase II) - Dewar... ... | reverse complement strand
AGAGGCCGCTACGGCCGGCTCATCGGGCGCCCGCCGGCCGCAGGCATGAGCCTGGCCCAAAGCATTGCTTCCGATCCATCGCCTCTGGATCATGTGAAGATCGTGAACTCGGGGGTCAACAGTCTGAAGGAATTCGGAAGGGAGACTCGGCCTCAGTTTTCCGCCGTCGAGCTGGACGCCGGTGTTCAGGCCGCCCGCAGAAAGGGTCTCAAGACCATGGTTCACGCCAATGGAAGCGTCCCGGTCCGCGATGCCGTGGACGCCGGGGCCACGTCCATCGAGCACGGTTTCTTCATGGGCGAGTCCAACCTGGAGCGAATGGCCGACCTCCAGGTCTTCTGGGTGCCCACGGCCATCACCATGAAGGCTTACGCCCGGGAGCTGCCCAAGGGAGCACTCGAGGCGGAAATCGCCTGGCGGACCCTGGAGCATCAGATGGAGCAGATCGCTCACGCAAGGCGTCTGGGTGTCCCCGTGGTGGTGGGGACCGACAGCGGAAGCCTTGGGGTACACCATGGCCTTGCCGTGGCAGGGGAGATGGAAATCCTTGTGGATGCGGGCTACTCGGTCGAGGAGGCCGTGTGCTGCGCCACCTCCGATCCTTCGAGGCTCCTCGGCCTTCGCGGCGAAATGGGCCAGATCAAGAAGGGGATGGAGGGAACCTTCGTGGTGGTGGCCGGCCCTCCCGAGACGCTGCTCCGCCGCATGGGCCGGCCCGAGAAAGTCTTCGTTCAGGGCCGCCTGGCGGCGTCCGAAGGTCTTCCGATTCCGGCAGGATAGGGCGCTCGCTCAACGTCCGTAATTGCACGTCTTCAGCCGGCGGCGGCCGAACCCTCGTCGGCCACGGTGACGCGCTGAATTTCCTCGAGGGTGGTGAGCCCTCGGAGCACCTTTTTCATGCCGTCGTAGCGCATGGTCTGAAAGCCTGTCCTGGCGGCGCTCCGCTGGATTTCCATGAGGGAAGCCCCCCGGGAGATCTGGGTGCGGATGTCGTCGTTGATGACGATGAGCTCATGGATGGCGATGCGTCCGGAATAACCACTGCCGCTGCATTGAAGGCAGCCCCGCCCCCGGGAGAGGGTGATTTCCTCCCTGTCGATGACGAAAAATCTCCGGAGGGTCTCGGGGTCGGGCGTGTACGGCTCGCGGCAGTGGTCACAGATCTTCCGGACCAGTCTCTGGGCCAGCACGCCCACCATGGAGGGGGCGACCATGTAGGGCTGAACGCCCATGTCGTTGAGTCGCGTCAGAGCCTGGATGGCGTTGTTGGTGTGGAGGGTGGCCAGGACCAGGTGCCCGGTCAGGGCCGCGCGGCAGGCGATCTCGGCGGTTTCGACGTCCCGGATCTCGCCCACGAGGATGACATCGGGATCCTGGCGGAGAAAAGCCCTCAGGGCAGCGGGGAAGTCGAGGTCGACGGCTGCGTTGACCTGGATCTGATTGATTCCCGGCAGGCGATATTCGATGGGGTCCTCGATGGTCGTGATGTTGACTCCCGGCCGGTTGAGATACTTCAACATGGAAAAGAGCGTGGTCGTCTTTCCGGATCCCGTGGGCCCGGTGACGAAAAAGATGCCGTACGGGATGGCCATGACCCGCTCCAGTCCATCCAGATTGGCCTTCGAAAAACTCAGCTCCCGCAGGTCCTGGACGTCCCTGGTCTCCATTTGCCCGAGCACCCGGAGGACGATCTTTTCCCCGTAACTGGTGGGAACGGACGAGAAGCGAAAGTCAATGGTGCGATTGGGGAGGGTGAGGCACAATCGCCCGTCCTGCGGGCGCCGCTTTTCGGTGATGTTGAGATCGGCCAGGATTTTCAACCGCGAGACCAGCGGCGGCAGAAGGGATCTTTCGATTTTGCTCTTTTCCTGAAGAACGCCGTCCACTCGGAATCGGATGCGGACCTTGTCCTCGCCCGGTTCGATGTGAATGTCGCTGGCGCCTTCCCGGACACCCAGGAGCAGGAGCCCCTGCACGAACTCCACCACGGCCTGGGAACCGGCTATTTTCTGAAGCTCATCCCGCGTGAGCTCGCTGATGTCCTCGATCACCACCGTGTCGGTAACGATGCGGCTCGAAAGGTCGCGAAGCTTCTGCTCCGTCTTGTACTCCACCTCGATGGCCGCTTCGATGTCATTGGGGAAAGCAAAGACGGGGCTGACGGGACAGCCCAGGAGTGAATGGGCTTCCCGGAGCATCATCTGGTTGGCGGGGTCCGCCGTGGCGGCGGTGACGGCTTCTCCGAACTGGTAGAGCAGGATGATGTGGTTCTTTCTGGCAAAGGACTCGGGCAGTCTTTGCACCACTTCGCGCTGGAACAGGGTCTTGCTGAGATCCACGTGGGCGACGCCGATGGAATCTCCCCACATCCGGGCAAGAATCGTCTTCTGATGCGGGTTCATCCGCACCAGGTGCATGAGGACAGCGAACGCATCGTCGTGGTACCGCCTGAGGAGGCGACGGCCGGCAGCCTCACCGACGATGCCGCGGGAAACGAGAAGCTCCATGAAGAGAGGGTTTTGATTCATGGCCTCATCGGGTTGCACGAGATCGGAAATCGGAGCCCGGTCCCCGGAAAGTGAAAACAGAGCGCGCCGGTCAACGGACGGTGACTCTCCCTGGTTTGTCCTGGAAGGTTTTCCATGTGTCCTTGATGATCACCTTGATCTCCGAGATCGGCGTGTCTTTTCGTATGTAGTTGGCGGCGCCAAGGGAGAGGCATCTCTCGATGCTCTCCATGTCCGTCACGGAGGTGAGAACAATGACGAAGGCATCGGGAAAGCTCGAAAACAGCTCCTCGAGGACTTCATCGCCGTTCTTGAAGGGCATGTTCACATCGAGAAGCATCAGATTGGGCTTGAGCTTCCTGTAGAGCTCGATGGCCTCATCTCCCGTCCTTGCCTCTCCCACCACCTCGCAGTTCATGGAGGTGAGAACCGCCTTGATCAGCATCCTGCAATGACTCTCATCATCCGCCACGACTACCCGCGGCCTTCTCACGTCGCTCGACACTGCCTGACCTCCAATGGAAGGGTAAAAGTAAAGGTCGAGCCGAAGCCGACCTCGCTTTCAACACTCAGTGCTCCCCTGTGCTCCTCGATAATCTTCCTGGCGATGGCGAGCCCCATGCCGGTGGATTTTTCGCCTGCCGTCGGTTCATTGGACATGCCGGGAAGCCCGGAGAAGAGCCTGGCCTGGTCTTCGCTCGCGATGCCCATTCCTTCGTCGGTGACTCTGACGACGGCCGTTCCGTTTTGTCGGGAGAGGGAGACGGAAATCCTGGACCTTTCGGCGGAGTACTTGATGGCGTTTCCGATGAGGTTATCCAGCACCTGGCTGATGCGGTTGCGGTCGAAGGGGAAGTTCGGGATCCTCGACAGGTGATGATCGAGAGTGATGCGCTTGCTTCTCGCGAGGATGGCGTTCACCTTGATGCGCTCGCGGATCAGCCGGCTCAGGGAGTCCTTGCGCACCTGGAGCTTGAGTCTGCCGTCCTCCATGACCGCCATGTCGAGGATATCGTTCACGAGGGTGATCATGCTGTTGCTGGCGCTGTAAATAGTGGTCAGGAAGTCCCGCTGCTGACTCGACAGGGGATCGCTCCTGTCGTTCAGGAGTATCTCGCTGAGTCCCCGGATCGACACGAGAGGGTTCCTGAGGTCGTGGGCCACCAGCCCAATGAAGCGGTTCTTGACGCGGTTCATCTCCGCCAGCCGGCTTTCGGCGTCTGCGTAGCGAAGCACCGTCGAGCGAAGGAGCTGCTGTTTGATCTCATGATCCTTTTCCCTGGCCCACTGCTCCATGAGAAGGCTCACGAGCTTCGAGAACTCGGGATCGGCGAGCTGTTCGCCATTCAGTTGGTTGAGAAAGTGCTCGTTCATGGGGATGCCTTTCCGAACCGCTTACGGATGGGGTCGATGTTGCCCAGTCCGCAGAAGGGCCTGTCACCCAGGACATGGTCGATGCCGACGCCCTTGAGGGACGCGAGGCATTGACAGATCAGGATGATGTCTCCCGGGTTGTGAATGACGCTTCCATGCTGTGGGGCGATCACCGAGAAGGGAATCTGGGCAATCTGCTCGAGGGCCAGCCTCAGTGCCCGCTCGGATGTCATGATGTGACGGTGGAATTCCATGATCTCCCAGACGGGACAGGCACCGTTGTTTTGAGTGCAGGGGACTCTTGGGTCAAGGCTTTGACATTCGTTGCACGCTCCTGAAAGCTCCAGGAAAAGGCTCCAATGAGACATGTAGCCGCTGAAGAGATCGCCGGTGAAAAGGATGCCGGTTTTCTCGTCGAAGGTGATGAAGCTTCCGACCGAGTGCGCATAAGGGGTCCTTATGAAAAGAAGACGCCTGCCCGAGGAAAACCGCAGCTCGTGGTCGATGTTTCCGAGGGACAGGAAAGCGGCCGTTTCCGAGTAGTGCTGAATGAACCTGTGGTTCGACTCATCGGAGATGATCTGCAGGTCCGGTCGGTTGATGATGCCTTCCAGGTGGGGGATGCTTCCGCAAAGCCTGGGGTCGTAATTCTGGTAAACGAGGGCCTTGATGGACGATGGGGAGATGCCTGTCTGGAGAATCTTGATCATGACCTTTGGGAAGGCCGAGCGGCTGCCCCCATCGATGATCACTCCTTCGTTCTCATCCACCACGAGGTAGGGGTTCGCCTGTGATCCCGACTGTTCATCGTGAAAACCCACCCAGTATACTCCGCCGGCCAGTTCGATTGGACGGTTGTAGTCAGGGTTCGATGGAGCGATCAGGGGCATCGGTTCCACACCTTTCATTTCATTGGGATTTGGACTGACTGCCCCGAGAATTCAGCAGCTGCCCCATTTCCGAGGGACGCTCCAGCCTCCGACAATCGAGACGGGTTCCGGCACCGAAGCCGGTTGAGAGCAGCTTTTGGGCCAGAACGATGGGGGCCGTGCTTTCCATCATGAACAAAGCCTGGGACCTAAGGGGGTTCGGCACGGTGTGAATGAGCCGATGCCAGACCTTGGTGGCGCAGCCGGCTTCGAAGGTCGTCAGGACCAGCCTCCCGGATTCCGCGGCGGCAAGGGCTTCGAGGAAGGCCCCGGAAGATGTCAGCTCTCCCAGGACGATGACATGCGCTCCCTGCTTCATGGCCTGCCTGATGCCTTCCCGCTGGGAGCCAACGTCTCGACCGATCTCTCTCTGGATGATCTGGCTTCTTGCCGGGCGATGCAGAAACTCGGCGGGATCCTCAAGGGTGATGATGCGGCTGACCCTTTGCTGGTTGATATGGTTGACCATGGCGTGAAGGGTGGTGGTCTTTCCGTGCCCGGCGCCGCCGCTGATGATGACGAAACCGCTCGAGGAGAGGGCCAGTTCCTCGACCCAGGAGGGCAGGCCAAGCTCCTCGAGGGTCGGAATGGAGGTGGGGATGCGACGAATGACCAGCGAAGGCGCGCCTCTCTCCCTGAAAACCTGCACCCTGAAACGGCCGTGCACGGGGTCCTGGTGCGAGAAGGTCGCGATGCCCTCGGACAGGAAGCGCTCCCAGTGCTCTTCGCTCATCAGGGATTTGGCACAGCGCACGCAGTCCAGCACGGTAACGGCAGGCAGTCCCGTGGATTCCATGTGACCAGTTGTCTTGATCCATGGTGACGTCCCCTGGGTGATCAGGAGATCGGAGCCCTCCGAGATGACGAGCAATTCGAGGAGGGTCGCCAGGAGACCGTTCTCGCGCGACTCTCCCACCGACGCGGGGTCGAAGCCCGCGACCATCCTGTGAACGCTGAACAGGCGGAGGCTTCGATCCAGGACTTCCCCCGGGACCCTCACGGGCTCGACTCTTCTTCCCGTCAAGATCTCGACGTCATAGATGGCCGCGAGGTCCTCGGGGTTCTCCATGGCCAGCTCCAGGACCCTTTCGCCAACACGAAGCGGGATAATACGGTACTTCAAGAGGATTCGCGCGGGCAGCACGCCGTCCGAAAGGTGGAGGATGGACCGGCCTCCCCCACCCAGGCTTGAAGGATCGCCTGGCGGCTTTTCCGCCGGACTGCCTGGAGTGGGTTCGAGAGAGAAAAGATCCGTGCAATCCGTGGACGGACCGTTGATCCCCGCGAGTTGATCCTGCTGAATGGTTTTTTCTGGGCCCTCAATTTCGCTCCGGATGGGTACCGATGGCGGCGGACCCGAGCTGGAGTCCGATTCGGTCTCTGCCCGAGGCTCTTCCCGGTCTCCCCGCTTTTCCTTGAGCAGCTTCTTGATATCCGCCTGAGAAACCTTCGTTCTCTTGGATTTGCTGACTATTTCATCCTCGGCGATTTCTTCCAGCATTCGGCGAAGATTGAAGGCCTCGGGCATGACAGATCTCCGATTCCATGATCGATGTTTGGGGTCTGGTGGGGCGCCCGGACGACCGGAGCTCTCCGTGAGCCCGGGCGACGCTTGCGTCCCGTTCTTTCAAGGAGTTGGAGGTTCTATCGGATGGGGATCAAGGAAACTGAAGGGTCCGCGGGCGATTCGCGGACCCCTGGAGGAGAAGTTGGGGCTGGATTGTCGGTTTCGGGATTGAGGGTGCAATCCTACCGGGCGTCGGCCAGGGCCCCGTCCACAATGGCCCGGGCTTCATCCTGAATCTTTCGGAGGTGCTCGGGACCGAGAAAGCTCTCCGCGTATATCTTGTATATGTCCTCGGTGCCCGAGGGTCTGGCCGCGAACCACCCGTTTTCGGTCACGACCTTGATGCCGCCGATGGGGGCCCCGTTCGCCGGTGCGTGGCTCATCCTGGCGATGATGGGCTCGCCGGCCAGCGTGGCGGCGGGGATTTGCTCGGGCGACAGCTTCTGGAGCACCTGCTTTTGAGCGGAAGTGGCCGGAGCGTCAAACCGCTCGTAAAAAGGCCTTCCAAAACGTTCCACCAGCTTCAGGTAGAGCTCTCCCGGATCCATTCCCGTCCGTGCGGTCATCTCGGCGGCCAGAAGATCCAGGATGATCCCGTCCTTATCCGTGGTCCAGACCGTGCCGTCCATCCGCAGAAACGAAGCCCCGGCGCTCTCCTCTCCGCCGAACCCGAGGGAGCCGTCGAACAATCCGTCCACGAACCACTTGAACCCCACGGGAACCTCGGCGAGTTTCCGGTTCAGAGCCCGGGCCACCCGGTCGATCATGCCGCTGCTCACGAGGGTCTTCCCGACGGCCGCACTCTCGGGCCATCCGGGCCGGTTCTGGAAAAGGTAATCGATGGCCGCCGACAGGTAGTGGTTGGGATTCATGAGCCCCGAGCTGCGCGTCACGATCCCATGCCGATCGCAGTCGGTGTCGTTACCGAAGGCCACGTCAAAGCGGTCCTTCAACTGGATGAGGCCGGCCATGGCATAAGGAGATGAGCAGTCCATGCGGATCTTGCCGTCCTTGTCCAGCGTCATGAAACTGAAAGTCGGGTCCACATGGGGGTTGACCACCTCGAGATTCAATTGGTAGCGCTCGGCGATGGGCTCCCAGAAGGCGACCACCGAACCCCCCATGGGATCCACGCCGATGTGGATTCCCGCCGAACGAATGGCCTCCAGGTCGATGACGCTCATGAGGTCGTCCACGTAAGGCCGGATGAAGTCGACACGGTGGGTGGTTTCGGCGTTGAGGGCCGATTCGAAGGGAGTCCTTCGCACCTCCCGGTTATCGTTGGCGAGAAGGGCATTGGCGCGGTCCTCGATCCAGCGGGTGACGCTGGTTTCCGCGGGACCGCCATGGGGCGGATTGTACTTGAAGCCGCCGTCCTCGGGAGGGTTGTGAGAGGGCGTCACCACAATGCCGTCGGCCAGACCCGCGGGGCGGGTGCGGTTGTGCACCAGAATGGCGTGCGAGATCACAGGGGTGGGCGTGTATCCGAGGTCCTCCTGGATCATCACATCCACTCCGTTGGCCGAAAGCACCTCGAGGGCGGTGATGAAGCTCGGCTCGGAAAGTGCGTGGGTGTCCTTGCCGAGGAAAAGGGGCCCGCGGGTGCCGCTCATGCTCCTGTAGTCGCAGATTGCCTGGGTGGTGGCCAGCAGATGCGCTTCATTGAAGCTGTTCCTGAGCGATGAGCCGCGGTGTCCCGAGGTGCCGAAGGCCACCCGCTGGGCCGGGTCTGCCACGTCGGGTCGATTCACGTAATAGGCGCTGATGAGGCGCGGAACATTGACGAGAATGGATTTGGGGGCGGGCTGACCGGCCAGCGGATGTAATGCCATGGCGCACTCTCCGTAGGGGATGTGAGCGAAAGGGGTTCCTGATCAATCCTGGGTGGAGCCTTAGCCTCAAATGGGCGGTGCGATGATCACGAGCAGCCGTAAGTCGGACTTGGCGCGCAGTCCATGAGGCTCGGCGATCTGTGAGATGACCACGTCACCGGCCCTGGCCGGCAGCGTGGAGCCATCCTTTCCCAGAAACTCGCCCTCGCCCTCCATGACCGTGAGAGTGACCTCGCCCTCGATGTCGTGGGAGTGCACGGGAAGCTCCTGCCCGGCCTTGAAGTTGAAATTCAGCACCTTCAGGTAAGGGGAATCGTGCACCAGGAGCCGCTTGAAGCTTCCTTCAGAAAAATCATTGGCTTCGTACAGGTTGACGTGCTTCATGACATCCTCCCTCTGAGAACCTTTTTAAGGATTGGCGGATAAGTCCTGGGAACCAGTTTTTCACTTCATGATAAAGTAAAAAAATTTCTGCGGTAATGCGGTAACCTTGGTGGATCTGAATACGGAATCCTGAAGTCTCTCACTCAGCATAAGTGCCAATCGCGCTCTATGTCAATGGAGTGCCACGGGCCCATGTGCGCGAGGCCAGGCATAAATTGACCATTTCAGGGCGATGATGCTAAGTACAACCTCACGAAAGTCGAAAGGAGGAGGGCCCTTCAACATGCGCATAGACGTGCACACGCATATTTTCCCCCCCGAGGTGGTTGCCCGCCGCGAGGGTTTTTTCGATGGAGAGCCGGCTTTCAGGCTGCTCTACGAATCGCCGGGATCCAGGCTGGCCACGGCGGAGACCCTCCTCGAGAGCATGGACCGCACCGGGATCGATCGGTCCGTTGCCTTTGGCTTTCCGTGGGAAAGCGGGGAACTGACCCGCCGGCACAATGAGTATGTGCTTGAATCCGCGGCAAGGTATCCGAGCCGGCTGATTCCCCTGGCCTGCGTCGCCCCCTTGGCGCCGGGAAGCCTCGAGGAGGCGGATCGATGTTTGCGGGCGGGAGCCCGAGGTCTAGGGGAGCTGGCCGTTTACGAGGACCGTGATGTTCAGGAGGTATTGAAGGCCCACGAAGACCTCTTCCAGCTTTGCCGATCCCATGGGGGGGTTCTGCTGGTGCATGCCAACGAGCCCGTTGGACATCACTACCCCGGTAAGGCACCCTTCGGCCTCGATTTCTACTACTCCCTGGCCCGAATGGCCTCGGGGATGGCTCTGATCCTGGCCCACTGGGGTGGAGGGCTATGCCTTTTCGAACTGCTCAAGAAGGAAGTGCCCGAGGTTCTCGCTCACGTCCATTACGATACGGCGGCGTCTCCTTACCTCTATCAACCCTCCATATACGCGACGGTCTCCAAGATCATCGGACCTGAAAGGGTGCTCTTCGGGAGTGATTTTCCGCTGCTTTCGCCCGAACGGTACCACCGGGAGATGGTCCAGGCCGGCCTGGGCGAGATGGAAATGAAGGGGATCCTCGGGGGAAATGCGGCTCGGCTCCTCGGATTGACCGACCGGATTATCGGGGAGTGACCGAAAATCATGTCTCCCTCATGGAAGTCAAGACCAATCAGCCTTCGAACGCGGATGGCGCTGAGCCTGCTGACCCTCCTGGGGATCGCCCTGGCCGGGGGAATCGCGACGGCAGTCACCGTCAATCGCATCAGTGCGCAGGTTGCCGCCGCGGTCAATGAGCACGCGACGGCATCGCATCTTTCCCAGAAGCTCCAGACCTCCCTTTCCATGCAAAGGGCTCTGCTGGCCCATCACATGCTGGACCCCGATCCGGCCTGGATGGAGGAACTGGATCAGCAGCACCGGGAGTTCGAGCAGGGGCTCAGGAAGGCCAGGGAGATGGCCCGGGAGGATGAGGACCGTGCGGTGCTCAACGACATCGAATCCAGCTATCTCCGGTACTCGTATGCCAGGCAGCGGGCCGTCGAGAGCTCGAGGGCGGGTGGGGGGTCTGAAGGGCCAGGCGTTGGAGGTGAGATGCAGACCCGGTTTTCAGCCATTCTCGGTCTCTGTGAGCTTTACGGTGAAATGCAGGCGCGGAAGATGGAAGAAGGCCGAAGCCACATCCTGAATCGGGTGCGCTTCATCAAGGTCCTGGCTTTTCTGACCATTGGGGGCGTGGCGGTCCTGGGACTGGTCCTCTATTACACCCTGATGGATCGAGTGCTGAAGCCCTTGCGCCGCATGGCTCTCGCCGCGGGTCCGGATCAGCCGCAAGCCCCGGTGATGGACGAGGTGAAGGCTCTGAGCCTTCGAGTGCAAAGCCTCATGCAGGACGTCGACCAGACCCAGAGTGCGCTGCAGCAGAGCCGGGAACATCTGCTCCAGGCAGAGAAGCTTGCGTCGGTGGGAAAGCTGGCCGCCGGAGTGGCTCACAGCATCCGCAATCCCTTGACCTCGGTGAAGATGCGGCTGTTCTCCATGGAGCGCACGCTGGAGCTGAGTCCTGCCCAGCGGGAGGACATCGAGGTGATCTCCGAGGAGATCCGGCACATCGACACCATCGTCCGGAACTTCCTCGAGTACTCGCGGCCGCCGAAGCTCAAGCTTCAGTACGTCAGTCCCTCCGACGTCGTCGATGCCGCCATCCAGCTGCTCAGGCATCGCATCGAGTCCTATGGAGTCGAGGTGGAGGTTTACCGTCAGCGAAGTCTTCCGGAGGTTGAAGGGGATCCCGAACAGTTGAAGGAGGTCCTGGTCAACCTCATGGTCAATGCGTGCGAGGCCATGCCGGATGGTGGAAAGATCACCATTCGGGAGGAGGAGGGGCGCACCGAGCCCATGGGGCGTGTTGCGGTGGTCCGGGTGAGCGACACGGGGCCCGGGGTTCCGGATGCGATCAAGGAGAGGGTTTTCCAGCCTTTCTTCAGCACCAAGGAAGAGGGGACCGGCCTGGGGCTCAGCATTGCCGAGCGAATCATCCACGACCACAAGGGCTGCCTCAACCTGAGATCCCGCGAGGGGAAGGGGGCCACATTCATCATCACGCTTCCGTGTCGGGGGGACGCATGGCTGAGATATTGATCGTGGACGACGATCCGCAGTTGCGGCAGAGCTTCGAGAAGCTGCTGCGCCAGGAGGGCCACACCGTGACCGCCGTGGGCACGGGAGAGTCGGGTATCGCCATGGTTCGCTCCCATCGCTTTGATCTGCTCATCATGGATGTGAGACTTCCGGGCATCAGCGGGCTCGAGGCCTTCCAGGCGGTTCGCGCCATCGAGCCGCGCCTGCCCGTGATCATCATGACGGCCTTCGGCAGCACGGAGACGGCCATCGAAGCGACCAAGATGGGGGCTTTCGATTTCGTGCTCAAGCCGTTCGACATCCCGGACATCCTGGCCCTCATTCAGCAGGCCATCGAGGCGGGGCGTTTCATGCGGTCCCGGGTGCAGATGGATATCGAGACGCCGGTGGAGGGGGAAGGCGTTGCCGATGCCATCATCGGCCGGAGCAAGTCCATGCAGGAGGTCTACAAGGCCATAGGTCGCGTGGCTCCCACGGATGCCACGGTGTTGATTCGGGGTGAATCCGGAACCGGCAAGGAGCTGGCCGCCAGGGCCATTTACCAGCACAGTCCCCGGGCGGAAAAGCCCTTCCTGGTGATCAACTGCGTCGCTATTCCCGAAACCCTCCTCGAGAGCGAGCTTTTCGGTTACGAAAAGGGGGCTTTCACGGGGGCGACGACTCGCCGCGTGGGACGCATCGAGCAGGCCAATGGCGGGACCGTATTTCTGGACGAAATCGGAGACATGCCGTTCAACATTCAGTCCAAGATACTCAGACTGCTCCAGGAAAGGAGCATTGAACGGCTGGGGGGGCGGGAGCCCATTCCGGTGGACGTCCGAATCATCGCCGCCACCAACCGGGATCTCGAGGCTTCGCTGGCTCAGGGAAAGTTCCGCGAGGACCTTTACTACCGTTTGAATGTCGTGACCCTGTGGCTGCCTCCCCTTCGGGAGCGTCAGGGAGACATTCCCCTGCTGGCGGAATACTTCCTGGGGCGATTTGCCAGGGAAATGGAAACGGCCAATCCCGGGCTCACCGAGATGGCCAAGGCGCTCCTGAAGTCCTATGCATGGCCTGGCAACGTGAGGGAGCTGGCCAATGCCATCCAGAAGGCCCTCATTTTCAGCCGCGGCTGTCCCATCGATTCGGACGCCGTCAGCCAGGCCTTGGGCGCCGAGATGCACGGCAGGTGCCTCGACAACGGTTCGCTGGATGAGGCCATTCGACAATGGATCCGAAGGGGCTTCGATGCCGAGAATCAGGACGTCTTCGATGTCCTCATGGACCGCTTCGCATCCATGCTTGTCCGAGAGGCCCTGAACCTCACCGGGGGGAACCGATCGAGGGCCGCCAAGCTTCTGGGGTTGTCCCGCCCCACGCTGCTCAGCAAGATCGAACGATATCGGCTGAAGATCGAGACTTCGGTGGCTCGGGAATGAACGACGGGATGTCGAGTGATCGTCGCATGGGGCGGGGGGGCTGCTTCACGGGAGATTGCGGGTTTACCGTAGAGCAGCGTCGAGGTCGAGCGTTTCCCTCGAGGTGTCTCCATTGCGCAGGCAGGGCAGTTCTGTTATGAAAGGACCCGCGGTCGGCTTCGCCGTTCGCGGGACGGTCAATCTGCTCTTCGGGGTGCGCACGCAACGGGAAAGGTAGGTCCTAGAGCCCCAAGAGCGAAACTGGTCTTCGACCCTGGCCCGAAGCTCGAAACTCTAAACCATCCCCGGCCGTCAAGGGTTCGACGAATTTGCGGGAAGTGGGAGCCCATGCCAAAGGCGTTGATCACGGGTGCTACTGGATTTGTCGGTCGCCACGTTGCCGAGGTTCTGCTCGAAAGGGGTTGGGAGCTCCATGCCCTGAAGCGTCCGATGTCCAGGCGCTTTCTCGATGAATGGCCGGGACTCAGGTGGTTCGAGGGCGACATCAAGTCGCCCGGTGATGTGGCCCGGGCCATGGAAGGCTGCGGCGCGGTGTTTCACGTGGCGGCGGATTACCGGCTCTGGTGCGATCGCCCCGAGGAGATTTACGAGAACAACGTGAAGGGCACCGAGGTGATCCTCGCCGAGGCCCTCGCGCGAAAGGTCCAACGGGTGGTTTACACCAGCACTGTCGGAGCCCTGGGACTCCATGCCGACGGTTCCGCCGCCGATGAGGACACACCGGTGTCGCTGCGTGACATGGTGGGCCACTACAAACGATCCAAGTATATTGCCGAGAGGAAGGCGGAGGAGTATGCGGCCCGGGGCCTGCCCCTCGTCATGGTTCATCCCAGCACTCCCATCGGGCCCGGGGATCACAAGCCGACCCCGACGGGCCAGATCATCGTGGATTTCCTCAACGGTCGGATTCCTGCCTACGTGGACACGGGTCTCAACTTCGTTCACGTGAGGGACGTCGCCTGGGGGCACCTTCTGGCCTATGAGCGCGGAAGGATCGGCGAACGGTACATCCTCGGCCACCGGAACCTTTCCCTGGCGGACTTTTTCAGGCTGCTGGAGCGACTCACCGGAAAGTCCGCTCCTCGATTGCAGCTGCCCTACACTCCCGTGCTGATCCTGGCCGCCGCCGGGCACTGCCTGTCCCGCTGGACCCACGTGGAGCCCTTCGTCAGTCTCGAGGCCGTGAGAATGGCCGGCCGCTATATGTTCTTCGATGCGAGCAAGGCCGTCAGGGAGCTCGGGCTGCCCCAGACGCCCATTGAGAGGGCTGTCCTCGATGCGGTCGACTGGTATCTCCGCAACGGCTATGTGAGATGATGAGCTTCCGGGCAAGGGGGCGCATGTTCCGACGCGCCATCTTTTTCGACACCGTGAACGAGTATTGTTGATGCGTTTTCCACTCAGTTTGTACGTTTCCATGGTTGGATACCTTGCGAAGAATCGACTCAAGGGCCGCCGGCGGTTTCCCCTGGTGCTCATGCTGGAGCCGACCCATCGATGTAACCTGACCTGCTCCGGGTGCGGGAGGATCCGAGAGTACCACGAGACCCTCAACCATGAAATGAGTCTCGACGAATGCCTGCGGGCCGTGGAGGAGGCCGGCGCCCCCGTGGTGACCGTCACCGGGGGCGAGCCCTTGCTTTATGGGGCCGTAGATCGCCTGGTCCATGAGGTTCTCCGTCGGGGCCACCACATCTATTTCTGCACCAACGGGCTCCTCCTGGAGGATGCGCTGCCGCGTTTCCGACCCTCATCCAGGTTCACCTGGAACGTCCATTTCGACGGGACCGAACCGGTCCACGACGCCATCATCCGCAGGGAAGGGGGATTCAGGAAAGCCCTGGCCGGGGTGAAGCGGGCCAAGGCCATGGGGTTCCGGGTGAGCACGAACACGACGGTCTACCGGGAAACCAGCGTGGCCGACCTGGAGAGGCTTTTCGTGGAGCTGACCTCCGCCGGCGTCGACGGGATCCTGGTGGCTCCCGGCTTCAGCTATGAGGAAGTGCTCCAGGACGTCTTTCTCACGCGCCGGGAGATCATGGACAAGTTTCGGGAGATTCGCGGGTGGCAGCATCGATTCCCCATCATCAGCAACCCCGTGTATCTTGATTTCCTGGTGGGAAATCGGTCCCTCCGGTGCACCCCGTGGGGGAACCCGACCCGAAATCCCCGGGGCTGGAAGTCCCCCTGCTATCTCATCACCGACGGGCACTACGCGACATTCGATGAGCTCATGAGCCGGACGGACTGGGATCACTTCGTTTCGGGCAGGGACCCCAGGTGCGCTCAGTGCATGGTGCATTGCGGGTTCGAACCCACCATCGTTCGCGAGATGAACGGGCGCGACCTGCTGCGAATGATTCAATGGAACCTCCATGCTTGAGTTAGTGTGGCTCCTGGGCTCCACCATTGTCCTGAGGCCCTACGTCTTCATCTTCCTGGCTGTCTACGTGCTGGCGGGAGCCGTTCACATGGGGTGGAGGCGGACCCTGGCGTATATACCCCTGGGCTACGGCCTGGCCTGGATGTCCGAGCTTGCATCGACCCACTGGGGATTTCCCTACGGCGATTACTACTACATTCACGACACCATGGGGCGGGAGCTCTGGGTTCTCGGCGTCCCTTTCATGGACTCGCTGTCCTATGTGTTTCTGTCCTATTGCAGCTACTCCATGGCCGTTTTCCTGCTGAGTCCTGTCCTCATCAGCACACGAGGCTGCTTCATACTGGAGACGCGTTCGGTGCGGCGGGGCTGGAGCACCCTGCTGCTGGGCGCCCTGCTTTTCGTCCTGCTGGATATCATCATTGATCCGGTGACGCTCCAGGGATATCGATGGTTCCTGGGGCAGATCTACGGGTACCGGAGCCCGGGGGTCTATTTCGGCATCCCCATGAGCAACTTCGGCGGATGGCTCCTGGTGGGCCTGGCGCTGGTGGCGGCTTTGCAATGGCTGGACCGCATGCCCTCCCTCGAGGATCCTGTTTCACTGTACTGCAGGCCCTGGTCCTGGATCTGCCTCGCGGGCCCCGCGCTTTATCTCGGGGTGCTCGTCTTCAATCTGTCCGTGACGTTCTGGATCGGCGAGCCTCTGATGGGGACGGTCGGCCTCCTCATCCTCTTTTACACGGGCCTGGTGGCCTTCTTTTTCACCGTTTACAAGCAGGCGCGGATCACCCGGAGGGATGTGACGGCCCACCTCGATGATTTTCCCCTCTCTCCCGCCATCGGCTTGGTGGATTCTGACAGTCCCGAGGAGCATGCGGAGAACGCGGAGGTCCTCCGAGGGAGTGTTGAGCAGCCCTGATGTGTGCCCCGGCCTCCCTGCGCCGGCAAGAGTCCGACGGTCTGGACCGGTTTTAGATTCTACGCCGCCTGGTCCTCACTTCACGTCCCAACTGCTCACCCGGGAGATCTCCGCGGCCGACCGAATCTGCCCGGCCGGAAGATGGACGAGGGTCGCCACCGCCTCGCCGAGTGATGCCGCGGCCCGCCGCGAGTCGCGCCACAGTCTGTAGAAGGAGCGGAGCAGTGACGGTCTGCCCAGTACTGACCGCGCGATCCGACGAAGCTCGATACTCCCATGCTCGTCGGCGACGGAGGAGAGGTCGAAATCCAGTTCAAAATCAAGCTCGTCGCTGATGGAACGCAGGGTCAGGAACGGTATGGAAGCCGCCCGCGCCAGGTGGGCCAGTACGAAGCTCTCCATGTCCACGAGGGTCGGCGAGTGCCTGGCGAGAGGATCCAGGTGAAGAGCGATCTCTTCCTTCGACGCCGGCTGCGGCGTCGTCACATCGACGCAGCGAGTCAACGGGAGCTCGGCCCCCAACACCTGCATCCATCGCCCATGGTCCACCGAAAGGCCTTCGGGTGCAATGGAGCGCCTTTCCGCATCCCACCGGCAGAACCGGTCGCAAAGGCAGATGTCCCCCACGCGAAGCCCGGGGGTGAGTCCGCCGCCGAAACCGAAGGAGACCAGCAGCTGGCAACCTTCGCCGGATACCGCCCATTTGAAGATTTCAGCCATTCGACGGTCTCCCATGCCCGTCTCCACCAAAAGGAGGCAGCGGTCCTTGGCATCGCGTTGCCATGCCGGACATGGGAGAGAGCTCAGGCGCTTCCACGGGCCGGTTCGTCGCTTGAGAACGGCCGTTTCCTGCGGGAGCGCGGCAAAAAGAAGGATTCTCGGGTTGGGCTTGAAAAGATCCGGGCTCATGGGGCTTCGTTCAGGAACGCGGCGAGTCGCTGGGGAAAATCGGTGAAGATGCCCCTGACCCCCTCTTGGCGCAGACTTAGGAAGGCTTCGGCTTCGTTGGCCACCCACGCCAGGGTGTGAAAACCCTCGTCCTGGAGCAAACGGGCATCGCCTGGAGCCAGAGCCGAGATTCTCGGGTGGTAGGAGAGGGCGCCGAGTCGTCGCAGGAGCCTCAATGGATCCCGAAGGCGCCGGCTGGTGAGCACTCCGAGGTGCAGCTCAGGGTCGAGGCGGCGCGCCTCCTCGAGATAGTCGTGGTTGAACGAGGAGACGAGAACGCTTCCTCGCATGTTCATGGAGCCGACGAGGGTAACCACCTCCTTCACCACGATCCCGTGCCCGGGGGTTCCCGCGAGGTCCTTGATCTCCACGTTCACGCACCAGCGGTTCCCGCGGGTGAAATCGAGGGCTTCGGCGAGCGTCGGGGCGTGGAGTCCCGGGAAGCCCTCGACGTCAGCCTGGGGAATGCCACCCCGCTCGATTTCGCCGAACGGGTCCTCGTGGACGAACCAGGAACCAAAATCCAGGCACCGTATCTCGTCCAGGGTGAAATCATGGAGATTCCACGGGCGCCTCCGCGGGAATTGGGTCCTGGCGTTGGACGTACGCTGAAGGGTGGAGTCGTGGATGACGAGAAGCTCCCCGTCCCGGGTCATGCCGACATCCAGCTCCCACATGTGGGAACCTGCCGCCAGGGCGCGTGCCGCCGCGGCCAGGGTGTTCTCGGGGGCCAGGGAGCGGGCTCCGCGATGAGCGATGTTGAGCACCTCGTGTTTTCGGAGAATCTCCTCGACGGACATGTCGTCGCCTCAATTCCGCTTCGAGCCGAGAAGCTTCTCGATCGTTTCGAAGAGCCGCTCCATCTCCCCGCGGTACTGAGCCGGAATCAGGGGCAGTCGCTTTGGGGAAAGAAAGGCCATTTCGGCCTGAGCCTCGGCGAGCCGGTTTCCCTGGGCGTCCAGAAGCGTCCCCGCGACCCTGCAGCCGCGATCCCCGGGCTTGGCGCCGTCAGCCATGCGACCCACGGCTGTCAGCGGCAGCTGGATGGGGACGGGTCTCAGGTAGCGCACCTGCATGCTGCGGGTGACGAAGAAGGCGCGCTTGAAGACGATGACCGTCCAGCCCATGATCTCATCGAGAACCGTCGAGACGATGCCTCCATGGACGATGCCTTCCCATCCCACGTGATTGCCGTTCAAGACCAGGTCCGAACGGACGGAGTCCTCCAAAACGTAAAAAGTCATGTCGAGCCCCTGGGGATTATGGGTTCCGCAACCGAAGCAATGGTAGCCCTCGATTCTCGGGATGCTGATTCTGTCCATGCCCTGCCCTGGATTGCTGTGGGGTTTGCCGTGGGATTCGATTCAGCCGAAAGACCGGGGGGCGCCATTCCCCGGGTTTGCCTCCAGACGGGATTATAGGCCAGACCCGGCCGAATTGGCATGGAAAAAAGTGTGGAGCTTGTTGGGCCGATGGTGCTATGATCAAATCCGGTGAAAGGTGGGGGGAGTGGCGTCAGCGATGCTCACTCGAAACACTTGCATCTCATTCAGGAAAAAATCGTAATGGGTATGGACGAAAAGCCTCAGCAGACGAGCCTGGGCTTTTGGGTCCGAAAGCGCTGTGACGATTGCGGAACGCCCGTCGTCATCGTGGCCGAGGACGGCACATTCTGTCTACTTCGGTGCTCGGTGTGCGGCAAGGAGTATCAGTTTTATCTGCGTCCGTGAACGTCATGCCCCTGATGACCGGACTGCCATCCCGCACGACGCGAACCGAGCCCCCGCGGGAGCCGGGGATTCCCCTCGCGTGTTACGGGCTTTCGGGATCATCGGCTATTCGGCCTTCTTCCTGCGGGCTCGCCTGGTCTTGGAATCCGTGGCCGGGTCGGCCGTCGTTGGGGACGCATCCAACCCTGAAGCCATCTCCTCGAGCTTCTTCTGCTTTCTCCCTTCCTGATACTTGATGAGGTTTTCCGGCAGACCCCGCTTTCTGGCCGCCTTGCTCCGAGCCTTGGTCAAGGCCTTGGCCGAAAGGGGCTGCTTCATGGGAAACCCGTATTTTGTCTTGTACTCCCGGGGAGTCAAACCATGAGCCCCCAGGTGCTTGGCGGTGAGTTGCCGCATCTCGGCGCCGCACTCGAGGCAGAGGATGCGATCCTCAAGGATGGAGTTCTTGGGGTCTGCCTTCTCGGCCGTTCTCTCCGCACCGCCTCCTTCCTCGCCGGTCCTGCCCGCTTCGATGGGTCCTCCCTCCACTTCGGACCTTTGAATGGCCTGAAGAGCACTGAAGACGTTTTTGAGTGAAGCGACGATCTCCTCCGAGGACATGGGGTTGGTGGAAACCTGATTTTGCACAATTTCAGCGGCAATCTCCACGAGCTTCTTGGTCATATCGTTCCCTCCTTCAAGCGTGCTTTTGCAAATCATATATTGCGTGTTGAGCTCACATATTCATTTTTCGCTTGCTGTCTGCTTTCCTCTCTAGGATCGGAGCACATTATCTATCGATTTCGGGCGATGTCAATAGGTGCTTGTGGATATTGGCACTCCTGCCAGTTTTTTATAGGACATCGGGGATAAAGAGTGAGAATCAAGAAAAACCTGGAGGATTTGCGTGGGGCCCCGAAGCCTCCTGTGGAAATTGGATGGCTCGGATATTGGCTCCAGCGAATCATATCTCCGGCATTGAACCAGATGTCAAACGTTTTGGATCTCATCGTATGCGATGTGGAAGAAACCCTTGCAGAAAGAAATCATGGGAAGTCCACGTCTCGGGATCATTGGCTGGATGGGCTTGATCAATTCAGCCTCTAGCACACTAGTTTTAATCAATAAGGATGCCGCCAGGTGGATCAATGAATGCCTGTCATGATTAGCTCATGAGACATGATCCTTTGGGTTTGAAATGGGATGGATCGGTTGAGGTTGACAGATGTGAAGCACATACTGTAATAGAGCTTTTGAACCGCTTCCCTGAAAGGTTTTCATCGAAAAGTACCCGAGCTGAAGGAGAATGAGATGATCCGAAAGACCTGCTTGGCCCTCGTTGTTTTGACTGGCTTGTTTTTCCTGGTGTCCGCGGCGCCTGCCGGGGCTCAGGACACGATCAAGATTGGTGCCTACCTTCCCATGACCGGGGCCGTCGCGGCCTACGGCGAGTCCGAGTGGGCCGGCATTCAGATTGCCCGTGACATGGAGCCCGAGGTTCTGGGGAAGAAGATCGAGCTCAAACTGGTCGACACCAAGAGCGACAAGATCGAGGCAGCCAACGCCATGACTCTCCTGGTGGAGAAGGAGAAGGTGGCGGTTGTGCTGGGCGAGGCCATCAGTGGGAACTCCATGGCCGGGAACCCCATTTCCGAGGCGGCGAAGATCCCCACCGTGAGCCCGACGGCAACCAATCCCCTGGTGAACCAGGGGAAGCAGTACGCCTTTCGCGCCTGTTTCATCGACCCGTTTCAGGGCGAAGTGGCCGCCAGGTTCGCCTTCAACGATCTGAAAGCGAAGACGGCCGCCCTCATCATCGACCAGGCCCAGGACTACGCGGTGGGTCTCGCCAAGTTCTTCGAGAATGAGTTCACCAAGCTGGGCGGAAAGATCGTCACGAAAACCTTCATCCAGACGGGTGACCAGGATTTTTCGGCCCAGCTGTCCGCCGTTCAGGCTGCCAAGCCTGATCTGATCTATGCTCCCAATTATTACACCGAGGATGCACTCATGGCCAAGCAGGCGCGCGATCTCGGCATCAAGGTGCCCATCCTGACGGGAGACGGAGCCCAGGAGGCCGCCCTGATCGAGATCGGCGGGGCTGCCGTGGAAGATGTGTATTTCACAGGACATTTCCACAAGCAGGCTGCTACGACCGATCGGGCCAAGGAGTACATCAGGCGCTTTGAGGAGAAGCACAAGAAGGAAGCCGACGCCTTCGGCGCCCTGGGAGCCGACGCGTATTTCCTGGCCATCGATGCCATCAAGCGGGCCGGGTCCACCGACGGCACCAAGATCCGCGACGCGCTGGCGAGCACCAAGGATTTCCAGGCGGTTTCAGGAACCATCACCATGGGCGAGAACGGTAACCCCATCAAGAGCATGGTGATCAACAAGGTCCAGGACGGCAAGTTCGTCTACGTGACCACCATCAATCCGTAGGGAGTTTTGCGGGTGCAACCGGCCGGGTGTCCAATGCAGGGGGGGCTGCATGGGTGCTTGGGCCGGTGCGCTTCGAACTGGTTCACCATTCGCGTGTTCAATGTGGAAGCTTTCGGGGCGGAAATCGAGCCAACCAATGATGAAAAAGGGAGGGGCAGGGTGTTGTTTGCGATGCACCCTGCTTTTCTATTTTCCAGGGGGTTTGGCTCGTCCCGAAGGTTCTGTTATAAGCCCTGCTGACGGCTGTACTCAGGAGCCTGAGCAGGTCAAGTCATCAGGGAAGGGTTAACGTAGTGACGTCAACGATTCTCCTGCAGCAGATCATCAACGGAGTGTCTCTGGGGAGCCTTTACGCGCTTGTTGCCATTGGATACACGATGGTTTACGGCATCCTGAGGCTCATCAATTTCGCCCACGGCGACCTCCTCATGTTTGCGGCCTACACGGCCATTTACTGTGTGACGCTCTTCGCTCTCCCCTGGACCGTTAGTTTTCCGCTGGCCGTGCTGCTCACCGGGGTGCTCGGGATTCTCCTGGACCGGGCAGCCTATAGACCGCTGCGGGATGCCCCCCGGATCTCCCTGCTGATTTCGGCCATAGGTGCCTCCTTCCTCCTGGAGAACCTGGCCCTCGTGATCCTCGGTGGGGTACCCAAGGGGTTTCCGACACCGGAGGTTTTCAGGGAAGTCATCGACGTTCTCGGGGTTCGGGTGCAGGTCCTGACCATTTACACGCCCCTCGTGACCCTCGTTCTCCTGATGGGCCTGCTTTTCATCGTCTATCGAACGAAGGTGGGAAAGGCCATGCGGGCGGCTTCGAAGGATTTTGAAACCACCCGGCTCATGGGCATCAATCTGGACCGGATCATCGCCATCACGTTTCTTCTGGGTTCCATGCTCGCCGCGGCGGGGGGGATCATGTGGGCCATGAAGTACCCCCAGGTGAATCCTTTCATGGGGGTTTTTCCGGGATTGAAGGCTTTCATCGCCGCGGTTCTCGGGGGGATCGGCAACATCCTGGGCGCTGTCGTGGGGGGGTTTCTCCTGGGACTGGGGGAAATCCTCATCGTGGCGTTTATCCCCGGCCTGGCGCAATACCGGGATGCCCTGTCCTTTCTGGTGCTGATTCTGGTCCTGCTCTTCCGACCCACGGGACTCATGGGGGAGCCCATGATCGATAAAAGCTGAGTGATTTTAAGGGACGAGTGGAGCGCAATGGACAAGGCGAGGAGAAACCTGATTTTGAACACGCTTGCCGTGGCCGCCCTTTTGGGGGTGCTGCTGGCCTTCGACCGATTCGGGACGGACTACCAGGTCCGCATCCTGAACAACATGGCCATATTCATCACGCTGGCCGTCAGCTACAACCTGGTGAACGGCATCTGCGGCATTCTGCATCTCGGCCCCAACGCCTTCATCACCATCGGCGCCTACACGTCGGCGCTGTTGACCTTGAGTCCCGCCGAAAAGCAGATGACCTACATCATCGAGCCGCTGATCTGGCCCTTGAGCGTGATCCAGGCCCCCTTCGCCTTGTCGTTGCTTGCGGGAGGCGTGCTGGCCACGGGTTTCGCTTTCCTCATCAGCTTTCCGGTGTTTCGCGTCAGGGGCGATTATCTCGCCATCGTGACCCTGGGGTTTGGCGAGGTGGTGCGGGTCCTTTGCAATGCATTGCAGGGCGTGACCAACGGGCCCCTCGGTCTCAAGGGGCTGCCGCCCTACACGAACCTCTGGTGGTCCTGGGGAATTGCCGTCATCACCATTATCCTGGTGACCAGGCTGATCAACAGCAGCTTTGGAAGGGCCATGAAGGCCATCCGCGAGGACGAGACGGCGGCGAGGGCCATGGGAGTCGATCCGTTCAGGCACCTGCTCCTGGCGTTCCTGGTCAGCGCATTCTTCTCCGGTGTTGCGGGCGGATTGCTGGCCCACCTGATCACCACCATATCACCGACTTTGTTCACCTTCTTTCTGACCTTCAACCTCCTCATGATGATCGTCGTGGGGGGATTGGGCAGCACGACGGGAGCCGTTCTGGGGGCGGCTCTCTTCGCCTGGGGCGGGGAGGCTTTGCGGGTGGTGGAAAGTCCCATGCATTTCGGCTTCTTCACCATACCGGGCATTCCGGGCATGCGCATGGTGGTTTTCAGCCTGCTCCTCATGATCGTGATCATCTTCGCCCGCCGTGGTCTGATGGGCAGGAACGAATTCAGCTGGGACAGGTTCCTGGCCAGGATCAAGCTTGTGTCCCGCTGACTGCCAGGCCGGCTGGAACCTTCCTCACTATCCATTGTGGACGTTTGGTGCCTATGCAGGAATTTTTTGAAGCTCAGGATCTGGTCATGCAGTTTGGGGGTCTGGTGGCGGTGAGCCATTTTTCCATCCAGCTGCGGCCCGGAGAGCTGGTGGGGCTCATCGGGCCCAACGGCGCCGGGAAGACCACGGTATTCAACATGATCACGGGCACCTATACGCCGACCTCCGGGCGAACCCTGTGGCTGGGCGAGGAAATCACGCGACTGCCCGTCCACGGCATCACGGCCCGGGGCATTGCCCGCACCTTTCAGAATATCAGGCTTTTCTCGGACATGACGGTCCTTGAGAACGTGATGGTGTCGCTGCATCACAAGCTTCCGGCGCGCTTCTGGGAGGCCATGCTCGGGCTGCCGTCGTATCGGCGCGAAGAGGGCCGCATGCTGGACCGGGCCATGCACTTTCTCCAGGAGCTGGGTCTGGCCCACCTGGCGTCCGAAAAGGCGGGAAGTCTCCCCTACGGCCAGCAGCGACGCCTGGAGATCGCCCGCGCGCTGGCCACGAAGCCCAGGCTCCTGCTGCTCGATGAGCCCGCCGCGGGAATGAATCCGCTGGAAACGATGGAGCTCGCCGAGCTGGTCCGCGAGATACGCGGCAGGTACAATCTCACCATCTTCCTCATCGAGCATGACATGAAATTCGTGATGCGCCTGTGCGAACGGATCAAGGTGCTGGATTACGGCGTCACCATCGCCGAGGGGACCCCCGCCGAGATCCAGAATCATCCCGAGGTCATCAAGGCCTACCTGGGAGATGTTCAATATGCTTGAGGTGAGCGATTTGCATGTCTTTTACGGAGGAATTCACGCTCTCAAGGGAATCAACCTCTCGGTGAGTCCGGGCCGGATCGTCACCCTCATCGGCGCCAACGGGGCCGGGAAGAGCACCACGTTGAGGTCCATAGTCGGATTGGCCAGGCCGAGCCAGGGCGCCATTCGCTTCCAGGGCGAGGACCTGAGCCGAAAGCCGACCCACCAGATCATCCGGATGGGCATTGGAATCAGCCCCGAGGGACGGAAGGTCTTTCCAAACCTGACGGTCCTGGAGAACCTCGAGCTGGGAGCCTACAACCGGAGCCATCGGGACTTCGCGGCCCAGGTCGAGTGGGTCTTTTCGCTCTTTCCGCGCCTTAAGGAGCGGGAGCGGCAGCTGGCGGGAACGTTGAGCGGGGGCGAACAGCAGATGCTGGCCCTGGGCAGGGCCCTCATGTCCCGGCCCAGTCTTGTGCTGTTGGACGAGCCATCCCTCGGGCTGGCGCCGCTCGTGGTCCAGGAGGTCTTCCGGACCATCCAGGCCATCAACGAGGGCGGGGCCACCATTCTCCTGGTGGAGCAGAACGCCATGGCCGCGCTTCAGATCGCCCATTACGGCTATGTTCTCGAAACGGGTGAAGTCATGCTCGAAGGCACGGGGGAGTCCCTCCTCCAGGACGAGCGGGTGCGGCGGGCCTATCTCGGAGACTGACCGAAGGAGCACGTTCAGCACGTTCCAACCCGCATCAGTACCCACCAAGCCTGAAGCTCTTGAAGATCATGGGGTAGACCGAGATGAGCAGGAAGACTCCCCCCGCGGCCAGGGAAATCATGCAGTATTGGCGTTGTGCCGCCGGGACGATTTGCTCCAGGGACGGGATGGAACGGAACCGCTCCAGCACCCAGATTCCGGCGCTGAAGACTCCAAGGGTGAGCCAGGACAGGTAGAGGGGGTATCCGACGTATCCGTATTCCCTCTGAAGGATGCAAAAGGGGCAATGGTGGGAGGGCATTTGATAGAAGTAGAGGGAGATGAAAGAGAGGATGGAGGACAGGGAGACCCAGGTGAGCCAGATGCCTGTGAGAGCACAGACCACGGCGCCCCTCCGGGTAATGATGAAATGAATGCCGACCCTGAAAAGAAGGTAAACGCTTACAAGGTAGACGACCCTCATGGCTGCGGGGGGGAGATGGGCCAGTTCCGCGGCCAGTGAACCGTTTCCGTCCCCAAAGAGCACGCCGCAGCAGGAGGTGATGACGTCGGGGGTGAGACCGGCGAAGTAGTTCCACAGGAGAAAGAGATCCAGCAGGAAAAGGGCCTCCAGCACCAGAAGCAGTTTGTACTTCAAATGGATGAGCGGATAATCCGTGGCCTGGCCATCGGTCCGGTTCACCAGGAGCCAGATACCGCACAGGAGGCTCGCGAGCAGCTTGACCTGCAGCGATGGATAGCCGTAAGCATTGGCGCCGAGGGTCCCGGCGGCGCACATGGCGCCGACGAATTCGGCATGAGCTCGATGGAAC
>Ga0101944_10002916_pt1 | contig 25708 bp, 16 predicted proteins | sample DewCreD2012metaG_FD_75245 | JGI IMG/M metagenome (GOLD analysis project Ga0101944, IMG submission 75245) | Hot spring sediment bacterial and archeal communities from British Columbia, Canada, to study Microbial Dark Matter (Phase II) - Dewar... ... | reverse complement strand
TGCATCAGTAATGGTCGCTCTGTATTGACCTACGCCTAAGTTTTGAATTTTAGCGGTGCTGCTGCCATTGCTCCACAGGTACGCAAAAGGAGGCTGGCCGCCGGAAAGGCTAAGCTCAATGGCACCGTCTTGTGCCCCTACGCACGTAGGTGGTGTCAGCTTGAAGGTTTCTACCTGTAAGGCGCTAGGTTGCGACACAAAGCCTACCCATTCCGCCGTGCAGCCATTGGCATCCGTAACGGTAACCGTGTAAAGCCCAGCGGTGAGGTTGTTCAGCGCGGCAGACGTGGCGCCATTGCTCCATTGGAATTGATACGGCGGCACTCCACCTGCTGCTTTGATGCGCAGAAAGCCGTTGTTTTCGCCAAAACAGCGCACATTGCGCAGCGAATCTAACTGCAAGGCAAGCGGCGGCGGCTCGTTGATCGTGTAAACAGGCGACGGGAAAAGGCACTGGTTGGCATCTTGTATGGTACACCAATAGTCATCTGGTGGCAACCCACTAATGGCACTTGTAGTGCCGCCATTCGACCAGTTATACTGGTACGGCGGGGTGGCACCAAATACGGCTAATGAAAGTAAGCCGTCGTTTTGCCCAGCACAGCGCACATGCTTGAGGGTGTTCAGGGCAATCTGAATGGGCGGAGGAGCAGTTACCTCTAAATTGTTCAGTTCCTGGGTGCAATTGCCGTCGGTCACAGTTACGCTGTATAAGCCGGGGGCTAAGTTGGAAATCTGCTCACTGTTTTGATGGTTACTCCAGCTGATTACTGGGTTTAGACCATTTACTTGCAACGCAATGGCTCCGGTGTTTAGCCCCGGGCAGCGCACATGTATGATGGTATCCAATTCTACGTCCAGCCCTGGTGCATTGATTACAATTTGTGGCATCACCATCGAGCAACCACCCGAGGTGGCATCGGTGACTGTGATGCGGTAGCTGCCCTGTTTCAGGCCAGTGATAACACCCGTACTGGTGATTCCGGAGAGCATCCCGCCGGCCCAACGGAAGGTGTAGGGCGGTGTACCATTCTGTGGAGTGAGCGCTACGCTGCCGTCGCTTCCGCCGCATGTGCTTACGTTCTGCACCCACGTAATAGCTGTCTGAGTAACATTGTTCAACGTTCGCACGCGGATGCTATCCGTCGCCGTGCAGCCATTGGCATCTGTGACCGTAACTGTAAAGGTTTGGACCGCATTAGGTACATTTCCCGAAGAGACAGGTATAGTTGGCAGATTAAGGTCGTTGCTCCACGCATATGCAATGGGCGACACCCCTCCCGCCCCCACGGCTTGGAGCTGAACTGTTCTTGACCGGCAAGCACTGATGGAGTCGCCTTGAAGAATAGCTACCTGTGGGCTAGGTAGCACCGCAACCGTTACCGGTTCAACGTCGGTGCACCCGAAAGGTGTCGTACTTCTTACGTAGTAAGTGGTTGTGCTCGCAGGTTGTACCGTTGAGGAGGGCAGCTGATTACCTGCAGTAGGCGGAGTGGCCCAATGGTAGGTGAGCGCTCCACCGGTTTGCGCTGCATCTACTACGGTCAATTTGCCGAGATTGAATGTTCTACCTGAGCAAATCGTCGGCCCACTGATGGGCTGCAGCGCGGGATTGGGATGAGCCGTGGCCGTGACCGAGACCCGCGGGCTGGTACAGCCTTTACTCGAGCCTTTCAAAGAGTCGGCCAGAAAAAGCGTCCTACTGGAGGTTAGATTAGGCAAGGTGAAAGTTGGCCCTTGAGCAATGGGCGCCCCGCCGGTGGGTTGGTCGTACCAGTAGAAATCGCCCAGAGGCATTCCCTTAGCTTCCAGCACTACAGCACCACCGGCACATGTGGCTACCGAGTCAGGTGCTACTGGCGCAGGAATGTTATCGTCGTCATCCATACCGTTACAGTTCTCATCCACTTGATTACACAAGATTTCCGGAGCACCCGGGTAAATAAATGCCGCTGCGTCGTTGCAATCACCGCCCTTGTTCACATAGCCAGGAGGCGCAAAGGGGTAGCACGACAGCACACGGATGTCATCACTGCCAAAGCCGTCTCCGTCAGCATCTCGATAAAAGGTATACTCTGGCACATTGGCCACTTGCGAGCCATAAAAGGCCAGATTATCTACAGCGATATCGCCAAAAGCACCAAAGGTACCCGTAGCTACCAACTGGAAAGCCGCCACCTGTCCGTGATATGCCTGCAGGTTGACGTATTCGCGCAGCCATTGCTTGCCGCGATTGCCACTCCAAGTAGCGATGGTGTTCCACGTCTGCCCACCGTCGGTCGAGCCTTGCAGCGCCAAGGTGCTCATTTGCCCCGAAGTAGTGTTCATGTAGAGGTCAAAGGAAAAATGGCACGTCTGCCCTGCCGAAGCCTGAACCTGCAAGCATCGGGAGCGCAGCACAGCCGTCCTCCCTAAAGCACCTGTGGGAGAGCAGGCATTGCGGAAATACAGGTAATGCTCGCCAGCTGCCGCCGAAGGTGGGCCAGCTGTTGGGAAAGTTAGCCCAGGGCCGGAGAAAACTTTCCACTCGAAGTCATCGCCCGGCACGTTTTGCCATTCGTTGGCCAAGGGGCAAGGGTCGGCGCATCCTACCGGGCAAAGGGGGTGCCCCTCAAACGTTTCCAGCAGCGTGGGTGAGCAGTTGGTGAAAAACGACGCTCGCACGGAGTTGGCACTCCAAAGGCCGGAACCGCAGAGGCGCCGCACATACACCTCATAACGCCGCAGCGGCTGCAGCCCTGCGAGAACCACCGACGATGGCGCCGGCTGAGGGAAAGCGATAATTGAACCGCCAGTGCCGGCGTTGCCCTTGTTGCCCGGTACAAAGCCAGCCACACCATATTCTATAAGTAGCGTGTCGCCAAAAGCATCGGGTGTCCACACTATCTCTGCCGATGTCTCTCCTACTGATGCGACTGTGGGTATAGGCCCAGGCGGGCAGTCTGCCGGGGCAAAAACCAACTCAAATAACCGCAGACGCCCGACGTCTCCCGGCTTATTGTCGCAGAACTCCACTTTCCATACCCCCACTGGAGACTGCCCTTGATGTAAACCGGCCAATGCTTGCAGAGGCAAAAAATAGCCTGTCACGTTGTCTCGGTCAGCGGCAGCGCTCCAGGGTTGTCCCACTTGCGCATCATCTGTCAACTCTACAAAGGGCCAGCACGCTGCTCCGCTGCTTGGCGGCTCGCCTATATTGCGGTCAGAGGGTTGAAGCCCACCCAGCAACTGAATGCGACTTCCACCAGGCTCCTCTAACCACACACTCAAATCTGCCCGCCAAGGGTGCTCCACGGCGATACGGACGCCTCTAAGCACCACATCTATGCCCAATGCCGTGCCCGGCGCCTCATTTACGTAAACCGGAAACACCTGCGGGCTGTTGCACGATGAATCGCGCAACGCCAGGTTGAGCGGACAAGGGCGAGCGTTGTTTAATGCTGTGGTAAAACTGCGCGGTGCTGACCAATCGCCGAAAGTAGAATCTGTGCACACGGTGCGTACCTGAAAGCGGTAGTTGCGGCCTGGCGTCAGTCCGGTAACGACGTAGGGTGGGTCGGCGTTTACTGTAATGTTGGGAACACCTGTGAAGGGCTGACCACCCACCTGTAACTCCACCTCGTAACGAGTACCCACATCTGTCCACGTCAGACGGGCTGTAGAGTCTGTTACCTGGTCAGCCAGCAGCAACTCAGGCCGCAGGCATGTGTCGGAGGGCATCGGCAGGCTCGATGCCCCCACCGCCATACCAACGCTTTGCCACGAAAAGAGAATGGCGAAGCCTACACTCCACCTCTTGAGCCATTGGAATACGCGTTTATTCATGCTCTGGATTAGCGTTTCAGATGTAAATCGGTTTGAGCGTGTTTTTAGATAGATACAGCCTGCAGCAGTGAGGCGGCCTCGCAGCAAAAGTACGGGTAATAGTTCCTTCGGAAGTCGCTGAAGCCACCTGTAGATGCTGAGGGACAGTGTCTCTATCTGCTTAGATGGGGTAATTGTTACCCTTGATGCCCGGCAAGCTACCTTTGCTTATCAAAAATTTCTTCGCTGTAGGCAACTGTATGCGCTGGCATGGGCAAACAAGAACTCCACGCATCGAACGGGTACATGTGCGCCGTGACTGAGTGGGTGTTGCAAACGCTTCTCGCCACTTAGGTTGAGGCCGTTGCCATGGACGTAGGTGCTTCAGGCCGTCGGAATTGCTTTTTCAAAAGCCGCCGTGCCCTGCTGCTTTGTCATCTTTGCAGCGCCAAGAACGGCTTTTGCTCGAACGATTTCAACAACACCCAGGTGCATGAAAATAGCCCTCTATTCGCCCAACTTTTATCCGTTGACGGGTGGGCTGGAACACGTTGTCCAGTACTTAGCTCAGGCTATGGTAGAGCGCGGGCACGAGGTGGACGTGCTGTGTCAGACGCCAGCAGCCGCACCGGACGAGTTTCCGTTTCGAGTTTGGCGTCGAGCCGGTTTTTGGCGCAAATGGTCGGTGCTACGTCGAGCCGATGTGGTGCTCATGTTCAACGTCAGTTTGAAAGGGCTGCCGGAGGTGTTGCTTTCGGGTCGTCTGTTAGCAGTGTCGCACCAGACGCCATACCCCTTCGACCGACCTGGAAGCCTTAAGCGATGGGTGTCGCGCCATTGGGTGTCGCGCAACCTCTGCTGTAGTGCGCATTTAGCCGCTGACTTGGGAGCGAAATCCATCGTCGTACCTAATCCATACGACGAGCAGACATTTTGCAACACGCTCCCATGGGTGTTTCGCGAGCGCGACATAGCTTTTGTAGGCCGTTTAGTGTCCGACAAGGGCGCGCACGTGCTACTTCGAGCCTTGGCTCAACTGCATGCGCGCGGCCGACGCCTGCATTTGACCATTATCGGCGATGGACCCGAGAAAGTGCTGCTGCACCGGCAAACTGCGGAGTACGGCTTGAGTGAGTGGGTCGCTTTTGAGGGCTTGAAGAAAGGGCCCGAATTGGCGCACTTGCTGCAACAACACCGCGTGCTGGTGGTGCCCTCAGTATGGCCGGAGCCGTTCGGGATTGTAGCCCTGGAAGGGCTAGCTTGTGGGTGCATAGTAGTGGCTGCTAACGTTGGTGGCCTACCCGAGGCCGTGGGTGGGTTAGGGGTGCTCTTCCCGGCAGGCGATGCTGCTGCCTTGGCGGATGCGTTAGAATGCCTTTGGGCTAATCCCTTTGATTTTTTGCCTCCCGCCGAAAAAGTAGCAGCGCATTTAAGCGCCCACACACGCGCTGCCATTGCTGACCGGTATTTAGCTATTTTGTCCGAGATGCTTCGCTAAAACCATGGGGACGGATTTTTTACGCCAACCCAATACCGACAGCGTCGCTGCCGATAAATTGCTGGAGAAGCAGCGCCGCCGCATGACGCGGACATTAGTCTTCGCGCTACTGTACACCGTATTTGCAGGTGCTATCCGCAAGTGGGTGCTCTTGGGCGGCCCTGTTAGCAACTTGCTGTTGCTGGGCCAGCTCTTAATGCCTTGGTTTTTCTATTTTGTTGCCCCTGGTCGAAAGCAGCGTTACTTGCCGCTGCTGCTCCTTTCAGGTACCGTCCTGATGCTAATGGCCATGAACCCACTCAACCACACCTTGTATCATGGCTTATTGGGGGTGGTGCTCCATATGGGTTGGTGGCTGATGGGGTTCCACTACCTCGAAAATCGCCATCTCTACGCCTGGGACAAGCTCTACCGCCTCGTATGGTTCCTTCTTTTGGTGGAGCTGGTCCTTTCGGTAGTGCAATATAACTTGCCGCGTATGCACTTCCTCAACCGCTATGCCACGGAGGGCGCCACCAGCATTGCCTTTGTAGGAGAAGCGGCCCGCGTAACGGGTACCTTCAGCTTCGTATCGGGCTACAGCGCTTGGCTGCTTTTCCTCAACTTGTGGACGTGGAGTGTTGCCGTCTGGAAGCGTCAGGCATGGTTGCTGACCGCTCTTGCTGCCGTAGGTACAGTAACCAGCCTCTTATCTGGAGGACGTCTGAGCTTGGTCACCACGCTCATTTTCATCCTGTTGGCATACGCACATTTGCTGCGGCGCGCGGCCTTTCACCGCCTGTTGCTCGTGTTGCTCATAGGTGTAGCGGGCGGGCTGTGGGCTTTCCAGAGCAGCCCATTTTTGCAGCAGTCGTGGTACAATTTTGCCTCGCGCATTGAAGACGGCTTTCGCGACGAGGAATACGGGCGCCGGACACTGGGCGTGTTGGAGGAGGTGATTGACTTCAAAGGCGACTACGCCCTGCTCGGCACCGGTCTAGGCGGAACTTACCAGGGTGCCCGTGCTTTGTGGGGAGAGTCGCACTACCTATTGCAATATGGCGGCTACGAAGAAGAACCCGAGCGCATTGTATTGGAAGGCGGCTACGCGCTGTTGATTTGGCGTCTAATATTGCTCTGGGTTTTCCTGAGAGGGCTGCAAATGCCTGCCGGCGCGCGCTTCTTTCTCTTCTTCCTCATAGCGCTTTTTGTGCCCGTAGTTTTTAATACATATAATCTCATTTTCCTGGCCTTAGGTCTGAGCGCAGTGGACTGGAGCTACCGACGTGCCCAAGCGCTAAAACCTTCGTCATGATACCGCTTCTTTTTCTTTACTCGCATCCAATCCAATACTTTGCACCGCTGAGCCGAAGGCTGAGCGAAAGTGGGACTTTTGACCTAAAAGTGCTCTATTGCAGCCGACAAGGGGCAGAGGCTGTGATGGACCGAGAGTTTGGCCAGCCTGTCCAATGGGACACGCCGCTGCTCGAAGGCTACCGGAGCGTCTTTTTACCTAACTGGCGCGGCAAGCACCAGCCGGTGGGTGGTTTTTGGAGTTTGATAAACCCTCGTGTGGTGCACTGGTTGTGGCGAAGCCCTCGCAGTGTTGTTGTCGTGCATGGCTGGGGGCATTTTACCCATGTATTAGCTATCGTTTTTGGGAAAATGAGAGGCCATTGCATCTGTATCCGCGGAGAAAGCTGCTGGAGTCACGAGCAACAGCTGCCGCGCTGGAAACGAAGGCTAAAAAAACTCTTGTTAGGACAAGGGCTGTTTCGATTTGCCGACTTCTTCCTATATATTGGTGAAGAAAACCGGCGCTTCTATCGCCAGATGGGCGTAGCCGAACGGCAGCTTGTTTTTACGCCTTACAGCGTGGATAACGCGTATTTTTCCGCTCAGTGGGCTGCCTTAAAAGGGCATGCTATTGCACTGAGGCGCCAGCTAGGGTTGCCCAAAGTGGCATCTGTCGTGTTGTTTTGCGGAAAACTGATTGCCAAGAAAAGGCCACTCGACCTGTTGGAAGCGTTTCATCAGGCCGGAGTGTCCAACAGCGTGCTGGTCTACGTGGGCGATGGGGCCCTGCGCGAGCCGCTCAAAGACCGCGCCCGAGCATTGGGCATCGAACACGCTGTGCATATCACTGGCTTTGTCAACCAAAGTACTATCGGACAATATTATGCTGCGGCGGATGTATTTGTTATGTGCTCCGACGCAGGCGAGACGTGGGGCCTGGCGACCAACGAAGCCATGAACTTCGGGCTGCCCATTCTGCTCTCCGACCGCACAGGCTGCGCGGCTGACCTGTGCCAGCCCGGCGCAAATGGTTTCGTTTTTCCTACCGGCGACGTGGCTTCTCTAAGCGAACGCTTGCGTCACCTGCTTACTTTGCTACCAGAGGAACGCCAGGCTATGGGCCGAGTTTCTCAGTCAATAGTAAGCCGATACAGCTTTGAGAACATCGCACAAAATTTACAACAGGCCTTGGCAAAGCACGGCTATAGCCCAGAGTCTATTCCTTGATAATGAAAGTTATTGTTGCGCACCCCGACCGACAGTACTGCAATCATTTGCTGTTGGCTTTGGCCAAGAGCGATGGGCTGAAGCGCTTTTACACGCTTTTCTCTGGCAACAAAGCCGCTGCTTGGAGCCCTTGGCTACCCGCTGGCCTTCGACAGCAGCTGCGCAAACGCGCGGTGGACCCTTCCCTGATGCCTTACATCCGCCATTTCCCGCTGCTCTTCATGGCCGACCGGTGGCTGAGCCGAGACCTGGCGGACAGAGTGCGCTTCGGCTTTGATTGGTTCGACCGAGCCGTAGCTCGCTGCCTAAAGTACAGTGACTTCGACCTGGTTATCACCTACGAAAATGCCAATCGGCATACGATGCGCATGGCCAAACATTTAGGCAAAACAACGGTGCTTGACTTAGCGCAAATTCACCACAGTGATATTGCAGCGTACGGACGCGACTTCATGACACCCAAACAGTGGCATCTCGAAAAGAGCATCATTAACCCCAGAAAAGAGGAAGCCCTCGAGCATACCGACTACGTGCTTGTCCTTTCGAGCTTTGCTGCCGATTCCATGCGCCGCCACGGTTGGCCTACCGAGCGGTTGTTTACGGTTCCTCTCGGCGTAGATGCAGTACTATTTCCAGCAAAAAAGGACTATAGCCGCAACGGACCGCTGCGCTTGTTGTTTGTTGGCACCATCACCCGACGCAAAGGGCTGGCCGTCTTGCTCGAAGTCATGCGTTGCTTGCCGCCAGCTACAGCCGAACTCACCCTCATCGGCCCTATGGCCGATGGGCGCACGCTGCTCGATGCTTATGCTGGTTGCTTTAACTATCTGCCTTTTTTACACCACGAGGAATTAGCAGCACATTACCGCCATGCCGACCTCTTTGTCTTCCCTTCGCTGCTCGACTCCTGGGCACAAACGGTATTGGAAGCCATGGCGTCAGGTACGCCAGCCATTGTTAGCGAGCGCACGGGTGCTTGCGATGCTGTAAAGCAGGGCGGTGGTTGGGTCGTCCCCGCTGCCGACCCTCAAATACTTGCCGAAACCATCTTGCGCTGCGCCGAGGAGCGCGATGAACTGGCACTCATGGGCCAGCACGCTGCCCGGATCGCCCGAGAGTACTCCTGGGAGCGCTATCAGCAACAAGTGATGGCAGCACTGCGAGAAATGGCATCCCATGGCTCTCTCCCGACGCCTTAGCGCACCAATGTTACATCGCCAGTGAAAAACTCAATTTCACCGTCAATAAACTCGACTTCAGCGAAATATGTGAATACCGATGGCGGTACGCGCTCGCCATTAAGCATGCCGTCCCACAGGGGATCATCGTCGTTGGGCAGGAAATTGCGGCGCTCAGCCACGATATGCCCCCAGCGGTCAAAAAGCCGAAACGCACGCACGAGGATGACGTCAGGGCCGCAATACATGCGCAAAGCGTTGTTCTGGTACAACGTAGAAGCCGGCGCGAAGACGTTCGGAACGTACACCCACCGGTCCGTCTCTACAACAACAGTGCGAGCATCACTAGCTCGGCAGCCATTGGAATCGAGTACCGTTACCTCGTATCGGAAAGAGGTAAGCGGCCGAAAACGGCACGTATCGCAAAGCATCTCGGGCACTAGTGGTGGTGTAACGAGCGTCTTTTTGCGGCGCTTAGGGTCACTCAACGCATCCGGGCTCCACAGGGCCACGGTTTCGCCGAGATGGATGGTGATATCGGGTGGCAAATCCAGCACCAAGTCGTCGGGCTCGAGCACGGTGATGATGCTGTCCTTTTCGCAGCCGTCGAAAGCCTGAACGGTAAGCCGATGTTCCCCTGGCGTCAGCCGGCGATACTGGGTCACGTTCTGAAATGGGCCTCCATCCAATGCATATAGATAAGGTGGCGCTCCGCCGCTGACGCTTGTAATTTCGGCGTAACCGTCGTTTTTGCCAAAACAAGAGATATGTTGGAGGAAGATCCCCGTGAACTGGGGTAGCTCAGGCTCGCTCACGCGCACCGCGATACTGGAAGAGCACCCGGTTTCGATGGCCGTAGCAGTAAACGTGTACTGACCTACGCGGTCAGTGCGGGCGGTGCGGGAGTTGTCGCCGTCGAGGATACGCCCTGTGCTGTCGGGTGTCCAGCGGTAGAGGTAACTGACCGGGGGCAACACGTCCACGTGTAGACGAGCAGTGCCGTCAGTACAGCCAATGCCCACGACCGTGTCGGTTTTCAGCACTGGACGGTGGCTATCATCGAGGATCTGGATGTACAAGCTGCCTGAACACGGCGGATTGCGACGACAAGAATTGGCTGCCTGTACGCATAGGTTACCGCTTTGATTGCCTAAGGTTACCTGTACTTCATTGCCTTTTTGCGAAGCTAATACTGTAACGGGTACCGGTTCACCATTGACGAGCGTACCTGGCGGTCCATCCCAGATATAAGCGGAAGCACCAAACACGGGCGCTACGCGGTAAGTGAAAACGGCGCCAGGGCAACCCGCTGTCTTGCCTACGATATTGGGCTGCACCAGGCCCAAAGGCGGCTCATAAACCGCTTCCTTGGGTGTGACACTCACTGAAAAATCGCACTGGTCGCCAGCGTAGCCGTCAATAAGGAGGAAGTAGTTGTGCCCCGGCGTGAGCGGCGCCTTAATAGAGACCGGTTTGTTTCCGCCTTTTTCCTGGCCTTTATCGCAGGCGATAGGTGGCTTGGTACAATCCTCATACAGCGCCACCTGTACACCGTCTCCTTTCGAGCAGTTGCTGGGCGTAATGGTGAAAGTAGCCTCAATGGCACCAGCGATGAACCCCATCCACTGGGCGTTCTCGACCGTGCCGCAGAAGCCTGTGGCTGGCCCTGAAGGATAGCCCTCTGTGGAGCCGAAATAACCATCGAAATTACATGAAATACACACTTGCTCGCAAGCCACCACTGTAGCTGTGCCGTTGCAAGCGGACGGCAGCTGAGCTAACAATCCAATGGGACAAAAAGCAATAACGAGGAAGATGTTAAACCGGAGCATGGGAAAGAATGGGATGAACATGAGATGAAGAAAAAAAGGCGCAAAGGTCAGCCTTACCCAACCGTCACGCCCTAAGATATAGCGGCTAATGGATTACCTGCAATTTGACTACTTCGGCCTGGCTATTGCGTAAGTTTTCTACGCGAATAAAGTACAGCCCGGCCGGGCTTCCCGACACGTCTATGTGGTGAAAATTTAGGCCTGCCTCAACGCGCATGCGTTGTGCATACAGCAAAGAGCCACCTAGGCTGTGCATGGAGATGAGCGCCTCACCAGAGGAGTGGCTTACAAACGACACCTGCACCCGGTGGTATGCTGGGTTGGGAAACAGTTGCACGGGACGCGTCTCAGGCCGCTCGTCGAACACGCTGGTAGCAATGTAGCAATCCGGCGAGACCACGTAGGTGCTGCTTATAATGGGCAATTTCGCATAGCCCTCAAACATCGTCTGCTCCAATACGTAGTTACTGGCGCCTAACCAGTCTTGGAGTATCGTAGTAAACACTTGCCGATAGTCGAACTGCTGCCCTTGAAGCTGGTTGTCGTCAGTCAGGTTGTTGAGGTTGACATTGGTGCCATGAATACCCCCCGAGAGCGCTTTACCAATGACGAACATTGGAGCTAAGGTGCCGTGGTCCGTACCAGCAGAGCCATTTTCCTTAGCAGTTCGACCGAATTCAGAAAAGGTGCAGGAGACGACTTTGTCGGCTAACCCGAGCCCTTCCAAATCGTCGTAGAAAGCCTTTACGGAATCCGACAAAATGCGCAATAGGTCGGCATGGCGCCCCCAGGTGACGTTGCCTTCGGGCGGTATCTGTGTACCATGAGTATCGAAGCCACCCATCGAGCAGAGGTAGATTTTGGTCTTGCAACCGCCCTTGATAAGGCGGGCCACGGTCTTTAACTGGTTGGCTAAACCATAATCTGGGTAGGTGCTGATGCTGTTGCTGCCGTTTTTAAATGCCTGAGTGATGTACACCGAATACTGATCTACGCTGTCTTCTACGCCCATGATGTAGCGCAGTTCATCGCCATACTCTGAGTCTGGCAAGTTGAGCAGCGGCGCTCCGCCGATGGTTTGCACCAGCGAGTAGAAACCCTGCGGGTCCTGGCCGTAAAGATTGATGTAGTTCTGGTGCTCGGTATCGGTATGAAAACCCAGCGATGGATAGGGGTCGCCAATTTGAATGCCCAGCGGGTAGAGCATCTCTGGAATAGGCGTACCTTTTACGTTGGGATACATGGCATTTAAGGCACGCCCCATCCAGCCCGTGCGAATTTTGGAGCCTTCCAGCGTGCCGTCGCCACCCGAGAGCCATAAGTCGGTGCCTTTGAAGTGAGACTGGTTGATGTTTTCGTACCCCACAGCCTGCACGACATTCAGCCAGCCGCGGTCGTAGAGCTCTTTGAAACCCGTCATCACAGGGTGCAGCCCTACTTGATCGGCCGAGGGCAGCGTCGTGTCTAACCGGATAAAGCGCTCTGGGCCTTTGTCCGGTATCTTGATGACAGGGCGCAGCTTAGCATAGGCATCGTATTGTGCAATCGGCACAATGGTGTTCAGCCCGTCGTTGCCGCCTTTTAATTGAATAAGCACCAGCACGCGGTCTTCCACGTCTTCGCAGGCAGCCATAATACGCGCTATTTTGCTGTTGGCAAACGCTCGCATAGGGTGGCCATTCACAACGAAGGGCGTTATGCCGGCTATTTTGAGAAACTGACGTCTTTTCATTGGACAGTATTTTTTTGAAAGAATGAAAACGAAAAGCGGTGTAGAAGGTCAATGGCTGCCGCTGCCCATGCATTTCTCTCTTTTGAAAATTTACATTGAGGGCTTTTCCGTCGGCAGTCAATGACGGAACGCCTTAGTACACCTGATATTCAGGCGCATAGAGGAGCGCGTTGAACAGACGCCGCAGAGGGATACTCACCTCACTATCATTGCCTGTGGACACATAATTGAGCCACTCATAGGCCCAAGTGGACGACGACAATCCATCGAGTAAAATCTCGTCATGGAAGTAATCGAAGCGGTCTAAATCCGACTCTTCGGGGAATAGGTACTGCAACAGTTCTTGCACCAGAATAACTGAATTGGACGGCTCGCTAACTACGCCGCTGTCCCTCAGCCAGGCAGCAAAATCAAAGCGCGTACCCAAAGGATCCTTGGCTCCCGGCCCCCAGGCGTGCGTACCAGTAATGAGCATTTCGGGCCACTTGTACCGTGAAACAATAGTGGCTGAATTAAAGAACTGCCGGTGGTATTCCGGCCCTTGATAGTAGGCCGGATAGCCGGCCACATCGGGCGGATAGAATAAGAACATACCAGCCCAGTCCATCATGCGCCACATGATGCCGTCACGCCAGAAGACTTCGTAATGCTCCTGGGTCTTCGTCATCGGGTCAGGGATGGGCACGTTGAAGAAAGACAAGGTTTGCAGCACTAGGTCGAGCGGCGAGCGGATGAGGTTGCCCACATTTTCATCGGCGGCGTTGGCATCGTCAGCGTCGTAGAAATGCTCACTGGCAAATAGCCGACGCAGGACGGGCTTTATTTCAAAGTTTTCGGCGCGGAAGGTTTCTGCCAGCGGCCCGATGATGTCGGTTTCTATTTCGTTGTCGATGTCGCGACCAACAAAGAAATGGTAAAGCCGGCGGCAAAAGTTGCGCGCAGTCTCCTCTTGCGCAAAGACCATGTCCATCAAGGCGTTCAGCTCGGCGTACATACCCTGGGCATCGTTCGTAGGTGGCTGTATGGTAGCGTTATTGAATCGGGCGCTAAAAGTTTTTACTCCAAAATCGTGGCTTTGCGGATAGGCGCGGCCGGCCGGGATACCTGTTTCCGGGTCTTGGTATTGGTGTCGGCGCGCATTGCTAAATCCCGTGAGCACACGGGCAGCCTGCTGAATGTCGTGCTCAGTGTAGGTAGTGTAGTCGTTAGGGCCTGCTACCGGGCCAGCGCCGATGGTGTGCAGTTCAAAAAACTCGCGGGCGTAGTTGAGGTTCGGGTTACTGGCAAAGTTCTGGTTGTTGTTGATGTACTCGAGCATGCCATTATCGAGCACCATCTTGGTTACCAGCTTTTTGAAATTGCCCAAGCAACCCCAGCGCAACAGCATGAGGTAGTCGTAGAAGGCCATACTACTACCCGCGTCAGGAGTTACGGCCAGGAACTGGTGGAAGAAGAACTCCATGCGATGCCCTGCGCCAGGGTCGTGGAGCGCTTCATTGAGCCACCATCCGATGACGTACCACTTCAGATCTTCGTCTTCAGCGGGCAGAGGGATGGAAGGCGGTTGAGGCGGGTTGATCCAGGTAACTGGAGAGGCTCCGGGCGCGGCAGCATAAACCGGTTGTTGAAGCTGGAGCGGAGCTGTCTGCAACAGCAAATCGGCAGCTTCAGCAGCGCTGAGATTAGCCAGTTCGTCCACGCGAGTGCGGGTGTAGCGAAAGCTAATCCGGCGCAATAGGTGCGCTGCATACCTACGCCCCAGGGCGCCTTGAAGAGGATTCAAAGATGCCATGGTTGGGATGAAAATTGTTGGTGATGAAATGAGAAGGATACGCAGTCTTCAAACAGGCAGGCCAATCGGGCGGGATGGATGTCTGACAGGCGTCAGCGAGAACTGCGTATGTGTAAGATTAAACACTGGATAAGGGGCCTTCGCGCGAATGGGCATAGCAAAGAAACAGCGCTTAAACGAGTTAACGAAGCCAAAATACATAGGGCGAGTGTTAAATTTTAGGGTAATGTCGTGCAGCATAGACCTCTTCCCGTCTCCTATCGGGCATAGTAGGCAAATTGACGAACTTTGCCCGACCGTAAAGACACGCTTATGGCAAAGAAAAAAACACACTTCGCGCCGAAGAAATCGCCCAAACCTACTGCTGGCGCGGAGCCACCATTACCCTCTGCCCAAGCTAAACGGCCTGCCTTATTGCACGGTTGGCTCGAACATCCTCTGCTGTGGGGCGCGGTATTGGTTATGCTGACAGCGCTGATTTACGCCAAGTCACTCGCGAACGGCTTTATGGTGTTCGACGACGATAAGGCCATTCGCTACAACGAAGTCATCAAGCACCCGACCTTTCGCAACATTTTCCTGAGCAATAACTTGGGCATGTATGCCCCGATAACTTGGCTGGGCTACGCCTTGGTATACGCTCTGGCAGGAGAGAACGCAATGGCCTTTCACACCTTTAGCTTACTGCTGCACATCGGCTGTGTACTGGTCATTTTTGCCCTTTTGCGGCGCTTACAGCCCAACCGGGAGGTAGCTTTCTTCACCACGCTGCTCTTTGCTGTGCACCCCATGCAAGTGGAAGCAACCAGCTGGATTGCAGGGCAGAGTACTCTGACGTTTTCCTTTTTCTATCTCCTCGGCTTGCTGGCTTATGTACACTACCTGCAACAGCAAAGACTGCTGTTTTACGGTCTGACCTTTGTTGCTTTCGTTCTTTCCGTGATGGCCAAGTCGGCGGCGGTTACCCTACCGCTCATGCTGCTGGCCCTTGATTGGTATCGCCAGGGTAGTCTGCGCTGGCGCCACCTGTTGAATAAAGCGCCCTTTTTTGCCCTGAGCATGGCTTTTGGCTTGTACACTTTCTTCACGCGCGAGGCCGAAGGGCATCAGCTGGTGGTAGCATCTAAGACGTACAGCTTATTCGACCGCTTCTTGATGGTATGCCACTCCCTGTTGTTTTACCCTGTCCAGCTGTTGGCGCCTTTGCGCCTGAGCATTTACTACCCTATGGAAAAAACGGCCGGCTCTTGGTCCTGGGACTATTACGCCGCACCCCTCGTCGTGACCGTGTTGGTCTGGGCTGTGTGGAAGTTTGCTCGGCAATATCGCCTTGTTGGCTTGAGCGCGCTGTGGTATTTACTGCCGCTGTCTGTTATGCTGCCTTACGTCACGGTAGGTACTTTTGAAATGCGCTCTGACCGCTACGCTTACATCTCCTCGGCGGGTTTTTTCCTTTTCGTCGTGTGGCTGATCCAAAATTTGCGTCCGACTCTTCGCTGGGGGCTTCTGGGTGCCGCAGCCGTGTTGTACGGCTTATTGGCGCACCAGCGCAGCTTAGTTTGGAAAAATGAAGTGTCGGTCTTCCGAGATTGTGTGGATAAACAGCCTCAATCGCCTCTTTGTCAGTGCAACTTGGCTTACGGCGAGCTTCTTAGTCAGAATTACGAGCGCTCCATCAAGCACTACACAGAAGCGCTGCGACTTGACCCCACCTATGTAGAGTCGTACAACGGTCGTGGCCAGGCTTATCTCATGCTGAAGCGCTACGAGGAAGCTTTGGCCGACTTCGACAAGGCCATTGAAGCTGGCATTGTTACGCCGCGCCTCTTTTTAAACCGGGGCAAATGCCATTTCATGCTTAAACGGCCCGACCTGGCTATCCCCGACCTGACGCGCAGCCTTGAACTGGAGCCTCGAAACCCGGAGACGTATTTTTACAAAGGCGTAGCTGAAAACCAAGTAGGTCACCCTGAACAGGCGTTGCAAGACCTTTCTAAATCTTTAGAACTTAGCCCTGGTTACGTGGACGCGCGCCTCAATCGCGCCCTAATATTGGCTAATCTGAAGCGCTACGAAGAGGCCATAGCCGAGTACTCGTTGGCCCTGAAGACCAACCCAGATATTCCTGCTGCCTGGAACAACCGCGCCGCTGCTTATATGATGTTGGGCCAGTACGATAAGGCACTCGAAGACGTCAATCGGGCGCTTGAGCTCAATCCTAATTACACCATTGCATACCGTACGCGGGCGACCATTTACCGAAATTCAGGTCAGCCAGCGTTAGCTGCTGCAGACATGGAGCGAGCTATGCGCTCAGGTCAGTGAGCCTTGCCGGGCGAAGTCCAGTACAATTTCTACTGCTCGGGGAGCCGTCAGACCGTGACCAAAGCCTTCGGTGGCTACCAGACGCGCACCCGGCCATGCCGCACAGAGTTTTTCGCTCTGGTTGAAATGAGTTACTGGGTCATGCCGGTCGTGGATGAGTAAAGCCTCCACATCAGCAAGGTTAGACACTATGTTGGTCAAGTCGTACTGGGCAATGCGACGCCCCGATAGCCGTTCGATAAAATCGTCCAGCGCAGCTAACAGCGCTGGCTCAGCACCTATCCATTGGCGGCTGTTGTCCATAACGTGGCCCAATGAGGCGAACGACGCCATGATGACTGCACGGCGGGGACGCAGATGCGGTGCCACAGTGCCCATGGCCCAAATACTGGAGGCTCCTCCAACAGAGTGCCCAATCATCAGATCAACGGGGCCCTCGCGCTCCAGCAATACGCGCAGTACATCGGCATAGCGGATCATGTTGAAATGCCAACCCGAAGAGCGCCCATGTGCTGGCGCATCTAATGCTACAACGCGGTAACCGGCATCCAAAAGACCTGGCCCAATCTTCCGCCAACGGCCGGCGTGACTTTCCCAGCCGTGAGCCAGGAGTGCTACAGGAGCATCCGCATGGCCCCAGCGATACGTGGCAATGCGCATTGTGCCCACGGGTAAGTATTCCAACTGGGCCTCCTCCAGAAAAGCGCGTTCTTTAGGTTTCACCCTGCGCGGACGCGGAAGACCAAACAGGTAGAAAGCAGCCTGCGCCGTTGTTTGCGGTGCTACCCGCACGCCTGCATTCAGCACGGCGCCCATCAGCTGGACTATGGGTTTGGTTCTCATAGTGTAGGCGGTTCTGCTATTTGCGGAAAAAGCGACCTCGCCAGACGCGGCGCCTCGAGGAAACCTGCAGCCAATAAAGGCCGGTAGGAAGATCGTTCAACAGCAGCTCCCCTGAGGTGCCCTCCAGGGAAAAGCGCTGCACTGATGCGCCCGTGCCATCCATCAAAATAACTTGGAGTGTTTCGCCGTCTGTCTCAGCACGGAGAGGTAGTTTATAAAACAGTTTATCTGTCGCAGGGTTGGGCCATAGCACTAAATTTTCTACTTCGTCAAGCCATCTTACCACCTCTATGGGTGAGAGGTGTTCTTGACCGCTATAGTCTATTTGCCGGAGGCGATAATACACCAGCCCAGCGCGAGGCAAATCCGCATCGAAGTAGCTATATGCCTGCATAGCAGTGCTGTTCCCTTTGCCTGGCACCCAGCCGATATCTTCAAAAAGTTGACCCTCCTCGAAGCGGCGCTCAATGCGAAAGCCGGCATTATCGCGTTCCGTAGCCGTTGTCCACTGCAGCCGCACACCGCCCGGCACCGGACGCGCAGAGAAGGAAACCAACTCCACGGGTAAAGGAGCCGAAATAGTGAAATCGTTGTTTGACAAATCGTAAAAGATATTGTCTAAGCCACGCACCAAAATACGCGCCTGGGTGGTAGGCGGTGCGCTAATGACCACTGCCTCGGAGCCATCGTTAGGCGTACTGGCCACCAGTGTAGTAAATGTGCTGCCACCATCGGTGGAAAGCAAAATGCGAACGTTGGCGCAGCTGATGGGCGAGCCCGCCGTGCCTGCTACATTCCAAGTGATGGTTTGCGTAGAGCCGCTGGGAAAGTCCTCTCCACCATTAGGGAAGGTAATTTGAAAGGGACCTGTGCCATTAACGGTGGAAATGGTCATGTCGGCTTCCGAGGTGCAGCCACCCAGTGGATGGTTGTCTCGAACTGTCAAGCGAAAGCTCATCGAGCGCGCTACAGAGGGCAGGACTTCCCACGTAGGTGTACTATTAGCTAATACTGCCGAGAAATTAGGCAGGTAGCGACTACTGTCTGTTGTCGGCTGGAGCGAACGAAACACTGGACCCGACGTATTGGTAGGCTGCGGCGGCATAGGTTGGGCAGGCGAGGAAAAGGCATTCATTTGCTCCCAACAAAAGGTCATTGCATCGCCATTAGGGTCCGTAGCCGACCGGGTCAGCACTAGAGGCGTAGAGCGAGGCACCGAATAGTTGGAAAGCGCCGCCAGCACCGGAGCGGAGTTACCTGTAGCCGTGAGTGAAGCACAGCCGTTACCGGCTCCTGTCACAAAAGTGCCAATTTGCTGTAGGCTGCGCGCGTGAAAGTAGTCATCGCTGTTATTTTGCACGTTGGGCGCACAAACACCTGCATATCCCATGATAGTTGAGGCGCTCCCAGGCTCCATGGCTGAAGGATCAGAGCGATTGCAATTGTTATACTGTGTATGCTGAGCACCATATTGATGCCCCATTTCATGCGCCACGTAGTCAATATCGAAGGGGTCGCCTACAGGGTCAGTACTAGTGCTAACTCCCTTGGCTTTGTTGGCCGCGCTGCACGGGCTATTCAGCACCGCCACCCCTCCGCTTCCCGTGCCAAAAACATGTCCAACGTCGTAATTAAAGTTGCCGATAATATTGTCACAGGTCGTCTGGTTTTGATTAAGCATGACATTTACATTGCCGTTTGTGTAGGGGTCGGTTGCCGGATTAGTAAAAATAATCAATGTATCGTTAGGGATAATGACCATGCGCACACTACAATCCCGTTCAAAGACTCCGTTTACCCGCGTCATAGTGGTTACCATGGCAGCTAGAGCGGGCGCTTTATTGCTGCCGTAGGCGCCGTGGTAATTAGCATATTCCCCTGTACAAGCCAATGCTAAGCGGTAATTGCGGCGATGGCCGCAATCGCCGGCGCGTTCATTAATACCAGGGGGTAGCTCTATAGTTATTGGGTCGTCGGTTACATGGCATTCCCACCGGGAGCCATGCTTTTTGATGAAATCCTTGCGGAAGTAGCACAGATAGTCACGAGTATTGCCGCGTGCGTAAGGGTCAATAAATACTGTACTGCTGCCGGGTACGAAAATCATGGCATGAAAGCCCTTAGGAGTAATGTCAAAACGTACCGTCAGGCCCTTGCGCGATCGGCTCCGCCCTGCAAAGGAGCGAATGTCAGGGAAAGCAGCACCCAGGTCGGGGTGCATTACCGGCGCCTCCCAAACCTCGAAGCGCACTACTTCTCCATTGGCCAAAGGAAGGTCTAAGGGAAGCCCCGGAGCGCCGTCGCGGTAGTCTTCTTCAGCGGGAGCTGAGCGCAGATAGGTGCGCATGTGTTCAAAATCGAGCCGATAAAGCCGATAAGTAGCCGGAATAATTAACCTATCTTCGGGTGTCGCCAATATGTGTTCTTCACGGATAGGCAACCAGACAGGTTGGGCTAACAAAGACAGACTCGTCAAGAGTAAGGAAACCGAGACGTAGAGACATTTCATGATTGTAATCGAATTTTGAACAGCAAAAATAAAGCACCCCTAAACTAAACATTTGTTAAAAAACCTCCTTCGACTATGTGTGGCCGCTATTCATTTGTACCGTCATCCCATCAAATAGAAACATATCTAAGAGACATTTACCTTCCAGAAGAAATAACCTTCTCGCCTCACATTGCACCCACAGAATACGCATGGGTGGTTACCTCCGAGCAACCCTATGCGCTGCAAGCTATGCAGTGGGGGTTAGTGCCTGCCTGGAGCAAGGAGTTCCGGCCCTCGGGCCGTACTATTAATGCGCGGATGGAAACCATGTTTGAAAAGCCCTCCTTTCGCGAAGCTGCTCGATACCGACACTGCCTGGTACCGGCAGACAGCTTCTACGAATGGCGACGCCAGCTCCAAGGACAGCACATTCCGTACCGAATTATGCCTGCCGATGGCTCGCTGCTTTTCATGGCTGGTATATGGGAGGAATGGCGCCGTGCAGGAGAAGCACACCGCACCTTTGCAATCATTACAGTACCGGCCAGCCGCCAGCTGACCGAGCTGCACGACCGTATGCCAGCCCTACTGCTGACAGAAGAAGCCCGCAGTGCCTGGTTAAGGGGTGATCTGTCTGACAACGCATGGCTGCAGCTGCTGTCCCACACACTGTCCGATACTTACCTCACTTGGTATCGCATCTCTGACCGGCTTAACAAGCCCAGCTTTAAAGACCCTATTTTACACGAGCCGGTTTAGTCTGCTGTTCGAGAGGGCCTGACCGCAGCGCGGCAATAGGCGCTCCAGACCACTAAGTCGTTGGTCTTCGCATCCCCATGCAGATAGCGCACCAGTATAGCCAGGGTGCTGATGTTGGGGTTGATATGCACAGAGGTATCGCCTTGCGCTGCCCGAGTGTAATTGATTAGTGTCTTATAGCTTAAAACTTGCCCTGTCTTCTCCTCAATAAGCCAACTGAGCGCCTGGGCTTCAGCATAGTTCAAGGTGGAGAGCGGCTCGCCGAATGCTTTTAGGCATACATCGCAGATAAGTCTCTGGAAGGCAATAAAATCAAGGGCTTTCATTTTGGAATAAGGTTGATAAAAAATAAAGGCTGTCTCATGGCAGGGCGAAAAGAAGCCATCCCTGATTTTTGTCGAAGTAAAAGATCTGATATCAACTCTCAAATCTTTATAACGCGCCGGGGCCCCTTTTTCCCGCTTCTGTGGCAGTGTTGTCGAACATTTTTAAAATACAACTATTCTCTATCGTAGTCATTGGTCAACGTCAACACTTTGTCGTTCTCTATGAACAAAAACCATATTTACCTCTACAGCGCTCCCGTGCACTCGGGAAAGACCACCGCGCTGATGGCTTGGTCAAAGGACCGCGCTGATTTGGGTGGCTTTTTAGCGCCCGACTTCGAAGGGAAACGCTTCTTGCTTACGCTGCGCGACCGCCAGATCCATCCCTTCCAAGTAGCGGAGAGCGAGGCCAATGGGGAAGCGTTAGTCAACATCTGTCGTTATCAATTCTTGCCCTCTGCTTTTGCGCTGGCGCAGGAAGTGCTCCTGGAAGACGCCCGACACGGGGCCGCGTGGCTCGTTGTTGACGAGGTGGGCAAGTTGGAGTTGCAAGGTCAAGGCCACGATGCGGCGTTGCGCGAAGTCCTCGAGCGGCATCGCGCTGGCGCTTATTCAGGCCGGTTGCTGTTGGTCGTGCGCAGCGAACTGCTGTTTGACGTAGTAGAGCGATACGGCTTGCACGGCGCGCACGTATTGGAGTCGCCCGAGGCATTGGCTGCAGCGGGTTGAATACTGTTCAAATTGTGTAAGACTTCTTGGCAAAGCTGCTGCTATTTCCCTTTTGTGTGGTGCGACAGGCGGGGTTGCCGTTTGCCGCTTTGGCATCGTTGGGGCACGACTGGTCGATTTGGGAACGCGCATGGCAGACAGCTGAGGCTCAATGGCAGGAGAGCACTGCTGCGCTGCAACGAGCCTTCGACGAGGCGCTATCGCAATTGCCGGAAACGCCGCTGCGCACGGCAGTGTACAATGCCCGCAAAGACTTTTACCAACGCCAGAGGCTGCCTGCTGAGGCTGCCTGTACCGCTTGGGAAAGCCAGTCCACCACGGTCGCACTGGCTATGGCTGTGGCTACAGCGCGCCAGGCAAAAGAGCAAAAAGAGGCAGTCGAAAAGACCTTCTTCAAGGAGTACAAGGCTGTTTTACTCCGCAATTATCGGTACGTGCAGCAGTTAGCAACGGCCGCGGACTTTCAGCGCGCTCTGCTGTTCTGCTCGCATGAGCTGCTGGCTCGCCTGCCGCTTTGGCTTGAAAAAGAAGCGGCACATTTTTCTAAAAAAGACCGCCAGACCGCTTTCTCTGCCTTGAAATACCTGACCCGCATGGCTACGCGTACTACTCCGCTCAGCCGGCTGGCCACAGTAGCCCTGGGCAACGCGTCTGAAGAGGTTTTTCCTTTGGAAAAGACGGTCGTCACCCCGGACAGCGCGCTGTTGCCGCTGCTGTATGAGGTGCTGTTGCAGGAACCTGCCTTTTATCAGACCATGTCGGTGCGATTAAATCCGTGTATCACAGCGCCGGCGTTAGAGCAGTACACCTGGGTCTTTTTCGATGGTACGGATGAGCGCATCCAGCAAGCACCAGCCACCGAGTCCCTGCAGTATGTGGCATCGCAGCTGCTTGCCCGACGCGGCAGCGCTGAAGGGTTCAAGTCCTTTTGTCAGCAAATAGCAGAGGCGAGCGAGCAACCCTTCGAGATTGCCGAGCGCTATTTGTGCCACCTGATAGAGCAGGGGTTTTTGGAATGGATACTGCCCGTATCTGGGCTATCGCCGCGTTGGTGCGATGAACTCTACCGCTATTTGGCTTTTTTACCGGCCACCCCGCGTGTAACGGAGACCATAGAAGTGCTCAATTGGCTACGCCATGTCGCACGCAACCTGCCCTATTTATCTCTGTCCGAAGCCACAGAAAATCAGCGCAAAAGCGCCGAATATATACGCCAATACGTCGAGCGCTGGGGCGTATCCTGTCCCGATCTGCAGCCCGAGCGTATATTTTATGAGGACGTGGCCAGCCCGTCGGCACCGCCTCCACTTGTTGAAGACCTATTGGATGAACTCGCCGAGGTCTACGGGCAATGTCAGCCCTCTTCGCTCCCTGCTGAGCGCCACACCTTTTTGGCGTTTGCGCAGACGCAGCTGAGCAGTGGCCGGCCAAAATCCTTTCTCTCTCTGGCATCGGCTTTCCTCCAGCAAAAAGCCGCAGTAAACGAATCTGCCGCCATCGGATTGTCGCTCCCCAAGGCTTTGCGCATAGGGGTACTGTTTCAGATAAGCGAAGAAAACGGCCAACCCTATGCCGCGCTCAATGCCCTCTACCCTGGCGGTGGCAAGCTCTTTGCGCGCTGGCTGCACCTTCTCCCAACAGCGCTGACCGAGGCGTTGCAGGCTTGGCTCCAACCTACTCCTGACGAGCCGGCACTCGCTGCTTTCCCCTGGCAGGGGTTTTCTAACGCTAACCTGCAGCCCTCGCTAACGCATTTTGGTGTGGAAATGCCCGGAGGACGAGTGACTCCGATGACTGGCGGTCTCGTTATCAAGCTCGGGCAGATAGCCGTGGAAGCCGATGAAAACGGCGTTTTACGCCTCCTCGACAGCGTTACAGGCTGTCCTCTCGTGCTGACTGACTTAGGCTTGGAAGCAGCTGAGTCGCGTCCTCCCGTTGTGCGCTTGTTGTGGCAGACGGGCGTCCCCTATGTCTCGCGGCGGGTCTTGTTGCCGAGAGAGCACCAGCCCATCCTTCTGGAGGAGGGTGTTCAGCATCGACCGCGCTACCGACAGGGGCGCTGGGTACTGGCACGGGCTTCTTGGCTCATCGAACAGGCCTATTGGGTGCGCTGGGTATCGCCATCGAGAGATAAGAACGACGCGCAGCTATTTTGGCTCTTGCGCACCGATTTGCGCCGCCTCGGTGTGCCGCGCTATTTCAGTGCTCGCTGGGAGCACCCGGAAGAGCCGGCTTTTTTCGATGCCGACAGTCCGGTGTTTTTGGCCTTATTTCTTCGGCAATTGCGCCGACACAGCGGTTCTCTCCACCTTTCTGAGTACTGGCCCTTGCCCAATGAGCGTGCCCAGGAGTGGGTAATGGAATTTCACAGGGTAGAATAAACTATTTCACTGCGCCCTGTTGCGCCGCCTTTTGACACATCTCTTTAAGAAAAGCCGCTGGATAGCGCCGCACGGTGGTACTGTCCAATCGAAAAAAAGCCACCCGGGCATCGGAGGCCAACGGGAGTAGCGCCGCAACGGCAGCTGCCTTTCGGAGCAGCGTAGTGTCCACCACCTCGGTGCGTATATGCTGAACACCGTCGTAAGGCGGAGGCGTATAGTGCTCCGGACCAATTTTCCACAGGTAACCCTCTCGATAGACCAGCGTCCAGGCAAAAGCCGGCAAAGCTACATCCAGGGGTAGCGGGTAGCGCTGCGGAACGCCCTGCACATAGCGCAGCGCAGCGCCGGGCTGAAAGATAGAATTGACTTCGTTGGGATCGTGGATATTGCCGGTATTGTAGAGCATAAGCAGCGCCCGATCTACAGGGGGCACGCCAGTGCGCTGAGGGAACTTGTATTGGTGTAAGCGAAGCGTGGCGCTCACGCGCGTAGAAGGCGGCAAGTAGCGCTTTATTTTTTTTGAAAACAAAAAGAAAGCCTCACGCGTGCGCTCTGTCCAGTCGCAGTCCAATTGTACCTCTGAAAACGAGGGCTGTGGAAATTGCTGCCCAACGTTCTCAAGCGCTAAGGCTGTTTTTCGGGCAAGCGCTTCTATCTCGTCCGGCTTGATGGCCACAAACACTGAATTAGTCAGAAATACGCAGGGGATTAGAGTACGTCCTCCGCATCCTAAAGTGTCGGCTACTTCCAGCAAGGTGTAAGGGCGAACGGTGCCTGCCTCATCGCGCGCGATGTCGAGAAATTTGATGTATAACGTACGGCAATTGGTGCTATCCAAAAAGGCAGCTTCTTCTGCCGTTAGAGCAAAGCGATTTTTCCAATAAAAAAACGCCACCGAGGGTTTACGCTCTGGCGATGTGCAGGCGGAAAGTGCCAAAGCAGATAGAAGAACAATCAACCCGCGCATGGCCAAGAGATTAAAAGTGCCATAGTTCCGGCCTTTTGCCGCATCTCACATAAAATCGCCCTTGAGAACTGCTGAAAGGTGCAGCAGGGCGTGTTGCCTGACCTGATCAGCTACGCGCTTTGCCCTATCCTTTCAAGAACGTCTGCACCCACTGTTTACCCGCAGAGGTAACCCGAAGCACGTATTGACCTGCGGGTAGAGATTCCAAGAGAATGCTCCATGCGGCACTATCGGGATGATTTCCCTGAAGCCGTACACGACCGAGCAAGTCCACAACATACCACTGAACGGGCTCGCTGTCGGAGAGGGTCGGGCTGAGGCAGATTACTTGCAAGGTTTCATGGGCGGGCGAAGGGAAAATTTGCCAGTAACCCTCTTCAAAACGCACATACACTTGGCGAATAGGGCTGTAGGAGAACGAGCCATCGGCATCCACCATTCGCAGTCGGTAGTAGTTTGCTCCCGGAAGCGGCTGCTCGTCAGAAAACTCATACGGGCGCTCCTTTAGACTATTTACTGCAGCAGGTAGGCCACCTATGGCGTTAA
>Ga0101944_10002774_pt1 | contig 25709 bp, 25 predicted proteins | sample DewCreD2012metaG_FD_75245 | JGI IMG/M metagenome (GOLD analysis project Ga0101944, IMG submission 75245) | Hot spring sediment bacterial and archeal communities from British Columbia, Canada, to study Microbial Dark Matter (Phase II) - Dewar... ... | reverse complement strand
GCTGGCGCTTTGCGGCGAGGGCGGCGGGCGGCGTATTGGCCCGCGCTCGGCGGCCGAGCTGAGTGCGCGGCCCGAGTTCGAAGCGGATTCGTTCATCCGCGGCCGGCCGCCGTCAGCCCGCGCCAAAGATTCGGCGGACAACGCGCAACATTCCCAACAGGCCGATCAACAGCACGACGCACGCGCCCAGCACCAAGGCGATGAACCAACCGAGGGCCAACAGGTCGGCCAACCACGACCAGAACGCGGGCCAGCGAACCACCACGGCGGCCGCCGCCAGGCAAAGAAACGGGCCGTAGGGCACTTCGTGGTCGCGGCTGACGAGCCATTGGACGCCGCCGATGACCAGCCCGGCCAAGGGCGCCAGAAAGAAGACGAGCAGGCATGCTTGCCAACCGAGGAACGCGCCGATCATCGCCATCAGCGTTACGTCGCCGAAGCCCATCGCCTCGCGGCCGAGCATCACCCGACCGACGACGCGCACCACCCAGATCATCGCCCCGCCGGCGGCCATGCCCGTCAACGAGGTCAGCAGCCCGGCCCAAGGGCGTCCACCGAAAAGCCATGCGGCAACGATCAGCAGTCCGCCGACCGCAGCCATCCCGGCGATGAACTTTGCGGCCGGCTCGCGGCGAACCCGCGCCCAGCACAGCGCGGCCGCCCGGCGCCAGCCGTGCCGGGTGTACCAGGTTCGCGGCAGCAGGGCGAAGCACCAGGCCGTCCAACAGAACGCGGCCAGGGCCAGACCCGGCCAGCGTCCGCCCTCGAGTTCCAGCGGCCAAGGGTGCGGCGCGGAGAGGCGAACGAAGTCGAACGCCGGCAGATCGGCGCCTTCGACAAACACGACAATCGGCGGCAGCGAACCGGGCAACAGCGCGGCCAACAGCAAGCCCGCCCAAGTGCCGGGCACGGTAATGGCGTCGGGAATGATCTTTTCCTCGAAATCGATCAGCGATGCCGCCAGCATCAGGCCGAACAACAGCGACTGGGCCAGCAGCGGCGGATAGACGTTGGCCGGATCGGCCAGCCATCGCGCGGCGAAATCGCCCGGCAGCAATGCCCCGTGAACCGTCACCTGGAACCACCATGCCGCCAGAGCGGCGCCCGAACAAAGCTCGATTGCCGCCGCGCGAAGCCGAAACGCGGCCGAGCCTTCGTGAACGAACCACCAGCCGATAACTGGAATGCGCGACGCGATGCCGCCGGAACACCCGGCACGCCACGGCGAGGGCCTCGGCGAAAGGCACAGCGCGGCCGCCAGCGCATTGGCCGCGGCGCCCAGCGCCGCGCCCAGCACGAACGCCAGCGTTACGATGATCGACGGCGCCGGCGTCCAAACGGCAATCACGGCGAACGCCCCTTTGCGGTCGGGAGATTCAACCGGCGGATGATCTCGGCGGCGATCTGCTCGACGGACGCGGTTTCCGTGTCGATCACCAGATCGGCCGTCTCGCGGTAGATCGGTTCGCGCACGGCGAGCAGGGCGACGATCTCGTCCCAGGGGTTCTTGTCGGTCAAACTCGGACGCCGTGCCGCGGTCGAGGCGTCGGCCGACATCCGCGCCCAGATCGTTTCGGGCCGGGCCGTCAGCCACACGACCTTGCCCGCCGCTCGCAGCGCCCGGCGGTTCGACTCGCGCAGCGGCGTGCCGCCGCCGGTCGAAAGAACCAAGGGCCGGCGCCCGCACCAGTCGGCCACCACGGCCGCCTCCAAGTCGCGGAAGGCCGGTTCGCCGTCTTCGGCGAAGATGCGGGCAATCGACTTGCCGGCGCGGGCTTCGATCTGCTCATCGACATCGGTCCAGGGCCAGCCGGTCGCCGCGGACAACAACCGCGCGACGCTCGTTTTGCCCGTGGCCCGATAACCGATCAGACTGATGAATTGCAAAGCGTCGTCCATGAGGTGACTTGTCGCAAGCAGAGGGTTCTCGCTCGGTACAGTACTCGGTTCGGCTGTTTCGGCCGGCTCGACGGGCCGGGCGCGCCGAATGGAACCGCGCCGCGGCGCAGCGGCCCGCATCATCTGTCAATGTTTGGCCGCCGAGGTGGCGCGCTTGATCACGTCGCGCATCAACTCGGCCGGGCCATCGACTCCCGTGAAGTGTTTGAACTGCAAACAGGCCTGCCGCACGAACATATCGACGCCGGTGACAACCGTGCAGTTGCGGCTTCGGGCTTCTTTGATCAACAAGGTGTTCTCGGGATTGTACACCGCGTCGAATACGAGCATCGAGGGCTTCAGATAGTGTTTGTCGAAGGGAGTGGCATCGACCTCGGGATGCATGCCCACCGGCGTGCAGTTGAAGAGCAAGTCGGGCGATACGTTGTGCCGGGCGTTCCAATCGACGGCGACGCACCCGAGCCGCTGGGCCAGCGCGGCCGACTGCTTCGATAGGCCGTCGGTAACCACCACCCGCGCCCCGCGGCGGATCAACCCGAAGGCGATGGCCATGCCCACACCGCCCGAACCGAGCACCAGCGCTGTTTTGCCGGCCAGGGGTTTTTCGGCATCCGGCGGGATACGCAAGGCGTCTTCCAGGCTGCTCATCGCAGCCCGATAGTCGGTGTTGAAGCCGAATCGCTTGTCGCCTTCGTACACGACGGTATTGCAGGCGCCGATGCCGCGGACGGCGCCATCGACCTCGGTGAGCTTGGCGATCACCGCCTCTTTGTGCGGGATGGTGATGCTCAGCCCGCGAACGCCCAAGGCCGGCGCTTCGTCGATGAACGGGCCGAGGTCTTCTCGCGGCACGCGGAAGGGCACATACACGCGGTCCATGCCGAAATGCTTGAAGGCGGCATTGTGGATCAGGGGGCTGAGGCTATGGCCCACCGGATCGGCCACCACGCCGAATACTTCGGTGTTCGGCCCGATCGATTCGTAGCGGTACACCTCGCTCATCTGCTGATACGAGAGTTGGCCCGGGGCCAGCGCCCGTTCGTGGTGAAACGTGGCATACGTGAAAGGCACGCCGAACTTCCCGCCGAGGATGCGGGTGGGCAGTCCGATATCGCCCATGCACAACCCGATCATCGGCACCGAGCTGCGGCGAACCAGTTCGAGCATTCGCAGATTGTCGTGCGGGTGATTGGCCATGCAGGCGATCTTCACGATGTCGGGATCAAGCGCGCAGAGCCGCTGATGCAGCGAATCGAGGTCGTCGGGCGTCTTGCGGAAGTCGTGATGGCTGATGATCCGTTTGCATTTTCCGTAACGGGGGATTTCCGCGGCGATGTCGTCTTCGAGGTCGATGTAGTCGGCCCCTTCGGCAATCGCGGTTCGCAACAGCAGCCGGCGCGACTCCTCTGAGCCGCTCCACTTGCCGCCGTCGCGGTCGCGCCGACAGGCGATGACCACCGGGCAGGGGCGATCGGCCAACAGCCGACGCATGTTGACCTCGCCGTTGATGTAATCGAGTCGCAGCTCGACGAGCCGGGCCCCTTGTTCCACTAAATGTTTATGCTCGGCCATCATGTGCCGATGCCGACCCCGACCGATACTGACGCAAATCGTGGACAACGCTTGTTCCCTCGTCTTTCAAAGTCCCGATACGGCCTGCCCCCTCGGCCGGCAGAGGCCGAGGCGGAAAAACCATCCCGCAAAGAAAAGCGTGTAAAGCGTTTCCAATTGTGTCGCAAAAGCCGGGGAATTGCAAACCCGCCCACCCAAACCCGTCCCCCTTCGTGTCGGTCCGCGGTTGCCGATCTCTTTTGCCGCCACTGGCGTCCATTCGGGTCGCTTCGCGGTTCCAAACCATCTTCGCGTTCATTCGCGTCGCTTCGCGGTTCCAAACCATCTTCGCGTTCATTCGCGTCCATTCGCGGTTTTTATCTCCCTTCGCGATGATCGGCGGTTTGTTGCAGTCGGGCGGACGGCAGGGCAGAATGAGTGTCGGTTGTCGGCGTTGCCTGTCGGCCGAGGGCCGGCCGGAGCGTTTCCTTTCCGGTCGCACCGGTTGCCGTTTGTCAATGTCGGGGAGGCACGGGGAGACAGAAGAACAAAGGATCGATCCTCATGAGAACTTTCGGATTGTTTCGTTGTGACGTGGCCGTTTGCTTGGCGTTGGCCGCGTATCTTTTCGCGGCAACGGCGGCCGCGGCCGAGGTGAATTCGACGGACCGCGCGGCGGCCACGGACACAAATGCGGCGTCTTCGGCCGCCGATTCGGAAAAGAAATCGGCGCCGAACATCGTCTTGATTCTCACCGACGATCAACGGTTCGACACGATTGCCGCGTTGGGCAACCGCGAAATCCGTACTCCGCGGATCGATCGGCTCGTCGAACGCGGCTTTGCCTTCACCAATGCCTACATCATGGGCGGCACGCAGCCGGCCGTGTGCGTGCCCAGTCGGGCGATGCTGCACAGCGGGCTGGGGTTGTGGCGCGCACGCGACGACTTGCAAGGCCAAACCACCTTGGGCGAAGTGCTGCGCGGCGCCGGTTATGCCACCTATGCCGTGGGCAAGTGGCACAACAAAGCGCCCAGCTTGATTCGCGGGTACGATAAGGCCCGGGCGATCTTTCTCGGCGGAATGAGCAACCAATACCGCGTGCCGTTGCGCGACCTGACCGAACAGGGCAAACTGAGCGAGCCGCGAATCGTCGAGCGCCACTCCACCGAGTTGTTCTGCGATGCGGCCGTCGAGCTGCTCGGCGAGCATCGCGGCCCGAAGCCGTTCTTCCTGTACCTCTCGCTTACTTCGCCGCACGATCCGCGGACCGCCCCGGCCCAGTTCGCCCGAATGTACGACCCGGCCAAGATCGAACTGCCGAAGAACTTCCTGCCGGAACACCCGTTCGACAACGGCGAGCTGCGCATCCGCGACGAACTGTTGGCCCCGTTCCCCCGCCCGGCCGACGAAATCCGCCGCCACATTGCCGACTACTACGCGATGATTTCGCACCTCGATCACGAGATCGGCCGCGTGCTCGACGCGCTCGATGCCTCGGGTGGCGGCAAGAACACCATCGTGATTTTCGCCGGCGACAACGGTTTGGCGGTCGGACGGCATGGGCTGATGGGCAAACAGAACCTCTACGAACACAGCATTCGGGTACCGCTGATCGTCGCCGGGGCGGGCATTCGTGCGGGCCGAAGCGAATCGCTCGTGTATCTGCACGACCTGTTCGCCACGGTATGCGACTGGGCCGGCGCGAAGACGCCGCAGTGCGATGCCGAAAGCCTCCGCCCGCTGATCGACGGCACGTCCACCGAAGGGCGCAAACAGATCGTCGCCGGCTATCGGCAATGGCAGCGGGCCGTGCGCCAAGGCCAATTCAAGTTGATCGAATACCGCGTGCAGGGCGCGCGGCACACGCAGCTTTTCGACTTGGCGGCCGACCCGTGGGAAATGGAAAATCTGGCCCCGCGGCCCGAGCATGCCCGGCGGGTCGCCCAGATGCGCACGCTGCTGGCCGACGAGCTGCGCAAGGCCGGCGATCCGGTCGAGTTCCCCTTGAACGTTGCGGACTAATCTCCCCAATCGCCGGAATACATCAATTGGTAAAGAAGAAACGATTGAGGCATTGATGTTGATTTGGCGGTTGGTTCTCGGAATCTCGCTGGCGGCCGGGCTGATCGGTTTGGCATGGCTCGATGCGCACGCGGCGGTGCCGGGCATTTGGCTGATGCCTGTGCTGCTTGTCTTCTTGGCTGCCGGGGGCGACGAGCTTGATCGGCTCTTGACCGCCGCCGGCGCATCGGGCGAACGCCTGTGGTTGATCGTCGCCCCGGTGGTGATTGCCGCCGCGGCTTGGTCGGCATGGCTTTGCCCGGTACTCGCTCAGGCAGATGCGGCCATGCTGACGTTGGCCGTCATCGGCCTGTTGGTCGCAGCGGCGATGATTGCCGAGATGGTTCGCTACCAGCAGCCGGGGCAATCGGCCCGACGTTTGGCTTCGACCGCGTTGGGCATCCTTTACCTTGGCGTGCCCGCCGCGTTGTTGGTTCACTTGCGCATGCAATACGGCATGTCGGCCGTGCTGACGATGTTGGCCGTGGTCAAGTTGGGTGACGTGGGGGCTTATACCGTGGGGCGAATCGTCGGCCGGCGGAAACTTGTGCCGAAGATCAGCCCCAGCAAAACGGTCGAAGGGGCCGTCGGACATCTGGCCTTCGCGGCCGGCGGGGCGTATCTTTGTTTGACCGCGCTGCCTGCCGCTGTTGCCTCGTGGGGAATTACGCCTGCGCCGATCGGCGCCGCGCTGCTGGTGGGCTTGCTGCTGGGCGTCTCGGGCATGTTGGGCGACTTGGCCGAGTCGTTGCTCAAACGCGATGCCGGCCTGAAAGACTCCAGCCGCTGGCTGCCCGGCTTCGGCGGAGTGCTCGACATCATCGACTCGCTGCTGCTGGCCGCGCCCGTCGCCTGGCTCTGCTGGCGATTCGCCCTCGGCGGTTGAATACCGAAACGCGAACGAACGAGGGAGAACGCGAAGACGCGAAAAAGAGAAATCGCGAAAGAGGGAGCGAAAGAAACGAAGGCATTCGGGATCGCGAAAACGCGAAAGAGTGAACGGAAGTAACCAAGGCATTTCGGATCGCGAAAACGCGAAAGAGCGAAAACGCGAAAGAAAGAACCGCCGGTTGACAATCGCGAAAACGCGAAAAAGAGAAGTCGCGAAAGAACGAAAGAACACAGAGGCAACAAGAACCGAACAAGGTTGGACTATGGAACCCGGCGCAATGCTTCGCACGTTGATCCGTCATGAATCCGATGCCCCGAAGGAGCGCAGCACCTGCGGCTGGCGGTATCGCCTGATCAGTCGCGAAGACGACCAGGTGGCCGCCTGGGCGCATGTGGTCGATATCGACGGCGCTCGGCCGCACTACCACCGCCGCGGCGTCGAGCTTTATTACGTGCTCGAAGGCGAAGGCAGCGTAATGCTCGACGGCGCAGAGCACCCGATTCGAGCGGGCAGCATGGTGCATATTCCCCCCGGGGTGGTTCACGGGGCGGTGGGCCGAATGCGGGTCCTCGTCGTGGGCATTCCCGACATCGACGACGACGATCTGTTCTTTCCCGACGATCCGCCGGCGTCCGACTGCTCCTGCTGCTCGTCGTAGCGGCCAGGCGACGAGCAACGGCGAACACAGCTCAAGGCGGCAGGGCCGCCGGCCAACCGGTGCTGCCGCACCCGGCCGAGAACCGGCTCCCGCTGGTCGCCGGGATTCTTGTCGTGCCAACAAATACTCCGTTGTTAGTGATGCAGGGAACGAACCGAATCAACAGAACGCATTGAGCATTCAAGACCCACCGATGCCGCGAACCTACGCGATTATCGTTCCCGAGATGGACCTGGGCGTGCCGATCGCGCTGAGCACTTGGCTGGTCCGTCGCGGGGCGCATGTTCGAGCGGGAATGCCCGTGGCGGAGCTGCTGTGCGGGCCGGCGACGTGGGATCTTTCCAGCCCGGTCGAAGGCCGACTGAAACGCAAACTGGCGGCCGAGGGCGATACGGTTGTGCCGGGCCAGTCCGTGGCCGAAGTCGAGTCGGCCGACGAGGGCCCCGGAGATGATTGATCTTCGCAAATCGTGGGGCTGCCCGGCGGCCGCGGCTTTCAACGCGGATAGGTCGCGAAGTTCGGCAAAGACCGATTGAACGAAGTACGTTCGGGCAAGCGCAAGATGCCGCCGAAGCTCGACGGCGAAGCCATTCCGAGTGTCGCCCGTTTCTGGGTTGACCCCAACCACTTGCTTGATCCCGGCCGCGGAACAAGAGCACAGCCTTTTCGAGTGCGGTCGCTACTCGGCTTTGCCCAGCATCTCGGCGGCATGATAGCTCGATCGGACGAACGGCCCGGCCGCCACCTGCGTGTAACCGATCTGCTCGGCCCACCGCTTCCAGCGGTCGAATTGTTCCGGCGGAACAAAGCGGGCCACCGGCGTTTGAGCCGTACTGGGCCGAAGGTACTGGCCCAGCGTGAGCCATCGGCAGCCCGCTTGGTGCAAATCCACCAGCGTATCGAGCAGTTCATCGTCGGTTTCGCCCAGCCCGAGCATCAAACCGGTTTTCAGCGGCATCGTCGGCCGGCGGCGGCGAATATGGCGGAACATTTCGAGCGTGCGGCGATAGTTCGCCTGCGGGCCGCGGATCACGGGGAAGAGCCGCGGCACGGTTTCGGCATTGTGGTTATAGACATCCGGCTCGGCCGAAAGGAGCAGATCGACCGATGCGAGGTTGCCGCCGAAATCGCTGGGCAGCACTTCGATCATCGCCGAGGTCGCCCGGCGCACCGCTTCGATCGTTTGCACGAAGTGGCCGGCGCCGCCGTCGGGCAGATCGTCGCGCGTTACACAGGTGAGCACCACATGACGCAAACCGAGCCGGCGCGCCGCCTCGGCCACGCGCTGCGGCTCGTCGGCCTCGGGCGGTTCGGGGCGGCCCTTGTTCACCCCGCAAAACCGGCATTGCCGCGTACAGACCGAGCCAAGCAGCAGGAACGTGGCCGTGTGCCGCGCGTAGCACTCCATGCGGTTGGGGCATCGGGCATGGTCGCACACGGTTGCCAGGTTCAACTCGGCCAACAGCCGCGCCGTGTAGTGATTCGCGTTGCCTTTGGGCACCCGCCGCTTGAGCCAGCGGGGCAGGCCCGGCCCGCACAGCGCGGCGCCGCACGAGGCTTCGGTTCGCATCTCGGACGAACGAAGGGAATCGGTCGGATGGCACTCGGATTCTGCCGACATCGCTTGTTAGTTCCACACAATTCCGCAAGCGGCTGGCGCGACGAAGCGGCCGATTGCATTTTTGCCTCGAAGCCACGTAAACTGAGAGGCCGACCGAACCCCGTTGGTCGGTCGCCGCAACCCGCCCGTCCCGATGTGCGGCCCGCGATCCGCAGCCTCCGGGGGTGCGGTGGTCGCGAGAAGATCCGCACAGCCGGATTCGCGCAACCCGATCATTGACTATCGTATCGAACGAGCCGGCCGAGGGCAAACCGGCGTCGGCGCACAAGATCGTACTCGAAGCGAAAGGAAGACTCTGTATGGGCAAGCTTGCCATCGGCGTGAACATGGAGTTCGTCCGGCACGACGACAAGTCGTTCGAGTGGGGCGTGGAGAAGGCCGCCCAACTGGGCTTCGAGTATATCGAGCCGATGGTCCATTGGGGCCGCGAGCTGCTCAGCGAGGCGGGCTACTTCCACAGCGTTTCGCTGTGGGACGATCCCTACCGGGTGCGGCGCGCGGCCGAGCGCGCGGGCGTGAAGCTTTCGGGCCTGTCGGCGCACACGCCGCTGTGCAAGCCGGAGATCAGCGTGGAATACCTCAAACATGCCATTCGCTTTGCGGCCGAGTGCGGCGCGCCGGTGGTCAATACCGACGAAGGCCCGAAGCCCGCCTGGACCACCGTCGAAGAAGACCACCTTTTGATGCGCTACACGCTGCACGAGGCGGCCGCGGCGGCCGAGCTGCGCGGCATCCTGGTCGGCTTGGAGCCGCACCAACAGTACAGCAAAACGCCCGCCGGACTCGATCGCATTTACCGCTTGGTCGAGTCGCCCGCGCTGGGAATCAACTTCGACACCGGCAACTCATACTTGGCCGGCGAAGACCCGTACCCCTGGCTCGAATCGGTCGTCGATCGGCTCGTCCATCTGCACGCGAAGGACATTTCGGTTGTTCAATCCGAATCGGAACGCGGCAAAGTAACCGGCACCCCGGTGGGCTGCGCCTGCGGCGACGGGGTGATCGATTGGGCCCGCGTCGTCGAAATCTGCCGCCGCGCGCCGCGCGACATCGTTTTCAGCGTCGAGTGCGGCACCGTCGAGCAAGCCCAACGCAGTTTGGAACACCTGCGAAAGCTGATCGGCACGGGCTGATCGACTTGTTTGCCCAGGCCGCTTCTCGGTGTTATTCAGGGCGAGATCGCGGCACGCGGCGAAGCATCGGGTGTCCGGTGTGCAGGTGATAGCGGTCGCAGCCGAGGGCCTCGGCCAGATGGCCGATCAGGGTTGCGCGGACGGTGGGCATCCGCACCGGCCCGCGACGCTCGGCCACGAGACAGCCGATGCGGTCCTGCTCGTTGCCGCCTCGCTGCAACAGGCGAAAAAGCCCCATCGGCGGGTTGACGTTCAGCCACAGCCCGTGGTAGCTCACCCCGTGGCGAAAGGCCAGGCCGGCCGCGGCCAACTGCCCGCTGCGGCCCCACAGGCCGTCGAGCCGCCCGCGAGCGTCGGCGGCGACGTTCAAATCGTCGAGCGTTTCGACGACGGCCGCCAGCAGCCGTCGCAGATAGGCGCCGTGATCCGCTTCCTTTGCCGCGTTTGAGCTTTTCCGGGTCGGTTTCATCGCATCGGGCTCGAATACCGGCAACAATATGCAATATATTTCATTCTCGTAGCGCTGACTTTATTGCTCACTAAGACTTATCCATAACGCGCATTGCATTCTTATGCAAAATAATGCACGATTTGAAATCTCCCGCAATGGGCAGGCTTTCGCCCGGCAGGGCGGCAAGGTGGCGCATGATCGATTTTCGGACCGATCCGTCCCGTTATCGGCATTGGCGCATCGCGCGCGAGGGCGACATCGCCTACCTGATCATGGATGTCGATCCCAACGGCGGGTTATCGCCGGATTATGAGTTGAAGCTCAATTCCTACGACCTCGCCGTTGACATCGAGCTCAACGACGCCGTGCAGCGCCTGCGCTTCGAACATCCCGAGGTGCGCGCGGTGGTCATCAAATCCGGCAAGGACAACGTGTTCTGCGCCGGTGCCAACATCCGCATGCTCGGCAAGGCCACCCACGGCCACAAGGTCAACTTCTGCAAGTTCACCAACGAGACGCGGCTCGCCATCGAGGATGCGACCGCCAATTCGGGTCAGACTTATATCTGCGCCATCAAGGGCAATGCCGCCGGCGGCGGCTACGAATTGGCCCTCGCCGCCGAACACATCATGCTGGTGGACGATCGTCGCTCCGCCGTCTCGCTGCCCGAGACGCCGCTGCTCGGGGTCTTGCCCGGCACCGGCGGACTGACCCGCATCACCGACAAGCGCAAGGTGCGCCGCGACCGCGCCGACCTCTTCTGCGCGACAGAAGAGGGCCTCCGCGGCGAGAAAGCGGTGCAGTGGCGGCTCGTGGACGAGGTCGTGCCGAGCTCGAAGTGGGACACCGCCGTGCGCGAGCGCGCCAAAGCCTTTGCCGCCCGCTCCGATCGGCCGCAGAACAGCGCCGGGATCAAGCTCACGCCCCTCGAGCGCAAGCTCGAAGACGGACGCATCGCCTATTCCAGCGTCGAGGTGACGATCGACCGCGCGCAAGGCGTGGCCACGCTCACCGTGCAGGCGCCGCCGCAGGCTGCACCCGCCTCCGCCACGGCCGCCCACGCCCTCGGCGCATCCTTCTGGCCGCTCGCCATGGCCCGCGAGCTGGAGGACGCCATTCTCCACCTGCGCTTCAACGAGCCCGCCATTGGGGTCCTGCTGTTGCGCACCGAGGGCAGTGCGGAGACCGTGCTCGCCTGCGACGAGATCGTGCTGTCGGCCAACGGCGACTGGCTGATGCGCGAGATCCGTCATTATCTGAAGCGCGTGTTCAAACGCCTCGATGTGACCGCCAAAAGCCTCATCGCCGTCATCGAACCCGGCTCTTGCTTCGCCGGCACACTCGCGGAGCTCGCCTTCGCCAGCGATCGTTCCCTGATGCTCATCGGCACGCGCGAGGGCGACAACCGGCCGCCCGCAACGATCCTGCTTGGCGCGGCGAACTTCGGCGCCTATCCCATGGGCAACGGGCTGACACGCCTGCAGACGCGGTTTCTCGGCGAACCGGCGGCGCTCGACCGCGCTCGGGACAGGATCGGCGTGCCGCTGCAGGCCGCCGAAGCGGCGGATCTCGGCCTCGTGACCCATGCCATCGAGGACTTCGACTGGAACGACGAGTTGCGTATCCTGGTCGAAGAACGCGCGAGTTTTTCGCCCGATGCCCTGACCGGCATGGAGGCGAACCTGCGCTTTGCCGGGCCCGAGACCTTGGAGACCAAGATTTTCGGCCGCCTGTCGGCGTGGCAGAACTGGATTTTTCAGCGGCCCAACGCCGTGGGCGAACAGGGTGCGCTGAAACTTTACGGCACCGGCGTCAAGCCGACCTTCGACAAGGAGCGGGTGTGATGAAACGGCTGTTTTCCGTTCCTTCCCGCTCAATGACCAATGCAGGAGCAAGCAGGCAACTGCGAGAGAAGAGACAGTCCCCCGTCTTCGCGCTGACGAGCGGTAGGATGGGGCCCAGAGACACGGACAAGGAAGCGCAGCCATGACCGCCACTGCGATCGATTATAACGGGCTCATTCCCAATAACGTCGATCTTGCCTCCGATGTGCGCGTGCGCCGCGCGCTTGAGAAATGGCACCCCGGTTATATCAACTGGTGGTACGACATGGGGCCGGAGGGATTCCAGCAATCACTCGTTTACCTGCGCACGGCCGTGAGCGTCGATGCCAAGGGTTGGGCCAAATTCGATTACGTGCGCATGCCCGAATACCGCTGGGGCATCCTGCTCGCGCCGGCGGTGGAAGGCCGCAAGATCCCGTTCGGTGTCCACAAGGGCGAACCGGCCTGGCAGGAAGTGCCCGGCGAATACCGCGCCATGTTGCGCCGCCTGATCGTGATCCAGGGCGACACCGAACCCGCCTCGGTGGAACAGCAGCGCCACTTGGGCAAGACCGCCCCCTCGCTCTACGACATGCGCAATCTGTTCCAGGTCAACGTCGAGGAGGGCCGCCACCTGTGGGCCATGGTCTATCTGCTGCACAAATATTTCGGCGCCGACGGCCGCGACGAAGCCGAAGCCCTGTTGCAGCGCCGTTCCGGCGATCCCGACACCCCCCGCATGCTCGGCGCCTTCAACGAGAAGACGCCGGATTGGCTCTCGTTCTTCATGTTCACCTTCTTCACCGACCGCGACGGCAAGATGCAACTCGAATCGCTGGCGCAGTCGGGTTTCGACCCCTTGTCCCGCACCTGCCGCTTCATGCTCACCGAGGAGGCGCACCACATGTTCGTGGGCGAAACCGGCGTCACCCGCACCATCCAGCGCACCTGCGAGGCGATGCAGGAGGCCGGTATCGATGACCCCTACGACCGGGAGCGCGTGCGCCGGCTCGGCGTCATCGACCTTCCGACCATTCAGAAGAAGATCAATCTGCATTTCTCGCTCACGCTCGACCTGTTCGGAAGCGAGATTTCCACCAACGCCGCCAACGCCTTCCACGCCGGGCTCAAAGGCCGTTTCCGCGAAGAGAAGTTGCAGGACGACCACCGGCTCGAAAACGCCACCTATCCGGTGCTGCGGCTGATCGATGGCAAGATTGTCAAGCAGGACGCGCCGGCGCTCTCCGCCATCAACATGCGGCTGCGCGACGATTATCTCGGCGACTGCCAGAACGGCATGAACCGCTGGAACAAGGTCATCGAAAAATATGGCATCCCTTTCACGCTGCGGCTGCCGCACGTGGCTTTCCACCGCAAGATCGGCGAGTTCGCCGGCATCAAGGCCGACGTAGACGGGAACATCCTGAGCGACGCCGAATGGGAGAAGCGCAAGGACGAGTTTCTCCCCTCTGCCGACGACGGCGCTTTCATCGAAAGCCTGATGCAACCCGAATGGCGGCCCGGCAAATTCGCTTCCTGGATCGCCCCGCCCAAGGTGGGCATCGACAACAAGCCCGGCGACTTCGAATACGTGAAGATCGTGTAAGCGCGCGGTTTGTCGGCGATTCAATACGGACGGCGATAACCTTGAAAGCCGCGCCTCGAACCCGCCCCGAGCGGCGCAAAGCGAATGGATATACGCGGAAGAACGCGTCAAATCATCTCCTGACGCCCCTGCCGTTGACATACATCAAGATGCGAGCGGAGAAATCGGCCAGTGATAGCGCTGCAGCCGTCGCTACCGGTAAGAGGTGCTTATGTCCCTGCCGCATGCATTCAAACGCATCCGCCTCCATTTGGCGCGATCAAAGGAGTTTCCCGAAGGCTCGACCCGCCACGGCTACGAATTCGTTGCGCCGTTGGACGCCGACGACCACATTGATCCGCACCTGTGGCAAAGGTACCGCGATCATTGCCGCGTGCGCCGTTTCTGGGAGGGCGAGGACGATCAGTTCGGCAAGCTGATGTACCGGCCGGGCGGCAGGCAGCACGGCCGCTGGTATTTCGATTACGATGTCGCCCGCAGCGACGACGATGAGCCGGGCTACCGCTTCGGCAGCCATGCCTTCCGCGTGGGCGAATACGTCACCATCACCGACGCCCACGGCGAGCAGCATACGTTCCGGGTGGTTTCCGTACAGCCCGTCACGTGAGCAAGCGTTCACGTCCTGCGCTGTCGGCCGAACTGAAAGGCGCGGGTCGGATTCAAGAGGCGCCCGCGTCCGTCCCGGCGCGGCGCCAAACGGCTGTACCGCGTCGGGCGCCGGCTCATCCCATCGAATTGCGGGCGCGTCAGCTCCCCGCCGCTTTTTTCACGAACCGGTCGACGAAGGTTTTCGACAGGTCAATTTTGGCATTGCGCAATTCTTCGTCGAACTGCACCAGCATGTCGTAGGCGGATTTCATGCCCTCCGGCGGAATGACACCGGTCAGCGATACCGTCGCCTTGTTGGCCTTGGCCGCCGCGAGATACAGCGGCTTGTCGCCGAGATAATATTCTTCGGGCACGGTGGCCGCGATCTGCTCCGGCGTCGCCTTCTCCAGCCACTTCAGCCCCTTGTAGAAGGCGTTGACCAGCGCCTGCACCGTGTTCGGATTGCGCTCGATGAAATCGTTCTTCATGTACAGCACCGCGGCCGGGTTCGAGCCGCCGAACAGCGCGCGCGTGCCCGCCTCGGTGCGACTGTCCGCCACCACTTTGATGTCGCCGTCCATCTCCAGCTTCACGATCACCGGATCGACGTTGGAGATGGCGTCGATCTCGCCTTTTTTCATGGCCGCAATCGCCGAGGGTCCGATGCCGACGCCGATATAGGCGGCATCCGCGGGCTTGAGACCGGCCTTGACCATCATGTGCATGACGAAGAAGTGGGTCGAGGATCCGGGCGCGCTGACCCCGATCTTCATGCCCTTCAGATCCGCGGCCGTCTTGTAAGCCGCCGCCTTTGCGGAGCGGACGCCTACGGCGATGCCGGGGAAACGTCCGAGCTCGATCACCGCGCGGATGTCCTGGCCCTTGGCCTGCATGCGGATCGTGTGCTCATAGGCGCCGGTGACCACATCGACCGACCCCCCGACCAGCGCCTGCAGCGATTGCGCGCCGCCGCGGAAGTCGTTGACGGTCACATCGAGCCCCTGCTCCTTGAAATAGCCAAGCCGCTCGGTGATGGTGAGCGCGATGTAATAGAACGCGCTCTTGCCGCCCACCCCGAGCACCACATTCTTCTTTTCCGGCGCCTGCGCCGCGGCCGTCTGCACCAAGGCAAGGCCGACCAGCAGGGCAAGGGCAGAAGTCGCGAACCGTTTCGATGTCATGGGTTCCTCCCGCAAAGATTTCGCCGAGCCTATCACGTTCGCGTCTCGGCCGCGACCGGCCGCCAGACCAGAAGCCGCCGCTCCACCAGAGTCACGAGGCTGTCGATCAGAATCACGAACGCCGCCAGCACCACCATCCCGGCAAATACGCCGGCCACGTCGAACGTGCCTTCCGCCTGCTGGATGATGTAGCCGAGCCCCGCCGCCGCCCCCAGATATTCGCCCACCACCGCCCCCACAACGGCAAATCCCACCGAAGTGTGCAGGGAGGAGAACATCCAGGACAAAGCCGACGGCCAGTACACGTGCCGCATGAGCTGTCGCTCGTTCATCCCCAGCATGCGCGCGTTGGCAAGGACAGTAGGGCTGACTTCTTTGACCCCCTGATAGACGTTGAAGAACACGATGAAGAACACCAGCGTCACGCCGAGCGCCACCTTCGACCAGATGCCGAGCCCGAGCCACAGTGCAAAGATCGGTGCCAGCACCACGCGCGGCAGCGCGTTGATCATCTTCACGTAGGGGTCGAAGATCGCGTTGATCAGCGGACGTCGCGCGAACCAGAACCCCACCGCCACTCCCGCCACCGAACCCACGACAAAGGCCAACACGGCTTCGACCAGCGTGATCCAAAGGTGCTTCCAGATCGTGCCTTCGTAGAACCATTTCACGATGCGGCTGAACACATCGAGCGGCGTGGAGAAGAAGAACGGATGCAGGAGGTAGGTTTTCTCATAGATCGGGACGGTGGTTGCAAAGTGCCAGAACACGATCGCCACCACCGCGACCAGAAACTGCAGTGCGATCAGCGTCGGCCGCGACGGCATCACACCCTCTCTGACTTGCACTGCATAACCTCCCCCGGGAAGGGGGAGGTCGAGCGCGGAGCGGTCGATCGAGGAGCGTGGCTGCAGGCGCGACACTCCCACGCAAATGAGCCAGTCCCCTCGCACTTCTCGCGCTTCAGTGCGGCGCAATTGCAATTGACCGTCCCCTGCCCCCTTGCGGGGGATAGCGGCGCGGCTTGCCCTGTGCCAAACCCCATGACCGCGTCGCGCGCGGTGCAAGAGACTCGGGTCGGCCAAAAGCTTGGCCGCGCCGGGTGCGGGGTACGCTTCGAATATCCCCCTCCCGCGCGCGAAAATTTCGCTTCGCTTCGTTCGCTCGGCAACGCGCGCCGCATCCCCCTCAAGGGGGGAGGTATGCGATGAGAAGCACGACGCATCACTGCCCCTCCGATGCCCCGATCATCCCTTACCCTCCGTCTGCGCGTAACCCTTGAGTACTTCGGATTTCAGCGTCTGCCAGATTTCGCGGTGTAACTCGTGGAAGGCGCGTTCGAGTTTGACCTCGGCAATGTCGCGCGGCCGTGCAAGCGGCACGCGCCAATCGCCGATGATGCGCGCGGAGGGCCCCGCCGACATGATCACCACCCGGTCCGACAGCGCGATCGCTTCCTCGAGATCGTGGGTGACGAACATCACCGCCTTGCGGTCCGCGCTCCACAAATCGAGCAAGAGATTGCCCATGATCTGCCGAGTCTGCGCATCGAGCGGCCCGAACGGCTCATCCATCAAGAGAATTTTGGGGTCGCGGATCAGCACCTGCGCAAGCCCCACCCGCTTGCGCTGGCCGCCGGAGAGCATGTGCGGATAGCGATGCGTGAAGCTTCCAAGGCCGACGCGTTCCAGCCACCTCTGCGCCCGCACGCGCGCGTCGGCCTGCGGCACGCCGGCGACTTCGAGCCCGATGGCCACGTTCTCAATTGCCGTCTTCCAGGGAAACAGCGCCTCGGACTGGAACAGGTACCCCGCCTGCCGGTTCAGTCCATTCAGGGGTGTGCCGAAGATATCCACCTGACCGGAGCTTGGCGGGAACAGGCCCGCCGCCACGTTCAACAGCGTGGTTTTGCCGCAGCCCGTGGGCCCGACGATGGCGACGAACTCGCCGTCCGCCACGCTCAGGGTCGTTCGATCAACCGCTTCATAGCTTCCGCCGTCCGCCAGCCGAAAAGCGATGGCCACCTCGCGCAACGCGACCGCGGCCGTGCCGGCACCCGGCGGCGCGGCGGCTTTTGCGGTTGCGCCGTCAGCCATCATCCCCCCTTTGTCATTCCGGGGCGCGGCCGAAGGCCGAAAACCCGGAATCCATACTCCCGGCCCACGATGTTATGGATTTCGGGCTCGCCGCGAGGCGGCCTCCGGAATGACGAGTTCTGGTAGGCGCTTTAGTTCCTGTTCCGGTCCACCAGCGCCCGCTGTTTGATCCACGGCATCATGGCGCGCAGTTTTGCCCCCACCTCCTCCGCCGGATGCGCCGCGAGCTTGGCGCGCATGGCTTTGAACGAGGTCTGGTTGACGCGGTTTTCCAGCATCCAATCCTTCACGAACTTGCCCGACTGGATATCCGCAAGGATCCGCTTCATCTCCGCGCGCGTTGCGTCGGTGATGATGCGCGGGCCGGATACGTATTCGCCGTATTCCGCAGTATTCGACACCGAGTAGTTCATGGTGGCAATGCCGCCCTCGTAGATCAGGTCCACGATCAGCTTCATCTCGTGGATGCACTCGAAATAGGCCATCTCCGGCGCATATCCGGCCTCCACCAGCGTCTCGTAGCCGGCCTTCATCAATTCCACCACGCCCCCGCACAGCACGGTCTGCTCGCCGAACAAATCGGTCTCGCATTCCTCGCGGAACGTGGTCTCGATGATGCCGGCGCGGCCGCCGCCGATCGCCGCGCCGTAGGACAGCGCCAGATCGTGCGCATTGCCGGAGACGTCGCGATGCACCGCCATCAGCATCGGCACGCCGGCGCCGCGCTGATATTCCGCCCGCACGGTATGACCCGGCCCCTTGGGCGCGATCATCATCACGTCGAGGTCGGGCCGCGGCTCGATCAGGTTGAAATGAATATTCAGCCCGTGCGCGAACATCAGCGCCGCGCCCTTCTTCATGTTCTTGTGCAGATGGTCATAGTAGATGCCCGCCTGCAGCTCGTCCGGGGTGAGCATCATCATGACATCCGCCCATATGGCGGCGGCGGCCACCTCCATCACCTTGAGGTTTTCGGCCTGCGCCTTCTTGACCCCCTGCGAACCCTTGCGCAGCGCCACCACGACGTTTTTGACGCCCGAATCGCGCAGATTCAGCGCATGGGCGTGGCCCTGGCTGCCATATCCGATGATGGCAACCTTCTTGCCCTTGATCAGATTGAGGTCGGCGTCGCGATCATAATACACACGCATGTGCTTGCCCCTTCCCGGCTCGTTATCCGCCCCGTAAAGACGGCATCAGCGCAGGAAAATCAAGCTATTCCGCGGCCACCGACCGCCGGTGCGCATCGGCCAGAAACAACAGCGGCAGGCCGGCCAAGAGCACCGCCACGCCCACCAGCGCCCCCAGCCCGGTATAAACCAGGCTGGAATAGAGCAGATACAGGCAAGTGAGCACGAACAGCGCCGGGGTCAGGGGATAGAGCGGCACCCGGAAGGGCAGCTCGCGTTCCGGCTCGCGCCACCTCAGCACAAACAGCGAAAGGCCGACCAACGCCATGAAAAACCAGAACACCGGCGCGGTATAGTCCACCATCGCCTGGAAACCGTCGCGCGTGGTGGCGCCGAACAGCACGAGCCCAAATGCAATGACTCCTTGCAGGACGATTGCGTTGACCGGGTTGTCGCCTTTGGTGCTCCAAATGCCGAGTTTCCGAAGCGCGGGAATGTCCCGTCCCAGTGCGAAATAGACACGCGCACCGGTGAAGATCGTGGCGTTCAGTGTGCTGACCGCCGCGCAGCATACCGTGAGCGCGAGCACGACCGCGCCTATGTGGCCTGCCGCAAGCCGCATCAGCTCGGCGGCAGGAGCTTCGGCGGCGCGCAGCCGCTCAAGACCCAGACCGTGCAGATAGGCGAACGCCATCGCCCCGTAGAGGGCGACGAGAATGAGCGTACCGAAGACCATGACGCGCATCATGTTGCGCCGCACGTCGCGCATCTCGCCGGACAGGTAGGCCGCCTCGTTCCAGCCGCCGTAGGTCAAGAGCACGAGCACCATCGCCAGCCCGAGCGCGCCGCCCGAGGCGCCGCTTGCGGACGGAGCCGCAGCCTGTGTGTTACCGGCGTAGAACAGGCCCGTGAAGATGACCACCAGCATGGCTCCGAGCGTGACAATGGTGAAAATCCGCTGCGCATTTGCGCTCTGCAGTGTGCCGGCAAGATTGAGGCCGGAGAACACGATCACTGCGAGCGCGGCATAGATCGCCGGCCCGTTCGGGCCGAGGGGAACGAGCTGCGCCGCATAGTCCCCGAACACGAAGGCAACCAGGGCAATCGCGCCGGTCTGAATCACGGTGCCGCGCGCCCACGCGAACAGCGTCGCCGGAACCCGGCCATAGGCGCGCTGCAGGAAGTGGTACTCGCCGCCGGCGTGGGGATTTGCCGCGGCAAGCTCCGCATAGCACAGCGCCCCCATCAGGGTGATAAGGCCGCCCGCCAGCCACACCGCGATAAAGGTAAAGCCGCTGTCCACATTTGCGGCCACCAGCGAAGGTGTCTTGAAAATCCCGATGCCGACGACGATGCCGACCATGACGGCCACGCCGTCGACGACCGAGAGACTCGCCTGCGGTGCGGCCTGCTGATTATCAGTCATGTGAGATCCGAAACCTCAGCCGCGGGTTGCGCGCCAGCCATCCGCCCGTTGCACGCCGGCGCCTTTCGCTTTGGCGGCGTCTTCCGCAATCGGTTCGATGGCATCGCCGACGATGCGTCCGGTAAACTTCCTGCGCTCCTTCCCGAGATTGAGCACGAAGCTGATCTGCTCCCCGCGCAGGCTGGGTTTCTCCAGCGCCATGCTGCGTCCGCCCACGGTGGCGGATCCGGTCAGTCGCTGGAAATTTTGCCGGAAAACAACATCGATGTTCTGATCTCCGTATTTGAGGATCCAGCGGCCGTCCACCTGGGCCGGAACGATCCAGAGATAGATGTCATTGCCGTCGACGATTTGGTGTTTGTCGGGCTGCCAGTTTCCCATGTTGAAGGCGTGCGACACCACCCGCGTCCCCGGCTTCAACTCCTTAAGCAGGCGCGGACGGAGTTTGAGATTGACGGATTCCAGAAGATACATGGTCAAAACCGTGGCCTCGCCTAGCGGAGTCTCGAACAGATTTTGCTGGCGGAAGGTGACCCGTTCGGTAACGCCGGCCTTCTGCGCATTGGCATTGGCCTCGGCGATCCGGCGCGGATCGATGTCGATGCCAAGCCCGCGCGCACCGTACCGTTTGGCGGCGGTGATGGGAATGCGGCCATCACCCGAACCGAGATCGATCAGATAATCGTTGGCGGTGACCTTGGCTATGGCCAGCATGCGATCGACCACCGCCTGCGGTGTCGGCACGAAGGGCACGTCGAGCTTCACCTGCCCCATCGCTGGCCCGGCCAAAAGTCCGATCCCAAGTCCGAGCAGCGTCGTGATGGTGAGCGCGACAGACCGCCACGAACGACGACGAAAAACCATGGAACGACCTCCGATTTCCTTTTCGGCGTTTCACGCCCGCCGCATGTGCTGTAACAACACCGCGCTCAGTCTAGCAGCAGGCGGGTCGAACGAAAGCATGCTTGCGGGATCACGAAAATTTGAAAACCGGGGCGAACGCTTTGAGGAATAGAACCAAACTTGGTTTCATGAGTGTTCCCGCCCCGCCGGAGTTTGATATTATCGCCGCCACAGCCGCCCGGCTGCGTCCCTCAGCTCACAGCAACAGCTCACAGCAACATTGGCACGATGCTTGCGATCAGCAAGACGGCCATGCTGCCGTTGAAAATACGCGCATGTCGGGGATTGCGCAGGAACCGGCGCAGGCCCACGCCGAATACGGCCCAGGTCATCGCCGCTCCGGCGGCCAAAAGAGTGAACACGCCGAGCAACAGCAAGAAATCCGCCACCTCATGGCCGGGACGGACATAGATGGTGACGGCGCTCAGCGCCGCGATCAAACCTTTGGGATTGACCCATTGAAACAGCGCCGCCTCCCAGAACGTCAGCGGCTGCGCGCCGGCGCGCCCGTCATCGCTTGGGCTTGCGGTGAAGACCCGATAGGAGAGCCACAAAAGATATGACGCGCCGAGGATCTTGAGCACGAAATGAAGCGCAGGCAAAGCGGCGAAAAGCAGACCAAGCCCGATCGCGCAACCGACCAGCAGCGCGGCAAACCCGGCGGTGACGCCGAGCATGTGACGTATCGTCCGCATGAAGCCGAAATTCACGCCCGACGCCGCCAGCATGATGTTGTTGGGTCCGGGTGTAAAAGTCATCGCGGCTGCGTACGCGACCATGGGCAGGAGCATCTCAAGGGGCATTGGGAACCAATTGTGCGGGTGCGCTTACATCCCTTCCGGGCCGCGGCCGATGGCCACGATGCCGGTGCGCGCCACTTCCACCAGCCCGATCGGCAACATCAGGTTGATGAAGCTCTCGATCTTGTCGGAGGCGCCGGTGATTTCGAACACGAAGCTCTCGGTGGTGGCGTCGATCACCCGCGCGCGGAAGGCGTCGGCAAGCCGCAGCGCTTCCATTCGGTGTTCCCCTTTTCCGCGAACTTTCACCAGGGCCAGCTCCCGCTCGATGTGCGGCCCGAGCACGGTCATGTCCACCACGCGATGCACCGGCACCATCCGATCAAGCTGGTTCTTGATCTGCTCGATCACCATGGGCGTGCCGCGCGTGACAATGGTGATACGTGAAAGATGCTTCTCGTGCTCGGTCTCGGAAACGGTGAGCGAGTCGATGTTGTATCCGCGGCCGGAGAACAGCCCGATCACGCGCGCGAGCACCCCCGGTTCGTTGTCGACGATGATCGACAGGGTGTGAGACTCGATGTTCTGCGCCGCGGTCGCGGCCGGGTAATGGGAGGTGGAAGCGGTATTCACTGTTCAGCCCCTGTTGGCATTCCGAAAAACACTCTGGCGCGTCCCGGGTGCGGTGCGGCGCAAACGAAGCGCCGCGGCCTGCTGTTGAGCCGGGACTTTTGCGTACACTGATCCGGGAAAAGCCCCGGTCCGGCGCGGCATCGTTCCGCTTCGCACCATACTGCACCGGATCCGGAACACCAGTTCACACCAGCACCTTGCCTTCCTCGGTAACGGCGTCCTGCGGATCGACGCCGGCATCGCCGAGTATCATCTCGTTGTGTGCGCGGCCCGAGGGGATCATGGGGAAGCAGTTTTCGTTCTGATCTACCACACAGTCGAAGATCACCGGCCGATCCACCGCGATCATCTCCTTGATCGCGCCGTCGAGATCGCCGGGCTTGTCGCAGCGGATGCCGACGGCGTGATAGGCCTCGGCGAGTTTCACGAAATCCGGCAGCGCCTCGGTGTAGCTGTGCGAGTAGCGGCCGCCGTGCAGCAGCTCCTGCCACTGCCGCACCATGCCCATGTATTGATTGTTGATGATGAAGATTTTGATCGGCAGCCGGTACTGCACCGCGGTCGAGAGTTCCTGCATGGTCATCAACACCGATGCTTCGCCGGCGATGTCGATCACCAGCGACTTCGGGTGCGCAAGCTGTACCCCCACCGCCGCCGGCAGCCCGTAGCCCATGGTGCCGAGCCCGCCCGAGGTCATCCACCGGTTCGGCTCCTGGAACTGGTAGAACTGCGCGGCCCACATCTGGTGCTGTCCTACTTCCGTGGTGATGTAGGTGTCGCGGTCCTTGGTCAATTCGTACAGCCTCTGGATGGCGTATTGCGGCTTGATGATGCTGTCCGAATTCTTGTAGGCGAGCGATTTGCGCGCGCGCCACTTGTCGATCTGCTTCCACCATTCGGCCAAGGCCTTTTTGTCGATGCGCGGCGCGCTTTCGCGCCAGACCTTGAGCATGTCTTCGAGCACGTGGGCGCAATCGCCGACGATGCCGAGATCCACCTTGACGTTCTTGTTGATCGAGGAGGGATCGATGTCCACGTGGATCTTGCGCGAGCCGGGCGAGAACGCATCGAGCCGTCCGGTGATACGGTCGTCGAACCGCGCGCCGATGCAGATCATCAGGTCGCAGTCGTGCATCGCCATATTGGCTTCGTAGGTGCCGTGCATGCCGAGCATGCCGAGCCATTGCGGATCGGCGGCCGGGAACGCGCCGAGGCCCATCAGCGTGGATGTGATCGGAAAGCCGGAGAGCTTCACCAGCTCGCGCAGGTGCCGGCTGGCGGCCTGGCCGGAATTGATGACGCCGCCGCCGGTATAGAACACCGGCCGTTTGGCCTCGGCCATCATGGCGATCGCGGCTTTGATCTTCTCCGGGTCGCCCTTGAGCCTTGGCTTGTAACCCTGGTGATGAAACTGGTTCGGTTTGAAGTATTGGCCTTTGGCGAACTGGATGTCTTTCGGAATATCCACCACCACCGGCCCCGGCCGGCCGCTTGAGGCCACATAGAACGCCTCGTGCAGCACCCGCGGCAGATCGGCGATACTTTTGACCAGGTAATTGTATTTGGTACAGGGCCGGGTGATGCCGACCGTGTCGCATTCCTGGAACGCATCGTTGCCGATCAGATGCGTGGGCACCTGGCCGGTGATGCAGACGATGGGAATCGAGTCCATCAGCGCGTCGGTCAGTCCGGTCACCGCATTGGTCGCGCCGGGACCGGAGGTGACCAACACACAGCCGACCCTGCCGGTCGAGCGGGCATAGCCCTCCGCGGCATGCACTGCGCCCTGCTCGTGGCGGACCAGGATGTGCCGCACCTTGTCCTGATGGAACATGGCGTCATAGATCGGCAGCACCGCGCCGCCGGGATAGCCGAAAATGTGTTCGACGCCCTGATCGATCAGGGCTTGGATCACCATCTCGGCGCCGGTCATCTCTTTCATGGTCCGCTCCAATCTCCAGTGGTATCGCCCGGGAATCAAAAAGGGGCTCTGCAGCCCCTGTGCACACCGCCGTCTCGCGGGTGGCCTAGCCACCCCCGGCGGTGCGCTCCGTAACGACCACGGTAATTTTATTGCGCATTGATCGATACATTTGCCATTTCATTGCGCACCATATACGGGCAACCCGCCGGTAACGTCAAGCCAAAAGTGCCTCCAGCGCGTCACGCGCCCATTGCATGGCAAATTTGGGGTCAATCCACTGCCAGCCTGGCATCTGGTGGCGGAACCAGGTGAATTGGCGCTTGGTATAACGGCGGGTGTCCAGTTTGGCCCCGGACGCCGCCGCCTCGAGGGAAATTTCACCCCGCAGATACCGTCTGAGCCACGGCACGCCATGCGCTTTCATGGCCGGCAGCAGCGGATCGAGTCCACGCGCATCGAGCGCGCGCACTTCCTCGATTGCACCGGCTGCGAGCATGGCGTCGAACCGGTCTTCGATCCGTTTGTGCAGCAGGCTCCGGTCTGGCGCGAGAAAAATTTTCACCGCGTATGCCGGATCGAGAATGGGTTGCAGGCCCTCCCGCTGCCATGCGGCCAACGAACGGCCGGTGGACTGCAAAACCTCCAGTGCCCGGGAAATACGCACGCGGTCGGCCGGTTTGAGACGCCCGGCCATTTCGGGATCGCGCTGGGCAAGCTCGGCGTGCAACCTCTCAGGGCCTTCGATCTCCATTCTCGCCCGCACCGCCGCCCGCACTTCCTCCGGCGTTGCCGGGATGGCCGAGAGCCCTTGGGTCAGCGCTTTGAAATACAGGCCGGTGCCGCCGACGATGATCGGCAGGCGGCGCCCGCTCTCGGACTCCGCCAACACCGCAGCCACATCCGCGCACCAGCGCCCGACGGAATAATTCTCCGCCGCGTCCACATGGCCGTAGAGGCGATGCGGCACCCGCGCCTCCTCCTCCGGTGTCGGCCGTGCCGTGATGACACGCAGATCGCGATAGACCTGCATGGCGTCGGCATTGATGACCAGACCGCCGAACTTCTCGGCCAGCGCGAGCGCCAAGGCCGACTTACCGCTTGCGGTGGGCCCAGCGATTAAAATTGCTCTCCTTTTGTGCATCCTCCAACATAGATCACGCGCTCGAGAAGGAGTAAATCAAGCCGTCAGCGTCCTTGGCGCAGTCAGCGGGCAGCATTGAACCTGCGACGAAGTCGCTCTAAATCAGCAACACAGTCTCCTCCAAGCGAGTTTTAGCATTGTCACTTATCCGTGCTTTCCGCGCGCTGCGCCCCGCACCCGGCCGGGCCGCCGAAGTGCTTGCCCCCCCTTACGACGTTTTATCGAGCGAGGAGGCGCGCCTTCGCGCCA
>Ga0101944_10002915_pt1 | contig 25713 bp, 14 predicted proteins | sample DewCreD2012metaG_FD_75245 | JGI IMG/M metagenome (GOLD analysis project Ga0101944, IMG submission 75245) | Hot spring sediment bacterial and archeal communities from British Columbia, Canada, to study Microbial Dark Matter (Phase II) - Dewar... ... | reverse complement strand
GAGCCGCTCGACCTCCTGGTCGAGCAATCGGCGTGCGGCGGCGAGCTCGGCGACCAGCCGGGCGAGGGCGACAGCCGCTCCCCGGAGGCCGAGCGCCAGATGCCCGCCAGCCGCGTCACCGCGCTTTCCCAGTGGCTGGACCCGTCGCGCTCCATCGACGGATAGCCTGTCCATTCCAGAAGCGTCTTGAGGTCCGATCCGAAACGTTTCGGCCAGTCCTCGCGTTGCACGCGGCGCAACATTTGTCCCAGCGCCTCGGCGTCATCGACCACATCCTGGACGAAGGGCTCGCCATTCTCGAACGCGTATTCGCAAAGGCAGCGCTGGCAGAAACCGTGGATGGTGAAAATCTGCGCCGTGTCGAAAGCCTCCAGCGCGGCTTGCAGGTGGGCCAGTTCTTCGGTCGGCGCCGTGGCCGAGTCGAGGACGCGCCGCAGATTGGCCCGGACGCGCTCCTTGAGTTCGGAGGCGGCCTTCTCGGTGAAGGTCACGGCCAGAATCTCGTCGATGGCGACGCGCCGGTCGCGATGCGCGGGATGGGCGCTGAGCAGCAGCCGGATGATCAGGTTTTCGATCGTGTAGGTCTTGCCGGTCCCCGCGGAGGCCTCGATGACGCCATGCCGGTCCAGATGAATCTGGCCGCAGTCAGTCAGTTTGATGGGCAGTGATGACATGGGAGCAGCAGTCTTCAGGTCTCAGAGGCGTTGGGCGCGCGCGGGGCAGTCTGCTCATATCCTCGCGGGCTTGGCCACCTCGAAAGGATAGAAAAGACTCATACCTTCGCGCAGGGCGTATCGGCGGCGGACCTTGTCCCATGCGTCCGGCGGCATCATTAAGAGAACGATGTCCTGCAGGCCCGACAGGGAGGCGTCCAAGCCCAAGTTGTCGTCGTCGTCCATCTGCCTGACAAGAAAATCGAGGTATTCCTGCCGGGCGCTTTCCACAGGAGCGTCCGCCAGCGACTTCCATTTCTGGACCCCCTTGCCCGTCAGGATGATGTCGAACGGCAAATGGTCGAAGGGACATGCCAGCAGGTAGTCTCCGATCAGGTCCGTCAGATACTGGCGCGCGTCTTCCGGATCGGCCCGGAACGACCACCGGCCAGAGCACGCCTTATACAGGACGGCAATCTCGAACGGGCCGTCGCCGATCCACTCGCGCGCGCACAGCCCCTGCGTGTTCACCTCGGCGGACGCGCGCGCCGCCAGATAGAACAGATACGGCTCCAGCAAATGCTTGGTCGGAAAGGGTTCATTCCTATAGGAGCCGGCCGCCGGAACCAAGATGGCCCCGGCGCGTTGACGTTCATTTCTCCAGAACATCGGGATTTCGCCACTCAAGCGCGCGATGAACCGCTCTTCGCGCCCATCGACAGTCAGGCTCAGCGGCACAATCAGTTCCGGAAACTGAAGCAGTCCGGGATCGCAGGATGTCCCGCTTTCGATCCGCGCGCCGCGCAGCCACTCCCAGTCGCGCCGGCTCTTGAGAAACTCGCCCACTTCGGGCGCTTCGAGCAGCCGCCGCCCCTGCTCCCACTGCGTTTCGCGATCCAACTCGCCAAACGCGCCCGCCGGCGCAATCCCCTGCAACTGCCATCGCTCGTAGGCCGCCTGATGCGCGCGCGCCGCCTGATCGATGGGCGCAGGCGGACGCGTTGCCTGCGTCGCGGCGACTTGCTCCGCGGCGACAAACCGCTCGATGATCCCACGCAGGGCCAGCGTCTGTTCGAGATGGGTTGAGAAGAACGCCTCATCCTCCGTCAGCGCCTCGTCGTCCAACTCGGCCTCGGCGTCGCCCAGGCGCAGATGCCGCCGCACGCCCGCCTCGATGGGATTGAGCAGAAAGCGGGCCAGCTCGGACAGTGAAACGCGCAGTTCCCGCTCCTTCAACGCCCGGATGACCCACGGCGCAACTGCGCTTTCACAAGTTCCGCCCCCAGGCGCCGGCGGCCGCCGCCATACGAGCGCTTCCTGCGCCCATTGGTCCAGCGCCAGCGCCTGCGCCTCCGTCAGCCGCAGTTGGCCGCGTTCGCGCGCTTCGATCAGGCAGGCGATGCGGTCGGCGGCCGACCTGTTCACGAGCAGATCGCTCCAGCGCGGATCGACGGGGTGTTCGTTGAAATCGACGCGGCGCAGATATTTGTCGCTCGAACCGTGCAGCGGGGCCTCGAACCGGCGAAAGCGCGCCATGAGGCCCGGCGCCTCCGGCGACAGAATCTCGCGCTCCAGGAATCCCTGAAGCTGATTGACGACCGAGCAGGGATGGTAATCCTCGTCCTTCTGCAGGTTTTTTGAAACGTAGGTCAGATACAGCTTGCGCCGGGTGGACATCAGTATCTCAAGGAACAGATACCGGTTGCTCTCGGGCGGCGGCGCGTCGCCGGGGCGGCGTTGGCCGCTCCGCAGGTCCAGCGTCGAACGGGGCGCGGCGCCGGGGAAACGGCCCTCTTCGAGCCCCAGGATATACACGATTTGAAACGGAATGGGACGCAGCGGCTTCAGCGACGAGACCGTGACGCCGTCGGTCAGGTATCGCCCATGACGGCTGGGAATGCCGGCCAGATGCGCAGATACGAACTCCACAGCCACCGGCAGGCTGATGCCCCCCGCGACGCCGGCCGCCTGAAGCGTCGCATCAAAGTCCGCGAATCGCCGCAGCGCCTCGCGCAACTGCCGCCAGACCGGCTCCTCCTCGGGACGGTCGGGCGGGACCGCGAGGAAGGCGTCCGACAGCGCCATCAAATCGTCCGCCCATTGCGCGCAGGTCCGGCGCCGCCCCTTCAGCGCCCGCGTGCGGCGATATAGGCTTTCAATGATTCGTCCGAACCGGCCAACGGCGCGCTCGTCGCCGCTGGCCATGTCGCGATAGGGAATCAGCCCCCGGTAGTCGCCCCCCGGCGCCGTTGCGCCGTCGCCTTCGGGCGCCTCCATGATGCGCCCCAGCCGCAGCCGCCGAAGCCCCTGGCCCCAGGTGTAGGGGGCATGCGCCGAAGGGCCGGGCTCGAAGTCATGAAAGATGCGCAACTGCGCCGCCCAGTCGATCCACTCCCTGGCATCCGCGCGCGACAGGCCCGCCGCAGCCAGAAAGCAGGGATTCAGAACCAGATCGAACACCTCGCTGCGGGCAAAGGACGAATCGACCAGCGCCAGAAGGCTCATGACGCCGCGGGCAAACAAACTGTCGGCCGCGGCCGTGGCGTCGCTGAGATTGTAGGCGATGACGCGCGGCTCGCGCTCGAAGACCGATCGAATCGCCGGCTCGTAGCGCTCCATATCCGTGACCAGAACCGCGATGTCGGTCAGTTGCAGGCCGGCGTCATTCGACAGATTGTCGAGAATGCTGTGATAGACCGTCTCGACCTCGCGGAGGACACTGGGACACCCTGCGATCTGGATGGAACGATCCTGCGGCCCGCGTTCGACCCCCTCGTCGCCCACGATGCGGCGCTGGAGCTTGTGCAGCAGCGTCCCGGCCGAGCCGTCCGAGGCGGATGAGCCGGACTGAGCCGCCGCGTCGTCGAATCGGTCCGATCGAGCCGGTGACTCCGATGGATCGTCGAGCCAGTGAATCTCCGGCGTGATGGCGAACTCGTCCGTCCATCGCGCCAGACTGATCAGATTGTCGCGCCCCAGAGTTCCCCACTGGCGCAGCAGTTCATTCCCGCCGCCCGGCGGCCGCGCCGCGTCCGAGCCGTCGCACCGCGCCCAGGCCGGCAGCGCAGAGGCCCCCGCGCATTCCCGGCGATGAAAACTCAGTTGATAGACCGACAGTTCCGCCGTTTTCGACAGCGCGGCCATCGTTTCATAGTAAAAATCCGAGAACGAAGGGAACCCGAAAAGATGGATCGGCCCCGCCGGCGGGGGGGCTGCAATCCGGCTTTCCCGCGCCAGCTGGGGCAGGGTTAATCGCCGGAGGCCGTCGCAGTTTTGCAACTGATCGCGCAAACCGCCGGGGGCAAACAACCGCTGGTAAAGGACCCGTTGAGCCGCCTCCATGGCCCCTTCGGCCTTCACGCGGGATGTCGCGCCGCCCCGGCCTGCCGTCGCCGGCGGCGCCATCCACTCGGCGATGAGATCGCGCCGCTGGCGTTCGTATTCCATGAAAAGCGATGCCAGAGCGCCCGACAACTGCCATGCGCGCCGCGAAAAGTCCCTGTCGCGCACCTCGTCGCGCGGCCCCAGATACGACAGCAGGGGCGCCAGTGGCGAGCCGCGCTTGGGACGGCCACGCCCTTCCCCTTCCGCCAGCAGCAGCGCGAGGATCATCTGCTGCAGGTCTTCGCGATCCAGCCGTTCGGTCCCGGAGGCGGGCGCGGGCGCGCCGACAGGGGGCGGCGGCGGGGCCAGCAGCTCCTCGAATCCATCCTCGAGGAACTGAAACTGAATGTTCAGGCAGACGCCGGTATGCCGGGCGACGAACAGCTGGAGCCACTTGCGCACGTTCATGTTCGGAACGATCACGCGCGCCGCGACGAAAAGATCGGCGCCGGCCCGGCGGCCTTGCGCGCGCAGGGACTCGGCCAGTTCGCCGGCCAGTCGTTCGATCCGATCGCTCCAGAAGATTCGCAATCCCATCCCGCGCGCCCCTTCAGCGCATCAATTCCGTCCGCATCCTAGCGTTGACCGCGCCGCGGGCCAATGGGAAACGCAGGGCGCCGGAGATTCCGTAATCGCTTTGGCCTTCCCTCTTTGAACGATTGCCGCCATCGGATCGCGCGTTTCCCGGAGATTCGACGTCCAAGGCGGCTCATGGCCGTAACCAAAGTCTCGAACCTGGGAAGAAAAACGCATGAAGGAAATGTCGAATGTCGAATGTCGAACAAGAAACTCCCTGTTCCCAGGTCCCTCTTCCTTGGACATTCCTTGCTCGATATTCGACATTCCCTTCATACCTCATGATTCTCGTGCGGCGCCAACTCGCAAAACATCTACGCACAACGCACAGAAGTCTTGGACAGAGGGCCTGAACTCCGGGCCAGGATGCGGGATTTGTGCTTGCCGGAAGAATTGATTGAGGGCGTGGGGTAGGCGCGCCTATGCTGCGCCATGCCGCGCTCGCGACCGACAGCGACGCCGCATGGCGCAACGAGTCGAAGTGGCGCCGCATGGCGCAACGAGTCGAAGTGGCGCCGCATGGCGCAAGGAGCGTTTCATGAGAACCGAAGTGACCATCGCCCCCGGCGTGTGTGGCTTTGAGACCAAGGCCGCCGCCGTCACCGCCGACGGGATGAACGTCGAATTCGAAATCGACAGCCCGTGCAAGTCCATCCAGGAGCTGGCCGGCCAGCTCAAAGACATGGGGCCGATCAACGCCTACATGGAAGTCAGCCCTCAGAACGAAAGCGCCGTCCTTTCAGCGGCGCGCGGCATCCTGGTGAAAAAAGGTTGCTGCGAGGCCTGCGTCGTTCCAGCCGCCTTGTGCAAGGCGATGCAAGTGGCCACGGGCCTGGCGCTGCCCAAAGACGTCACGATTTCAATCCGCGCCAACGTGTAATCGGTTCGCCGCACGGCGCGAATCGTTTGTAGCGCGCCTTTCAGGGCATCCGAACCAATGGCAACGGGTGAATGTCGAACGCGCTTAAGGCAATGCTGTTCACTTTGGCGTGTCAGCAGGTCCCGGCCCATGAAGTTCGGCTTGATTGTGATTGCGCGAGAACATAGCGTTGGAGCCGCAAAATGATTGCGAACGACGTCACGCGCACACCCCTCCGAGGTCTCCGCTCAATGGTCTCAAAGAGAATGCTGGCTGTTGTGATCTTCTCCATCGCCGTCCCCTTTCAAACCTTTGCCGCGGCCTCATCGACGACGCCGGTCGAGGAGGCGCCGAACAGTCCGAAAGAGCGATGGTTCCGCCGTCTGTATCGGATCGATCCCGCCGAAGGCGTCTATCGTTTTTTCCCGCTGATGCGCATCGACGGCGAGGGCGTGGGCGTTCTCTGGCCGCTCTTTTATTGGGGCCCCGGACACAAGCGCCTCGTGCCGGCGCTCTGGGACGTCCGTCAGACCGCCGTTCCGCCCGCGACCGCCGATGCGCCCCCACCCGCAACCGCCGCTGCGCGAACCACGACACAGACGGTCCTGGCGGTGCTGCCCGTGTTTTTCCGGCGCGACGTTCCCGAAACCGGAGCGCGGCGCAGTTTTTTTCTGACCGCCTACGTCCAGCGTGAAGGCGACCGCCGGTCCTGGGGAGTGCTGCCGTTGGTGGGTTTCACCCGCAAGGGCCAGAGCGACTACTTCTTCAATCTGTTATACCTGCTGATCGTCAAGCGCGACGGTGAAGCGCGGTCTCATGGCCTCCTGCCGCTGTGGTGGTCCAGCCGCGAACGCGCCTCAGGCGGAGAACGCTCGCGCTTGATCGGGCCGGTTTACTGGCAAACGCGCGACGGCCGCCTGGATTACTTCATCGTATTTCCGGTGTTCTGGAAGACGCCGTCCTTTTGGACGGTTTTCCCATTGGTCTGGAAATTTGATGACGGCGCCGGTCTGTTTCCGGTCTATGGCGCGGGCGTCCGCACAGACACTCCGCCCGAGGAGAATGATCCGTCATCCTCAGGAACGCTCTGCGCCCCGGCGCCGGCGGCGCCTTCCGCACAGACGCGATGGCGCTACGTCCTGTGGCCGTTGTATAACAGCGTCGATGGTCCCGCCGAATCTTCCACGAACATCCTCTGGCCTTTCTTTAATAAGGGACGCAAGGGCGACCGCCAGTCGGGCTGGCGGCTGCTGCCCCTGGCGATTCACGGCCGCGAGCAGACTTACCTGTGCCGCGAGAACACGCTCGAACGCGGCCAATACGTCTGGACGCTCATCGTGCCGTTGCTGACGTCATGGCGTCGCTATGAAGGCGGCGTCTGCCGGCTGAGCGACGTCGGCGGTCCCGCCGAGGCCACATCCGCTTCAGTCTCCAGCGCCGAATGCGGCGCCGTGCTGTTGTATCGAGATGGGCGCGAGCGCGTCACGGCGCCCACGGGCAATGTGATTCAGGACCGCCACTGGCGCGCGTTCTTCCCTGTGTTTCAGACTCAAAGCGACAACCTCCTGCGCCAGCGGTCCTGTGTCTATCTGCTGGGATGCGCCAGCGCGTATCGCCGGGAAGACGGCGCAGGCTGGCGCGTGCTGGGCGGAGCGCTTGCTCGCTACGACAAAGAACGCCCCCGCGTGCGTTTCGGCCTGTTGTGGCGGCTGTTCGAGTATTCCAAAGACGACGACGGGGTCAAGCGATTGCGGCTGCTCTATTCGCCGGCATTCCGGATTGGCTCGGAATCGAACGAATGAGCGGCTCGTGGAAAAGCCAACGCGCGCCACGGCTCACCGGGCCAGGATGGCCAAACAGTCACAAAGAGGGGCCAAACAGGGGATGGTAGCGGAGGAGGGAATCGAACCCCCGACACTGCGGATATGAGCCGCATGCTCTAACCATCTGAGCTACTCCGCCACCGGCGCGGCGCCCGGCGGCGCCCTCCCACAGGAACGAAGACTGCGAACGACAAGGGGCCGCGAATCTCGTTGCCGGATTTGGTAGCGGGGGCCGGATTCGAACCGACGACCTTTGGGTTATGAGCCCAACGAGCTACCAGCTGCTCCACCCCGCGTCACCAGCGCGCGAGTTCGTGAGACCGGAGGCTCCCTCGCGCAAAAGGCAAGGAATCTTATATTTGGCCCGGCGACCCGTCAAGCCATTTTCCGGCCTTGAGGGCGCTTTTTTGTGCGGGTTTTTGAAGGCGCCCCCCATGACGCAAAATCAGACGTTGTCGAAACGATTCTGCCATGCCCGATCCATCCAATAAACCCGCGGAAAAAATGCATTGCGAACGCGCGGACACATCGAGGATAGTTTTTGCCGCTTTGCGCGAGCCTGTCGCCCGCCCGCGCGGGAAGCGTTCACGACGGCAGCCGGGCGACACGAGTTTCCCGCCGATGCGGAGAGGTGTCCGAGCGGTTTAAGGAGCGCGCCTCGAAAGCGCGTGTGCCCACACCCGGGTACCGTGGGTTCGAATCCCACCCTCTCCGCCATTTTACTTTCGTGACTCGCAAGTTCTATATTCACAGTATTGCGTCAATCGGACCATGCCCCGTGTGCCTGGAAAGCGCCGTCTTTGTCCTGGAGTCGGATGACGTCAAGTGACGCTCTCCACGGGCTTTCGCATCCGTGACGGCGTCACCCGGGCTTCATTTTCATAGAGGAGCAATTCAATCGTTCTGCCCCTCCTGAAATCGGAGCCGTGCCGGTATATGCCTGACGCAAGGCGCGTTGCAGGCCATGCGCGCCGCGCCATGGAATCAGCGGAACCGCCGGCGAGCGACGGCGGTCGGGCCCTGCCATCTCTACTCGAACGTTCCGAATTCGCGGCAGGCATCGGCAAAGGCTTCGATATTTTCGATCGGGACTTCGGGTTCGAGGATGTGCGTCGGCGATAAGATCAGTCCGCCCTCGCGGCCATAGTTTTCGATCAGCTCGCGCACACGCGTTCGCACGTCATCGGGCGTCCCGAAGGGCATGAGCGATTGCGTTCCGATGCATCCGTCGAGCGTCAGGCGCCTGCCGAATCGGCGATGGACTTCGGCCACGTCGAGGCACTCGGGCTGGACGGGGTTCAAGATGTCGAGGCCGGCGTCGATGAGGTCGGGGATGATTTTCATGATTGCGCCGTCGCTGTGATACCAGATTCTCGTCTGCGGGGAGATTTTCTTGATCTGGCGCCAGATGCGCCGCCATGGCTCGTGAAGCAACGAGCGCCACTGGTCGGGAGAAATCATCAGCGAATGCTGCGTGGCCACGTCGTCGCCGCACTGGATGCGGTCGGCGCCGGCGCGGGCGAACGCCACGGCCCTGGCTTGCGCCTGCGCGGCCAGGCGCTCGATCAGACATTCGGCCCATGCGGGCTGTTCCAGCGTATCGCGGATGAACTGTTCCATGCCGCGAATCTGCCAGGCGCATTCGAAGATATGCCCCGCGCCGCCCGTGACGAATCGGCCGTCGGCGTGCGCGGCGGCCACGTCGGCGGGCGTCATCGTGCATGGCCAGTCGCTCATGTCGTCGAGCGGGTAGTCTTCGAGTTCCTTGAGGCTGCGGGCATTGCGCAGTGGAGACAGATAGCCGAAGAAGTGGTAATAGCCTGATGGGATGCGCGCGACGCCATGAGGATTGAACGTCGTGCCCTCGGGCAATTCGCCGGGCGCGTAATAGCGCAGCGTGTCGAGGGGCGGCAGGTCGGCGGGACGCTTGAGGTTGATACCTGCCGCGCGGGCGAAGCCGAAATGGGCGTCAACATTGTCGGTCCCGATGCGTTCGATGACGCGACGTCTCAAGTCAGGCGTGAAGGACGCATAATACAAGATGCGCCCGGGGCGGCGATGTTCGGTCGTGGCGAGAAAGTTCTGGTGGTCGTTGGGGCAAGTGGTCATGTTGCGACTTTCTACCGTGTGCTCTTCCTATCGGTCATTCACGAACGCGCCGTTCATCCGCCGCAACAGGCGCGAATCTGATTTCAACGATTCTCCGCCGCAAGGCGAGAGGCCGCTGTTTTCTTAACGCCAAACCCTTCGCGAATCCAGTCATTTATTACCGGCGTGGTGAACTCCTTGCGCCAGTTGGCTTTCGATTGTTTGCGGACTTCGGCAATGAAGGCGCCGAAGGTCGGCTCTTTGCCCAGCGACTTCATGTAGGTCTCGATTCCTCGCTCGGGATCCGGAAACTTGATCTTCTCTTTGCGAGCGCCCTGTTCGCCCGATTCCTTGACCCACTGCTCGAAACTCAGCGGCTTCTCACCGACCATAAACCACGTCTCCGGAGCCGCGGCGCTGTCGTAGATGTTATTGCGGAACTTCAGTTCCGGACTGAGCGCGTCGGTCTTCACCAGTTTCGAGGGGACGTCTGCAAACTGAAACATGTTGTCTGCAAACGTGAGGTTCTTCATGTAATCGGAATCCTGGATGATCAGAGCCGCATCCGCATTATTCAAGCCGTGGAAGACATTGTCACGAACGAGCACATTGCGGGCGTGTGTCTGGCCCGCTTCTTGTCTTGCGCCGCACCCTACCGAGAGGCCAAAAACATTCGTCACGACATCGCTGCGTTGCCGCAGAAACAGATTCCCGGCGATTTCGCCACCATCCCAGTCCATCGCGTGGACATACCACGCCAGCTTGCGTCCTGTCGGCTGGCTGCGGCCGATATCGAGCATCACGTTGTTGCGAATTTCGCAGTTCACCCAGCGCAGGGGACCGGGTGTGTTACCTCCCATGCTCAAGCAGATTTCCCCTTCGACATACAGATTATTGTCCACCACCACGTCCTTGACTCCGCCCGAACCGACGTTGCACGTGAACTTGTTGTGGATGCTGGAGGCGCGCAGGAACATGCTGTCGCGGAATATGGTGCTATACATTTGAGGACAATACGAGTTGTGGCTCTTCATGTTCGCCCGCCCGTTCTTGCCTTCGTTGGCGGCGACGCGTTGCAGCAACCAGCCGCAATGATCGAAAATGCACTCTTCGAGCAAAATTGAAGCGTGAACGCCGGCAAAACCCATCGTATGGCCGTTGGGCGCGTAATGATCAAGGACCAGGTTGCGGCGAAAGACAACGTTGTTCATCAACGCATCGCCTTTGCATATCAGTTGCGAAAAACGCAGCAGGCAGTCCTCGACCAGAAGATTCTTGATGCCTGCGTTTTTTCCGCTGTAGATCAGCACCACCGACTTGTTGTTCTCATTTCTGTCGCCGCGCCAGGCGCCCTTCTGATAGTTGGGCGACTCGGGATCCATAAAACTTTGATACAGCTCAATTCCCATGACGACGGCGTATTGGGTATCATTTCCGCGGCCGAGGGTGATACTCGTGTGACAGTCCTTGCCTCGAAGCACGGGCCGCGCGGGCGACGCTCCATACGCGCCGACGACCCGTGGCTCAGCCGCCGAGCGGCCCGAAGATCCGATGATGATGGTCTGATCGTCAAACGTGTCGCCTCGTTTGAGCAACACCCAATCGGGCTGGCCGTCGCGCGCCTTTGCCATCGCAGCCTCAATCGTTCTGAAAGGCCGAATTGCGCCGCATGGTTGGGTCGCATCGGCCCCGACCGCCTCATCGCCGGGCCTATAGACCTGCGCCGTCGCGTCGTCGCCCTCGGCGTTGCTGACATACATGATCTGCGAATCCGCCGATGGCTTAAGGATCGTCCAACCGTCCTTGTCCACAGGCAGCCATCTCTGGGGCATCTTCGCCCCCGGCATGGGTCTTCCTGTTGGTGTTGATTTAGGCTTGGGCGCGGTTTTGGGAGATTGCGCCGCCGCAAGGCCTGCGATCAACATTAACGCTGATATGATCAGCACACTCTTTCTTTTCATGGTTGTTTCTCGTTGTCTGGTGTTGTTTGTCGAACAACCGATAAGCGTGTTTCCGTACTCATTACAGCCTCCGGTGTGTTCGCAGGCCGCACAGACCTGCCATGCGCCTCAGTCGTGCTTGACACTTACGTTACTCATGCGATCCCATCCAATCTTCTCGAGAAAGCGCTCGAATGTAAACTGGGGCATGTATCCCAGCTTCGCCTGCGCTTTGCGAATGACGCGGAGTCGGCTCGTTCCCTTCCAACCGATGCCATTGCGCTCCATCAACGCTTTGGCGCCGGGATAATAACGCTCGATGACGTCCATCGGCCGGCTCATGAGATCGGGCAGATCATTGGGCTGGAAGGGATTGCCGGCCATGACATTGAACGCTTCAAAGCCGTTTTCGGGAGCATAATTCAAACACAGGAATTCGGCCTGCGCCATGTCCTCGCGGCGCAAACGGTTGTCGAGGAACTCGGGGCTGGGTTCGGGCAGTCCGGTGAAATTGCCAGGGCGCAGGATGATGGAGGCAATGCCGTGACGCGCCGCGTAGTAGTGGGCGATGTCCTCCGAAATCACCTTGCTCAAATCGTAGTAGTTCTGCGCCGGACGCGACGCTGGATAGTCCTCAGTGATGACGCCGGGTCCAAGATCGTAGGAGTAGTATTCCTGCGAACTGAGGAAGATCACCTTCGGGACCTCCGCATACAACGCGGAGCGGTAGAGGTGGTGCGTGCTCACGGCGCTCATTTCCCACCAATCGTGATAGGCTTCGGGCGCTTTGGGAGATCGGGGATGCGAGTGCGCGGCGCTGCCGGCGGCGTGAATGATCAGATCGGCGCCCCGCGCAAACTTCAGCAGCGCCAGGTCGTCGTGCACCGACGCCCGCACGCATTCGCAGTCGTACTTGAGCGGCGCCAGGTCCAGCGCCACCACCTCGTGCCCCGCCTCGATCAGCATCGGCACGAGGACCTGGTTCGAGTTGCCACCCGCGCCGGTGATGAGTACTTTCATCGCGATTTTCTTTCAGATATCCGCAACGACCCGGCACGGGGCCGTATTCATCGCGGAGAGTTGAATGGGAAAACAGTAGAGGCGGAACTTGCCCGCCGGGAGTCGGTGCACATTGACAAGATTCTCGACGGCGAAGGCTTCGTTATCCGCCAGGTATTTGTCCATTTGATTGTGCTCAGACCCTTTCGCTCCACCACACACGCCTGGCGAATCAACGAGCACGAGTGCGACGCCTTTGTCCACCAGCGCCCGGACCAAATCCCAATTCGCCGAAGGGCTGTTGTCATACTCCGGCGTGCCGCGGCGCGTCTCCCATCCCGTCTTGAGGATGACGGAGTCGCCGCGTTCAACCGAGGCCAGTTCCGGCACGTCTTGCGGACCGACGCCTTCAGGTTTGTTTGTCAGGTCAATGACGACGCAGTCGGTGACCAGCGACGACTCGGGACACCGGCGCCCCTTGTAATAGAGGTCCATGTGCGTGATACCCGGTTCAAATCCGTACCTTTCCAGTGGGGCGGTCAGATCAATCATGCTTCGCTCGTCCTTTCGTTTGTGAAGACGTGACGCCAGAGCGTCCGCTTCTTTTCGCGTTCCCGCCGGCCGGTCATTTCGCGGATGATGATTTCCACGGCGCCGCAACTCTTGACACGCTGTTCCGGAACGGGCGGGGCATCGGGCGAGAAAGCGCGCTGAAAAACATTCAAGGCGGCGGCGCGCTCCGTGAGGTCGTCGAGAACACGGGCGCGCCCGAAGCAGATCACGCTGTCGCTGTCAATGTGGCAGATTTCTCCGCCCGCGTGCGGGCGGACCTCTCCCATCTGCCGCCCGACCGAAAAACACACTTCGGGATTAGCGCGAATGCGGTCGAGTTTCAGTCCTTTCAGCGCGCAGTGAAACACAATCCTGCCGTTCTCGTAAGCGTAGTTCAGCGGGACAACATAGGGGCCGGTGTCGCCGTTCAGCCCCAGCCACCCGATTCTCTCCTGGCGAAGGAAGTCCTCCATTTCCGTCTTGCTTTCGATGTATGTCTTCGGCATATATGCGTCCTTTCGGTGTGGAAGTTCGGAGTAGCCTTCTCATGAGACCCGCCCGCTTTCGCAGCAATTGCTCTTCATCTTCGCCGCCGGCTCCCCTGCGGCCGCCCTTATTCTCGGGGCAGTCGGCACATACGTTTCGCCCGTTTCCCCGCTGACTCAATCTTGTGATGCCTTCTGGCTGTTTCTTCGGGAGTATATGCGTTGGTTCGTTCACTTCACATCCACGCACTTCAAGTTGCTGAAATCTCGAAGCAGGATCTTCCCGTCCGCCATTGCGATGGTGGCCCATATCTGCTTGCCCGACAGGAACTTGGCCCGGCCGATTTCCTTGTAGCCCGACGGGTTCGGCTGAATCATGCAGATATCTCCGGTGGAGCCGTCCACCGCATAGATTTTGCCGTCGGCGAGCAGGGCGCCGCCCCAGTCGAAGCTGGGATCCTTGCCTGTCTGCCACTTCAGATCGCCCGCGAGATCCAGGCACACAAATCCGGCCTTTCCGCCAGCTTCGTTGCCGTTGCCGTAGATATGGCCCTGATAGAAGATGGGCTGATGGATCTGGCTGGTCAGGTTCTTGTTCTTGAAGACCGGGGATGCCTCGAATTCCTCCCCTCGCTTCCTGATCTTGAGCATGGCGCAGCCGGCGCGGTACCCGCCGGTGAGGAAGATAAGTCCATCCCCAAGATGCACGGGACTGGGAATGGGATTGGAGCACTTGAAGTACCCGGAACTCCAGAGCGTCTTGCCAGTCGCGGCGTCCAGGCCGGCGGTCGCGCCACTGGTGAGAATGAGGACCTGGTCAATCCCGCCGATGCTCGCGAGCATGGGCGAGACATACCCGAGCTTGCCGTCGATCACACCGGACTTCCAGGCAACCTCGCCGGTGGCCTTGTTGTATGCGACCGCGGTGGCTTCCTTGCCCACCGGCGCGACGATCACCCGGTCGCCGGTCAGGAGCGGGGTCTGTGAAAAACCCCACGTCGGCTTTTCCGCCGCGACTTCCCTGGCACACTCCTTTATCCAGACAACCTGGTGGGTTGCGCGGTCCATGCAGCGAAGCTCGCCCAGCGGGCTGAACACGAAGACATGCTTCTCATCGACCGCTGGGTGGGATCGTGAGCCCGGGTGCGGAAGCTTGATCCGGGCATCATACCGCAGCGCCCATTTCTCTTTCCCGCTGGCCAGTTCAAAGCATCGCAGCACGTCCGCGGCCTCGCCGTCGCGGTCCAGCAGATAGACCTCGCCGTCCCGAACCGCCACGCCCCCGTAGCCCTCGCCGACTTTGACCGTCCACAGCTCCCTGGGACCTTCAGCCGGCCATTTCGCCAGCAGCCCCACATCCGGGGCGGTGCAGTCCCCGCGGGGGCCGGCAAAGCCCGGCCAGTCCCCAACGCGGGCGGCGCCCGCCCCCGCCGGCGCAGCAGGCCCCGCTATCGCCAGCGATGCCTGGCAACCCAGACCCATATTCTGAAGGATGGTCCGGGTCAGGTCCACCTTCTTGCGCGCGTTCTCCAGGTTCGGTTCATCAGCATCCGACATGTACTTGACCTGATTCAGCAGCACGCCGCCCTGTTTGCGCGGGAAGATCGTGAGTCCGCCGATGTTGTCCAGCGCGATGCCGTGCGATGCATGGCGGTCCCGGATGAACTGCACGTTGTCGAGGCCCACGAGGCGACGCTGCTCGGGGCTCAGTTTCTTGTCCGTCTGCCGCCATGATCGGATCGCAAGCGTGATCGTTTTGTTCGCGGTCATCGGCCGCGGCAGCGCGACCTCGTGCCGGCTGCCGTTGTCTGGCAGGATCGTGGATACCGCGCTGGCCGGGTCGTTGTCGAAGAGGATATCCAGCTTCTCGATGCTCGAGTATTTGGTGTTGTTCCAGATGTTCACCTGTCGGATCGTCTCCGGACGCCTGACCCTGAAGGTCTGCTCCAGGCCCGTCGGACCGGTCGTTCCATCCACATCCACGTCTCCGTCTTTCAGCACGCGGAAGACGCGGCCATACTGGGGGGCATCCGCAGTCAGCATGCCGTTGACGACATTGTACGGATCCTGATCCTTGCGCGCGGGGTCATAGGCGTAGGGATCGTCAGCGGCTCCGGGCGGGAGCGTAAATGGCGCCGCGTCATGGGTGTCGATGATCCAGGAATACACGTCGGGGCTCAGCCAGTAGGTTCCCCACCAGCTATGCAGGATCGTCGTGCCGTACTGAACGACAAGGGCGTCGTGAAGCGTGGCGGCCAGCGGGTGGCGGTTCTTCTCGATGTAAACCCGCTCCACCCGGAATGGGCGGAGCAGGTGAGAGGTATCCATAAACTGGTTGAACAGATTCAGGCTCTGCGGGCTGACCCCGCATACCATGATCCACCCGCCCTGTTCCTGGTACGCCTGAGCCGCGTCTTTCAGGGCCAGGAGCGTCTTGAGGCTCTCGGGCGAACCGTCCACGATGACCGCCCTGTACGCCTTGACGTTCAGGGCCTGCCGCAGATCGGCGGCCGGCTCGTGGAGCACGCCGGTGGCCTTGACCTTCTCGCCCAGAACCGAATGCGTTGGCGCGAACAGCGCGGCCTTGTCGGACGCCAGCTTTCTCCCGGCGTAGGTTGCGATCATGTTTCGCAGGAGGATGCCGGCTGCCGGTTCCACGCCAAGCTTGGCGCCGACCCGCAACTGGCATAGAAGCATGAAGCCATCGCCTGCCCGGCACTCCACCAGGGCCGAGCATGCCAGTTGGGTTCCGCACTCCATCAGGCTCCGAGCGTCCGTGGCTGGCCTGGCATAGGCGTTCTTGTAAGTCGGGTGCTCGCCGGCCCAGTCGGCAAAGTCGTCGTGCGTCAACTCGGCGAAAAGGGGAGTGCCCAGCGCCTCAGGGTGCGCATAGCTCCCGAAGCGGTCGGTCGCCTTGATCGGCGTCGGCAGGTTCGCCTTCGCCAGCGGGTGGTCCTGCTCCAGGCAGATGACTTGGTTGCCCCGTGCGGCAAACTTATGAACTTCGGCCCCGGATGCCTCGTCGGCGCTCAGCGTGTCGTGGCCAATGATCAGCAGGCCGCTGCGGTCGGCCAGTTCCGGCAGGGCCTTGATCTCCGCCAGCGGCACCCCGCAAGCGGCGAGGAATGTCCTCGTGGCGCCGGGCTTGTCGTAGACCAGGACAGGCGCCGCGACGCGGATCTCGGCGGCCGGCAGAACCGGTATGGACAGGGAATCCTCGAAGGCCGGCTGACCCGGCATGGAGACCTTCAGGTTCAGTATGCCATCCAGCCTGCGCGGGGTCGATGGCGCCGGTATCCGCAGCCAGTGCTCCTGGCCCAAGCCGGGTTCGATGGCCAGTGACTGGGTGTCGCCGGCGATCGCGCGCCCTTCGATCCGATACTGCCATTCCAAGGTCACCGGCTCGCGGCTGAACGTGTCGTTCATGACCTTGACCTGCAGCTTGTTTTCCTTTCCCGCTTCGAGGCGATAGGCGCGTTTGCGCGGGATGACCGTCAGGGCACTGAATGCCTTGCGGCCATCCTCAAACTCCGACAGGTTGTCCCGTGAGGCGAACGCCGCCACGCCCGACCATCGGTATCCTTCAAAGAGGGCGCGCGTGAACCTCGCCTTGCCGCGGCGGGCTTCCTCGGCGTAGTGCAGAGCGGCCGGGCCCGCCGCATAGGTGCCCAGGTCGGTCGCCGACTCGACCTGGTCCTCGACCGCTATCCATGGATTGGCCCGATCCCAAACCCAGCCGGGGATCGCGACAGCGAATTGCGTGAGTTGGTAGGCATCGTCGGGATACCAGTCCGCCGCGGCAGCGGGATTATACAGGCAGCTGACGGGCAGTCGCCTGCCCTCCGATCCATGCGCGAACCTCAGATCGCCGCCGCCCCCCGTGCAGTATGGCCGGGTGCTGTCCAGCGCCATGCCGGCCAGGTACAGTTTATACGCCTCGGCGGCGACGAACTTCCTTTGGACGTCGGTGTTCTCCCCCCGACTGCTGTAGACGAGTTTGTTGTCGAGCTGGTAGATCAGTACGGACGGGTGGTTGCGGTAGGCTCTCACCATCTGGGCGATATGCTCGCGCAGATTCGCCCACACGGGCTCGTTGGGCACGAACTGCCTCACTCCCGCGCCATCCGGCTCTGCCCATCGGCCCCACAAGAACGAACCGCGTTTGCTGCCGTCGATCATGGAGCATAACAGCCCCGGCACGCCTTCCCGGTCAAACATTTCCAGATACTCCTCGCGGCAGCGCGTGCCCGTGTCCCGCACATTGGCGTAGGTGAAGCGGAGGAAGCGGTTGCCCTCGTTCCTCCACCGTTCGATCCAATCCTTGCCCGGCGTGCTGGTCGAGGGGGACATCCAGTTCCAGAGGTTGCGCCGAGTTCCGTTGATGTAGATGCCGGTGTCTTTCACCGTGACCTCGCGGAAGCCGAAGAGCGTCTCCTGAACGTCGACGTCCCGGCCGTCCCGAAGCACTCTTGTGCGCATGCGGTAGAGGTGTGGCTTGGGCTCCGGCCACCATAGCTTGGGAGAAGCCCACGCTCCGCCCACGTTTACCGTCTCTGTCTTGCCCGCCGGAACCTTCACGCGCACCGGGCCGAAGCTCTTCTCGGACGTATTGGTCTTGTCCGGGTCGTAGACCGCCTCGCATCGCACCTCGTACTCCGCGTCCGCATCGCCCATGTTCCGGACTGTGACCTCTGCATCAAGCGACTGCTTCGCCACCGACGGTTTAATAAAGACATCCTCTACATAGGTCCGGCCGACAGACACAAGATAGACGGGGTTGACGATGCCATGCACATACCCATCCCCATCGCCGTTGATGGATGGGAAGATCGGTGCGACGAACCGGAACTCGTGCGGATGGCCCCTCGGGATGCGGATGGAGTATGGAAGATCCCGGATGCAGTTCATGCTCTTGCGGGCCAAGTGGTGCGAACCGGGATCGAACGCGTAGTAATGCCCCTTCACCACCACTGCGAGTTCATTCACCGCGCCCGGCTTGATCAGGCGCGACACATCAAGGTCCCAAGGGATCCAGACGCTCTTGCGGTCTCCGGCGAACTGGCCATTGATGAACACGCTGGTGATCCAGTTCGTGCCGGAGAAATGCAGCCTGAAGCCCCGGCCGTCATGTTCAGCCGGAACATTCACGCGGGTCCGGTAGATGACCCGATGCGCGAAAGACAGCTCCGGGTGCTCCCAGAGATCCTTGTGAGGAACCGATACCCCCAGCCACTTGAGGTCATATTCTTCCGGGCTTGGAATCCGGCGGACCGGTTCCCACGTATCCACGTCCATGTCGGGGTCGTCATAGCGTGCAAGCTGCCACGGTCCGGTCAGATCGACCTGCACGCGCTCCACGCCTGCGGGCGGAGGAGGCAGTTCATATACCTTCTTCGCCGCCAGGAGGTCCGTCTCGCCTTGGTAAATCTCACCGGGCTTCAGCTTGCCATCGGGCGTCCATTTGCCCTTGACCAGGCAGACCGCGTCGAGGCCCAGGAGCGGGTTGGGGATCAGCGAGTCCACGAACTTGAAGTGAAGCGTGTGCTCGCCCTTGCTGAGCGCAGCGCTGCCCAGGTTCCACCATGCCACCGACTGCCACCAACCGAGTTCCTTGACGTTCGTTGTCCAGCTATGGCGATCGAACTTGTGCCTGCTGACATAAGACTCGTCCTTCTGCTGCATGGGGGGCGGCCCGACCTTCGTCCAGGCGCCTTCATCAATCTTCCAGTACACGCCAGGCCTTTGTTTTTCGTATCCGATCCGCAGCCACAAGTTGAAGTCGCCGGGCTGATCGATGGAAATCTTGTAGGCAACATTCCAGCCGTCATCCGGAACGGATTTAGGCCTTTCTTTCATCGTGAGCCATTTCCCCTCCGAAAGCACACCCTCGATCTCGGCTCCTTGGGCTTCCCACTCGAAATCCGCCTGCGGATTCTTTTCCGCTTCCAGCCAGAGGAAATCCGTTGCCTGGACAGTCACACACAGCAGAAGTGACAGGGCTGCAGTAACGTGGAAGAAACTTGTTCGCATGAGAATGCTCCTATTGATCGTTGGGTTGCGAGTACAACGCCTCACGTTTCCAGTTCAACTGCATGCAAGAGTGTTGTCGGCAATCCAGGACGCTTGCGGGTCTGGTCTATGGACTTCCAGAACTTCCTGCGGGTCTGAACACCAGGCCGCTCTCGCCGCTGTCACTCTTCATCTTCGCCGTCCGAATCTCCCGCAAGGCGTCTGCCTCCCACGACTGCGGTTCGATGCCCCGGATGCGTTCGGCGCGGTCGGGCAGCGGCGGCAGCGGATGGCCGGGCGTCAGGCGCTGATACCAATACGCCACGCTGCACCAGTCATCCGAGCGCTCATCCCAGTCCTTTTCGACGCCACGTCCGAACTGCGTATGCTCGACCCGCAGATCGCTCTGGAAGTAGATGGGATCGAGCAGGTGAAAGCGATAGCACCCACAATAATACCGCTCGTTCAAGTCTGGATGGCGGACCTGGTAGTTGCAGCCGGCATAAAGCGATTCGTGGATACCCAGCCCCCACGCCGATAGAAACCAATCCGACCAGCCGGTCCCGCAGATCGTTGGCGCCGCCCTGTCGCCGTCGATGTAGAATTGGAACTCGCCCTCGCGCCACGTCCCCGGCGTCCGCGGCAGCGCGGAGATGACCGTTCCGACGTAGACGCCCGGGGTCCCCTGCGCGCTCATGATGAGGTGATTATGTCCCTTGGGAACCACGCCGCGGCGGAAACTCGCGTGGAAGCGCCCCATTTCGGGCGTGACTTCATCGCCCAGCGTATAGTTGATTTGATAGTAAAGCCGGACCTTCTCCTGCTGATCGTTGTCCAGCTCCAGCCGGAAATGCTCCGCGAACGGCATCGGGAAAAAACACCAAAAGCCCTTGCCCTCGCTGATGCCCAGACACGGCGTCGAGTAGTGGCCGAGACGTCCATGCGTCGCGCCGAAGAAATCGCCGAACGGCGCTTCGACGCTTGGCGTTGGCGAGCCATCCCAGAAGACGCGAAGCACAAGGCTGCGCAGCGCCTCAGGCGAACGCCGATTCAGCGTCATCCAGATTCCCCGGACCATTCCCGGGCCTTCCACATCGGCAAGGACCTTACGCTCTCCCGGCGCCAATTCAATCGAATGCGCGCGCCCTGGAAGTCTTCCGCCTTTGGCCCCCGTCGGATTGTCCGCCGTGATCGAACGCGACGAGACCTTTTTGAAAACGAAAGGATCAAGCATGGTCAGCATTGTGGTTCCCTCGCGCCATTAGTTGATTTCCAGGATTTCCAGCCGTCCTTCGTAGAAACGCCCGCAGCCATTTTCGGTCAGATACACGCCGTCCTCCCAGCGCAGGCCGAAGGGCTTGTCGGTTGCGAGTCGGCTTCCCGCCGGAGTGTAGAAGAAGGTGTCGGCCTGGAAACACATGCCCGGCGCCAGGTTGTAACTGGAAGTCTTCTCGATCCAAGGCGGCTCAACCTCGATGATGCCGAGTCCGTGACAGGGGCCGTAGAGCAGATACTCGCCATAGCCCCGGCTCTTGACCCACTGTTCGTATTCGGTGGCGACGGCGCTGGCCGGCGTGCCGGTCTTTATGCGCTCCCACGTCCAGCGATGGGCTTCGAGGCCGAAGGCGGTCAGTTCGCGCTGGGCGGGGCTCATCTTGCCGATGCAGACGGGCCGGCCGATGCCGCACGAGTAGCCGCCGACGCGGGCGGACAGGTTGAGTTGGACCATGTCGCCGGGCTGCAGTCGGCGCAGGGTCGGACGGCTGATGGCGTGGGTCGTGTTCGGCCCGGAAAGCACGTATTGAGGCATCCCCTCGTATTCGGCGCCTTCGGCGTAGAGGACCTGCTGCGCCACGCCGACCAACTCGAGCTCGGTTTTGCCGGGCGCCATGGCCGACAGCACGGCTTCGAGGGCAAGCGCCGAGATGTCGAAGGCCGCCTGGATACAGGCGATCTCGGCAGGACTTTTGACGCTCCGGAGCCCGCGCATGATCGAATCGGCAGGAACAAATTCGGCCCCGGGGAAGGCCTCCTGCAGGCCCATCCAGACGGGAAGCGGCAGGACAGCCCAGCCACCGATGCCGATGCGTCGGGGGGCCTTGCCACATTGCTCGCAGAACACCTCGCGAAACGAGGCGACGGGAATGTCCGGATAGTCGGGTTCGGCCGGCTCGCGGTACTCGATCATCTTTCGGATCGTAGCTATTCGCGAGCGGTCGCGGGCAAAGGTCTCGGACTCGGGGCCGATCAGCAACGCCGGCTCGCCGTCGGCCGGGATCAGGACGCCGGCCGACTCGAAGATGGGCCAGTAGTCGCTGAAGTAGCGAACGTTGGCCATCTCGGCCTCGTTGCTGTGCACAAGGAGCGCATCGAGTCCGGCGGCGCGCGCCATTTCGGCGGCCTGCGCGCGCCGGCGGGCAAACTCCGCCGTCGAGATGCTTGGCAGTATCTTGTCAGGACTACCCATGCTGTCATCAACCTTTCATTGTTTCGGGAAAGCGTTCACAAAGCCATCACAGTCGCTTCCCAATGCAGTAAAGATTCTTCGAACCGCGGATGTAGATGCGTCCATCGTCAATGACCGGCGTCGTGCGATAGGGTTCGAGAAGGTTTCGTCTCATTTCCTTGTATTCGCGTCCGGCCTCCAGGACGATGGTTTCACCACCTTCACCGGTGACGAACAGATGGTTGCCGCTGAGCACGATGCTGGCGAACACGCGGGCGCCTTTGACATGGAATCTTTTCTCGAACAGCAACTTTCCCGTCACCGCGTCGAAGGCGTCGAGCGTGGACGTGCCGTTGCCGGTCGCCGCGTAGAGCGCTCCGTCGTGGATCACGCCCGTTCCATAGAAGCGATCATAATATGGAACGCTCTTCCACAGGATTTCGGGCTTCATGCCCTCGGCGGCCTTCGCCGGAAGGCGCACGGCTTTGCCGCCAGGTTCGTCAATGGCATACAGCACGCCGTCCTGAACGAAAGGCATTCCCCACGGCATCATGAAGATTTTCCTGGCCAGGATTTGTCCGTCGCTCAGCCGCAGGAAATCGCCCCGGGGTGTGATGACGACCGAGACGCCACCAATCTTTTCGATCAACGGCGTGCCCCAGCTGCACTCGATCGGCGCGCGCCAACGTTCGGCGCCTGTGGCCGCGTCGAGCGCCACCAGGTCGGTGAGGTGGACCAGCAGCAGGCCGTCGGAGACCACCGGCGAGGCCGAATGTCCCCAGCCTTTGGTGTTGCCGGGCTTTTCGATGTAACGAATCCATTGCCGCGCGCCGCTCACGTCGCAACACTCCACGACGCCGTCGCCATAGACCATCCACACGCGCTGGCCGTCGCTGAAAGGCGTGGCCGAGGCGTAGCCGTTGTCCGACGTGAGCATCGGTGGGCCAAAGCGATATTGCTTGTCGAATTCCTTCTTCAGGGCTGTGACTTTCTGGTTCAACGCCTCGCCCTTCTTCTTGAGTTCGGGGTCCCGTGGATTCCGTGTCTGGGCGTCGCGGACCTGTTGCCACTCGCGCTCCAGCGGCTCCAGCTCGGCCTTGATCTGCGCCACCTTCGGCGCGTCCTCCCTGGCCTGGGCCGCCTGCTCGGGCGACAGCGCCTCTTCTATCGTGTGACTTTTCTCCCAGAGAATCTTGCCGCCGGCCTTGCCAACGCAGATCAGGGTTCCGGGCTCGGCGGTGATGAAGATGCGCTCGCCGATGACACACGGCGAGGCAAAACTCTCCTTGGCCAGCGGTGTCTTCCAGATGACGTTTTTGTCCGGCCCCCACTCGGTCACAGTCTTGGCTGACGGATAGTAGCCAAGAGCGATCTGCGGGAAGCCCATTGACTCGGCGCCGGCGTTCAATGACAAGCACAAGACGGCCAATGCCACTGCGCTTAACGATAGACTTGCAGAATTCTTCATGGCAATGCGCTCCTTTGACCCGGGGTCACAAAATGTGTCATCAAGCGTTTCTTCAGGGACTCAAGGAAATGTGAGACGCCCACGCGCGACGGATAAGAACGTTACCTGGCCTCCTCCACTTCAGCCGGCGCGGGCGTGGGGTCCGGCTTTTCTCCAGGCTTCAGCACGCCAGACGGCGTAAAGGGATCGGTTGTCAGGCAGATGGCGTCGATCAGAATCCAGAACATATCGGGTTTCTTCCTGGAGGGTCCGGTGAACTGGATCTCGAGCGCATAGGCGCCCTTCTCGAGTGTGATCGGGGCCTCCTGACGCGTCCACTGTATCTGGCGATGATGGCCGATTTCTCTTTTGTCCAAGATAGGAACGGTCACATCATACTCGCGCCACCCCTCTTCTTCTGCGAGACCTTTCACGGCCTTGCCGTCATCTCCCAGTTTGATGAAACGATAACGCATGACACCCAGGTGGTCCATATAGCCATGATGCATGAACAAAGTGTAACTGCCACCGGCGGGGCAGTCAAATTGATAGTGCGCATAGCACGGCTTGGGACCTGGATCCGCGGCTGGTTTCTTAATCATGCCCGCCAGCGCCTTCCCGCGACTGAGATGCTCTCTGCCATACGGTTGCCCCATGATCCAGCCATTCCAAGGGACATTGGTCTTTGTCGTCGCTTCGCCTTCGATCCACACAAACGTCGGCTTCTCGTTGGCCGCAGGGACCGTCCGGGCCGTCTGGGCGGCAATGATTGTTGCCACGCACAGAATCACGACGCAATCTGACAGTGTCTGCAGGCGGTTCATGATCTGAGATCTCCTTCTCAAAATTCGGGATTCAGGCGCCATGCAAGACGCCCCGTTTCTTCAATGCGCTGACTGCGAAATTCTTGGCGGGCGCTCATCTTCTTTATAGTCCTCGTCAACTCATGCCAGCCCCAAGCGAAAAAGCGTCTCGTAATATAATCGTTTATATGAAAGGATTCTGATAATGAGGCTTCCGCCTGTCAAGGGGTTTTTCACGGGTTGACGCCTGAAACCCGCAACACTATCCTCAAGTTCATCGTCGTTGAAGCCGTGGATCGCCGGGGAGAAGCCGTGAGAAAAAACAGCACAGGCAGGTCGCGCGTCGGAATCCGCCAGATCGCCCATGAGCTCGGATTGTCGGTCTGCACCGTTTCCAAGATTCTGAACAACAAACTCGAAAACATCAGCTACCGGCCGGAGACGATCCAGCGCGTCCGCGCCGCTGCCGCGGGCTACCGTCCGGACCTGATCGCCAGGGCTCTGGTCAAGGGATCCACGCGCTCGATTGGCCTGTGCGTCGCCGACATCGCCAATCCGCTCCTGGGAGAGTTGACCAGTCGAATCGCCGCTCTGGCCGCGGAGCAGGGATACAGCTGCGCCATCTGCAACACAGGTGAAGACCCGCAGATGGAAGAGAGGCACCTGCAACAGTTGATGGATCGCCGGGTGGACGCCATCATCATCTCCCCCGTGGCCAAACAAAGCGCGGTCATGCTCCGGGAAGCGGTGGCGGCGGGGCGCCGCGTCGTGGTGGTTGACCGCGATCTTCCGGGAAAGGACTTCTGTCATGTTGAGATCAATAATCGCGAGGCGATGGCCGATCTGACGCGGCGCTGCCTCGCGCTGGGACACAGGCGCATCGGCGTCCTGGCCGGACGGCGGGAAGATGTGTCCCTCCAGTTGCGACTCGCAGGAGCGCAAGACGCGCTTGCTTCGTGGAACATGGACGCCAGGAAGTCTCTCGTCGTTTCCGAAGCCTGTGACAGCACGACAATCGAGGCAGGCCAGATCGGCATGGTGGAACTTCTCAAGAGTTCCCTCCGTCCGACGCTCATCCTCAGTCTGGCCAACCAGCTTTCCATTGGCGCTTTGCACGGCGCAAAGGCGGCGGGCGTTGCAATCGGCCGGGATGTCGCATTCGCCGGGTTTGATGATTTTGAAAGCGCCACACTGGTTGAACCGGCCATCACGGTAGTGGCGCAGCCGATTGCTTCCATCGCCGCCGCTTGCGCCGATTTCGCATTGTCCCAATCCGCCGACAAACCAGGGCAGAAATGCTGCCTGAAAGCCCGGATTCGCTGGCGCGATTCGGTCTGTTCGAGTTCGGATTGCCGCAGGTGGCCCCCGTCGGCCTTTTCGAAGCGTTGAGCCAATGCCGCGTCGGCAAGTGGCGGCAATGCCCTTCTGCTCACCTTTTCACGCGATCAGTCACTCGGCCATTCGTCAGCGATGTCCACGCGATACTGGTTGCCCTGCTTCTCGACTTTGAGCGGGATGATGCCCATGCGGCAGAACCAGGGGCTGGTGGAGTCGTTGCCGAAGAACGTGCTCCAGTAGCGCCCCCGGCTGTCGCGGAACAGGGCGGCGCCGCCGCAGTGCGGCAGTGTATTGATGGGGCGCGGGTAGGG
>Ga0101944_10002914_pt1 | contig 25715 bp, 17 predicted proteins | sample DewCreD2012metaG_FD_75245 | JGI IMG/M metagenome (GOLD analysis project Ga0101944, IMG submission 75245) | Hot spring sediment bacterial and archeal communities from British Columbia, Canada, to study Microbial Dark Matter (Phase II) - Dewar... ... | reverse complement strand
CAGCGGCCGGCTCTGCTGCTTACGTGCTCGGAACCTGTGATCGCGCAGCGTCTGTTGCCACGGCTGGGGCCCAGGCCCCTGTACGTGTGGCGCAATCCCGGCCCGCGGCTCGCCTCCCCGGCCGGCCCCCAGCCTGATCCGGAACCCCTGCTGGAAAAAGCGCTGCGGCAGCACGGGGTGCACGAGATCGTCGTCTGCGGCCATGTCGGCTGCCAATGGCTGAAGCAGTTCTGGGAAGGCGGCTGCCTGGAGCATGGCGAACGAACCCATGCAGACGCCCTCGCCCTGCGGCAGGCCGTGCGGAGCCGGGCACGGGGAGCCAAGCCCGAGGATATCGAACGAACGCTGGCCGAACAGCACGTCGCGTCGCAGATCGCGCAGCTTCAGGCCTACCCCACGGTTGCCCACCGGCTCGAAGAGGGGACACTGCGGCTGCACGCCTGGATTTATGACCAGCGCACCGAGGCCGTCTACGGCCGCGGACCGGCCGACAGCCCACTTCTGGCATGGCTGCGTCGTGCGGGCGCAACCCCCGCGACGTGGCAGCCTGTCTTCGATCCCTGCGACGTTTATCTGGCCTGACAGCGCGGCGGGGCACTGTCTGGCATGCGGGAAGGGTGCGGTGCGACCCGGAACGCCGATCGCGATGGTTCGCGCCGCAGGTGTCCACCGACCACGGAGACCGGCTCGATGTTTCGTCTTCCTACCTTGGAGGGTTCTCGTCTGCTGGCGACCTGGAAAACGACGCTTCCCGCGGACCTGCTCGCCTCGCTGGTGGTGTTTCTGGTCGCCCTGCCGCTGTGCCTGGGAATCGCGATCGCCTCGGGCGCGCCCCCTGTGGCAGGCCTGCTCAGCGGCATTATTGGCGGGCTGGTGGTGGCCACGCTGGGAGGAAACATCTACCAGGTCAGCGGTCCCGCCAACAGCCTGATCGTGATCGTGGCCCTGATCACGCACGAATATGGGCTGGCCGGCCTGGGCGTCGTCACCCTGTTGGCTGGAGCGATGCAGCTTCTGGCGGGGGTGCTGCGGCTGGGGCGGACGTTTCAGGCGGTGCCGCCAGCAGTGGTGCATGGCCTGATGGCTGGTTTCGCCGTGATCATTTTCGCCAGCCAGTTCCACGTGATGCTGGACGATGCGCCGCGGGACACGCCCGTGCAGAACCTGCTTTCGATCCCCAAGGCGGCGTGGGACGCGGCATTCGCCCGCGACGGTTCCCACCGGGCGGCCACCCTCGGCTGCCTGACCATCGCCATCCTGCTCGGTTGGAAACCCCTGGCGCCTGCACGCCTGCGGAGTATCCCAGCGTCGCTGGTGGCCGTGCTCGCCGCCACGCTGACGACCTGGCTGCTCGACCTGCCGGTGGCTCGCGTTCCGCTGCCGGAGAACCTCTGGGATGGCATCCTGTGGCTCGACTGGGCAATGGTGCCGGGCCTTTGGTCCTGGCGACTGGTCGAGCTGGCGGCGACGGTCGCGTTCGTGGCCAGCCTCGAAACGCTGCTCTGTGCGACGGCCATCGATCAGATGCACAGCGGCCCGCGCACCCAGTACGACCGCGAACTGGCCGCGCAAGGCGTCGGCAACATCCTCTGCGGGCTGATCGGCGCAGTGCCCTTGACGGGCGTGGTGATCCGCAGCGCCACCAATCTGGCCGCGGGTGCGCAGACCCGCCTGGCCAGCATCCTGCACGGCGTGTGGATGCTCGGTTTGGTGCTCCTCTTCCCGGCGCTGCTGCGGGCGATCCCCACCGCGAGTCTGGCCGCCGTGCTGGTGGTGGCCGTTTTCAAGCTGATCCAGATTCCCGCACTGAAAGCACTCTGGCAGCATGACCGCAAGGAGATCGCGATCTATGCCGCCACGGCTCTGGCGATCGTTTGGGTCGGCGTTCTGCCTGGAGTGGCCCTCGGTGTGGCCCTGGCGATCGCCAAGCTTCTGTACTATATCGGACACCTGGCGATTCGCGTCGAGCGCGATCCGCTGCGGCGTCGGTTCACCGTGCACCTGCGCGGCGCCGCCACATTCCTGACGCTGCCCAAACTGGCCGCCGCGCTGGAGCGTCTTCCCTTCGGCGTGCACGTGCATCTGCGGCTGGAGGAGCTGCACCTGATCGACCAGGCCTGCTTCGATTTTCTCGCCTCGTGGGAACAGCAGTACCTTCGCAGTGGCGGCACGCTGTTTCTCGACTGGAACGACCTGATCGCCCGCTTCAACCGCCCCGCCCACGTCGTCCGCGTCCGGACACCACAGCCGCCCGAAATCCCCCACCCAGCTTCCCGCCGGCCAACAGCGGCGCTGTCCGCGGCCGACCTAGGCCAGCCGTTTTACATCGAACTGCGCGCGTAACGCCCTCGAAGGTCCTGCCGCACTCCGCACTCCTCGCAACCTGCTGCAAGATCGACAGTTGCGGCGGCAACTCAGGTTGATCGGCCGCCGCAAAGCCCCTACCATGAACCGCGAAGGGGGCCACGGACGGCCGATGCCGCCCGATGCGTGCCACCGTCGGCCTCGCCGCTTTCCCCCAACAGCGCATCGCTGCCGGGCAGCGCGAACGCCTTAGCGCGGGAACCTCGCCGGCTCGGTTGACATAAGTTCCTTATCTGCTACAGGTTGCGTATGACCCATTCCTTGCGAGCTTCGCTGGGATGTCTGGTGCTTTTCCTGGCGATGGTCGGCTGCGGTTCGCCGCCGCCCCCGGCCAGCCCTGAGGCCACGGAGCAAGGCCCTTCTTCCGCCGATGCGGCTGCCGCGACGGCCGACGATTCCGCCGCGGTGCAGGCTGACTCGGCTTCGTCTTCCAGGGCAAAGGCAACCGCTTCCGGCGGCAAGTCGGCTTCGGCGGCCGCGAAGTCGAAAGACGAGCGTCTCCCTTTCAAATTCGGCGACCTGATTGAGCCGTTCACGCCGCCGCCCCTGGAGGAACTGGAGCGAAGCGTCACGTGGGTCGAGCGGCCGGTGCTGGATGCGCTCAAGCTGCTCCGCGAGAAACAGGCGCGGGAGAAGCCGCTGGTGAGCCTCGCCGAGGCGCTGCGGATGCGCAATCAGAGCGACAACGACAACCGCAAGATTCTCAGTGCGCTTGGGCGACTGCCGGCCAGCGATGACGACGTGAACTGGGATGCGGTCATCAATCGCCATGCGTACGGCGATGTCAACAGCACCAACCCGATCCTGGCCAGTTCGGTCATCGAATTCGACATCGCTGGCCTGATCGGCTTCGGCTTGTTTAGCTTCGATGCCGACTTCAATCCTTTTGCCTCCTCGGATACGGTCGTCTCGTGGCATACCAGCAAGGACGGGCTGTACGACAAGGTGGTCATGCGGCGCGATTTGACCTGGTCGGATGGGCACCCCATCACCGCGCACGATGTGGTCTTCAGCTTTCAGGCGATCATGACGTCGGCGATTCCTGTGCCCGCCCAGCGAAGCGGGACCGATAAACTCAAATGGGTCCACGCGTATGACGACTATACGCTGGTCTTCTTCCACAAGGAGCCGTATGCGATCAACGTGTGGAACCTGAACTTTTCCGTGATTCCTAAGCATATTTATGAGCCGCACCTGGCCAAAGACCCGACGCTGGTCAACGATCCTTATTTCGTGGAGCTCGAAAACCGTCCGATTTCCGGCGGCGCTTATGTGATCCGGTCGCGGACTCGCAGCCAGGAAGTCGTCCTGGAGCGGCGCGAGGATTATTACCTGCACAACGGGAAGCAGGTCCGTGATAAGCCGTTCTTCAAGACCATCCGCTTCCGCATCCGCCCCGACCTGTCGACGGCGCTCCTGGCGCTCAAGGCCGGCGATATCGACGAATTGCAACTGGCACCCGAGCAGTGGCGGTATCAAACCAACGACGATGCGTTTTATCGCACCAATACCAAGGTCCATGGCGTGGAGTGGACCGAATTCCATTTCCTCTGGAATTGCGGGCAGCCCCCGTTCGATGACGTGCGCGTCCGCAAGGCGATGTCGTATGCGATGGATTATAAGGAACTGCTCACGAATCTTCGCTACGGCCTGGATGCGCCGTGCAATGGCGTCTTTCATCCTACGTCGCGCTGGGCCCCCAAACCGCCGCTGCCGTTCTATCAGCAAGACCTGGACCAAGCGGAGGCACTGCTGGAGGAAGCCGGCTGGGTCGATTCCGACGGCGACGGCGTGCGGGACAAGGTCATCGGGGGACAACGCGTGCCACTGGAGTTCACCATCCTGACCGTCAACAAGCAGGACCGCGTCGATATCTGCACGCTGCTGAAGGACTGCCTGGATCAGATCCAGGTCAAGTGCCATGTCAAGCCACTGGAATTCCCCACGGTGATCGCCAAGCTGCAAGCCCACGACTTCCAGGCGGCATTCGGCGGATGGGGCACGGGCACCGACCCCTACACGCTGGAGAACATTTTCAAGACGGGCGAGCAGCGGAATTACGGCCAGTATTCCAATCCCGAGGTGGATCGCCTGTTCGAGGAGGGGCTGCGGGAACTGGACCCGCAGCGACGTGAGAAGATCTACGCCCGGATCGCCACCCTCCTTTACGAAGACCAGCCTTATACGTGGTTGTTTTACCAAAACTCGTTTTACGGTTTCAATAAGTCGCTGCGCGGTTACAACTTCAGCCCGCGCGGTCCCTATCATTATAGTCCGGGCTTCGCCAGCATCTGGAAGCCGCTCACGCTATAGCCGCTAGTCCGCGGCACGAAATCGAAATTCCAAAAGTGCACGGACGCATTGGCGGCGCCTTGAGGGGCTGCTGAGCGACAAAGAGCCATGACCACCTACCTGCTGCGACGGACGCTCCTCGGGCTGGTCACGCTCGGCGTGGTCACCATGATCATCTACGGGCTGATCCGGCACATGCCGGGCAATCCGCTGCTAATGGCCGCGGAGAACCTCGACCCCAGCCGACGTCTGACCAAGGAGGATCAGGAACGGATGCTGCGGGCTTATGAGCTGGACAAGCCGTGGTATGTGGCCTATGTGCGCTGGCTGGTCAAGCTGCCGCGCGGCGACCTTGGCACGTCCTTCCGCGAGCGCCGGCCCGTGCTGCAAGTGATCGGCCAGCGCGTCGGTCCGACCCTGTTACTGTCTGGTCTGTCGCTTTTGTTGACCTATCTGATCTCCGTCCCGATCGGGCTGTATTGCACCGTCCGCAGCAGCCGGCTCGACGAACGTCTGACGAGCGTCTTTTTATACATTCTGTATTCGTTGCCGACCTATGTGGCTGCGCTGGGATTGCTTGTGGTCTTCTACTTGAAACTCAAAGATACGCCGTGGCAGCTCAAGCCGGGTATGGTCAGTGACGATTTCGCCATGCTGAGCTTCTCCGGCAAGGTCCAGGATGTGGCCAGGCACCTGCTGTTGCCGCTGGTCTGCTACACGTATGGAGGGCTGGCTTATTTCAGCCGTTTCATCAAGGCCAATATGGAAGAAGCCATCCGGCAGGATTACATCCGCACCGCACGCGCTAAAGGGGCGGGGCCGGTCCGCGTGCTGATCCTGCACGCCTTCCGCAATACCTTGATTCCCTTCGTCACCTTGTTGGGGCTGACCCTTCCTGGCATTCTCAGCGGGTCGATCATCCTCGAACAGATCTTCAGTTGGCCGGGCATGGGCATGCTGTTCTTCGAAGCGCTCAACGTCCGCGATTATCCGGTGATCATGGGCCTGACGCTGATGTTCTCCGTGCTCACGCTGCTGGGGCAATTCCTGGCCGACGTGCTGTATGCCCTCGTCGACCCTCGGGTGACCTACACGTGACGTCCGCTTGCCGCAAGTGCGTATGACGCTCCGCTCTCCGCCGCCTGAACCACTCACCGCGGGGCCGCCTGCCAGCCGCCCACGCCCGCCGTCCCGCGGCTACTGGTCGGAGGTCTGGCGACGCTACCGCCAGAAGCGCCTGGGCGTGCTGGCCCTACTTTACGTCGTCGCCCTGAGCCTCGTGGCCCTCCTGTCACCGGCCATTGCCGGCACCAAGCCGGTGCTCTGCCGGTTCGAGGGGCGCTGGCAGGCTCCTTGTCTAGGCTATTTCGTCGAAAAATGGGAAGACCGTATGCCCGTCGCGCGGAAGCTGCGCAAGCGCTACTCCCCGGAGCGGCTCAAGGAGGCCGACCCGGAAAGCTGGGCGATCTGGCCCCTGGTGTTCCAAGACCCGTACCGCCGCGTGCGGGCCAACGAATGGCCGGGCCGGCCGGGCAACCCCAGCGGGATGGAAGGCCGACCCAGTCGCCTCAACTGGCTGGGGACGACGCCGACGGGAGTGGACGTCTTTGCGCAACTTGTTCATGGGTCGAGGGTTGCGCTACTCGTCGGGTTCGTGTCCACCGGGATCGCCGCCCTGATCGGGATCACACTAGGCGCGTTGGCCGGCTACTACGGCGGTTGGCTGGACGTGCTGCTAAGCCGGGCGATCGAAGTGGTGATGTGCGTCCCCGCGCTGGTGCTCATCCTGGCGCTATTGGCCGTGGTGGATAAGACCACCATCTGGCACACGATGGTCGTTTTAGGCTTGACAAGCTGGACGGGGATCGCCCGTCTGATGCGGGCCGAGTTCCTGAAGCTGCGGGAGATGGAGTACGTGCTAGCAGCCCGGGCGCTGGGGGCCGGGCAGGCTCGGGTGATGTTCCGGCACATCCTGCCCAATGCGCTGGCTCCGGTGCTGGTGCCGATCACGTTCGGGATCGCCTCGGCCATCCTGATCGAGAATGCTCTGAGCTTTCTGGGATTCGGCAGCCCGCCTCCCAATGCGAGCTGGGGGAATCTTCTCAAGGAGGGGCAGCGGAGCCTGAGCATGTGGTGGCTGGTGCTCTTTCCTGGGACGGCGATCTTCCTGACGGTGCTGGCGTACAATCTGATCGGCGAGACGCTGCAGGAAGCGACCGACCCGCGGCTGCGCGAGGCGGCGAAATGACGGCACGACGTGACGGGCATGCAGCGCGGGGCCGGCGTGCGACCGCAAGGTGCTCCGATTCGCTCGGCAGGTGGCTGTGATGAGCGTTCCTTTGCTGGAAATCGAGAACCTTCGCACCTACTTCCACACCGACGACGGCGTGGTGCGGGCGGTGGATGGCGTCTCGCTGAAGATCGAGGAAGGGCAGACGCTGGGCGTGGTGGGAGAGTCCGGGTCGGGCAAGACGGTCACGGCGTACTCCGTGATGCGCCTGCTGGCCCCCACGGCGCGGATCGAATCGGGGCGGATCGCCTTCCTGGGAAAAGACCTGGTGGGTCTGCCGGAGCGGGAGTTGCGACAGATGCGCGGCCGGGACATCAGCATGATCTTCCAAGAGCCGATGACCTCGCTGAACCCGGTATACACCGTGGGCTGGCAGGTGATGGAGGCGATCCTGCTGCATCAGAAGGTCTCGCGGGCCGAAGCCCGGCGGCGGACGATCGCGCTCTTCCGCGAGGTGGGCATTCCCGACCCGGAAACGCGGGTCGATGCCTACCCGCACCAGCTTTCGGGTGGCCAGAAGCAGCGGGTGATGATCGCCATGGCGCTATCCTGCGATCCCAAGCTGCTGATCGCCGACGAGCCCAGCACCGCCCTGGATGTGACGATCCAGGCCCAGATCCTGGACATCCTCCGCCAGCTTCGCGATCAGCGGGGCATGAGCATCCTGTTCATCACGCACGACCTGGGGGTGATCGCCGAGATTGCAGACCACGTGGCGGTGATGTTCCAGGGACGTCTGGTGGAGTACGGCCCGGTGCTGGACATCTTTTCCCGGCCGCAGCACCCGTATACCAAAGGGCTGATGGCCTGCCGGCCGCGGCTGCACACCCCGTACAAGATCCTGCCCACGGTGGCCGACTTCATGGAAGTGCAGAGCCGCGGGGCTGAATTGACGATCGTGGAAAAGCAGATGCCGCCCGAGCGGCTGGCGCAGCTTACCACGCAGGGGCGTGGGCGTCTGTTGCATCCGCGTTCGCGTCTGGCCCAGATCGGCCACCCCTGGGAGGAAGGGCAGCACGCGCCCGACACGACCTGCGTTCCCGAGGGGCAATCGCCGCTGCTTTCCGTCCAGGAGTTGAAAGTCCACTTTCCCATCCGCCGCGGACTGCTCATGCGGACGGTGGGGCATGTCAAGGCGGTCGATGGCATCAGCTTCGACGTGTATCGCGGCCAGACGCTAGGGCTGGTAGGCGAGTCGGGCTGCGGCAAGACGACCGCCGGCAGGGCGATCGTCCGGCTGCTGGAGCCGACGGCGGGGCGGATCCTCTTCGACGGGCAGGACCTGGCCCGCCTGTCAGGCCGTCAACTGCGGGCGATGCGCCGGCGGATGCAGATCATCTTCCAGGACCCTTACGGCAGCATGAACCCGCGGATGACGATCGAAGCGGCGCTGACGGAGCCGATGGTGATCCAGGGCATCGGCCATAGCAGTCGTGAACGGCGCGACCGGGCTGCTGCGCTGCTGGAGGAAGTGGGCCTGGAAGCCGCACACCTGCGGCGCTACCCGCACGAGTTTTCCGGCGGGCAGCGGCAGCGGATCTGCATCGCCCGGGCGTTGGCGGTTGAGCCGGAGTTTTTGATCTGCGACGAATCGGTCTCCGCGCTGGATGTCTCCGTCCAGGCGCAGGTGCTCAACCTCCTCAAGCGCCTCCAGGAAAAGCACCATCTCACCTACATTTTCATCAGTCACGACCTGAGCGTGGTCAAGTTCATGGCCGACATGATCGCGGTCATGAAGGATGGCCGGATCGTCGAGTTCGGGCCGTCCGACACGATCTACGCCCACCCCCGCACCGAGTACACGCGGCAGCTCATCGCGGCGGTGCCCAAGGACGACCTGGAGCATATCCGCCAGCGGCAGGCAGCGCGTCTGGCAGCCCGTGCCCAGCGGCTTTCCGCCTGAGCCAGGCCTGCCGCCACGTCGTGCGGCGGCCGGGCCCCCTCGGGAAGTAACCTCCCTGCGCGGCGGGGATGGCCGCTTGTCGCGACAGGAACCAAAGCGCGCCGCGGTTGGAATCGCTACGGTTTGGTCACCGTGCCGTCCCGGTGGCGGAGATTGCCCCAGGAGTAGTCGAATGGCGGGTCGTCCTGGATCGGGAAGCGCGCGGCCAGCGCCTCGTCCAGGTCGATGCCCAGCCCCGGCTTGTCGTGGACCCAGTAATAGCCGTCGCGCAGCTCGGGGCAGCCGGGGAACACGTCCTGCTCGGCCTGGGTGAACTCGCGCGCTTCCTGGATGCCGAAATTGGGGATCGCCAGGTCCAGGTGCACGTTGGCCGCGTGCCCCACCGGCGAGACGTCGCCCGGGCCATGCCACGCCGTGCGCACGGCGAACATTTCGCAGATCGCCGCCATCTTGCGGGCCATCGTCAGGCCCCCCACCTGCGACAGATGCACCCGGATGAAGTCGATCAGCCGACGCGTCACCAGGTCCAGCCATTCGTGCCGGCTGTTGAACAGCTCGCCCATGGCGATCGGCGTGGCCGTGAGCTTCCGCAAGTGCTCGAAATAGCCGATGTCTTCGGGACTGAACGGGTCTTCGATGAAAAACGGCCGGTACGGTTCCAGGTCCTTGACGAGCTGCATGGCCAGGATCGGCGGCACCCGTTCATGGACATCGTGCAACAGCTCCACCTCGTCTCCCAGTTGCTTGCGGAGGTGTTCAAAGAGCCGCGGGACCAGCCGGCAGTAGGGCTTGGGTTCCCAGAGCAGCGCCTGCGCGTTGTCGCGCTGGGCTGCCGGGTCGGGCACTGCCCTGGCGGTGCGCGAACCGTAGGTGGCCTGGCCGGGCACGGCGATCTGCACCCGGATATGGCGGTACCCTTGCGCCTGGAAGCGGCGGACGCTTTCTTCGACCTCTTCCAGGGTCTGCCCGCTGGCATGGCGGTAGGTATCGACCGCCCGCCGGCATTTGCCGCCCAGAAGCTGGTACAGCGGCAGGCCAGCCCGCTTGCCCAGGATGTCCCACAAGGCCATGTCCACGCCGCTGATCGCGTTGTTGAGTACCGGGCCGTTGCGCCAGTAGCTGCTGAGCCACGACGACTGCCAGATGTCCTCGATCTGCGTCGGATCTTTGCCGAGCAAAAACGGCCGCAGGTACTGATCCACCGCCGTCGCGACCACCCGCGCCCGCTGGGTGAAGGTGGCACAGCCCAAACCGTACAGCCCCGGCTCGCTGGTCAGCACTTTGACCACGACCAGGCGGATGCCGGCCGGCGCGGTGAGGATCGTTTTGATGTCGGTGATCCGCAGCCGGCCGCCGCGGACCTCCAGAGCCGGCGCGGGCGCTTGCGCAAGCAGGGAGCGGTGCGCGGCGCCGGCGGGCAGGGCCAGCCCGCCCAGGAGCGACAACCGGGCCAGACAGGTGCGACGATCCATAGCAGCACTCCTCGCACAACAGTTCGCCACAAGCAGCCACAGACGCGGCAGGTCCGCCGTCCAGCACCCGGTGTGCCCGGCACCGGCCCGGCGGGCGTATTGCGGCCGCCAGGATGCCGAGCCCACCCCTCACGGGCCCCGCCGCTGGCTATCATAGCGGGCGATCATGAGGCCGGATACCGAACGAGGATGGAGCGCTGTGCTGTGACTGCCCCGCATTGTCTGCCGCTGGGACCTTTGCACTACGAGTTTTCGCGGCACATTCCGCCGCGCGTGCGCCTGGTACCTGGCGAGACGATCCTGGTGCAAACCGAAGACGCCTTCAGCGGCCAGATCCGCACCCACGAGGATCGCCGCGACAAGACGCGCATGCCCTACGGCAACCCGCTGACCGGGCCGATCTGGATCGAGGGGGCCCAGCCGGGAGATGCGCTGGCCGTGACGATCCACGAGATCCGCCCGCTGATCGGCCAGTGTGCGACCCGCACCAGCGACCCGAAGCAGCTCTCGCAGTGGCTAGGGACCGACTGCCCGCACGGGACGCATGTCTGTCCGATCCGCGACGGGCAGATCTACTGGAGCGACAAGCTGACGATTCCCTATCAGCCGATGCTGGGCTGTCTGGGCACCGCCCCGGCCAACGGCGTGCCCACGACGTTCCCCGCCGGGCCGCATGGGGGGAATATGGACCTGGTCGAGGTCTGCCCGGGCAATACCATCTATCTGCCGGTGTTCGTGGACGGGGGGCTGTTGTACGTCGGCGATGCGCATGCGGCGATGGGGCAGGGCGAGCTGTCGGCCAGCGGGCTGGAGATGCCGGCCGAGACGACGCTGACGGTGCATTTGCTAAAGGGGCTGCGTCTGCCGTGGCCGCGGATCGAGTCGGCCACCCATCTGATGAGCGTCTGCAGCGGCTGCCCGATGGAGCGTTCGCTGGCCGAGGCGTTCGCCCACCTGATCCTGTGGATGGAGACGGACTACGGCTGGGACCGCTGGCGGGCGTATGACCTGCTCACGCATGTGGCCGAGTTGAGCGTGGGCTACTATGCCCTGGGGACGGTGGCGGTGAAGGTGGCCAAGGCGTACCTCGCGCGGGGTTAGCGTTCGCCTCGGGAGCTGCGCGGGGCGCAAGCGCCGCCCGTGGCGTTTCTCGCACGGGCTGCCGTGACGCGGAGCCGTTTGCGCCTCACACAGCTCGCTCAGCCCGCGTCTTCGACGACCACCCGCAGCGAGCCGAGGATTTCCTGGTCGTGCAACAGCTCTAGGGCGTACACGCCGGCCTGGGGCGGGGCGATCGGCGGCAAGGGGACCGTCAGCTCCACGGTGTATAGCGGATTGGGGCATTCCACCCGCAATTCCGAGCGGAACAGCACCGAGTGGTCGCTGAGGTTCGTGAACTGGAGCACGAAGGTCTGCTGGCCGCGGACTTCGGTCAGGCTGAGGTAGGCGAACGGCGAACCGGATTGCAGGCCCGTGGGAGGAATCTCGAGCAGCCGCTGGCCGGGTGGGCCGCCGCTTTCGGGCGGAGTGGGCCGTAGCGGCTTGCGCCCGCGGATGATGCGGTTGAACACGCCGGCGATGACCCGCTTGCCGGTCAGTTTATCCTCGTAGACATGGTCGGCGAGGATCAGCGACTGGAGGACAGGTTTGGTCATGATGCGGCCGGCAGACGGAGAAAGCAGACGGACAGACAGCGCCCAGGCCCCAAGCGCCATTGTGACCGCCGGCCAGGCGGACGTCGATCCGCCGCGGCCCGTTTTCCGCCGGCCAGCGCCCAGGCCGACTAGGCGGAGCCGGGACGGCTGGAAATGAGCGTTCCCACCTTTTCGCCCCGGACCGCCCGCAGGATGTTCCCCTCTTTTTTGTAATTGAAGACGAGGATCGGCATGTTGTGTTCCATGCAATGGGCGATCGCCGTACTGTCCATGACCCGCAGGTTCCGCTCCCGCACGGTGGCGTAGTCCAGCTCGCTGTACAGGACCGCGTGCGGGTTGCGTTCCGGGTCGTCGCTGTAGACGCCATCGACGCGCGTGGCCTTCATCAAGATTTCCGCGTCCAGCTCCAGCGCCCGCTGGGCCGCCGCCGTGTCGGTGGTGACGAACGGGCTGCCGCTGCCGGCCGCGAGGATCACCAGCCGCCCCTTTTCCAGGTGCCGACGGGCGCGGCGGCGGATGTACGGCTCGGCCACCCCCTGCATGTGGATCGCCGTCATCACCCGCGTCTCGCAGCCCAGCGACTCCAGCGCGTCCTGCAGCGCCAAGGCATTGATGACGGTGGCCAGCATGCCCATGTAGTGGGCGGTCGCTTCCTGTATGCCGCTATGGGTGTTTTTGAACTGCGACCCGCGGAGGATGTTCCCGCCGCCGATCACCAGCGCGATCTGGCACCCTGTGGCGGCGGCCTGCTGGATCTGGCGGGCGATGTGCATCACCTCGTCCATGCCGATGCCGCGCTCGCCGCCGTGGCTGAAGCTCTCGCCCGACAGCTTCAGCACGACGCGGCGATAGCGGGGCGGTCCAGCGTCTTGGGCACTCATCGGATCGCTTCCCTTCCGCCTCCCGGGACACCCCACGAATGCGGCAAGCACTCGTCTGTCAGCCCCGCCCCAGTTCCCAGTGGATGAACTTCTTGATCTTCATCCCCTTACTCTGGGCGTATTGGCCCACGGTCAGGCTGCTATCCTTGACGAACGGCTGCTCTAGCAGAACCTTCTCGGCGTAAAAACTCTTCAGCCGCCCTTCGACCATCTTGTCGACGATGTTGGCCGGCTTACCCTCCTTCAGCGCTGCCTCGCGCAGCACTTCCCGCTCCTTGGCGACCAGCTCTGGATCCAGCTCCTCCTTGGTGAGCGCTGCCGGACGCATCGCCGCGATATGCATGCTCACGTCCTTGGCGGCCTCGTCTGTCCCGCCTTCCACCTGCACCAGCACCCCGCTGACCGTGCCGCTGTGGTGGCTGTAGCCTCCCGTGGGCCCCTCCAGCCGGGCGAACCGGCCGATATTGAACACCTCGCGGATCCGGTTGAACATGTCATCCTTCACCTGCCGCAGCGTCATGCCCGGCTTGCTCGGGCAAGGCTGGTCGAGCAATTCATCGGCCGTGGCCGCCCCGGGCCCGGTCGCCAATTGCTGGGCCAGGTCGGCGGCAAGCTGGATGAACTCTTCCGTCGACGCCACAGGGGCGCTTTCGCACTTCAGCTCGACGATCGCCCCGGCCGGCTTGTCCAGCCCCGCGTAGATGCCGAAGCGGCCGAAGGCGGTTTCGCGCCCGCCCCGCCCCTCCTGGATCTTCAACCCTTTTTTTCTAAGAATTTCTTTCGCTTTTTCTTTGTCGCCTCCCGCTTCCACGAGGGCCTGCTTGCAATCCATCATCGGGAGGTTGGTCTCCTCCCGAAGCTGCCGCACCAGCGCAGCCGAAATTTCCGCCATGGATCATCTCTCCTGGTTGGATTTATTTTCTTTTTTGTGTTTTGAGGACGTAAAACAGCAAGCTGCCAGCAGTGTTTCTGAACACCCGGATGCCACCTGACGAGGGCCCGGGGATCGCGAAAGTCCTCCGGGTCGGAACAGGTTCCGTCGCGGCAGGTCATGCGCGCTTGTTCCATGGGGCTGCCGGCACCAGCGCGCAGTGCCGCGCTGCCCGACTAGACGCTGCCCGCTTTCGCTTCGCCAGCCCCTGCCCCGACCAACTCCGGCTTTTCTTCCTTTTCTCCCTTGCGCTGCTGCGCGGCGGCAGCGCTCTGCAGGCCGATGAGCACCGCCTCCGACAGATGCCGCAGGATCAGCTCGATCGACCGGATACCGTCGTCGTTGCCCGGGATCGGCAAGTCGATCAGGTCCGGGTCGCAGTCGGTATCGATCAGGGCCACGGTGGTGATTCCCAGCGTGCGTGCCTCTTTGACCGCGTTCTTTTCCTTGTTGGGGTCCACGATGACGAGGCACTCGGGCAGCCGGTTGAGTGTGCGAATCCCGTTCAAATTGCGGAACATCTTGCGGTATTCGCGGTTGAGCGCTGACTGCGCCTTTTTCGAATAGGTGGCGATTTCCTCGCTGTTGCGAATCCGCTCGACCTCTTCCAGCCGCGACAGGCGGCTGCGGATGGTCCGGAAATTGGTCAAACAGCCTCCCAGCCAGCGTTCCGCCACAAACGGCATGTGGCAGCGCGTCGCCTCCCGCTCGATGGCCGGGCCGGCCTGCTTCTTCGTCCCTACGAAGAGGACCAGCGACCCTTGAGCCGCGACCTGAGCCAGGTATTTCTTGGCCCGCAACAGCCCGCGGATCGTCTCCCGCACGTCGATGATGTGGATCCCATTCTTGCGGGCGTAGATGTACGGGGCCATTTTGGGATTCCAGCGGCTGGCCCGATGCCCGAAATGCACCCCCGCTTCAATCAGCTCCTGAACTAGCGTCTCGGCCACGTGATCGTACCACTCCTGGTTCCGTGCTGGACCGATGGCTGGTCCAAGCTGGACCCGCCACAGGGAATCGTCCCTTCATCCGGCAGCGGAACATCAAACGGCGTAAAGACTTACAAAGCGGCCCGGCACCGTGCCTCGCCGCATAAGCCTTCTAGGATATCGGTCGGCAGCCGGCCGGTCAACCGCGTCGCCGGTCCAGTTCGCTGCCTTCGTCGTGCAGTTTCCGCTTGTGCTAGCAGCCCGGTGCATCTGCCACCGAACCAGAATAGGGTAGCTCTTCACGCGCCGGAAGCAGCTCCTGTCGAGTTCCCACAATAGCGGGACACGATAGCGGGATCCCGCGGGACCGCGAACTTCGAGAAAATCGTTTTGACATGCCGTGTCCGGACCGCTATGTTGGCGCTTAGCGGGCCGGCAGAGGCTGCGTCAGAGGTCGAGGTCCTTGCCGGCCGCCAGCGCAGTCCGTGCCTCTTCGTCCACCCTGGTCGGCGTGGCCGACGGCGGTTTTTATTTGGGTTGCCGGTCGCGGGCCGCGGAAATGGGGCGGTGCGACGCCGGGCAGCGCGGGTGTCTGGCTGCGCTTCAGCGGTGAGGTTCTACTGCACGCCGCCTGCGGCCGTGCAGGTTGTTTCTGGGAGCTAACCATGACCGAAGGCCTGTCGACGGCAGAGGTGCAGGTTCGCGAGGCGCCTGGCGGTTACGAAGCCCCGATCGCGTCCGAACAGCGGTTGGAGCGGAAGTTCCAGTATCCTGGGATCCCGACGACCTGCGACGGGGCGGAGGCGGTGGTGCATGTCGAGATCAACGTGACGCAGGCTTCAGGGGCCTTCCCGATCACCAGTTCGACGACGATGGGCGGCGGCTACAACGCCGCCGTGATGAACGGCCACAAGAACCTGTGGGGCGACCCGCTGATCTTCGTCGAGCCGGAGAGCGAGCATTCGGCTGCCACGTTTTGCGAAGGGTTCGCCGCCGCGGGCGGGCGTGTCACCAACTTCACCTCCGGCCAGGGGCTGGTGCTGATGAAGGAGGTGCTGTACACGATCGCCGGCAAGCGGTTGCCGGTGGTCATGAACATCGGCGCGCGGGCCTTGACCAGCCAGTCGCTGAACGTGCATGCCGGCCACGATGACCTGATGTCGGTGGCGGACTGTGGCTGGGGCATGCTGTTCGGTCGCAACGCCCAGGAGGCGGCCGATTTGTGCCTGATCGCACGGCGGGCGGCCGAGGCGTCGTTCACTCCGTTCTTCAACGTGCAGGACGGCTTCCTGACGACCCACACGGTGGAGAAGGTGCGGCTGCCCGAACTGGAGTTCATGAAGGAGTTCGTGGGCAAGCCGGAGGAGAAGCTGCTCAACCTGATGGACCCGGCCAACCCGATGATGTCGGGCGTGGTCCAGAATCAGGACTCGTACATGAAGGGGAAGATCGCCCAGCGCTGGTACTACGACCGGGTCGCGCCGGCCCTGGAGGAAGCGTTCCAGCTCTTTTACGAAAAAACGGGGCGCAGATACGACTTCGTCGAGCCGTACCGCTGCGAGGATGCCGAATACATCCTGGTGGGGATGGGTTGCTACATGGAGACGTGCCAGGCAACGGTGGACTATCTCCGCGACAAGAAGGGGATTCCGGTCGGCTGCCTGAGCATCTGCTGCTTCCGCCCCTTCCCGGCCCGCCAGATCGTCGAAGCGCTGAAGCATTGCACGGCCTTCTCGGTGCTGGAGCGGATGGACGACCCGCTGTCGACCACGGGCAACCATCTCACGCGGGAGATCAAGGCCGCGTTCTGCGACGCGATGACCGGCCAGAACGGCCAGGAGCGGATCGACCGTATCCCGCGGGTCTATTCCGGCTCGGCCGGGCTGGGCAGCCGCGACGTGCGGCCGGGCGACCTGATCGCCGTCGTGGAGAACATGATGGAGGACGGGCAGGACTACTTCTGCATCGGGATCGACCACCCGCTGGCTTTGAAGGTGAAGGAAGACCCGGACCTGCGGGAACCCGGGTCGTTCTCGATGCGTGGGCATTCGGTGGGCGGCTTCGGGAGCGTGACGACCAACAAGGTGATCGCCACGATCGCCGGCGACGTCTTCGGGATGGATGTGCAGGCCTATCCCAAGTACGGGTCGGAGAAGAAGGGGTTGCCCACGACGTATTACCTGACGATCTCCAACAAGCACATCCGGCTGCACAGCGAGCTGGAGTGGGTCGATCTGGTTGTCCTGAACGACACGACGGCGCTGTACAGCGGCAATCCGCTGGTGGGGCTGGTCGACGGCGGGGCGATCGTCATGCAGTCGTCGTTCACCGACCCGAAAGACGTGTGGGAGCGGATTCCCGCCCACCACCGCCGGTTCATCCGCCAGAAGCAGGCCCGGGTGTATTACGCCGACATGGTGCAGATCGCCCGGGAAGTGGCCTCGGAAGCCGATTTGCAGATGCGGATGCAGGGGATCGTCTTGCTCGGCGCGTTTTTGAAGCTCACGCCGTATGCCCAGCGCAGCGGCATGACCGAGGAGCAGGTCTACGCGGGCGTGGAAAAAGCGCTGCGGAAGTATTTCGGCAAACGCGGCGACCGCGTCGTGCAGGACAACATGGCCTGCGTGAAACGGGGTTATCAGGAGCTACGGGAAGTGCCGCAGGAACTGATCCAGCAGGGGGCCTGACCGCGGACGGGGTTGACCCGCGGGCTGGACATTTCCAGTAAGCCCTCCTGCGTGCTTCCCACGGATCGACATATTGCCCGCCGCCACCCGGTGTGTGGATTGCCAGCCAAGGAGACCAGCATGAGCACTGCCGCCAACGTTGCATCGCTCAACCAAGCCAACGAGCGCGATCCTTATAACAACAACAGCTACGGCACGCTGGTCGACACGGACTACAAGCTCGTCTCGCTGCCGGTGCTGGATGTCCGCGATTTCAACGAGCGGATCATCCGCGGCTACGAGGAGGGTTATGCGGAGAAGGAGTTGCCGGCCGACCTGTCGCTGGCTCGCTCGCTGATCCCGGCCGGCACCGCCAAGCTCCGCGACTTCAGCTACATCGCGCCGGACATTCCGGAATACCTGCCGGAGAACTGCACCGGCTGCATGGACTGCGTCACGCTCTGCCCCGACACGGCGATCCTGGGGAAGGTGCTCAGCGAAAGCGACTGGCAGAAGAAGCTGGAATCGATCGCCGACCCCGCCGACCGCGAAATGTTCCGCGCCCAGTGGGCCAAGACGCGGAAGTACTACGAAGGCCCGGCCAAGAAGGTCGGCGAAGGGGGGATGTTCAGCATCATCATCGACCCCAGCAAGTGCAAAGGCTGCGCGGAATGTGTCACCGTCTGCGACGACCACGCCCTGCGGATGATCCCCAAGACCGAACAGGTCATGACCCGCATCCGCAAAAGCCATCGCTACTTCAAGAACTTCGGCCCCTCCGACAAGCGCTATGTGAGCGACAATCTGCTGATCGACATGATGCTCCATGAAAAGGCGCACATTTACACCGGGGGGGCCGGCTCGTGCGCGGGCTGCGGCGAAGGCACGGCGCTGCGGATGCTGTGCGCGGCCACCGGCGCTAAATACGGCGACCAGTGGGGCATCGTGGCCGCCACCGGCTGCAACACCGTCTATACCTCGACCTATCCGTACAACCCCTACCTGGTACCCTGGACCAACTCGCTGTTCGAGAACGCGCCGGCCATGGCGATGGGCATCCGCGCCCGCTGGGATCAGCTCGGCTGGAAGGACCGCCCGCTGTGGTGCATCGGTGGCGATGGGGCGATGTTCGACATCGGCTTCCAGTCGCTCTCCCGGATGTTCGCCAGCGGCATGAACATCAAGGTGTTCGTGCTCGACACCCAGGTCTACTCGAACACCGGCGGCCAGGCCTCCACCAGCAGCTACACCGGCCAGAACACCAAGATGAGCGTCCACGGCAAAGCGATCGCCGGCAAGCAGGAACGCCGCAAGGAGATCGCCCAGATCGCCATGATGCACCCCTGGACGTTCGTGGCCCAGACCACCTGCGCCCACACCAACCACTTCTACCGCTCGGTGCTGGATGCCCTGGAGTTCCCGGGCCCGGCCATCGTCTGCTGCTATACGACCTGCCAACCGGAGCACGGCGTGGCCGACAACATGGCCACCGACCAGGCTCGCCTGGCCGTCGATACGCGGGCCTTTCCCTTGTTGATCTACGATCCCCGCAAGGGGGACACGATCGCCGAGCGGCTCAGCCTGCAAGGCAACCCGGCGGTGACCGAGGACTGGTGGACCAACCCCAAGACGGGACAGATTGTCGATTTCATCGACTTCGCCCGCAGCGAGGGGCGCTTCGCCAAGCATTTCGACAAGGATGGCAATCCCAGCGAAACGCTGCTCCGCGCCCGCCAGGACCGGCTGGAAAACTGGCGGCTGCTGCAAGAGCTGGCCGGCATCCGCCGCAAAGGGGCGGAAAAAGCGGCTGCCCCCGCGGCCGTGTCCACTCCGCCCATTGGCAAGCCCGCGGCCAAGCCAGTCGGGGAAAAGACGCCTCCGGCCAAGGCGGCCGCGCCGGCCAGGGCCGCTGCCGTCAAATCGAATGGCGAACCCCAGGCCAACGGGGAGTGGTCCGTCGGCATGCGGATCCGCTACCGCGATGGCCAGACCTGGATCGGTGGCGTGATCGCCTCGCTGGAGCCCACCGTCATCCGGCTGGATGACAACACGGTGATCGAGACGACGTACGAGATCCTCCAGGCCGGCGCTGCGGAAGGCCTGATCGTCCGCCAATAGAGCGGGCATTAGCAGGGCCTTCCCCGGCGGCCTGGGGCGGATGCTTCGAGGCGGTGAGCGGTAGCGTCAGCCATGTCTTTCCGCGCGCCGCGTGCTTCGCTGCGGCGCGGGCCGCGCCGCACAAAAGCCGCTGCGGCAGACTGCCTACGGCTGCGATGTCCGACGGCGTGTTTAATCCCGCAACGTCTTTAGCACGTGGCAGACGCCGCTGCGTTCCCGCTGATGACACCGGTCCAGGGTCGCCTTCAGAACCTGCTGGACGTGTCGCAGCTCCTTCAAACGCTGGGCGACCTCGGCCAGACGCTGTTCGATCAGTGATTGGACCTGGCGGCACGACGCGGCGCTAGCGTCGGGCGTCGCCAGCAGCTCCTTCACATCATCGAGCCTGAAACCAATGGCTTGGGCTGCCCGGATGAACTTCAGCCGCCTCAGCGATTCCTCGCCATAGAGCCGATAGTTGCCGGCGCTGCGATCTTCCGGCGACAGCAGCCCCACCCGCTCGTAGTAGCGGACGGTCGAGGGCAAAATGCCGGCCGCTCGGGCTAACTGGCCAATCGTGTATTCCCGGCGCACGTCGATACAACTCCTTGCGCGGCAAGGTGTTTCGCGAAACGCCCCCCTCGGCAACAAACAGGGGACCCGTGGCCTTGACCTTGCACTTGAGTACAAGGTTTAGAATAGCCGCAGAACGCTGGTTCGGCAAGACTCCTATCCCCACGAGATCCGGGAGGGACGGTGCCCATGACGGTTGAAACGCAGGCGGAAACGAAAACGGCCCGACGTACTGAATGCCCATCCTGCGGCAAAAAGGCGAAACGGGTGAGCGCCGTCACGCTGGGCGCTCTGCTCAAAGACGAATTTGCGAAGCGCTGGACTGCGGACGGTCATTCCTGCCGCGGCACGACCGGCGAAGGCTGCCAGCCGATCGACCGAGATACCGGCTGGCGGTTCTGCGATTCGCAGGACTGCGACGTGGTGTACTTCTCCGAGGAAGGTGACACGACCTATACGAAGTCGCAACTCAAAGTTCCCGTCGGCGTGAAGGAACGGGTCGGCGACCGCCCTCTTTGCTACTGCTTCGGTCACTCCGTGGCCAGCATCAAGGAGGAGCTTCGCACGAAAGGCCGCAGTGACGCCCTGGAAGACATTCGCGCGAAAATGAAAACCCCCGGCTGTCGCTGCGCGACCGAGAACCCGTCCGGCTCGTGTTGCCTGGGCAGTGTGGCCAGGGGCATCAAGATCGCTCAGGAGGAATTGAACATGCACAACGCAGAGGTACGGACGCCCGCGAACCCCGCCTTGCTGCGCGGAGCAGGAACGGGTCAGCCGCATCACAACGGCCAGGGTGCGGGGCCTTCGGACTCTGCCAGGGCAGGTCAAGCCAAGGAAAAGGGGGCCTTCCTGGCAACCCTCGGTGCCGTCTTCACCGCCATCATGGGATCGGCCTGCTGCTGGCTGCCGTTGCTGCTGATCGCCTTTGGTTTCTCCGCGGCCGGGGTGGGCAGTTTCTTCGAGCAGTACCGCCCGTACTTCCTCGCCGCCACGTTCACGCTGCTGGGTATCGCCTGGTATTTCACCTACCGCACGACCATCGGACGGACCTGGGCACGCCTGCTGGGTAGGCCGGCCTCGGCGCCTGCTGACGGAGCCTGCTGCGCTGGCAAAGCCACTCCCGCCGCGCCCCATTCCTGCTGTGCGACCGAACCGGAGCCGGGACCTACGGATGGGAGTGCCCCATGGGCGAAAGCCCCTGTCAGCTCGATCCGCGGCCGATTCACGCGGCCGTTCAACCAGGCGATGCTGGGGATGGCCACGGTCGTGATTCTGCTATTTGCCCTGTTCCCGCACTGGATCGGGCGGTTCCTCGGCGGCGGTGGCAATTCGACCGCAGCCGTCCATCCGGACGATCAGCAGCAGATTGTGCTTGAAATCGAGGGCATGACCTGTGAGGGCTGTGCGCCAATCGTCGAGACAGCGCTGCGCGGCGTTCCCGGTGTATTGGCGGCTTCCGTCAACTACGAGAAATCCGAGGCGGTTGTGTTGGTGCCCAAGGGACGGGCCGTACCGCGCGCCGCGCTGTTGCGTGCGGTTCAACAAGCAGGTTATGCGGCGCGCTGACGCACTGGCGTCCCGTGATTGGCAGCGGTCCGGGCCGAGCGCGGGCCACGGATCCACGTCTGGAAGGAGGTGTGTGATGCGAAGGGCGGTCTGGTTGGGACTCGGGGTTCTGCCGCTGATGGTGGCTGGTGGGCTGGTCTATGCCGGCTGGTGGTGGCAACAAGCTCCGTCGGCTGTCACGGAGCGATTGGTCTGCCCTCTCACGGGAGAGGAACTCCCCTGTCCGCTTTGCTGTCCACCGACGCACGGCAACGTCGATGCAGCCTGCGGGGAGAAGGCCGAAGGGGGCTGCACTCGGTGTGATCGACCCTCGTCCGATGGAGGGTGAAGCTGGTCCCCCACCGCTTGGACTGCGGAGGGCTGGCGTGCCAAAGCGGCGCTTGCAGGCCGGGCACGGACCGCGCGCTGCCCAAACGTGCACGGATCGCAGATGGAAAAGGGAGAAACCCCAGAGCATTGCCCGCCGTTTGGGGTGGACCCATGTTGGCTCGAGGGCGGGCTGTCAGGAATAATAAGGAGAAAGCAATGGTTAGGGCGATTGGGGAATCGAGGGCCACTCGGTGGCCGGTGCTACTGGGTTGGGCCGTGGCGTGGTGCGGATGTTGCGCAGGCTTGCCCCTGGGCGTGCTGCACGCCCAGACCGCAGCGCCGGCGAGTCGGTCGTACCTGCTGCAGATCCAAGGCATGACCTGCGAGAGCTGCGCCGCCCGCGTGCAGAAAGCGCTGGCACAAGTGCCCGGCGTCGCGGAAGCCAAGGTGAACTACGGCAGGTCCGAGGCGCACGTCCTCATCCAGCAAGGAAAAACGGTCCGCGGCGACACACTGGTGAAAGCCGTCGAGAAGGCGTCGGCAGGTACGCAGCACCGCTACCAGGCCCGCGTGAAGCAAGCCTCTGCCGACTGACCCGCAAACCGGCGAGGTGCTCACACCGGAGGCCCCGGGACCGGAGATCCGCCTCGGCGTTCCAGTATGTGCGGCCTTGCCGGCGTGGCTCCCGAGGTCCCCGCGCCGCGCGTGCGTGGGCAGCGCGGGGATGAATTGGGCAGGCTTGCAGGCGCTGTCGTCTTTCGCATCACGTCGTCCCAGGCCATCGCGTGCACCGCCCTGCCGGGCGATACCTGCCGATCAATCCTGCCGGGCGCTGGAGATCAAGCGGATGAACTCGGCGTTGCTCTTGTATTTCATGAGCTGCTTGGTGAGCTGCTCCATGGCATCGACCGGGTTCATCGTGGACAGCGTCCGCCGCAGCATCGTCACGGCGTGCAGCGTCTGCGGGTCCAACAGCAGCTCTTCCCGCCGCGTGCCCGACTGCGACACGTCGATGGCGGGGTAGATCCGCCGCTCGGCCAGCTTCCGGTCGAGCACCAGCTCCATGTTGCCCGTGCCCTTGAACTCCTGGAAGATGGCGTCGTCCATCTTGCTGTTGGTCTCGATCAGGGCGGTGCCGCAGATCGTCACCGAGCCCCCCTCCTCGAAGGCTCGCGCCGTGGCGAACAGCTTCTTGGGGATATCCATCGCCCGGACCGACAGTCCACCCGTCTGGATGCCTTCCCCCTTGTTGCCCACGTATTTGTTGAACGCCCGGGCCAGGCGGGTGATCGAGTCGAGCAGCACGAACACATCCTGCCCCATCTCGGCCAGCCGCTTGCAGCGCTCGATCACGAGCTGCGACAGGCGGACGTGGCTTTCGATGTCGTTGTCCAGGCTGCTGGCGCAGACTTCCCCCTTGACGTTGCGCCGCATATCGGTCACTTCCTCGGGCCGCTCGTCGATGAGCAGCACGAACTGCTTGACCTCGGGGTAGTTGATCGTCATCCCCTGGCTGATGTGCTGCAGGAGGATCGTCTTGCCGCTCCGCGGCGGTGCGACGATCAGCGCCCGTTGGCCACGCCCCAGCGGCGTGAGCAGGTCCATCACCCGCGTGGTCAGCGGGGTGGGGCCCGTCTCCAGGCGGAACCACTTGTCCGGGTTGATCGGCGTCTTGCTGTCGAAGCTCTTGACGTGGAGGTACTCCTCGGGGGGCATGCCATCCACATCGAGGATCTCCCGCAGCCGCGGCCCTTGCTGCCGACGCGCCGGCTGGACCGTGCCCCGGATCATCACCCCCTGCCGCAAGCCGTACTTCTCGATCATCGTGCCGGGCACGAAGGGGTCGGTGCGTTCGCGGCTGTAGGTGTTCTCGGGGCTGCGGAGGAACCCGTACCCGTTGGGATGCAGTTCCAACAGACCATAGCCCGACTCCAGCGGCATTTCGGTCACCGGCGGAGCGCTGGGCAAGGCGACCTGCCCTTCCGGCAGCGGCTCGCCCGTTTCCGACACGCTCGGCGGTGTCTCCTGCGGGGCTGCCTCGCCTCCGAACGGCTCGTTGCGTTCCTGGAAGCGACGCCGGCGCTGCAGCCGGCCGTTGGGGTTGCCCTGGTTGGCCGGCGGATTGTAGTACCCGCCGCCATACCCGCCGCTGCCCGTGCCGCGACCGCCGTGAGCACGGGGACGGAACCTCTTTTTACTCATGGACCTACCTGCAAGAGCGTGCGCCTGTGGCGCAAAAACATGGAAAGAAGAAGGTCTTGCGACCTGAACAAGAACACCCCATACCTGTGGCAGCGATGAGGGCGCACCAGCCCTCACCGACGGCGACATTCCAGCCGCCAACACCCTCCGCGGCCCGCCTTCACAGACGCTTCCGCGTTGGTCGAGATTTGGACCAGCGCAACGCCCTCCCGGCGCCGCCCGGCCTCCGGCTTATCGTGGCTTCTGTTCCCAGAGGGCAACACCTTTTGCGCTGCCCGACTGCAAGCGACCGCCCGGCAAGGTCGATCTGCCTCTCCGCCTCCTGCGTCCGGTATGCCCAATGCCTCCCGATGGCCGATAACGCTTAGCTCCTGTTATCCGGCGTCAGGACGCTGGAACCTCCGCCGCCCGAAAGTGCGAACGATTCGCTCGTCGATTGCCTCGGCAGACCCCTGCCGAACCGACAACGCGACGCGTTGCGAACGCCTGCAACCTTCCGCAGCACCCACCAGGGCCAGAGAAGCGTTCACAGGCCTCCCAGGCTCCTCAGAGCCTCGACCCGCCTGCACCTGCCAGCCCGCCCATTGTCGGGCGGCAGAACGCTTACCAGTTAGACAGAAGTTGGACTACCTCGAATCATACTGAACTGTCGGTTCCTGTCAAGGTGCTCCTGAAGCCTGCTGGAAAAATTCACGGAAATTCCTGTCTACTGCTATCGCGCCCGTAGTCTGGCGGAACGAGGCCGGCGGTTCAAGTACCCACGCCCGCGATGGCCGGCAGATGCCTTCCCGACATCGAACCACGCCGCGGCGGTCCCTGCGGCCGGGGTTTCTGCGGCGGCGGTCTTGCGCCACACGCCTGCTGCTGGCATCGGAAAAACTGGACTAGCTGCAACGAGTTTGCCGATAAAGCAGAGGCTGCGGGCTGCGCAGGGCAGGACGGTCCGCGCCCGCCGGCAGGTGGAGTCCCATGACAAGCACGCTGCTGCGCTGTTGGGCGGTGTGGGGCGCGATGGCCCCCTGGCTGGCGGGCTGCGCGCTGTGGCCCGACCGGATCGTCGTGCCGCAATACCACAATCCCTTTCCCCAACTTTACCGCGTCGCGGTGCTTCCTTTTTTCAACCAGAGTGCTGAACCGACGCTCGACGGCGACCAGGTGGCCCTGGCCTATTACAACGAGCTGCAGGCCATCGCGGGGTTCGAAGTGATGCCCGTGGGCGTGGCGCGGCAGATGCTGGAAGCGTACATCCGTACGATCGGCCGGGAACCGCGGAGCGGCGCTGATTTTCAGAGACTGGCCCGCTTCATGGGCGTCGATGCGGTCTTGGTCGGCTCGGTGACCGAGTACTCCCCGTATTACCCCCCGCGGATGGGGTTGGCCGTCGATTGGTATGCCGCCAACCCGAGTTTCCACCCGATTCCCCCGGGTTACGGGCTGCCTTGGGGTCGAGCGGAGGAAGAGTTCATCCCGAGCAGCCTGGTTCAGGAGGCGGAATTCGCCCTGGCCCGACAGCAGCTCGCCACGCAGACGCCCCCACTGCCGGAGGACGAGGCGGATAGCTCCCCGGTCGGTCCGGTAGCGCCTG
>Ga0101944_10002913_pt1 | contig 25727 bp, 22 predicted proteins | sample DewCreD2012metaG_FD_75245 | JGI IMG/M metagenome (GOLD analysis project Ga0101944, IMG submission 75245) | Hot spring sediment bacterial and archeal communities from British Columbia, Canada, to study Microbial Dark Matter (Phase II) - Dewar... ... | reverse complement strand
GGGAGAGTCAGAAAGTGGAAATATATTTATTTAAAGATTACTCCGCCACGGTGGATTATAGCCTTCATCTCTGGATCGCTGTGCTGGAAAAAGCTTCTGCTCCCGCTCCGTGAATTTGACACTATCTTCAACGTCATGCTACAATTTCGACAAAAATAATCGGAATGCGATATTTTCCCACCTGTGCAGATTTACGAGGATTTGTGGTTGTTTTTCATTCTATCGTGCCAAAAATGAAATTTGTTATCCCGCATGGATTGCGAAGGCATATTTGTTTTTAAAGGGCAGCGCTGGTAAGATTTAGACAAAAATGCAGGCAGCAAATATGAATCGAAGGAGATTGAGATGACCGGTGGCTATATGGGTAAGCTTCTGTGGGTAAATCTTTCCACAGGTGAAATCAAAATCGAGACTTTCGAGGAGAGTTTTTGCCGTAGTTTTATCGGTGGTTATGGCTTTGGCGCCAGACTACTGTATAGTCGCCAGAAAGCCGGAGTGGATGCTCTGGGCCCTGAGAATACGCTGGGATTGATCACCGGGCCACTTACAGGAACTCCGGCAACGTTTGGTTCGCGTTATGTAGCAGTGGCTAAGTCGCCACTAACAGGAGGCTGGGGAGATGCGAACTCGGGTGGCTATTTCGGTCCCCATCTAAAATTCGCGGGATTTGATGGAGTCTTTTTCACCGGAATTGCCCCCAAACCGGTTTATGTATTGATTGATAATGGAAAGGCGGAGATTAAAGATGCTTCTCACCTCTGGGGCAGATTTACCTTTGAAACCGAACAAATTCTAGAATCGGAATATGGCCCGGCAGCTAAGGTGGTCAGTATTGGCCCGGCGGGTGAGAAATTATCCCTGGTTTCCTGCATTATAACTAATCGAGGAGATGCCGCCGGTCGTTCAGGGCTGGGTGCTGTAATGGGATCGAAAAAGCTCAAAGCAGTGGTAGTTAGAGGCGATATGAAAGTTCCGATTGCCGATATGGAAGCTGCCACCAGGTTAAGGAAAGAGCATATTGCGGAAGGACGGGTATTTCTTGAAAGGTTTAATAAATACGGTACCAGCAGCCACGCTGATTCATCTGCGCATAGTGGAGATACACCGGTCAGGAACTGGGGAGGTGTTGGGGTGAGAGATTTGCCAGACGTCTCGTCCCTGCGGGGTGATCTGGTAATCGCCAGCGTTGACCACCGAAAGGGATGCTGGCGCTGTCCGGCCGCCTGCAAAGCCGAACTGAAAGCCGGCACAGGGGAATATAAATATCCCGCGGGTGTTCACCGACTGGAATATGAAACGATGGGTGCTTTCGGAGCCAACTGCGGAAATGTCAATCTGGAATCGCTTAATATGGCAAACTACCTCTGTAATTCTTATGGTATGGATACCATTTCTGCCGGCTCTATCATCGCCTTTGCCATGGAATGTTATGAGAACGGAATTATCACCACCAAGGATACGGAGGGTATTGAGCTGACCTGGGGTAATCACCGGGCGATGATTGCCATGCTGGAAAAAATGGTTAAAAGGGAAGGCTTCGGAGATGTGCTGGCGGATGGGGTGAAGAAGGCGGCGGAGAGGATAGGGCGGGGATCCGAGAAATTTGCCGTCCACATCGGCGGACAGGAGCCCGGCATGCACGATCCTAAAGGTGGTTTCTTCGCCTATGCGGGTAAACCGATGGGTTCAATGTACCATATGGATGCCACTCCTGGCAGACATACCGCCGGGTTTGGTCCGACTGCATTTAAAACCTACCTGATTAACGCAGCAGGATTATGCCTCCATGGTGATCTGGCTGCGAACCCCGAAAAATACATCGAAGGTTTTATGCGAGCGGTAACCGGCTGGGACTGTACCTTGGAGGAACTGCTCAAAGCAGGCGAAAGAATCGGCACCATGAGACATCTCTTTGGCTTACGTGAGGGTGATAATCCTTTGCTGCGCAGGGTGCATCCGCGGATTGTTGGTGATCCTCCGTTCACCGAGGGGCCAACCGCGGGAGTGACGGTGGATCTGGCGGCACAGGATTACTGGAATCTGGGAGCTCTGGACTGGGACCGCGTCACCACTAAACCCAGCCGGAGGAAGCTGCTGGAGCTCGGTTTAAACGATATTGCTGATGAGCTGTATCCGGTTACTCCACCCGGACAGCGCTGAATATAACCAGATCCATCTTCCGGGTAAATATGTTGACCATCATTGATTTGCAGGCACCGGCTCCTCAAGGAACTGCTGGTTTTAGAACGGCAATGGCGGAAGAGTTGAAAAAACAAATGCCTGCTGGTTTATAATTATCTTAAAAGGGTCAGGAAGTGAGAAGCGATGTTTAAATGCAGGCTGGAAATGTATGGATTGCCACCTGAGATTACTCCTCTGAGGGCGGTCGAGCTTGAATTGAGAGACGGCGCCACCATGGCAGAGGTAATTGCGGCTCTGAAAGAGAAGATACCATCCCTGGAGGGAACGGTGATCCGCCGGGGAGAAAACCGGCTGGAAGAGCTTTATAAGTTTAATGTCAACGGTCATTTCTATTTCGATGGGATGGATTTCCAGTTGCATCAGGGGGACCGGATTGCCCTCCTTGTACCGGCTACCGGTGGCTAGCTTCCCGCATGCATACTGCAGGTTCTGGCAACAGGTTGGTCCCGTCTAGCAACGTTTCAGCGACCAAATACTCATTGTCCCTGATCAGCCTTCCTGTTTCTAAGTCGCTTCCTGGATATCATTCACTCAATGCGTGGTGATACAATATAGGTATGAGGATAGGCGCGTTTGAGATTCGTGAACCTCTGCCTGAGATACAGGAACCGGATGCACTGGCTATTTTACGCCCCTGGATTGATGCCGGTAGCTGCGGTACTCTGGTTATCAACTGGCTGGAAAAATTATGTCAGGCAAGGACACTCGGTGAGCTCCACAGGCCGGGCATCTTTTTTGACTTTACACGCTATCGCCCTACACTTTTGAGGCCTCAGGGAAGATATCAGGTGATTCTTCCCAACACTTACGTGACTTATGGCACTTTGCCCGGAGGCAGGGATTTTCTCTTCTTCCATCTGCTGGAACCGCACATGTTCGGTGAAGTATATGTGGCATCCATTCTCAAGTTGCTAGAGCTGTTGAATGCCAGAAGGTACCTGCTAATCGGCAGCATGTATGACTATGTGCCGCACACCAGACCGCTGCTGGTCAGCGGAGGAACCGCGGGTAAAACGCTTTCTTACCAGATGGAAATCGCAGGGGTGAGAGCCAGTCAATACGAAGGACCAACCAGTATAGTCTCACTAATCACGGAGCGGGCGTTTCGGGCGGGAATGGAAGCTATGACCATGATTGTGCACCTGCCCCAGTATACGGAACTTGAGGAAGACTATGCCGGGGCTGTACGGCTGATGCAGGTAATTTCCTCGCTGTATGGAACTGAAGTTGATAAAGTCAGTCTCAAGCGGGCTGAAAGACAGCGGGAACAGATCAATGAAGCAGTCGCTGCCGATCCAGATATGAAGAGGATACTTGAACAATTGGAAGCTCATTACGACCTCAGGTATTCTCACAATAGACCCGAGAGTCGGGAACAAACCCTTGCACCGGATGTGGAGAGATTTCTTAAAGAGATGGAAAAGAAGTTCGGGCAGGATAAAAATTGAGCTTGCCACTGGGAGCCTGCTGTTTTTATTTTCGCCTCTTCTCCGTATTGCCGGTCACTTTTTAATAAACTTCTTTGCCACTTTCTGATCATCAGGTTTAATATGCTTTTTTCTGTTCTGACCCGCTTTTCAACACGGGATTCTGTTAGGAAACTATAATGAAAGTAAGAATATGTGCGGGAGGAGGGATACATGGCAGAAGCAAAAGAGGCAGAGGTAAAACAGGAAGAGGTCAAACAGGCGAGCAGTTCTGAAACGAAGGCTGTTCGCAAAAAGACTTCCTCTACCACCAGAAAAAAGATGTCAAAGGGTGATGTATATGAGTGTGAAGTGTGCGGCTTATCGGTGGTGATAGACGAAGTCTGTGGCTGCGCAGAGGTCTGTGACATCATCTGCTGCAGCAAGCCGATGAAGGAGAAGAAGATCAAGGTTAAAGCTACAAAATAGACCGGTTCTCCTCTCATCGAGCGTAATTGCTGGCTGGATATTTCCTCGTCTCCCATTCCAGCCAGCAATTTTTTTAAGGGATTCTGGTAAAGATAGCGACTAATGTAATAGGAGTAAAGTACTATATAGCATTCTGATACGAGAAGGTAGCGTTGACCCTTCACCTGTAAATGGTCACTTTGGGTGAATGGCGAGCTAATGGTGAAACCGACCTTCGCACAGGTCGGTTTTTTTATGCTAAGGAGGAGATAGTTCGTCTAGAAGAAGCGGAGATCTGTTTTCAAACTCAGAGATGATTTTGTATTTCCTTCATCCGGAAAGATTAACCATTTTCTAAATACGTTCCTTGATCCGGAGGAGAAATTATGAGTTGAGTTTAATAGCATAAACGATAATCCAGCTTGACAGATAAATCAAGACGGAAGCGATGAACTTTTGCCTTTACGTGGTCACTTGGGCAAAAGGGAGTAATAGTGAAACCGGTCCGCAAGGACCGGTTTTTCCATTGAAAAGGAAGCTAATTTTAGCAGGGGGTGACCATCATGAAAATGCTTTTGGGTTTATTTATTGGCATGGTGGCTGGTATTTTACTGGCATTAGTATTGATCTACAGCCCTTTTTCAGCCAGAGCTGAAGAACCAGTTGTTGAAAATTCAGCCGATGGTCTGGCAGGTCTTTTGCCGGATTTCGGTAAGATTTACCGTGACTGTCTTGGCTCTCCTTTCCGCGAGGTTGAAAGTGAAATTTCCGATCCTGAAATCGCCGGTTATTACCGGAAGTTAATGGAAAAAACTGGACTCGACAGAATTGGGCTGGAACAATGAGAAAATCAGGAGAGGCTTTTCAGAGCCTCTTTAATAGTCGGGTAGCGGAAAGAAAAGCCGCTTGCCTGTAATTTCAGAGGAATAGCCCGCTGACTGGAAAGGAATACAGAAGCCAGTTCGCCGGCTGCTATTTTCAGCATCCAGGCGGGCAGTCCGGGTAGGAAAGGAGCCTGCTGGACATATCGGCAGACCTGTCTCATCATTTCTGAATTACGCACCGGTTCGGGCGATGTAATATTCACGGGACCATTTACACCTGTGTTTTCTATCAAAAACGAGAATGCCTCTGCCAGATCTTCTTCATGTATCCAGGACATCCATTGACGTCCGCTTCCCCAGCGGCAGCCAAGATTTATTTTTGCCAGAGTGATCAGTCTGGGTAACATACCACCCTTGAGGCTTAAAACGTTCCCTATGCGGCAAATTACAACACGAGTTTTGAATGTTGCGGCTGCCATTGCCAGGCTTTCCCATTTCTCCGCCAGCCTTGCCAGAAAATCCCTGCCAGCGGGTTCCTGTTCAGACAAAACTGCCTCACCCCGATCGCCGTAATAGCCAGTACCCGAAATACTGAGGAGACTTCTGCCTGTATTTTCCCGGAAAGCCAGAGCTTCGACCAGTCGGGAGGTTACGGTAAGGCGGCTCTTTGAAATTTCTGCTTTTGCCAGGGGAGTCCAATATCTGAAAATCGATGCACCAGCAAGATTTATAATAACGTTATTATCTGCAATGGCGTCCTGCCAGGTGCCGGGTCTTGTGGGATTGTACTGAATAAGTGTTGCATATTGAAGCAGGGGATTGAAATAAACCAGGCGTGGAATAGGTTGCCGGGTTAGGATGGTAACCCTGTACCCTTTTTTCAAAAAATGGGATAGAAGTATGTTCCCAACCAGACCGGTTCCTCCGGTCATCAGAATGCTTGGAGGCATGCTCTTTCCCACTTCACTGGTTAATCTGATGGATTAATCACATCATATCTTCATCTTCCTAAGTTTGCAATCTGGATGAAATTGTCGGGATTGCTGATATAAGTATTTTTGGTTCATCTGCACTTGCACGCATCGCACATAATTCATATACTGAGGAAAATACCAGCGCTGTTGTTGCCGCATTTATCAGGAGAACATGGCTTTGGACAACGCTTCAATGAAATCAGTTGTAAAATCTAAAGCGGGTTCCGGAGTATTTTTTGGCTGGTGGACTGTGATGGCTACCGGCATTTTAAATATCATCGGGCAGGCGTTTTACCAGTACGGGATATCAGCGCTTTTCAAGCCAATTGCATCGGATTTGGGATTTAATCGCACCATGACTTCAACCGCAGCTGGTATAGGCAAGCTTGAGGGTGGTCTGGAATCTCCAATCAGCGGCTGGTTGGTAGATAAATTCGGTCCGAAATGGGTGATTTTCGGAGGTGTATGCCTGATCGGTGCAGGGCTGCTGCTAATGAGTCTGGTACATTCTGCCTGGAGTTATTATCTGGTCTGGGGAGTAGCAATCGGAACCGGCATTAATCTGAGCATGACGATCCCGATTGATAAAACGTTGACCAACTGGTTTATCAGGAAGCGGGGCATTGCCATGGGCATTAAATTTGCCTGCATCGGCATAGGGGGAGCGGTAGTAATCCCTGTGGTTACCTGGTTGATAGAGCACGTTGGCTGGAGAATGACGACCACAATCTGGGGGATCATGATGTTTGCCAGTTTGCTGCTGGTAGTATTTTTTATCAGGCAAAAGCGACCGGAATATTACGGTCTGCTACCGGATGGGGCAAAGCTAGAGGAAAATCGGAATTCCTCTGATTTAATCAATACCGGTGTTGAATATGCAGCGAGGAGTCAGGAAATCGAATTTACGTTGCGGCAGGCATTAAAAACTTCTGCTTTCTGGCTATTCCTTGTGGCTTATGCCTTCCAACTCGCAGGACAAACTGCTATCAGTGTGCATTTGATCCCGCTCCTGACGGACAGAGGTATTGAGGCGATGCTCGCCGGGGCTATGATGTCTCTGATGTTGTTTTTTACCATTCCTTCCCGAGTTTTAGGTGGCATAATTGCGGATAGAATACAAAAACAGTACCTGTCTTTTATAATTGGGGCAGCGTTTTTATTACAGGCTCTGGGTATTGTTGCATTCCTGATCAAACCGGGTATACCCACAATTTATGTATTTCTGATTCTTTATGGATTCGGTACCGGAGCGGCACCCACACTGGCTGTTCTGATCAGGGGGCGTTTCTTTGGTAGGAAGGCTTATGGTTCTATTTCGGGAGTGTCATCTTTTATCATGGGACCAGTAGGTATCATCTCACCCATCTACGCCGGCTGGGTTTATGATACTACCAGAAGTTATGTCACTGCGTTCATAGTCTTTGGATCCCTGGCTGCTCTGGCTGCTTTGCTGGTCTGTTTCGTACGCCCGCCAGTTCCCTCTTCTCGATCGTCCGATACCGACCGGTTTATATAAAATTATCGGATGCGGGGTCCGTTTTCAAGTATTCCAGAACACGTTTCGGACTGCTGGATGGAGACGCAAACCCACTTTCTCAACTGCCTGTTTTCTGATCCGGTTAAGTTCTTTCATCTTCTCTTCAAATTCACCCCTGGAGTACAGTCTTTCAGGGTGGAGGTAGATATCATCCACCGTCCGGATTGCCCTGGGAACCTTTAAACCGGTTGGGGAGTCAACCCAGTCTTCCAGACCTCCCCGGAGGAGTGAATCCAGAATGCCGATCGTGAGTTCAAGCCGAATCTGGAGAAAATGCTCACCTTCCCCAATCCAGCCGGTGTTCAGAAGATAGAAGTTCAGGTCTGGCTGATTCTTGATGATTTCATAGAAAATGTTGGCATGCTCCGCGAGGTCACCGGCAATAAACGGGTCATAGAAAAATTCAGTCCTGATTTGTCCGGCTCTGGTAGGATCCCCTGCCGAAGATTCCATCGCCTGACCAAGAACCATGAAAGCCGCAGCCTGTTCAGCGGTTAATCTGGAGATGGCAGGAATGAGCGGACCTCGCGTGATTAAAATCAGGTTGTTGATTTTATCCACGTCTATGAAGGGGCTGGCATGCATGAAATCCCTTCTTAAAATGACAGCCCGCCCATTTGAAGTCCGCTGGAAATCGTAAAAATCGAAGTCTCCCTGATCAGTAACCTGGACATTTTCACAGATTGTATCGGGTTTTAAAAGCCCGTAATAAATTTCAGTTTGTTCTCCTGGATTAACCGCTTCGGTTTTAACAAAGATGCCTCCAGCTTCAAAACCATGGAACGAGCCATCGGGCATCAATGTACCACCATCGTCCTGAACCAGCCAGGATTTTTCGTGCCCCTTGCGGGCGATAATACGTGATGTGGTAGTGGTTTTTCCATTAGCGCTCAGAGCAATTAATAGGGTCCGGCTGAGCTGGTAATTCCCGTGAATATTTTCCAGATAATCTTCCCGGCAACCAGCATGGAGGAAAATCCCGCCTTTACGGGTTTTGGCTGCCCAGTCTTCAGCCGCAAATACCCCCTTTTTAAATTCACCAATATAGTTTCCATTACGGATGATCTTAACGAACCGACCATCCTTCAGCATCGCCAATCTGATAGTGATATCTTTTTGGGGCAGGGGCTTGCTTTTATTTGCTTCAAAAGAGCTATCAGCAAAGAAAACTATTTGATAAGTGGGTTTTGCACCTTGCAGATTGACCGGCTTGAACAGGTTCCTACCTCCGCAGGCAACGTGGGCAAATTTTGTTGGTACGATCAGCCGGACTGTTGTATCACTGATCGCTGAGCCCACCTGGCAATCGCAACTGATCAGCGTTTCTCCGTTCAGTACTGCCTCGCACTCCTCGAGTAACCAGCGTTCTTCATTACCAAAAACCGAGTCCACGCTGTTTTTCGTAAACATGGCTGATCGCGAGGTGGGCTCACTCTCCGCAATATAGTTATTATAAATGGTTTTTTTCACACCCGGCTCTTTTTCCAGGAGATTTCTTAATTCAGCATCGGTCGGGTTTTCAATGAGCCTTCCTTCAGCAAGAGCTTTCTCGCGAATTCTTTCTGCAGTAAGATAAAATTCTTCCAGATCAAAACCTGCCATAATAGTTTAACCTTCCAGATTAAATAAATTCGGCACCGCGTGTGGCCTCCAGATTTTATATCATTATAGATAAAATTAAGCATAGGCGCAAAGAAAAGCAAATAGGGCGCAAGCTGCGGGTGTAATTCAATTAGCTGAAATATTTACTGCCGAATTTATACAGGCGGTATCGGCAGGACATTTTGTGGAAGGGGTTGAGGGATAGAGTTGATAACTACCGAAGGAGACGGTATGGCATTCAGACCATAGGCGATCAGAGTAATGGCGATCAGTGCGGTAATTAATGCCCAGGTCGCCGGACTCAGTCCCAGTACCAGTGCTGGACATGTGGTAGCTTCAGCCTGATTATGTGAAATTTCCTGCTTTAAACTCTCTCTAAAAGCTATTGGAGCTTCTACTTGAACGCAAACTTTTTTTAACCAGATTCGCATTTTTTCTTCGTTATCGGGTTCAAACATCTGCTTATCCTTCCGAAAAAATCTTCAGTCAATAATTTAGTCGTTCTATATGCAATTATCCCTCGCGACTATCCCTCAAAAGATCACGCAACGCCTTTCTGGCGCGGCTAAGTAACCCCTCGATCGATTTTGGTGAACGGTGAGTAATCTGGCATATTTCTGAAACTGGCATATCCTCGACGTATTTTAGAAGCAGTACCTGGCGGTAATCAAACGGTAACCTGTTCAGAGCCTGTTCGATTGCCAGTTTTTCTTCAGCAGATTCGAGTGATTGATCTGCTGGCACATCTTTATCAGCGACGGTGTTTTGCTCGCCATCATCTTCGTCAGAGGGTTGAGTTTGAAAATTTTTTTCACGCTTCAGTTTACGATAGTGGTCGGCAATTTTGTGATGGGCGATACTGACAAGCCAGGTATAGATATGGCTTTTACCTTTAAAATTCCGGGCTGATTTGATTGCGCTGAGGAAGGTATCCTGTACGATATCCTGAGTGATGGAATGGTCCCGTCCTACTTCATGATAGACAAAGGAGTACAGCCTATCGAAATAAAGGTTAAAAATTTCCTGTATAGCCTCCGGCTTACCCGAGCGTAAGCGCTCGGCAAGTCCGATTTCCTCAGCAGACACCGGGATTTTATTTAGTTGTACCGCTGTTCTGGTTATCTCTGTGTACTGACCCGCCATGACCCTTTATGGTCCTCCAAACCGGTTTGCTCGCTATCGGCTGAAATACATCTCGATTTGGTTAATTATGTTAATCTTTTGATTTTGATAAAATATTGTAACTTGCGCCTTAAGGCAGGTTAATAGTATTTTAGTAAGAGATAGAGGGATACCAACGGATATCAGCGACTCAATAACAGGCTATCTGATTCAGCAGGAATCTAATGGTGGCAGAATTTCTCCGGGGACAAGGAAATAAAAATACAGAAGGTGCACCTGGTGACAGCAGAGTGAACCGGTTAAACCAGTGTAATTATCAAATAATAGCAGATGAAAGTGGGACAAGACTTGATCGTTACGTGAGTGAAAGAGATCCTGAACTTTCTCGGACTCGTGCCCAGAAGTTGATCGAAGAAGGTAATATCACAGTAAATTGCCGGGTAGTCAAACCCAGCTATAAAGTACAATCTGGAGATAAGATTGAAATCCGCATACCGCCTCCGGTGCCCACTACCATTACGCCGGAACAAATCCCTCTGAAAATCGTTTATGAAGATAGCGATCTAATTGTAATAGATAAACCGGCCGGGCTTACCGTTCATCCTGCCCCCGGTCATTACACCCATACCCTGGTTCATGCTTTACTCGCATATGCACCGGATATTGCAACAGGAGATAACCAGCGACCGGGAATAGTTCACCGGCTGGATAAAAATACATCGGGTTTGATCGTGGTTGCCAGAAACCCTGTATCACACATGAACCTGGCGGATCAGTTTAAAAAGCGTGAGGTAACCAAAGTTTATCTTGTACTGGTGGAGGGACATGTCACCCCAGAAAGAGGCATTATAGCGTCAAACATTGGCAGAAATCCGCGTAACCGCAAAACCATGGCGGTTGTCAGCCGGGGCAAAGAGGCGTCCACAGAGTACAAAGTAATAAAGTATATAGACGGCTACACACTCTTGGAAGTTAGACCGAAGACAGGGCGAACACACCAGATCCGGGTACATCTGGCGGCTATCGGTCACCCGGTTGCAGGCGATGAAATATATGGAGGGAAAACGCAGATTCTGGGCAGGCAGTTCCTCCACGCTTACAGGCTTGGCTTCAGGTTGCCCTCTTCAGGCGAATATGTGGAATTTGAATCCCCGCTACCCGGAGATTTGTCTCAGGCTCTGGAGAAAATTTCACAGGGCAAAAATGTGAAATAATAAGCAAAATGCGCTAGAATTAGACAGAAGAATGGCTTAGAATGAGTAAGTCAAATTGCTTAAAGGGTCGAATTTTAGTGAAATTTTCTCTTGGGGAAAGAGATGAACGCTCGTATCAGGGAATTATGCCCTAATTGTATTGATTTCACAGACGTGGTTGAAAAGATTGAAATCGTGCGTGAGGATGAGTCATTTCGAGTGGAAAAAACTATCCGTTTCTGCCAGCTCTGCAAGCACGAATTAACCAATACGGTAACGCTTAAATTCAAACATTCTTAAGTTCACCACCCTCGAATAAAGCGGTAAAATCAAAATATCGGGCTGGTGGAGAGGTTAAATCTGCCGGTTTGACCGACCACTAAATTAATTTTGCTGTGCTTCAGGATAGTAGCTCATAATTAGTCTTACAGGGTTTACTAACGGAAATACAGGAAGGTGCAGGCTATGGAAGAAACAGTCAGGGTAAGATATGCTCCGAGTCCCACTGGTTTTCCCCATGTGGGGAACATCCGGACAGCCCTGTTTAACTGGCTGTTCGCCCGACATCACGGTGGAAAATTTATCGTGCGGATCGAGGATACCGATGTTGCCCGCACGGTACCCGGTTCACTTGAGGCTATTCTGGAAAGCCTGCGCTGGCTGGGGCTTGATTGGGATGAAGGTCCTGAAGTAGGGGGGCCGCATGGTCCTTATTTACAATCGCAGCGTTTGCCCGTTTATCAGGAAGTTGCTGAACGACTGGTAAAGGAAGGTTTTGCATATTACTGTTACTGTTCACCTGAAAGGCTGGAGGCAATGCGGCAGGAACAGGTAAGGTTGAAATTGCCACCGGGTTATGACCGGAATTGTCGTTGTCTGACCGATGCCCAGCGATCAGAGCTGGCTTCACAGGGTATCAAACCGGTTGTGCGGTTTAAAACGCCGCTGGAAGGACAGACGAGGTTCCAGGATTTGTTGCGGGGTGAAGTGGTTTTCGATAATTCAACCATTGATGATTTTGTTTTACTGAAATCGGACGGCTACCCGGTCTACCATCTGGCAAACGTTGTTGACGATCACCTGATGGAGATTTCCCATGTATTGCGTGCCGAAGAGTGGTTATCCAGTACGCCGAAACATATCATGCTTTATAATGCGCTGGGTTATCAGCCGCCGCAGTTTGCCCATTTACCCTTGATTCTGGGACCGGATCGCAGCAAATTGAGCAAAAGACATGGTGCAACAACTCTGATCGAGTATAGAGAACAGGGGTATTTACCGGAAACTATGATCAATTTCCTCGCTCTCCTCGGCTGGTCTCTGGATGAAAAAACCGAGATTTTCAGCAGGGAAGAATTGATCCGGTATTTTTCTTTGGAACGAGTAAGCCGAACCGCTGCAGTTTTCAATAAAGAAAAACTGGACTGGATGAACGGCGTTTATATCCGCAAATTGACTCCCCTCGAACTTGCCCACAGGGCTCTCCCCTTCCTGGAGAGAGATTTGCCCCCGGATGTGGAACGCCCGCTTGATGAGGACTATGTAATAAGTATAATGCCTCTGATACAGGAAAGAGCCAGAACGCTGGTTGAGATTACCGATCTCACAGTTTTCTTCTTCGTGGATAAGCTGGAATACGCAACCACTGACCTGATTATTAAAGGGAATACTCAGCAGTTTACTTATAACGCTTATCTGGAAGCCGAGAAAATTATTGAAAATACCCCCTTCAGTGCTGAAGAGCTGGAAAAAGAGTTCCGTGCCCTGGCAGAGCGCCTAGGATTAAAAGCGGGACAGCTTTTTTCATCGCTCAGGATTGCCATGACGGGCAGGACTGTTTCGCCACCTCTTTTCCAGACCATGGAGGCGCTGGGTAAAGAACGGGTACAGAAGCGTATGCAGGTAGCTGTTAACAAACTGAAGCAGATGACTGCGTAGAGGATTCCAGTCAAACTGGCTGCTTTTTCAGTGAATGAACCTGCTTGTAGGTGGACTTATACGAAGGTTATAATAAGAAAAACGCTAATAGATTTTCTTCTGTTTCATTGGCTTCCGGGGTGCCCGTATGTCAGAATTTTATTTATGCAGGATCCGCCATTTGAATATTGACAGGGCAATCGAACGATTTCTGGCGAATGTAGATAAACTGGAACACCTGCCTTTTATCACGGATGAGGAAATAGCCAGCCTTTACGGAGAACAGGTAGCGGAATCTCTGGCGGTATTAGCCATGTATAATCAGAAAGAAAAGATCTGTCAGAAATGCGATCACAAATGCTGTCCCCTTGTCAATTGTGAACTCTATCTTCCTCAGTTTTCTCAGTGCCCGATCTATCCTTATCGTCCTGCTTTGTGCAGGATGCATTTCTGCGATCATTTTCCGGTTGAAGATATCTCCTTTATCCGGGAATTTGCGGATATCTTTTTGAATAGCTTGATTGAGGCAAAACAGGCAGGAAAGCAGAAGGTCAACCTTTTTGATTGTCCTCCTCTGGGAAAGCAGGTACCAGAATTTGTGAGGCAGGTCTTACCGCTGGTCGAAGCAGTGAAGACAGGGAATTTTCAGGAGGCGCCTGCCAGGGATTTGATTATGGCTGAACTGGAGAAATATCTGGGGATCTATGGAGGAGTGGTAGAGGCGTCTTTCCGGTAATTGGCTACCTTCAGGAAATTTGCCAAAAGGATTATCAATGCTCAGGGGCTATCGCGCAGTTGCTTTAACGGACGAAAAGGGTGATTTTTGTGCCAGAATCCTTGCCCAGATGGGGGCAGAAGTAATCCACATCTATCAACCTGGAGAGAAACCCGCTTACAATTATGCAAACGAAGGGGAGCACTATATTTCATTGAAGCTGACTGCAGCGCGGGGTATTGAGCTTTTTAAACGTTTAATCAGCAGGACTGATTTCTTAATCGAAAGCATGGAACCGGGGTATTTAGCCGGGTCAGGATTGGACTATGAGAAATTAAAACAGTTTAATCCAGCCCTGATTATGGCTTCGATCACTGGCTTCGGTCAGAGTGGACCTCGCCGAAATTACCGTACTTCAGATCTGGTTGCCAGTGCTCTGGGAGGACAGGCTTATATTTGCGGTGAACCTGACCAGCCACCATTAAAGCCCTGCGGTAAACTGGGTTATTATATAGCTGGTCTTTTTGCGGCAAACGGAATTTTGATAGCTCTACAGAAGCGGCACTATTCCGGCAAGGGGGATTATATAGATATATCCATACATGAATGCCTGGCAGGAACACTTGACCACGTACTCGTGCGTTATTTTTATGAAAATGAGGTTGCTTCCAGGCAGGGGAGCCTCTACTGGAATCGCGCATTCAGGATTTTTCCCTGCAAGGATGGATTTATTCTCCTTTCCCTATTTCGGGATTGGACAACTCTGGTTGAACTGATGAACGCATCGGGGATGGCTGGTGATCTGCTGGATGACAGGTGGAAAAATGCCGAAGAAAGATTGAAAAACCTTGATCATATTATAGAGATAATCGAACAATGGACAAGGTCTAATTCGGTGGACGAACTGGTTAATCTGGGACAACTCATGCGCTTGTCCTGGGCCAGGGTCGCCACTCTTGAGGACGTACTGAACAATCCCCAATTAAATTTCAGAGGTTTTTTCCAGGAAAGTAGTGACTCCCAATCCGGAAAAAGGTTCAGGTATCCTGGTTCTCCCTGTAAAATGGAAAAATCTCCCTGGCAGGTCGGATTAAAAAATGTTCAATCCCAGGATTATAACCAGCAGATTTATTGCAGGGAATTGGGATTGAGCGATACCGAAATAGCAGACTTAACCCGTGAAGGAATCATCTGAAAGGCTGTGGGATTCCATTATGTTTAATCCTGCCAAAAGCAACCCGGGCAATTATTATATCGGCTGAATTCAATTTGTTCAGAGAAAATTTCCACTTTAAAAGGGCGAGAGAGGAGATAACAACTCCTCTCCCATCTGGTAACTTCGTCTTCTGGCAACTACCGACTTAATGGGTACCCTGGATAGCTTCCCTGCTAGCTATCCATTTTACGGTCGCATTTATACCATAAAACAAGATGTTCAGTCAAAGCTAAAAACAGCATGAAAATCAGAGGCACTGGTTAAATAGGAGAAAATCTGGTTTATGTGCCAGGAATACAGCAATTTTCACCGAATTCTGACGAATTTGCATTTCAGTCTTAAAACCGTGAAAATGAAATTGCAATGGATATACTGGATATCAAACAGCCCGGCTATATAAAACTATACCATACAGGAGAGCTTGAGAGGAGGGTTAAGGCTCTGGAAACCCGCCTGGAAAGCTGTGATATCTGTCCCCATCGCTGTGGGGTCAACCGCATTAAAGGGCAGAAAGGCTTTTGTCGGTCAGGCTTCAAGCCGGTAGTAGCTTCTTGCTGTGCTCATCATGGCGAAGAGCCTGCCCTTTCTGGCGAAAGGGGTTCCGGTACCATTTTCTTTGGAAACTGCAATATGCGCTGTGTATACTGCCAGAATTATCAGATAAGTCAGAAGCTTCAGGTTCAGGAGGAGATGGAGTTCAGGGATTTAGCCGGGCAGATGCTGTATTTGCAGGACGAGCTTGGTTGTCACAATATAAACCTGGTTTCACCTTCCCATTTTATTCCTCAAATATTGAGAGCCGTTCTGGAGGCAGTACCTCAAGGGCTGCATGTACCTCTGGTTTACAATACCGGGGGTTATGATGCGCTGGAAACCATCCAGATGCTGGAAGGTATAGTTGATATCTACCTCCCTGATATCAGGTATGCCTCTGATGAAATGGCAGAAAAATATTCCGGGATTAAAAACTATGTCTACCATAATCGCAGGGCGATCAAGGAAATGTACAGGCAGGTTGGTGACCTGCAGGTTGATGAGAGTGAAATAGCCTATCGGGGAGTCATTGTCAGGCATTTGATACTGCCCGGTGGAATATCCGGTAGCCGGGAGTCATTGACCTGGCTAGCTCGCCAGGTATCCCCTTTAGTGACAGTCAGCATCATGTCACAGTACTATCCCTGCTACCTGGCACCAGGTATACCGGAGCTCGCCAGAACCATCACTTATGCAGAATACAAAGAGGTAGTGGATCTGGTTGAAGAACTCGGTCTGGAAAACGGCTGGCTGCAGGAAATGGATGCTCCCGAGCATTATCTGCCAGATTTTACACGTAAGGGACACCCATTTGAATCGGAAAAAGAGAAAAGCACAGATTAAGGCTTTCTCTTTTTATTCACAAAGGCAAACTGAATCTTTTTGCCGTTATGCTTCTTATTCTTTTTATTTACACTGGCAATAAAGTCTTTGAGATCAATCATTTTTTTCTCTGCCATGGTGGTTCTCATCCGTCGCTTTGAAATTTTCCGCCTTAATTTTAACACATAAGTTAGCTATCACCAAATTCCAGATGGAACTGGTAAAAATAGAGATTGCAAATTCTAGAAAATTTGCTAAAATATCACTGCTAACACTATTAATCTAATTGATTACTCCGGCGATCATGACCAGATATTGAATGGAAGCATCTGGCAAATTTATCTTTGAAGGCATTTATGATAATATAGATTAATAGAACGCAGGAGTGTAGCTCAGCTAGGTAGAGCAGCGGTCTCCAAAACCGCCGGTCGCGGGTTCGATTCCTGCCACTCCTGCCATTAAAGCCGAAGTGGCGGAAGCTGGTAGACGCGCCATCTTGAGGGGGTGGTGAGCGTAAGCTCTTAAGGGTTCAAATCCCTTCTTCGGCACCATAAGTGTTGCTATAACTGTAACTAAAAAGTTAACTATAGATTAACCAAACCTGTTAACAGGATAAAAATAAAGCTAGCGGAAGTAGTTCAGTGGCTAGAATGCCTCCTTGCCAAGGAGGAGGTCGCGGGTTCGAATCCCGTCTTCCGCTCCAGAAATTAGGCGACGTTGCCAAGTGGTTAAGGCAGGGGTCTGCAAAACCCCTATTCAGCGGTTCGAATCCGCTCGTCGCCTCCACTTTTTACCCTGCGATGTGCCGGGGTGGCGGAATTGGCAGACGCAGAGGACTTAAAATCCTCCGCCCTCAAAAGGCTTGTGGGTTCGAGACCCTCCCCCGGCATTGCTCTTCATCACGTTTGATATAAGTCCGTGTGGTACTATTTTCATTCCCCTGTTGTATGTTATATACTATTTAGACGCGGATGCAGGAACGAATATGGTTTTCCTGGTCGTGGCTCTAAGTTACCTCATTGGTTCTATTCCGACTGCATATATAGCAGGGCGCTGGCTCAGGAGCAAGGATATCAGGCGGCTGGGGGATAGCAATGTGGGCGCTGCCAATGCATACCGTGAGCTTGGAGCCCTGACCGGAGTTGCAGTCGGTATTTTTGATGCGGCAAAAGGTGCTCTGGCAATCTACATCGCCCAGAGATTTTCTCTTCCTCAAGTTCAGGTTCTGGTGGCGGGCACTGCTGCTGTGATGGGTCATAATTTCCCGGCTTTCCTGGGTTTCCGGGGTGGTCGGGGGGTTAGCACCTCAATTGGAGTACTGGTTTCTACAGTTACTCTGCCGATGTTAATTCTGGCAGTTCCTACCATTATCACCCTGCTGATCACACGAAATGTGACAAAATCAATGGTAGTGATGTTTGTCCCGCTTTCTGGGCTGAGCTGGTGGCTGGGCTTCTCCGGTTTGCTGATCGGCTTCAGCATTTTTCTGCCCTGCCTTGTTGGTTTAACCCATCTACTGCGGACGAAACATATGCCAGCCAGGTTGAGTCCCTGAATTAAGGGGGATGCGGGATGGGAGTTTTGAGCTGAAAACCGGCCGAGACAAGCTGGCGTTTCAGGGCGGAGATCTTATCTACTGCTGCCAGTTCACCTTCCAGTATGCATTCTCCACCCCGGTGAAATTCTGCTGGGCCTATGTGGGCTAGGTTTGGATGAATAACGATATCGGCACCTTGTGTAACGGTTCTGGCAGTCAGGTATGTGGTGATATATATTGACTGCACCATCACCTGTAGGATACCGGGCTCTTTGTCTGGCTCTGTCTTATTGCTGAGATAGCGGGCTCTTTCCATCCTGTCCGGGGTTACATCTACTGCGATAACAAAATCGGCTCCCATTGATTTAACCACGCTGACCGGAACAGGGTTTACCAGTCCGCCATCCACCAGGTACCTGCCGTTTTTTTTGACCACGGTAAAGATTACCGGGATTGAGATACTGGCTCTGACTGCTTCCAGCACCGGTCCATCGGTAAGAATTACTTCATCACCCGTAATTATATCTGTCGCCACGCATGCCAGCGGCAGGCTCAGGTCGGAAAAATGTACATCTCCAATTAATCTCTCAAGGAGATTGGTGATTCTTTGCCCCCGGATGAGACCGCTTCTCGGTAAAGTGAAGTCAATCAGAGATGTTACGGCTACCCAATCCAGTTGCATCGCCTGTTTTTTCAACATGGTTGCATCTTTTTTGCGGGCATAAAGTGCTCCGATGAGTGCTCCGATACTGGTACCGGCAATCATGTCCACCGGGATACCTTCCCTCTCCAATACCTCAAGTACCCCGATGTGCGCCAGACCGCGAGCATAGCCGCCGCCAAGTGCCAGACCTATTTTCTTTCTGCGGTTTCTTTCCACGGTCACATCCAGTATTTAAGAGGTTCAATACAAGTATAGCATAAGCGCCCGGTGCTCATGAGAAGAAAGAAATGGGGGCGATCGCCCCCATATGGTAAAACCCGGAACAGGAATTTACTCAGAGGGTGGTAATTTATCCCCGTCCAGGCCGAGTTCTTTGCGAGCCTGATTATTGAGCTTTTCCAGGATTCTTAAAAGCTGAGCGCGCTCTTCCGCATTCAAAACACCCATAATCCGGTGGATGGGGCCTCTTTTTGTGGAGTATTCATAGGTTTTCTGCCCCTTTTCGGTGAGAGAAACTCTGACCAGATTCTTTTTATCCAGGTCATGAACCTTTTTGATAAATCCCTTTTTCTCCATCCGCTCGATCAAAGCCGATACCGTGTGGGGCTGCCGTACGATAAAGCGGGCAATTTCAGAGGGGGTTGCACGGTTCCCCAGAGCCTGGACGATAAACAGGACACCTGCCTGCTCAGGGGAAATTCCGTATCTTTGCAGTTCCTTTTCTCTCGCCCGGTAAATGGCATAGCGTGTGTGAGTGAGAAATACCCACAGGTCATGATCTTCATCAGAGTAAGAATAATACCGCGTCTTAGGATCGTATTCCATTTTGCTCTATTTCCCTCGCATGCTATTTTTACTGTGGATCAAATCCACGTTTTGTCAAAAATCTCTCCTTTTTAATTTCAGGATTACAGAATCATTTTTCAATTTGCTGATAGCAGATATCCTATAATCCTTCGAATACGATGAGCTATGATATTATAACACTTTTTCCCCGGTTTAAAAATCTTCATCGCTGGAAATGTTTCTTTCCCGACCGGGTAGTGAGCCCGAATTTAGTCTTAAATATAATATAATATGTTTATTCGTGGTTCAATAATTCCTGTACTCACGAAAATAATTCCAATCGGACGCACTGGGGGCGGGAATTGCTGGAGATTTTCATGAGATCATTAAATTATCTGCAGGCTTTCCTGATACTGCTTTCCTTTTTAGTCATCACGGGTTGCGGTAAGGCAACCCCGTCAATAACGACCGGTGAGATTGAAGCAACCGAATTCATGGGTGTGAAGCTTACCCCGATCAGCCAGCAGAGGAATAATGCGCTGGCAGGCACGCAGCATATTGACAGAGATACTTACAGGCTTGTTATTGACGGAATGGTGGACAATCCTCTGACCCTCAGTTACGCAGACCTGCTTGCCTATCCTCAGATCTCTAAATTAATGGATTTAAACTGTGTTGAGGGGTGGGATTTTACTGCCAAGTGGACGGGTCCATCACTGACGTCGATTTTTGATGATGCCAGAGTACAACCCGGAGCATTGATAGCTATTTTTTATACAGCTGATGATTCTGTGGGGTATACGTCACTCGATTTGAGCTATATTCGTGAAAAAAATATCATCCTTGCTCTGAAATTGAATGATGTTACCCTGCCCGAAGAGAGGGGATTCCCGTTTCAGGTGGTGGCTGAAAGCAAATTCGGCTATAAATGGGCTAAGTGGGTAACTCGCATTGAATTATCTGCGGACACCAACTTTCGGGGCTACTGGGAGAGAGCGGGATATAATAACGATGCTAATATAAACGGTCCGGCTTTCGAGCAGGGCAGGGGGTTGTTTGCACCCTGAGTCCATCATTGCCTCTGGTTTAATTAACTTGATATAGCTTCACCAAATTGATACGCATATTTCAGATATTTCGCCTGTCAGGGGAAATTAACATTTCGGGGAAAATTTACTATAATAAATATCGCATGCCAGCGTAGCTCAGTCGGCAGAGCAGCGCTTTCGTAAAGCGCGGGTCGCGGGTTCGAGTCCGGCCGCTGGCTGTGGAATGGTTTTTGATGAGCAGATTAATTGAAAAAATAACCCGTCTCCGTCAAAAAGCGCCCGAACCCATGGGTTTCGGGTTTGCCATCAACAGGACTCCGCCTGAGAAACCCCGCCTGCAGGTAATCGTTGCTGCTTCTTCAGAGAACCTGGACAGGTTTACCAGCTATCTGGCGGGGATTGATGGTCTGTTGCTGGAGACAGAAAAACCGGAGGACGTTCAATCCGGTAAGTTTTGTCGCGAAAGGGATGAGATTCCTGCCGGGATATGGCTGCGGAGTAAAGAGGCTTCACTGCTTAACCAGCAGATAGTCCCGGAGTGCGATTTTGTGGTCTTCCCGGCTGATATACCGCTCTCAGCCGTTCCTGAAGAAAAGACTGGCAGGATTCTGCATCTGGATTTATCTCTCGGAGAAATGCTGCTTAGAGCGGTGAATGAATTACCGGTTGATGCTGTTCTGGTCGCTGGAAACAATGGAGACAAATCTGTTACTTTGAATTATCTGCTCTGCATCCAGCGCGTAGCTTATCTTGTGAACAAGCCGATTCTGGTACAAATTCCCCTGAATGCAGGAAGCCGAGAATTGCAGGCACTCTGGGATACTGGAGTGGTTGGCGTGGTTGCCGAATTTTCTGATTCAGAATCTGCTGGCAAAATCCCCGGGTTGGTCGAACAGGCAGCCAAACTCTCTCCGCCGAACCTCCATAAGAAAGTAAAACTTAGTCCGGTAATTCCACGGTTACAGCCACAGATAACTCAACCTGAAGAGGAAGAAGAGGACGAATAAGCGGTTGAGCAGAGTCCGCCCCTTTTAAAAATTCTGGCATCTTCTGGTTCCGGAATTTCCGCGTTGATTTCTCTCTGGCTTTAGCAGGAAACATCTCAGCCTGTACTTGACTTGTTTCGCAGGTGCAAGTAGAATTGGCACAATGAATGAAAGACTACTTCCTGTTGTTCTGCTATTGGTTCCGACAATTTTATGTTTGATGGTAATATCCCCTCATTTAGCGGTTGCTGACAGTTTAAAGTGGTCAGAGGTAGACATACCTGCACAGGGTCAGTCTGCAGGCTGGGTACTGGCAGAAGGTTCGGATATCCACGTTCTTACACGTGGTCCGGATGGTACTTTGTATTGTTCAGCAAATCCCTCCGGTACCAGTTACAGGCTATTTAAATCAATTGATGAAGGAAAAAGCTGGGTCCCGATCGGCAGGGTCACAGATGTGATTCGTGACATCGTAGTTGTTCCTGACCATCCGGGTTTGATTTATTATGCCAGCATTTCGAAAGTTTTCAGATCTTCCGATGGCGGCAATACCTTCAGTCTGGTGGTGCAGTATCCCGGAGGTGCAGGAGCGAATGGAATCGAAATAACCTCACTGGACGTAACCACTTATGGTGGAGAAGGCAATCATATTCTGATCGGAACACGGGATAGTGATCCTGCCCGCTACGGAGGAGTTTATCTGCTGGACGAAAACGATCCGTTTAGCCTGCAAGATCTGGGCATAGGAGATTTTGATGTTCTGGATGTGGTTTTTTCTCCCGCTTACGCTAATGACCAGCGGATTCTGGCGGTAGTTGCTGATGGCACCGGCACACGGATCAGGGAGAACCTTCTGGAAGAAGGCTGGGGAAACATTATTGGTGATGCCCTGATCAATGGGGTCACCGCGGTTTCTGCTTCTCTGATATTGCCTGAAGATTACGCCGCCTTTGATTTTCAGGAAGGTAGTAAATTTTTTGTAGCTCTCAGCACGGGTACTGGAGAAGGGGATGTTTATCTGATAAATGAAAGGCAAGTTCCATCTTCTTCCAGTGTGGTTGATCTCGGGGTAGGTTCAGCATATGGTATGGAAAGCCTCGATGTTACCAGTCTGGCAATTGCAGATACGGCTGGTGAGCAAATGATGCTGGCGGGAGTCGAGGGGGCTGAAAAAATTTATTTTAGCCTGGATGGTGGCATGCACTGGAGTAACAGTAACAAGCCTCCCACTGGTGATAAAGTGACCAGCCTGATCCTTAATACTGCCTACTCTGCTGATGTACCGATATATGCGGCGACAGCCGGACATGAAAGTGCTGTGTCTGTTAGCTACGATAAAGGTTTAACCTGGGAGCAGATTTCTCTGATTGATACACGTATCCTGGATATTATCGACGTTGCAATACCACCCGATTTTGATCGTACAGGTGCAATCTTTCTGCTGACAGGCGATGTCGAACGCAGCCTCTGGCGGAGTATTGATGGAGGAGGTAGCTGGAGCAGGATTTTCTCGACCAGGCTACCCCATGTGGATAGACTGGATATGGTATTGCTTTCATCTTCGTACAGTCGTAATCACGAATTTTATCTCAGTGGGATCAGCGATGGAAAACCAGCTATCTGGAAGTTCAAAAATAATGGGCAGAATTTCCTGCGCCTATTTTCAAGGGATCCGGTAACAGGTTCTCCTGCCCAGATTGACTGCTGGGCAATTGCACCGGATGATGCTATTTTTACCGGTAGTTTCGATGGAGACCGGGGATATTTATATCAGCTTACGCCAGGGAGGACCTTTTACAGCCGCAGGACACCGGTCGGATATCTATCTTTAAATTCAATAGCACTCTCTCCCGATTATCCGGCTGACAGGAACATATTGGTTGGCAATACAGGAGGTGGAGTATACCTATCTCAGGATGATGGCTATACCTTCGAACCTCTTCCTCAAAACAGTGCTTTTACTTCACCTCCGGGCAGTATCAGTGCAGTGTTCGATGATGGTTATAGCCATAACCGTACCATCTTTGCCGCCAGTAACGTGGCGGGCAAAGGGGTGTACAGTTTTACTATCGGGAAGAGCTCATCCTGGAGCTGGATAGATCCGGAGATGCCTGAAGGCAGGAGAATTCATCAACTCATAATTTCTCCCGGCGGACAGCTATACGCGGATGACCTGCAGCCAGTAGATCTGACAGAAGAGACAGGTGGCATGGAGCGCTGTCTGGATCCATCCGGATCGGGGAAAGAGTTCGAAACTGTCATACGCGGGCTTTCCAGCGGTATGATCTTGAAAAAGATCAGAGTATCAGGTAATTCCCTCTGGGCGGTAGAAGCTACCGGCGGCAGGCTTTTCACTTTCAAAGATACGGCGATCAACAGCGTTGAACTTTTAAGTCCGACAAATGGCTCTCCCGGAATGGAAACCAGGAATATCAATATAAGCTGGCGTCCTGTAGAAGGGGTGACGGGTTACCTCTGGCAGATCAATACAAATGAAAACTTCAGCGATGTACCGGAAAACTGGCAGGGGACGAGTCAATCTACTTCCGTGAAGTTACCGGGTCTTGAGCCTGACTCCACCTATTTCTGGCGGGTTCGACCAGAAAGTCCAGTATATGGTCCCTGGTCTGAGAAATGGTCTTTCTCAACCCTGCTGACTACAGAATTGCAAGCTCCCAAACTTACTGCACCGATTGCTGCCGCCGAAAATGTACCGGTAATGCCGGTTTTTCAGTGGTCGGCTTTCGCCGGTGCCGATAAGTATGAAATCATGGTGGCTGAAGACAATTCTTTTGATTCCCCGGTAATCTTAAAGACCGGCAATAATGCCATTCCTTCAACGGCCTGGAAATCGGATGTCATGCTGGAATACGGCAGGACCTATTACTGGAAAGTCCGGGCAGTTAATCCGGCTTCTTTCAGTGCCTGGAGTCCCGTTAACGCCTTTACCACCATGGCTCAAAGGTCACCTGTGGCTACCATCACGGTTACGCAATTTCCCGTCATTTTGCCTGGCGGTGGTTCGCTGGCTCCAACCGTCACAGTTACTCCTTCTCCTGCCTCAGATGTGATAGCCGATTCCACCCTGAGATTAATTTATATATTACTGGGCGTGCTGATGGCATTGCTGGTAGTCCTCGCCATCGTGGTACTCTACCTGGTCAGGTTATTCAGGCGCCGGTATCTTTAACCTTTCGGGTTAGCGTTCTGCGGAAGCTCCCCGTTATGCGGAGAATCTTTCATTATTAACAGGGTGAATTCAAGTCTGTTTCGGACACCTGTCTTGCAGTAGATGTTGCGTAAATGGCTCTTGAGAGTATTCGAGGAAATTACCAGCTTTTCCCGTATATCTTCAATACCGGCTCCGGTCATTAAAAGGGTGGCGATCTCCAGTTCTCGAGGCGTCAGGCTTGCTCTTTGAGAAAGCTCTGCCAGGGATATTGAGCGGGAGTTCTGGCTTAATGAGGAACTCAGTCTTGGCGTGTCTTTGAACTTAGTGATAAATGCCAGCGACACAAGTGAGAATAGACCTGCCAGACTAACAATCAAGGTCTCTGAACCGTTGGCAAGTATACCAATCTTCTCACCAAGGAGTACTCCGATCGTGATGGCCAGGATATTTGTGCCAATGATTATACTGTATACGAGAGGGACATTTCGGCGGGAAGATAAGTCAGCAACAATTACCCAGGTGAAAGTATCTAGAAATGCATAACCGCCAACTAGGAAAGTCTGGACTGCGATATATTGTAGAAGGCTTCTCAATAACCCTACAGACATGAATCCGATCCCAACCGCGATTGCACCCAGTATAGCTGTAATGCGCCGGCTGCTGATATCGATAAGTGAACCGGCAAGGAAGAGCAGGATAATGTATGGTAAAAGTGCGTAATAACTCAGGATATTTGGTGAGGGGGAGGTCAGGCTTCCTACCACATGATACATCATACCCCCAACAGCGTATATGGAAAGTATAAAAGGCAAAACCTGCCAGAACCTTAAAGAACTTATCTTCGTTTTAAATTTCATTCCAATCGCTTCGTTTTGTTCCGGGCGTCTTGTCAGGTTTTGATAAAGCATAAGTGCTGGCATAGCAGCAGTGAATAAACCGCTGGTTATCAGCATCAACCTGATATCCATTATCCGGGTTCCGATGATGGCAAAGTACAGGAT
>Ga0101944_10002912_pt1 | contig 25732 bp, 25 predicted proteins | sample DewCreD2012metaG_FD_75245 | JGI IMG/M metagenome (GOLD analysis project Ga0101944, IMG submission 75245) | Hot spring sediment bacterial and archeal communities from British Columbia, Canada, to study Microbial Dark Matter (Phase II) - Dewar... ... | reverse complement strand
GCCAGAAATAACATGGATGAATCTGATTTATAATCAATTTGAACCCTCATTACCTCTGGACGTTTATAAAGACAACCAAAATAAATATTTTTCTCACGCTACGCAACCACCACCCTATTTCTGGGACAGAACATTGGATTACTTATTTGCCAACAGACATTGGGTAGCGGGTTCGCACATAACACATCAAGACAGGCGCTTACATTCAGACCATGCGCCAGTTTCGGCATTATGGAGTATAAAATGAGAATATTAATATTATTTATTTTGTTTACTGGATTAATTTGTACTTCAATCTCAGCGCAAGAAAAAAATTCAATTTTCAAATTCTACGATGAATCTGCGTCCACAATTTCAAAGCGTAACTTCAAATTTTCACTTTTCAAAAATGCAGAATATGGAATAACAGACCATTTATCAATTTCTGCACATCCACTTTTTTTCTTTATTAATCCCTCGCTTGATGTAAAATACAACTTTTATAAAAATAATAATTTGACGATTTCGAGCATACATGGGATGAATTACCCTACTCTGATTCTCAATGCAGTTAAAAGTTCTGGAACAGGTGGTTTAATATCTCCCGAATTTAAAATTCCAATAATGTTTTCTATTCGCAATGGAATAATCACAACATACAAGTTTGACGATTTGCACTACCTCACGGGAAAAATAATGTTTGAATTTGCAATAAATAATTCTGTATTAGCACCTGGAACCTCGATTGATATTCCTGTGATCTTACCAAGGACTATGGTTTATTACAAAAGCACTGGATTTGATATAGTTATAGGATCAGAGGGAAAGATCGGAAATAAATTTGATTATTATGCAGGTACAGAACTATTCATATTCCCATTTGGAGGCACGAATTATGAGAATGAATATCCTGATAATCCTACAAATTTCTTTCTCGAAATTAATAGTGCCGCTTTTTGGAACATAGTAAGATCAGCAAAACTGGGAATTATTGGAAAACTTTGTTACGGACAATATCCCTTTGGCACTCAATGGCACTTGATTCCCTACTTGGATTTTGTAAAAGTGATCGAGTGAAAGAAAAATTGTCAGGATTTACTAGTCTTAAATTAGAAACTGCAGGATAAACTTCGGAATATCGGTCTGGAACTTTGTCAAGACAATAAAATATCTCAAATTTCTGATAGACCTTGCAGCTTTTTACAATGATTTTATTTTGTTAATTCTAATTAAATAAAACATTTTACAATTGTCTAACCAATAAATTTACATGATTACACCGAATAAAAGACTGATTGCTATTATGGCGACAGCAACAATTATTTTGCTCATCCCATTAATCGCGATGCAGTTTACAAATGAGGTCGATTGGGGTCTGCTTGATTTTCTCGTCGCTGGCATATTATTATTCGGTACCGGATTTGCCTGTGAAATTGTATTAAGAAAAGTAAAGAATATAAAGTATCGAATTGTCATCTGTGCAGTTCTTCTCGTAACGCTCTTCATCATTTGGGTAGAACTTGCGGTGGGTATGATTAGTTAATGATTGAAAATTAATTAAAAAGTTGACAAATTTTCTACCTTACGTTTTATGGGTAACGACGAGAATTCCAGACGTTACGAATGGATTATACTGGTTGAAGAGCAGAAAATATTTGAAGGTATTAAGGTACCATCTAAAATGACCGCGACATGGAAACTTGATGAGGGCGATTGGACATGGTTAAAACTGGAAATAAATGAAATCAAATACAATGAGAATGCCACTCGCTAACAATCACTAAAATCAGGCTTGTGTCAGTTTTAATTTCAATCATTTGCAGCAATCAATTGAAGAAGGATTTATGAATAAATTTGTGTTACTTTTAATTTCTCTAATACTGATTGGGTGCTCGGACAATGGCATTTCTGTTCCCCCTGATATCCCTATAAATCAATTGCTCTCCTCTCCTGATACTATTCTGATTGATACAAGATATTTTTACCTCTCAACTTATATTTGGAGGGATTTCCAGCCGATAAGTCCTCCAGACGGAAAACCACTGATCGCAATTATCTACATAACAGCCACCGATACAGCACAACTACCAGCTTCAATTTCCGCAGATGCCGTCTGGATACTTTACAACAATCAGGTATGGAAATCCTGGTTCACTAACGAAACGATTTCACCCAGCGAATTTAAACCTAATCGACTTGTAAAAATCGCCCGCAATGGTCCGAAATGGGGACCTCATGTTTATGTTGACGTAATAGTTCGGGTATATGATGGAAAAGGAGGCAACCAGATGCTCAGAGCATCAAAACAGTGGATAAATCGTACCGATTAATCCTAAATATCAAACTTCCAACAACTAAGGAAAACCATAATATTTGAAATCTTGATTTTATGGTTTTTTTTTTAATAGATTTATATGTATTTGACCAAAAGCGAATACACAGGGATTCAATGATATTTTTTAAAAATAATCATTTCTCAAGAATGCGATACGATATCCCCCATACATCAAGTTAAATTGGTGCTGGCATCATGGCACCAGAAAGGAGCATAGATCATGTATCAGTACATATTTAAAAAATTTCTCGCCTGCATTATCTATAGTTTACTCCTGATATACTCAGCCCAGACTCAGGTAATAAATGTTAGCAATTTACCAAATAATCAGTGGGCATGCAAAATGGATGGCGATTATATCGTCTGGTTGGATGAACAGGAATCATACCCGCAGGTATATCTTTATAAAATATCAGATAGTACAAAACAAAAAATTACCACTAATAATAATCAAAAATATCGACCTCACGTCTCCGACGGAATTATATTATGGGAAGAAAAAGTTAATAATCAGCTTGATATTTATTATTATGAAATTTCACATCCAGAATATGGGATTCGCTTATTACTGAATTGGGAAGAAAATCAATTTATATTAAGCTTTAAGAATAACCGTCTTTTGTTAAGAGATTTTGGGTGCTCAGATTTTGGTTGCCTTTATTACTACAATCTTATAACACATGAAGTTCTTAGAATAACAGAACCAGATCGCGGTCCTGTAACAGAAGCATCTATCGATGGGAATCTGGTAGCATATATTCTGAATGGTGACCTGTATTTATATAACATTTACAGCGGTCATACTGTCCAAATCACCAATGATGAAATTGAACAAAAATATCCATCGATCTCAGGGTCCAAAGTATGCTGGGAAAATTATGATTATACCAATTGTGATCTCTATATATTTGATTATCAGCAGTATTTGTACTTTCACGATGTCATTACTTATAACATCTCACAAAGATTTATTGAAAAAGATCAATCAAACCCATCAAATCAAATATATCCATCAATAGATGGAAACAAAATTGTTTTTTGTGATGATAGATCAGGAACATATGGAATATATTTATACTCCATGAATATAGCCATAGTAGGAACAGTTACTGAAGTTTACACTTCCGATTATGATAATTCCGATCCTGTCATTTATGGCGAAAATATCTGTTGGTGGGATGATAAAGTTTATGGCTTACCACCTAACAACGCTGACGTTTATCTATGGAAAAGACCATTTGGTACCGACCTGGCTGTGACAATAAATACCCCAACAGATGTTTATCAACTTAATGAAGATGTAGTAATCAATGTTATGGTAAGTAATGTTGGTGGTTTTTCAGCATCAAATATTGTCCTGACAGACTCGATATCTAATAAACTTCAAATAGTTTCAGTCACTTCAACCGCAGGTAGTGTAAGTTACGTTAATAATATTGTCACCTGCAATATTGCAAACCTTCATCCTGATAATTCTGTTACTGTAATAATAACTGCCAAAGCAAAATTTACCGGTATAGCAGAGCAAATTGCTTCTGTTACTTCTGAAGGAACAGATGTAGTTCCACAAAATAATACCTTCTCAAAAAACATTAAAATCCTTAATATCCGAAACACAAAAATTCTTAATATTTCTGGTGTCATACCCAAAATTAAAGTTGAACAAAATGGTTTCGTACATATTGTATTAATTACAAATAATAATCAAAGACTTACATATATTACAAACAAAACTGGCGCCTGGACTAAAGAAATCATCTTTGATGCTGGTGCAGATGTGTTTATTAATAGATTGGATATGGATATAGATAACGAGGGTAATATTCATATAGTTACTATTACCACACCAAGTATAGGGTGGGATCAGACGCTACATTATATACATTACGAATATGGAGGATGGTCATCAACACTTCCACTTGGTCCATCCTCGGGCTCTATATATATGTCAAAAATAAAAATTGATAAACACAATTATGTACATATTGGTTATATGACCAGTATGTTTGGTGGTGAGCTATATTATCTATACAAAAAAACAGGCACATGGATGGGGCCAGAACCTGTTTGCCTGTCATATAATTCAATGAGTATGGATCTGGATACCAATGGTTATGTCCATATAGCAACTTACGATATTAACCAGGGTCCCTTTTATTTGACTAATGCACCTGAGGGACAATGGAAACAACCCGAAGTAGTTGAAGAAGGATGGAGCGGCGGACAATTAGAAACACTATCATTAGATATTGAAATAGATGATTCAAATACTCCTCATATAAGTTATGTTGGTAAACATACGAATAACGAGGATTACAAATATGCAGTTAAGCGAACTAATGATTGGGAAAATTATTATATCGATGCGGGTTCATACATGGGAGGATATAATTGTATCACAGTCGATAAAAATACAAAGCCATATATAATGTACGCGAATCAAAATCAGAATGAAATAAGATATGCTGAAAAGGATAATAATACTTTCAACCATTTCCCGATCCAATCGAATTACTATGATTGTTGGTCCGAAAATATAGACATCACATCGGATGCACAAAACAATTTACATTACGTTTTTATTTATCAGGATAAACTATACTACGGCACAAATGCGGAATATACAGTAAACTTTGGTGGAGGCGACGAAATGACGGGTGGTTATTTCTTCGCAAACTCAACAGCGGGTGGGGCTGGTGCACCTTCACAACCATCATACAACTGGATTGATCCTGTTTCTGCAGGGCACACACAATTAATATCCTGGACAGAGGGAGATGCAAATGATGGATTTTTCGGACCAATAAACTTGCCTTTTAATTTTGAATATTTTCAATTTATTTTTGATTCCATCTATATTAATTCTAACGGGTATCTCTCTTTCTCAAAAGGATATACGGAAACCGCTGCAAATACAATTATTCCATTTGCAGATGAACCCAACAATATGTTAGCCGCATGTGCTATGGATTTGAACCTCGATGGCACATTACACAACGATGCAAAAATTTATTACGGTGGTGATGATAATAAATTTGTCGTTACATATTATCATGCTTATGTGAACAGTTATCCGACTGAATACATAACATTTCAAATAGTTTTATATCCGAATGGAAATATTCTTTATCAATATAATAGTCAAGAATCTTTGTACCCATTACCACCTTCAATTGCTGACGATGCTTTAATTGGAATTGAGAATGTCGCGGGAACGGAAGGGATTTCATACAGAAACAATGGTGTAGGTGGGCCGATATTTGGCTCGGATATGGCGTTAATGTTTGGAATTAATCGAAATATTCTACCTGTCAAACTTTCTGAACCAGTTGTAAGTGACTTTAAACTATATCAGAACTACCCTAACCCGTTCAACCCAAGCACAATAATAAAATTCGATATCCCCAAAGCATCCTTTGTAACACTCAAAATTTACAATTTGCTTGGACAGGAAGTTGCCAAACTCGTAGATGAAGAAAAACCTTCAGGGAATTATGAAGTTAAGTTTAACGGAAATAATATTGCTTCAGGAATTTATTTGTGCAGAATGCAGGCAGGCAATTATGTAAACATAAAAAAGATGATGCTGTTGAAATAAATAAAACTCACCACAAGCAGTAAGAATGAAATTAATTATACTTTTGTTTTTTGTAGTATTTAGTTTACAGATTCAATGTAAATGGGCAACTAATCCAAATGTTAGTAATGCAATTTGTACTGCGTCTGGCGACCAGTTTTTACCTCGCATAGTAAGTGATAAATACGGCGGAGCGATAATTACTTGGGAAGAATTTCGTAACGGAAATAATTATAATATCTATGCTCAAAGGATAAATAACTCAGGCATTGTTCTTTTGTCGTTAAATGGAGTTGCAATAACTGCTGTTACAAAAGATCAAACAATGCGCGAACTAATATCGGATGGCAGTGGCGGCGCAATAATAACCTGGACTGATTTTAGAAGCGGTAACTATTCCGATATTTATGCTCAGCAAGTAACCTGTGATAGTCAGGTAGGAAAAGTATTTGATATGCTTGGAAGAGAAATTGAAACAATCGTTGATGGATATTACAAAGTCGGAAATCATTCTACATTATACATTCCCAATTCTACATTGTCATCCGGAGTATACTTCTATCAACTAAAAGCTGATGGATATGTTCAAATTATGAAAATGATTTTTTTAAAATAAAACCAATTATTATAATATATTATTAACTAAAATCAGGAGTTGTTATGCTAAAATTATTTTTGTTAGTAGTTTTTATAATTATCTCTTCTTCAAATACAATAGCACAAAATCTTATATTAAATCCAGGTTGTGAAGATTCCCTGATTAATGGAGAAATTCCCTATTGGGTTGAAGTAAGAGGAACTGACTGGCGAAACAGAGTGTCTGGAAATCCACCTGCCTATGAAGGAAATAATATGTTTTTTGCCGGGGTATCAGAGAATGCAGAGTTACAGCAAGATGTAGACGTATCTGCTTTTGCTGCATCAATAGATAACAGCACACAATATTTCTATTTCGAAGGATATGTCAGATCATATTCGCAAAACCCTCCGGATCATTCCAGGTTAATTTTAAAATATTTGGATTTTAATAAGACTACATTACTTGATTCAATTGATCTTGGAGAACATTCAAACACGAATAATTGGCTGATGTTAAGCGATACTATGCTTGCACCAGTTGGGACACGATTTATTAGAATCTGTTTAATAAGTATTAGATATAATGGAACTAATAATGATGGTTATTTTGATGGGCTATTACTTATTCCTGGTTTACCTGTAAATGTTGAAAACGATTTTCAGGCTAATTTTATAAATTACACTCTCTACCAAAACTATCCTAACCCCTTCAACCCGACTACAACAATTTGTTTCGAATTACCTGAAAAAAGTGAAATTACATTAAAAATTTATGATGTACTCGGTAATGAAATTAGAACTCTCGTTAATGGTAACTTAGGAGCAGGTCATTATTCTTGTATCTGGGATGGTAAAAATCAATTAGGTAAGGATGTGGCAAGCGGTGTATACTTATACATTTTAAAAACACAAAATTTCAATACGACCATGAAACTCTTGCTGATGAGATAATTTTATACAATGTGATTCTTAATTAAACTCTGATTTTTTAAAAATCAGAAATCAGAGTTTTTATTTTTTTATTATTTTACTATATTGATTCCATCATATGAATGGTTGTTACACTCAAAACACACCAGAATTGAATTATTTGTCTTGATTCAACTTTTTTATCCGTTCTTACCTTAATTGATAGTATCTATTTCATCCAATAATCTCATGGAAATTTTATGAAATTATTTTCTATTATTTTTTTAATTTTTATGATTACCTCATTTGCAATAGCACATGGCTCGCTTGATTCGAGCTTAGCAGCATATTTCCCATTTAACGGAAATGCAAATGATTTAAGTGTATTTGCAAACCACGGAACAGTTTATGATGCTCTTTTAACTAAAGATAGATATGCAAATCCCGATAACGCATATTCCTTTAATGGTTCATCAAGTAGAATACAGGTTCCACAGATTTCTGCTTACAGTTTTGGATATGGTGATTTTACAATGAGTGCATGGATAAACATTTCTCTTATCGGTACGGCAAGAATAGTTTCTGCCGGTTATGATGCAAATGATAATATTTGGGGACTTGGATTCGGAACTCATCCTGTCTGGGGCAGCGGAACAAGGATTAATTATTTTGTTTACAGCGATAATAATTTTAGGGATTTTTCATCCGATGAGATTTTAAATTATTCTCCCGGCGAATGGATTTTTGTTGCTGCTTCTAAAACGGGAAATCAAATTAAGTTTTATACAAACGGATTACCAATTGGTGAACAGACAATAACCTATCCTTCAAACGCAAATAGTTTTATGAGTATTGGCTGCAGGCAATATTCATCGGGTGTTTTGAATGAATTTCTTAATGGTAAGATTGATGAAGTAAAGATTTTCAACAAATCATTTTCTGATGAGCAGATTTGGGCTATGTATAAAGCAACTACCACTGCCCCAAACCTAATTTCCCCTCCAAATAATTCAACCATTAATACACTTACACCGGTAATGGATTGGGATAGTCTTGTAACAGCAACTACTTATCAAATTCAAATTGCATTGGACTCACTTTTTTCAACAATAATTTTATCACAATTTTCTGATAAATCTTCATATATAATTAACACAGGAGATTTAAGTGCGAATGTAGATTATTACTGGAGAGTAAGAACAAATAACGATGGCGGCATTGGTCCTTGGTCGGAAATAAGTAAGTTCAGAATCGATTTGACAGACATTGATGACGAAAAACAACTTCCCAAAGAGTATGCGTTAATGCAGAACTACCCCAACCCATTCAATCCGGTGACCGTCATCAGTTTTCAGCTACCAGGTATTGTAGGTCAAGATAATATCTTGACCTACAAGGTAACACTTAAAATCTACAACATACTTGGGCAGGAAGTTGCTGAACTCGTAAATGAAGAAAAACAATCTGGAACTTACAGTGTAAATTGGAATGCTTCAGGTTTTGCAAGCGGAGTATATTTTTATAAACTATCTGCAAAAACGATAAATTACGCTCATTCGGTTCAATCAGGCCAGGTATTTGTAGCGGTAAGGAAATTAATTTTAACAAAATAATATTTTTATCAGTATCCTGAATAAATGATCGAACAAATAACCTGCTTATAATTATAAAATTCTTGTAAATTTAAAAAGCCGATTTCCTAAATGGAATCGGCTTTTCTATTGATTGGCTATATATTTTTATGATTTTATTATCTGGTAATGGATAATTTAATTCATTTCGTTGATAATTTATCAAATATCTTCAACAGGAACTGCATTTTTAATATTTTTGTTAGTTATAATAATTACCTTTTTTTAGATGGATGATAGAATAACCGGGCTGTGACATCTCAATATTAATGACTAATCAAAGAGCTATGCAGAATTATATTCACCGACATTACTTTCGATTCTGGAGAAGTAAATCAACTAACAACAAAATAAAAGAAATAATACTATGAGCGAATTGATAAATAATTCATCTGACCGTAAAAGAAAACTTAAAGAACTAATATTAAAGTTACATCATGGCGAATCAGAACAAAAAGTAAGACAGGAACTACTTAATAGTCTTAGTCAGATACCCTATGGTGAAGTGGTAGAGGTAGAACAAGAATTGATTAGTGAGGGTTTGCCGGAACAGGAGGTGTTAAAATTATGCGACGCCCACTCAGCAGTTCTTCAAGGTAAAATTGATCTAATAACTGTCAAATATATCCCGCCTGGACATCCTGTTGATGTTTTTATTAACGAAAATAAGGAATTAAAGAAGATCGCATCTGCAATTGAAAATCTTATTTCTGATATTGAGAAAAATAATGAACCCCTAAATGATGGCACTATATTCAGGTTACGCGGACTTTTCAACGCCCTTTTTGATGTTGACAAACATTATAAACGAAAGGAGTATTTATTATTTCCTTTCCTTGAAAAAGCGGGAATTACAGGTCCTCCAAAAGTAATGTGGGGGAAACATGACGAGATTAGAGAATTGATTAAAGGAAGCATAGAAATTTTACAAACTAATGATATACAAAAAGAGGAATTCCTTGCCTCTGCTGAAATGATACTCCTACCTTCCATTCACGGAGTTGTAGATATGACGCGCAAAGAAGAAGAAATTCTCTTCCCCATGTCTCTTGACACACTGAACGAAGCCGATTGGTATGATATCCATAAACAATCACTTGAAATAGGTTTTTGTTTATATGACCCACAAGTTGATTGGAAACCTGAATGGATAAAAAACGATAAGTTGCATGAATTAAATAAAAATGGAGAAATTATACAATTACCCTCAGGCAGTTTTTCCATTGAAGAATTACTCACCATTCTAAATACTTTACCAGTCGATATTACTTTTGTAGATAAAGACGACAAAGTAAAATATTTTTCACAGGGCAACGAAAGAATATTTCAAAGAAGCAGAGCTATCCTTAATAGAGATGTTAGACATTGTCATCCCCCCGCAAGTGCTCATATAGTCGATAAAATAATTACCGATTTTAAAAAAGGAATAGCTTCAAGAGCCCCATTCTGGATTAATATGAACGGCAAAATGATTCACATTGAATATTTTGCCCTAAGAAATGATAAAGGAGAATATTTAGGTGTGCTTGAAGTTTCACACGACGTGACAGTTTACAGAGAACTACAGGGTGAGCAAAGAATTTTATCATATACAAAATAATTATGGATTCAAATAAATTAATAATTACCCCAAAAACCAAAGTTTTTCAGTTAATTGATGCCTATCCCCAGTTAGAGGAAGTTTTAATCAATTATGTACCTGCCTTTAAAAAATTGAAAAATCCAATATTACGAAATACAATAGCAAAAATCACAACATTACAACAGGCTGCTACAATCGGAAATGTTAAAATCGAGGATTTGGTTAATTTGCTAAGGAAAGAAGTCGGACAAGATTTAATTTCCATCACGATCGATACTAAATATAACACTAATCAACCGAACTGGTTTAACATCACAAAAATAATAAAAGAAATTGATATACGAGAATTTCTTGAGGCGGGTGAACAACCTGTGAATCAAGTTTTGTCTGATTTGAATAATTTAAAAATAAATGAAATATACAAAGTAATAGCGCCATTCCTTCCTGCACCTTTGATTGATAAAGCCTCAAGTTTAAATTTCGATCACTGGATCTTGAAGCAATCAGATAACCTATTCTGGATATATTTTACAAAGAAAGAAAAATAACATATTCCAGTTAGGGCAAAACATTAAATTATATATAAATGTCTGTAAATTCTTTTCGATTTCTTAATTCGCTACTACATACTGAAGATTTAAAAAAGAATTCATGATTAACTATCGCGATCAAAATATTTTAGGGCTAATAAAAAAATTAAAAGAGAATGGTGTAATTATTGTTAACAGTATAGAGACTTTTAGTTATGGTAAATTCGTTCATATTATTGACCCGGAGGGGAATAAAATAGAATTGTGGGAACCCATCTATAGCGTATTAACAAATATTTGCGGTAAGACAACAAAATAAATAACTTGTTTTATTTTTTATTAGAGTAAAATGATCGAAATAAGATTATTATATTTTGAAGGATGTCCTAACGTTGAACCGACGTATAACATTCTTAAAGAATGCCTTGACCAGGAGAAAGTGGATGCAAAAATTGTTAGAATTCAGGTACGCGATGAAATTGAAGCAAAACATCTTCACTTTCTCGGTTCACCCTCGATACAAATAAACGGTGAAGATATAGAACTCTCATGCCGGAACGCTCAACCATTCTTTGGTTGCAGAATATATGATAGAAATTCTCCCAATCAGGGAGTACCACCAAAACAACTTATCATTGATGCAATAAGGCGATCACGGTCTATGTCCAAAATTAACGATCTTTAAAAATTTTTCCCGTTTATTCTTATTATTTCAGCCAATCAAATTTTTTATTACAAATATTTAAGATAATTACAAATTTGAACCATCGATTAATTCCTTAGCCCTATCAAGAATCAACTAAGGGCCAAATTATAGTCTTTATCCTGATAGAATTGAGAGGGAAATTTTGTTCAATAGTTCTACTGGATCATACCATACAATCATACTTCCTCTCCTGATACAACGAAGAAAATGTTAAATCAATTACCTTTCAATAGAAATATTTTTTATATATATTCCTACCACTATACTTATAATAATATATATCCACCAAAATTCTCAAGTGAATACAAATAATTCAGGAGTATCTATGCTTCAATACAAAATCGAATTCGATCAACTTCAAACGTTTGAACCCATGAAAGGTATTCAATGTAAAATTTACAAACATAACAATAAACAGATAAGATTGGTTAAATATTCAAAGGAAATGCCGCTCCATTGGTGCAATAAAGGACATTATGGATATATCCTTGAAGGAGAATTTGAAATTGAATATCTGAATAAAAAAATTGTCTATAAAACCGGCGATGGTGTATTTATCCCGGATGGCGAGGCACATAAACACCAGGCAAAAGTCATTTCCGATTTTGTCAAAGTAATATTTGTGGAAGATGTTTAACATTTTCTATATTAACTGATAACATTAACAAATCCATTTCAGGGTAAATTGGTAAAGGGTTTATTCATATGCAACCGCAAAATATGATTGACGTCCCCATGAGTGTACAAGGCAAAAAGGGTTTTAAATTATTTGGCGACATGATTAAAAAATTAATTATTGCATTTTGTGGTTTGGATTATCAATATGAATCAAGACGAATTTTTCTTGGCTTACCTTTACTCTCAATCAATCTTGGTTTTAAAACCAATGGGGAGATGAGACATGCACGGGGCTGGGTAGCTATTGGAACCAAAGCTACAGGTCTCTTTGCCTTTGGATTTTTCCTGGCACGCGGATTTATTGCATTTGGTGCACTCGCCATCGGTTTCGGTACTTTAAGTCTGATAAGCGTCGCCTTCCTCACCATAAGTGTTTTCGGTCTGGGAATTGTCTCAGTTTCGGTTTTTGCCTTTGGATATCTGGCAGTTGGAATACTCGCCGTGGGTTATAAAAGTCTTGGTATAATCGCAATTGGAAATGAAGCAGTTGGTATCATTGGATTTGGAACATATGTCAATTCCCTTTTCCATACATGAATTAAAAAAATTCATTCATGGCATAATGTCAGTAAGAAAACTGTTGTTGAATCAACCATAGAAGAATAAGTAAAAAACTACTATATTGTCCATGTTAAGATCGTTGAAATAAATAAGCAGTATCTAATGGACATAAAATATATTTTTGCAGAATCAGAAGAGCATTTATTAATTATAAAAAAATTATTCACTGAGTATGCCTCCAGACTGGATTTCAATTTAGATTTCCAGAATTTTGAAAAAGAAGTTGCCGAACTTCCAGGAGAATATGCTCCGCCAGAAGGCCGCTTGATTATCGCACTATGTGACGATGAGGCAATCGGGTGCGTGGCTTTGAGAAAATTTGCAAACGGCATTTGTGAGATGAAGAGATTGTACGTAAGACCTCCCTTTAGAGGTAAGGGAATTGGCAGAGAATTGGTAAAAATCATTATCCATGAGGGGAAAAAGATTGGCTATAAAAAAATGCTTTTAGACACCGTGCCTTCAATGAAAGAAGCCATCACACTTTACCAATCAATCGGTTTCCATGAAATTCCACCTTACAGGAATAATCCGGTAGAAGGAGCGGTATTTATGGAATTAAATCTGGATTAATTATTTGAAGTTTTATGAACCAGCGCAAAATATTACTGCAATTATTACCGGGTTTCATCCCAATATTTGCATTTGTCATAGCAGATGAAATCTGGGGAACCATGGTAGGATTAATTGTTGCCATCGCACTTGGTATCATTGAATTAATTTATTACCGGGTTAAGGATAAAAAGTTCGACAAGTTTATTTTAATGGATACTTTACTGGTTATATTCCTTGGAATAATCTCAATTGTTCTTGAAAACGAGGTTTTCTTTAAAATAAAACCTGGCTTAATAGGTATCTTAATATGCATAATTTTGGGTGTCTCGGTTTTTACTCCAAGTAATATTCTTCTCAATATGTCAAAAAGATATATGAGAGGAATTGAATTTAATGATCAACAATACAATCAGATGAAAAAAAGCATGAAATCATTGTTCTGGTTGTATATTTTATACACAATTCTTGTTTTTTATTCTGTATGGTTCATGAGTAAGGAAGCATGGGCATTTATAAGCGGCGGTTTGTTCTATATAATATTTGCTGCGTATTTTATATTTGAATTAGTGAAAGTCCGGATAGCAAGAAACAAACTAAAAAATGAAGAATGGCTCCCTATAGTGAACACAAAAGGAGAAATAACTGGAAAAGCACCACGTAGTGTTTGTCATACTAATAAAAATTACCTCCACCCTGTTGTACATTTGCATGTAATGAATAGTCAAGGTGAACTATTTTTACAAAAACGACCCATGAATAAGATTCAACCAGGCAAATGGGATACAGCGGTTGGCGGGCACATCGCATTTGGCGAAGATTTAGAAACAAGTCTAAAAAGAGAAGCTATGGAAGAACTGGGGATAAAAGATCTTAAAGTAAAATTTCTTGCCAATTATATCTGGGAATCAGATATAGAACGTGAATTTGTCTTCTGTTTTATTACAAATTACGAGGGAGTTATTTCAATTAATAAAAAAGAATTAGCAGATGGTAAATACTGGACTGGGGCTGAAATAAAAAGTAATCTTGGAAAAGGAATTTTTACACCCAATTTTGAAGAGGAATATAAAAGAATATTATCATTATTATAGTTATATAAAATGATTGATATATCATAATTTCAGATTATTCTAAATTTAATATAAATTTATTTATATAATTTAACGGATACGGATATTTAAAGTATGAATTACCCCGAAATAATAAGCGAAATCTCAAGAAATAAAAGTATTTTTAAAGAACTCTTAACCGGACTTACAAAAGAAATTCATTTGTGGAAGCCAGATCCCGAAAAATGGTGCATTCTGGAAGTCGTTTGCCATCTTCTTGATGAAGAAAAAAAAGATTTCAGGGCAAGGATAAACCATGTTCTCAATACTCCCGCAAAACCATTGCCACCAATCGACCCGCAGAACTGGGTAAAATCAAAAAAATATATAGAACAAAATTATAATGAGGTGTTAAATAAATTTTTGTCTGAAAGAGAAAACTCAGTTAAATGGCTGGGCCAACTTACAAATCCTGATTGGAACAATGCTTATCATCATCCAAAGCTGGGACCCATGACCGCAAAAATGCTACTGGGTAACTGGCTTGCTCACGATTATCTGCACATCCGTCAAATTATAAAATTGAAATATCATTATCTTAAAGAATTAACCGGAGAAGATTTAAATTATGCAGGGACATGGTAAGAAATAATCGACAATGAAACCTGTACTTCGTAATCTGATCTTTGGTATTTTTACATCGTTCATTGTGCTTCTGTTGATCGAAGCAGCATTAAGAATATTCGGATTTCCTCGTGGATATTTCGCCGGATTTTTTTATCCTGAACAAGGTCAATATCCCCCAAATAAAGAAATATTGATGAACTGGGGGCCATTCCCCTATGTGGTACGTACCAATAATCTTGGTTTACGTGGTTCCGATATTACTATACCAAAAAAGCCCGGAACAAAACGGATAATTACAATTGGTGATTCCGTCACAGATGGATACTTCGTGGATAACGAGAATACCTGGCAGTATTATTTAAATCAAATATTAAATAACGACTCGGATAATCATTACGAAGTTGTAAATTGCGCAAGAGGAGGAGGAAGCATCGATGTTGCACTATTTCAATTCAGAGAATATGCTGTTCCCCTTGATCCGGATATTATAATACTTACATTTGTCAGCAACGATATTGCGGATATTCTTGACCGACCCGAAACGGAGCTGATTAATTACAAGCGAAACCAGGACGCTTCTTTAAAGACAACACTTTTAAAATTTTTGCTCACACAAACCGCTATTGGTGAGGTATTTTATGACTCTTACCTTAAACTAAGATCAAGTTCTTACCGCGCAAGACGTGAGATAATTAAAAAAACACCCGAGGAGCGGTATGCACTTCCAGGATCTCTTGACTTTGAATACAATTCACGATTATTTTTAATGCGTTTTGGTAAAACGGACGGACTTGTTCTTCATAATGAATTTGATGATCATACTTTAAAAGCTATCCGAACATATTTTAATCTTCTTGAGAAAATGGCAGATGAATGCAAAAAGAAAGATATCAAACTGATTTTTGTCTACTTCCCGGCATATCCACAAATATATTTGCCTGATTTTTCAGTACTTATCAACGAAACATTGAAGAAAGAATGCGAGCATCTGCAGATAGATTTTATTGACCTCACCGGAGGATTTAGAAAAATGGCAAAAGAAAGAAAGCCATTTCATTTAACACCAATCGATTATCACCTTAATCCTGCCGGCAACGAATTATTTGCACAACTACTTGCTGAATATCTGAAAAATCAATAGAATACTCTCACCCATTTATAACCATATATATTGCAATCTATACGGAAAAGAAGCTGCAAGAATAGAAATTGAAGACAAGATTATCTCGCTTATCTGGAAACGTTTTATGAATTATTCAGGTCAGGATAAAACCTATTTCAATATCACATATGTTTGGAGGTATTGATGGTATGTCTGAATTCAGCATAAAGCAGTGAAATATTGGATGGTCAGTTTTATACCCTCTATTCAATCATCAATCTACACCCTGCCTTAACAATCTTTAGTATCGAATAAGAATGATTTTAAATCTTAAAAATTTTCTTAACTAAATTAATATTCGTATATTTTGAACATTCTTGAATACAGATTGTCAGAATTTATGAAAAATCGGTAAAATGTAAAGATATCTGACATTTTTTAAACCTGTAAAGATAATTCATGCACAAAGAAACCGACACGATTTCTCAATTAAGAAGTGAATTGGATTATTTTAGATTAATTTTTGCATAACATTGAATAGAATATCAGTACTTAATTACGCTTATAAAAGTTCCGCCCCAGGCGGAACTTCTTTTTTACACAAACCGGTTGATTTATTTGATCCAAGTTGTTCAATAATTTCATTTATATTCAATTACCAAAAATTATATTAATCACTTCTATTACATGAACATTCCAATATTAATTCTGGTTATTGTTTTTATACTTATTGCCATCAGGCAAATCGGTAATATTAAACTTCAAATCTGGCAAATAATGTTAGGTGGCGCTTCATTAGTTTTAGTTACAGGTCAAATTTCTCCAATGGATGCAATTAATTCAATAGATTTACAAATAATGATATTTCTTTTCAGTATGTTCGTCCTGGGCGTTGCAATTGAAACCAGCGGTTATCTTTCACACTTATCATATAAAATCTTTAAAAGAGCAAAAAATACCGATCAATTATTATTAATCATACTTTTTGGTATGGGAACCGCTTCAGCATTTTTAATGAATGACACGCTTGCAATAATAGGAACACCTGCGGTTTTACTCCTTGCAAAAAAACATAAAATTAATCCCAGAGCGCTACTCATTACACTGGCATTTGCAATTACCATTGGAAGTGTAACAAGCCCGCTCGGAAATCCTCAAAATTTTCTTATAGCAACGAAAGGGAATATTGACAATCCATTTATCGTATTTTTAAAATATCTTTTTCTTCCGACAGTAATCAACCTTTTTGCGGCATTCTTCCTGATAAAATATTTTTATAAAGAACATTTCAACAGCGAATCATTAAAACATTCCCAGGAACCAATAAAAGATCATCAACTCGCTGTCTTATCAAGGATTTCACTGGCCATCCTTTTAACATTGATCATTATCAAAATATTATTATCTCTCCTGAAATCGGAAATTGATATTAAACTGGTACATATAACCACGATTTCCTCACTTCCCATCCTGATATTTAGCAGAAAGAGAATTTCGATTATTAAAAAAGTTGATTGGCACACTATTGTTTTCTTTGCCGCAATGTTTATACTTATGGAAAGTGTATGGACTACCGGTTTTTTTCAATCAACAATTAAAGACATAAACATTCTGTCAATACCCATGATATTCCTGGTAAGTGTGATTCTAAGTCAATTTATCTCAAACGTTCCCCTTGTCGCACTTTACATGCCGATACTATCGCATGCCGGAGCAAACACAAAAGATATGATGGCGCTTGCAGCCGGAAGTACCATAGCAGGTAACCTACTTATTCTCGGCGCTGCAAGCAATATCATAATAATTCAAAATGCAGAAAAAAAAGCAAAAACGACGATAAATTTTATTGAGTTTTCAAAATTAGGAATTCCACTGGCATTTATTAATATCATTATTTATTATCTATATTTTTTAATAATTTAGGATTAATGATAAAACAGTAAATCTGTAAAATTGATGAAGTGAAATAAATTTAAACTTTTTGGATTATATCAAAGTAAATGAAGGACGATAAATTAAAATCAAAGAATAATCTGGAAATCCATCCCTCGAGGAGAAGAATTTTCACTTTTTCTCTAATATTTCTCCCCATACTCTTCTTTATATTATTGGAACTTTTCTTATGGATAATCGAATATGGTAATTTACCTCCGATCGTGAATAAAAAAGTATTTGCCGGTAGAGAATACTATGTTATGAATAGGTCGGTAGCGGCAAGATATTTCACTCAAAAAGGGACTGCAATTCCTGAAGTTTCAGATGATATGTTTGAGGTAATCAAACGTCCTGATACCAGGCGAATATTCATGCTCGGCGAATCAACCATGGCAGGATTCCCTTTCGATTATAATGCCACCGCCCCTCGATTACTTCAGGATAGATTAAGAAACTCGTTCCCAAATTTGAACATCGAGGTTGTAAATGTCGGTATTGCCGCAATCAACAGTTATACCGTACTTGACCTGATTGCTGAACTTGTCAATTATGAACCAGATGCTTTTATTGTGTACCTTGGCCATAATGAATTTTACGGTGCGTACGGAATAGGATCCACAGAATACCTCGGTAAATGGAGAAGTTTTATAAATTATTATATAAAACTTCAGCGTTGGCGTACTTTTGTATTAATTCGAAATGGTATTAATTCATTATTGGGACTTTTTAAGCAACCTCCCATTCCCCGCAATACCTCTTTGATGGAAACAATGGTTCGAGAAAAAACTATTGCTTATGAAAGCGATGAATATAAGATTGCACGTGAGAATTTTTGTAACAACCTTCATGACATCATCAGCATCGCAAAAAATAATAAGATGCCGATCGTAATCAGTACTCTCACATCGAATATTCGCGATCAAAAACCTTTCCTCTCTATTTTCAACCCTCACCTTAACGAACAAGAGCAACAGAAATGTAAAGACCTGATGAATCAGGGATTGGATCTGATAAAAAAAGATAAATTTGATGAAGCGATAGAAGTATTTAATAAAGTGCGGCAAATTGATTCAACATATGCGGATCTTTATTTCTATAGGGCAAAATGCTTTGATACTCTCCATCTTTATGAGGAAGCATATAAATCTTACATACTGGCGAGGGATTACGATGCCCTGAGATTCAGAGCAACAAAGGATTTCAATCAACTAATCCGCGATGTTGCAAGAATAGAAAATATTCCGGTGGCAGATGCCGAGTATGCATTTGAAAATGCTTCTACTCATCAACTCGTGGGAAAAAATTTAATGCTTGAACATTTACACCCCAACTATAACGGCTACTTTTTGCTGGCGAAGGTTTTCTTCGAAACATTGCACAGTAATTACCTTCTTGTTGATTCATCTGCATGGAAAAATATTCATCCCATCACCGACGAAGAATTGCATAAACTATCAGGTGTCACAGAATTTACGTTGGAAACGGCGAATATTAAAATTCACTCGCTCGTAAATCGATGGCCATTCAAGCAGACAGATGATAAACCCACGAACTTCACGCCGATAACGTATGCACAAAAAATTGCGCTGGATTATATCAACAAATCTTTACCATGGTCTTCATCTCACATGCGCATGGCTGAGTGGTATGAATCGCGAAAAGAATATGAGAAGGCACTTAATGAATACTATGCAATCTCCAAAGTGGCATGGTATTCATATCAGCCTTATATGAAAATGGGCGATATGGCAAGACTCCTTAAAAGACCACAAATTGCAGAATCTTTATATCAAAAAGCAATTGATCTTGATTCAAATCCATTTGTTTATGTAAGGCTGGGTATGCTCTATCACGACATGGATAGTATTGCAAAATCAATTGAATATTTTGAAAAAGGGCTTCGTGCTGAAGAAAATGCAAGAGAACGATTTAAGCGTGAAGACCTTTCACTGGCGTACTATTTTCTCGCTATATCTTACGGGAAAAGCGGTAATATCACAAAAGCAAAAAAATATTTGGAACTTGCAATAAAAACTGATCCATCAAACAATGAGGCAAAAGCATTATTAGATAAACTACGATAACTATTTGGAATACAGCAAGAGATTAATAAAATTCCGTATGTTAAAATTTATATGTAAATTCAAACAATTAAAACAAAATTCTTTTTATATCTGGGATTAATAATTATGAAACATTTTACATTAACAATTCTGACATTCATATTTCTATCTTCGCTTACAAATGGTGAAGACAAAACAAAATTTTTAACAATACCTGAAAAAACAGAATACACCACCACATCTCGACTTTCGGACGTGATGGATTTCATAAAAACATTAGAAAAACATTTTCAAAAAAACATAAGAATTAAGAATCTTACTACTTCAACAGAAGGTAGAGAAATCCCGCTTATTTTTGTCGGATCTAAAATCCCCGAATCACCCCAAGATCTGATCAACGATGACCGTTTAGTTGTATATTTCCAGGCAAACATTCATGCAGGGGAAGTCGAAGGGAAAGAAGCCGTTCAAATGCTGATGAGAGATATCCTTCTTAAAAAAACCGACAACTATCTGAAAAATATACTTTTAATTATTTGTCCGGTTTTCAATATCGATGGAAATGAAAAAATAAGTAAAGAAAATAGACCGCACCAGAACGGACCGGCAAATGGTGTGGGTGTTCGCCATAACGGTCAAATGCTCGATCTTAATCGTGATGCAATGAAACTTGAAACTCCTGAAGTAAGAGCATTGGTGAATATCCTAAACATCTGGGATCCCGCATTGTTGGTCGATCTTCATACAACAAATGGATCTTTTCATAAAGAGTCACCTACCTTTACCTGGATGATGAATGCAAATACAGACACCGCCCTTATAAAATTCATGCAGAATGATATGATGCCCTGGGTTAATGTAAATTTGACCGATAAATATAATACTCTCAATTGCTTTTATGGCGAATTCATTGACATGCTCAACTACGAAAAGGGATGGGAGTCATATGCACATGAACCTAGATATGTTGTCAATTATATCGGATTAAGAAACCGTCTGGCGATACTCAATGAAAATTACGTTTATGCAGATTTTAAAACTCGTATTGATGGATGTTATAATTTATTAAGGTCGATTTTAGACTACGCCTCCGCCAACAAAAATAAAATTAAAACGCTGTTAAAAGAAACCGATGCTAAAACAATTCAGCGTGGAATGAATCCTTCAGAAAAAGATTCTTTCGCAGTTGAATCTATAAATACACCGACAGGCAGTCCTGTGACAATAAATGCCTATACAGTCGAACAGTACACTGATGCTAATGGTCGAAACCGAATAAGACCAACTGAGGAGGTTAAAAAGATAACTATACCATACTATGCAAACTGGATTCCTGCACGGAAAGTAAAATTTCCATTTGCATATTTAATTCATTACCCTGATCCTATAGTAATAAATTTACTAAAAAACCATGGAATAAAAATAGAAAAAATAAAGGAGCCAGTCACACTGGACGTCCAGTCAATAAAGATTCTTGAACTAAAACCATCTCTCAGGTTGAATCAGGGTCATTATAATGATTCAATAAAAGTAGAATACATCAATGAAAGAAAAGAAATCCCTGCCGGTGTTATAATTATAAGAACTGCCCAGCCATTAGGTAATCTTATCGCCTATTTACTCGAACCTGAGACTGATGATGGGCTTTTATTTTGGAATTTCTGGGATAAGTACCTTGTACCGCAATGGGGGCGTTCATTTTTCCCCTATCCTGTGACAAAAGTGTTATTTGCACAAAAAATTGTTTCGGAAGAGATTAAATAAGTTTTTTTCCAGATGCAAATAAATGGGGCGATTTTTGTTTTAATTTAAAATATTTTATAATATTCATCGTTTCCTGATCAACTATCTTAAAGGATAAAAGTTAATAAAATATAAATTTTTCATAAGGGGAGAATAATTATGAAAATATTTAACACTGTTTCAGGTCCTAAACGTTTTCTCAAATCAGGAAAATCCGATGTTCTTCCCTTGAATTCAAACCACTATTACTTTAACGGGTTCGTTTCCTTTATTAAAATTAAATAATATTTTTGGTCAAGAAGTGGCAGCCCCGTGAATATAAAAGCAGTGGTATCTATGAAATCAAGTATGATGCTTCCTCTCTGCCAAGCGGTATGTATCTCTACCGTCTAATTGCCCGCGATGCGAGGGAAAGTTCAGTAAATAATTTTACATCCTGGAAAAAATTTGTTTTGATAAAATAATATTAAGATAACATTTATTAATGACCGATAATAAATTTAACTATAGCCCATGACCTAAAAAAGATTAATAACTCTGGTAAAAAAAATCAATTCAATAAAATGGGTTCAAAGATCCCTGAGAGATCTTATATTAATCTTTATAATCCATTTTCCAAAGGGTTGTTCGCTACGCTGAATATTTGATTAGCAATAAGGTATTTTTTTCTATTAAGGTACTGAAAAGTGCTAATTCTATATTTATTAATTAAATACCTGTGAATAAACAGATTTATTCTTTAAATTAAATATTTAAATGGAATCCCATTGTAAAATTAGTTATAATAAAAATCATATCATAGAACTTGAGTGAAAGGATAAAAAATGAAAATATTACTCATCCTAATATGCTTTGTCCTTATGACAACTTGCATGTTTGCTCAGAACTCAAAAACTATATTATTGAATTCACCTGACACCAACCGAGGATTACCATTAATGAAGGCTTTATTGCATAGAGCATCGGAGAGAGAGTTTGACTCCACCAGTTTAACACTTCAGGATTTGTCTGATTTGTTATGGGCTGCCAATGGAATTAACAGACCTGAATCCGGAAAACGTACCGCCCCTTCAGCAACAAATGCGCAGGATATTGATGTTTATGTGTTTATGAAATCCGGGGTTTATCTGTATGATGCCAAAAAAAATCTGCTCGAATTTGTGGTTGATGGAGACTATCGGAATTTTGTCGCAGGCCGCCAGGAAAGTGTCGCAAATGCACCCGTTATCTGTTTGTTGGTATCCGACATATCAAGGTTTCGTTCAGGAACAGATTCCTTAAAACTTGTATGGGCGGCTGAGGATGCAGGAATCGTATCTCAAAATATATCGATATTCTGCGCAGCGGTCGGATTTTCAACTGTCCCAAGAGCAACAATGGATCGAGAAAAAATTAGAGAAATACTCAAACTCAAAACAACACAACATCCAATGCTAAACAATCCTGTATCCTATAAAAAGAGCAATTAAAAAATTCTCATTTAATACAGATATAAATTTGTGCAAAAAATTATTCTACTTTATGTTATAACTTTCTTAATCCTACCATTCGGCGGATGTGCACTTGATCAGAATCCGAGAATGATAAACATCGATTCCCACACATTAAGCATGTTCTCGAAAGGGAACGGCATACCAGTTGTAGTGATTGACGTCGGATTCGGAGATTCCTATCATAACTGGTTTCAAATTATCGATTCATTGTCTTTGTATACCAGAGTCGTGGCGTATGATAGGGCTGGTTACGGCCAAAGCGGCGCCGGACCTTTCCCTAGAGATTGCCAGCAGGAAGTAACAGAACTGAACACAATGCTGGAGCGGGCTAATATTGAACGACCGTACTTAATCGTCGGTCATTCTCTTGGAGCACTTAATGCTCAATATTATGCATCCATGTTTCCTGCATCTATTGCAGGGATGGTCTTGTTGGATCCACCACCCTTAAACTGGATTAACGGAAAGGTAAATTTCCCTGATCTCGATAGTCTGGCAAAACAAGAGAGTGAATCGTTTTCTAAAATGGCGGAATTGGCAAGATCATCCTTAAATCCTGAAGATGAATTAAAAGCAATTTATTTTGAAACTCTCGCTTCGGAACATGATGCAATGTTCACTTCAAGTGCGGAACAAATAACCTCTGTTGGGTCATTTGCAGATTTACCATTGACTGTCATATCAAGCGGTAAGCCAAATCCACGGTTTGGTAAATCTGCTGACCTGTTTCAAAAATTCTGGATAAATGAAAACAGGTCGGTTGCGATGAAATCAACAAGAGGAAAATTTGTATTACTTGAGGAGAGTACTCATTTTATATACAAGGATTTCGCGGATAATGTTATACAAGAAATTAAAGAATTATTGATGAACATTCGAAACGAGTAGATGACATTTAGATTGAGTATGAAAAATCAAAAAAATTCAGTATCAAATTTACACTAGAACCGACAATTATAAGGAAGGATTTTATGTCAAAATTCATTATGACAACGATTTTCGGGATATTAATAATATATTTAAATGGTTGTTTTCCAGGAAATGGTGGATACACAAATACTGATCCGGCCGGATTTTTTTCAGGAATTTGGCACGGCTGGATTGCACCGATTTCCTTAATAGTCGGAATATTTAACCACAATATAAGAATATATGAGCCATTTAATACCGGTTGGTGGTACGATTTTGGATTTTATATCGCGGTAATTGCGGGATTCGGAAGTGTAGCATTGTCTCGAAAAAAGAAAAAGTCGATTTCTGACCACCATTGAAACTACTTCATAATTAAAATGAAATCACATACAGAAATCAAGAAAGAATATAAGGAACGAAAGAAACCGGCAGGCATCTTTCAAATAAAAAATACTGCAAATGGGAAAATTCTCTTGGGGAGCAGTTTAAACCTTGAAGGACCTCTAAACAGTCACAAGTTCATGCTGACCATCGGATCTCACCGAAACAGCGCGCTTCAAAAAGAGTGGAATGAATATGGTCCCGATAAATTTATATTCGAAATCCTTGAAGTGGTGAAGGTAAAAGACGATCCCGACTTCAATATAAACGATGAACTTACGCTCCTGGAGCAAATATGGATAGAAAAACTTCAGCCATTTGGTGAACGAGGATATAATAATGATGACAATATCCGACAGGCATAAATAAATAGATCATATTTTAAAGAATAATAAAGAACAGAGATTATATTTAATTTTTACTCGCATGTTTCTCAATAATTATGATTGCTGGTTTGAGTGGATCGTTTCGTGAATTCGGGTGAGGCATTTCATCATTGGTAATTCATGGAGTAAATTATTACATTATTATGACATTTGGAAAGGCAGGGTATAGATTTTAAATAATATCCTGTTTTTACCTTATTGATCGTACAGAAATTATAATTTCAGAAATCAATAGAATTAGAACTCTCCTAAAGGGAATCAGGGAATTAAATTCGGATGAGAAAAATCAATCCTGAAATATCATTTGATAAGGCTCTGGAATATCTAAAAAACGCACCTCTTGGACCATCTTCACCAATTAAAGATATAATATTTGAACTTGGTTCAATATCACCGGAATATTTTCAGAATAAATACAA
>Ga0101944_10002911_pt1 | contig 25739 bp, 25 predicted proteins | sample DewCreD2012metaG_FD_75245 | JGI IMG/M metagenome (GOLD analysis project Ga0101944, IMG submission 75245) | Hot spring sediment bacterial and archeal communities from British Columbia, Canada, to study Microbial Dark Matter (Phase II) - Dewar... ... | reverse complement strand
CTGCAAAACCAAAATCTGAAGGATTTTTCTTAAAAGCTAATATTTACAGGGCTTTATATCAACAATACAAAGAACTTTTAAACAGCTATATTTATTTTATCATAACTAGCAACTTGAATTAATTATTGACTTGCTTACAGTATAACCCTATCTTGCAAGTATAAAACAATATTTCTTTATGGGTTTTATTGAAATTTTCAACAGCCATTTTGCGGTAGGGATCTACAACCCCGAAAAAAAATGCGTTGAGGTTACATGGCACGGGAATCAAACCTTTGAGGAGTACAAAGCGCTTTTTGAAGCACTTTTGGAATTCCAGCGCAGTTCCGGGCTAGAGGTAATAGGTTACATTTCCGATATACGTGACCAGGGTGTGGTAAACCCCAATAACCGAAAATGGTTTGAACAGGTGGCGCTACCTACAGCAGTACACCAAGGCCTAAAATGGGCTGCAGTGGTTTTTGATGGGAATACATTTAAGCGTTACTATCTAAACCTTATACTCCAAGTTGCCAATGTTTATGGGCTACCACTTAAATTTTTCAATTCAAAGGATGAGGCATACAAATGGGGTGAATCCGTAACAGTGCTTAAATAGCCTGAAGCCTATAGCAGGTATTGAAACTCAAGATTAAAAGTTGTAAATTTAGTTTCAGTTACAACCAGTATGGTAAAAATACCTGCAAATATCCATGAGGTTCCTTTTGTTCGTTTGGTTTTACCATTAATTGGAGGTATTCTTACTCAGCATTACTTCAATCCCTTTAGCACAACACTTCTAATTTTTGCCATACTTATACTTTTTTTACTCCTGCTTTTTACTGGATTTTTCATCCGGTCATGGACTAAACGATGGGTTTTTGGTTTAACCCTTAACTTCCTACTGGTTCTCATGGGTTGCTTACTTGTGTCGGCCAACAGGCCAGAAGTAAACATTAAGCCAAACTCAAGCTACACTATACTAGTTAGGCTAACAGAGCCACCAATTACTGGAAGTAATTCAGTTAGGGTTAAAGCCGAAATCATTGATATTAAAACAACTTCTGATTTTGAATCGCCAAAACCTGTGTTGCTATACTTTTTACTGTCCGATAGCGCTAGTCAGGGATTAGGCTATGGCGATATATTAGCCCTTTCGGGTAATCTAAAGGAATTCTCGGATCCTCCAAGCCCTTACCAGTTTAACCTGAAAAGGTACATGTACCTTTTTGGAATTGTTTACTACATCAGGGTAAACCAGGGGTACTGGGAAAAAGTAGGGAGCAGTCCGAACAAAATCTTCAAGCTTGCATACAAGGCACAAAGCCATGTTATTGAAACCCTGAAAGGGTACGGAATAGGCGGTCAGGAACTGGCCGTTATTACAGCATTAATGCTAGGGTATAAGTCGCTGCTCGACGATGAAATCCGAAAGGTTTACTCATCGGTGGGGGCCATGCATATCCTTGCCGTTTCTGGGTTACATGTGGGGTTGATTTTTGGGTTGGCGGTGATGATTATTGCCATGTTACCAAAGCGGCGATACTGGATGGGAATTAGGTTGGCCATAGCCCTTGCGGTTCTGTGGGGGTATGCAGTTATTACCGGTTTATCGCCTTCGGTTTGTAGGGCTACCATTATGTTTTCGCTTTTTGCCATTGGGCAAACAGCATCATTAAAGACAAATGGCTACAATACCCTTGCTGCTGCAGCATTCATTCTGCTGGCAAGTAATCCATTTATGCTGTTTAACGTTGGTTTTCAGCTCTCGTTTGCCGCTGTTCTCTCCATAATCTTTTTTCATCCAATAGTTTACAATCTTGTTAAACCCCAAAGCAAACTAATTGATTATGTGTGGTCGCTCTTGTCGGTTTCGGCTGCAGCACAAATACTTACCCTACCCCTAACGCTTTACTACTTTGGCCAGTTCCCTGTTGTTTTCCTGTTCACAAATCTCATTGCAATTCCGCTAGCAACAATAGTTTTGTACCTTTCCTTGGTCACAGTAACTTTTTCAATAATTGAGCATTTGGGCTTTCTGTTTGCTAAAATTCTTGGGTTTGCCACGTGGCTCTTAAATTCAGGGCTTAAGCTAATTGATACAATTCCCTTTTCCAGCATAGGTTCAATTTTCTTTACAAACTGGCAAGCAATGCTGCTTTTTTTATCAATCCTGATGTTTTCGGTATATTTAGTAAATCGTCGGAAAACCTTTTTGCACCTATCTTTCATTTCGCTTATGAGCCTACTTGCCGTTGGCGCAGTGCATTTGGTCAGGGTTAAAAATAATGCGGAGATGGTCGTGTTCCCGCTACCAAAAAGCTCAGTAACATGCGTTAACCGCAACGGGAACGCTTTTATGATTCTTTACGACTCCATCGATACCAGGTATTCAACTGATGGTTACATCAGGAATAGAACGTTACAAAAAACCCATGAAATCAATCTAAACTTAAACCAAGTGCCGCAGTACTCAACCCAGCTTAAAATTATTAAAAAATCGGGGTTAGCCTTACTCATTACTGGCAATAAAACCATTGCTTTAGCCTATAACGATAGCGCAAAATATGTTAAAAGCAACAAACCCATTAATGTTGACTTTCTTATTGTCAACCGTTTTTGTACTAGCAGCTTATTAAACATCGTTATCCCACAAAAGGCGATTATTGACCCAAGCGTTAACGCTGCATATGCCAACCGGTTTTCATCAACTCTGATTAAAAACAGTATAGCCTTTTACAATACCAGTCTTTCGGGCTATTATGTGTGCAACCTCAACGATAGTAATCCGAAAAGCTTTGCATTTCAGTAGATAATAATTATTTACACCCAAGTACATTTTGATTAAAAATGATGTTACTTTGCAATTTATTTTTGAACACATAATCTATGTACATTATTGTTGTTGGCGCAGGCGAGGTAGGAACACATCTGGCTAAAATGTTAGCCAAGGAATATCACGATGTTACCGTGATTGACCCCGATGAGGAGATGCTTAGTCACGTCACTGCTAGTGCCGATGTACTTACCATACAGGGTTCGGCAACATCCATTAAGGTACTAAAGGAGGCCAACATTAAGAAGGCTGATTTATTTATTGCCGTTGCGCACTCTGAGGAGACGAATATTGTATCGGCAACCCTGGCCAAAAAGCTTGGCGCCAAAAAGGTAATTGCCCGAATTGACAAGTGGGAATACCTACAACCCAACAATAAGGAGATTTTCCTGAACCTAGGCATCGATTCGCTCATCTATCCTGAAAGGCTAGCTGCCCGTGAAATTATCACCCTTCTTGGACAAACCAGCTCAACCGAGTTTGTCGATTTCTCCGGTGGTAAACTTTCGCTCATTGTATTCAAACTCGAAGAGGATTCGCCGGTTGTTGACTATACTCTGCTTCAGGCAACCAAGAATACTCAGAATTTAGACTATAGAGCCGTTGCCATATCGCGCGAGGGTATAACCATAATCCCCCGGGGTAACGACCAATTCAAGGTAAACGACCTTGTTTACGTTATTGCCAACCAGAATGGTATAAAAGAGATGTTGGAGTACTCCGGTAAAAAGAATATTGATGTTAACAACCTAATGATTCTGGGAGGTAGCCGTATTGCCATTCATCTGGCCACGGAGCTGGAGCGTTCCATGAACGTTAAGCTTATTGAGGTTAACCCCGACAAGAGCGAAAAGCTAGCCGCCCAGTTCAAGAATGCCCTTGTAATTAACGGCGATGGTCGCGATACCGACTTGCTGATGGAGGAAGGCCTACAGTACATGGATGCCTTTGTGGCTGTTACCGGCAACTCGGAAACCAATATCCTGTCGTGTATCATTGCAAAGCGTATGGGGGTAAAAAAGACCATTGCCGAGATTGAAAACATCAACTACATAAGGTTGGCTGAAAGTATTGGCGTTGATACAGTGATAAATAAGAAGTTAATAACGGCAAGCCGCATTTTCCGCTATACCATGAGCACCGATGTTTCCACAATTAAGTGCCTTACCGGTTCCGATGCGGAGGTGCTTGAGTTTATTGTTAAACCAGGGGCTCCAATAACCAAGGGGAAACTAAAAGATATTGGTTTCCCTAAGGATGCAATAGTTGGAGGGGTTGTTCGTGGCGATAACGCCTTTATTGCTAAAGGCGATACTGAGATAAAACCTTACGACCGAGTAGTTGTATTTGCACTTCCTACCGCAATCAACAAGGTTGGTAAGTACTTTAACTAAGGGTTGGCAGGCTAACCGTAAACGTACTCCCCCGTTGCGGCTCGCTGGTTACCTTAATCTGTCCACCTAAATCCGTTACTAGTTGCTTGCAAATTATCAAACCAAGCCCGCTACCCTGCTCGTTCATTGTGCCGGGTTGAGTTAGCGATTCAATTGTATTAAAAAGGTTTCTTTTGGCATCCCCACCCCATAATCGGTAACGGAAATTTCAACCTGGTTGCCCTTTTGTAAAGCGAACACATCAACCCTTCCGCCAGGGCTGGAAAACTTAATGGCATTAGAAATTAAATTTCTTATCACTGTGCTTAACATATCGGCATCGGAGTAAATGCTTATACCGGGCTCAACCCTGTTGTTTATTGCTACGCTTTTTATTTCGGCTGCAGGCTTCTGGGTCAGAGTTACCCTATCAATAAACTCCTTCAAATCGATGTTGCTCTTCCGGGCTACAACCTGTTTACCTTGCGATTTAATCCAGCTAAGAACATTTTCCAGCAAATCGTTAGTGGCAAAGCCCAGGGCATATAAGCGCCTTGAAAGTTCAATTAATTCATCGTCGCCAATGGCAAGGCTTTTATCCTTTACCATTTGGGCAATGGTTACAATGGATGTTAACTGATTTTTAAGGTCATGGGCAAGAATTGAGAAAAATCTATCCTTGGTGCTGTTCAGCATGTTAATTTCATCGCGCTGTGCCTGCAGCAGCCTAATATCCCTGGCTCGCTTTATGTAGAAATAAATTATAAGTCCAATAATTAAGGCCAGAAGGATTATGATTGCAATGTAAAGCTTTATGATATTTCGCTGGAAATCCAAGCGTTCAGCAAGTGCCTTTTCCCTTTCCTTTTGTAGGTTCAGCGTTTCCTCGTACTTTAAAGCCTCAGTTAGCTGGGTTAAGCGTTCAACGTACTGGCTTAGCGAAATGCTATCGTTTATCTCGGTTGCCTGGCTGCTGTGGTTGTAAGCCTTTTCGTACAATCTCATCTGAGCATAGGCATACGCTAAACCATTGTGACAATCGCGCGATACAGTAAGGTTCTTAAAACTTTCATTGCTCATTAAACTCTTTTCAAAGCAAAGGATTGCACTGTTATACTTACCTAATTTGTTGTATAGCTGTCCCTTGTAATAGTATGCAATGGCAATCCCCTGCAAATCGTTTTTGGGTGAATATAAATCTATGGCAGTTTGAATGCTTTGCATACTGCTGCTGTATTGCTCCTTCAGAAGTTCTATTGAACCTATGTTAAGATGCGATGTGGCTATGCCCTGATTGTAGCCAATTTTCTGACGTAGCGCCAAAGAGTGCCTAAAACAAGTAAGCGCTGAGTCAAGCTCATTCTTATTCTTGTAAATTGTACCCAGGATGTTGTAGATGTAGGCAAGGGTATAATCATCGTTAACCTTTTGGGCGTACTCCATGGCGCGCTTACCAAACTCAACCGCACGGTTGTAAAGCCCAAGCCTATTGTACAAATCGGCCAGATTATTATACTGAAAAGCTAGGTGCTTGTCAAAACCATGTGTTCGGGAAATCTCCAATCCGTTAAAGTAACACTCCAGGGCTTGAGCATATCGCCCTTTATTCCTGTAAGCTATTCCTAACCGGTTGTATGAATCGGACAATTCCATTTTTAGGTTTAGCGCGTTGGCAAGCGAAACCGCCATTTGTCCGTACTCAATGGCTTTGTCCGGATCGCTGTTTCGGTTCTCCCAGCATAGTAGCTTTAAGGTAACCACTTTTACAGAGTCATCGGGCCGCTCAAGAACCTTTGCAAGAGCCTCAAGCGATGAAGGTTTTACACCCTCCAAAACATCGTCCTGAGCGCTAATAAACCCGGACGAGGAAGCTGAAAGTATAATTAGTAATGAGAGGTTTAAAACTATAGCCTTAACTATCTGAAACTTCATACTAAATTTTTTTTAAATATACTGCATTTTTTTACCTAATTCCAATAATGAGAGAATTGAGGTAATTAAATTGATATTGATTAGCTAGCACTGCATTTTTACAACATTTCGGTATATTTGCATCATTGCTATGAAGAGGAAAAAAAGAAATAACCAATACATTTTACCCGTTACCCTTTTTGTTGGTGCCCTAGCCGTTTGGATAATTGTACGTTTCATTTCCGATCCACATCACCGTTACCTGATATGGGGTATCGACGTATCGGCTCACACCGGAAAAATTGACTGGGAAAAAGTAAAGGAGCATAAGGTTGACTTTGCCTTTATAAAGGCAAGCGAGGGCGCTACCCTTAAGGATAAATCGTTTCGCGACAATGTAAAACGCGCAAGGGAAGCAGGAATCCCTGTGGGGGCATACCATTTCTTTAACTTCAACCGCAGGGGTATTGCTCAGGCACAAAACTTCTTAAAAGCAATCGATGGTCTTGACCTCGATCTGCCTCCGGTTGTAGATGTCGAGGAATGGGGTAATGTGGTTCGGAGGCCACGCAAGCAAATAATTGCCGACCTGGTTGACTTTGTTGAAATGGTTGAAAAAACCACAGGGCATAAGGTTTTAATTTATACCAACAAGGATACTTTTAAATGGTACATTACTGAAGCTTTCCCTGATAACGATATCTGGATTTGCTCTTTTGACCATACCCCTGAAATTGATAAGCAATGGACTTTCTGGCAGTACCACCACGAGGGACGACTAAAAGGAGTTCAGGGTAAGGTTGATTTTAATGTATTTTACGGCAATTCCATTGAATGGAAGAATTACTTGAACAATAAGAAACGGTAGAAAACATATTTCCATAACCTCAATCCCAGAAACTGAAATGCGAGTTCATTTTATTGCCATAGGCGGCAGCGCAATGCACAACTTGGCCATAGCCATGAAGCTAAAAGGTTACCAGGTAACCGGTTCAGACGATGAGATTTTTGAACCTTCGCTTTCGCGTCTTAAAAACCATGGTCTTTTACCCATCTATCAGGGTTGGAACCCAAGCATTATAACCTCTGAAATTGACGCCATTGTACTGGGCATGCACGCACGAGCCGATAACCCGGAGTTGCTCAGGGCAAAGGAGCTTGGAATTAAAATCTATTCCTACCCGGAATACCTTTATGAGCAATCGAGCCAAAAAACAAGGATTGTTGTAGGTGGTAGCCATGGTAAAACCACCATCACATCGATGATCATGCACGTGTTACAGTACCTCGGCTACAAGTTCGATTATATGGTTGGCGCTCAGCTAAAGGGGTTTGAAAATATGGTATCGTTCTCCGATGATGCGCCCTTTGCAGTTTTTGAGGGCGATGAGTACCTTACCTCGCCAATCGACCCTCGACCCAAATTCCATGTTTACCGCCCAAATATTGCAATTATCTCAGGAATTTCATGGGATCATATCAACGTTTTCCCCACTTTTGATTTCTACAGGGAACAATTTGCCAAGTTTATTGATTGTATTGAGCCCAATGGTACAATTATATACAGTGCCGACGACCCTGAGGTTTGTAGAGTTGTTGAAGAAAGCCAACGGAACGATATTGTAAGAACACCCTACCATACCCACCCCCACGATGTTGCAAACGGTACTTGGAGCCTCACTTGCAATGGCACACATGCCCCACTAAAAATATTCGGAAAACACAATATGCAGAACATATCGGCTGCTAAAGCAGCCTGCATTGCCCTTGGAGTTACCGAAACACAGTTTTACACTGCCATAGCATCGTTCGAAGGAGCCTCAAAGCGATTGCAGCTACTAGCACAAAGTGAAAGTACCAGTGTGTTTTTGGATTTTGCCCATTCCCCCTCTAAGCTTAAAGCCACCATTGAGGCAGTTAGGGAGCTATATCCTTCCAGAAAACTTGTGGTATGCTTTGAATTACATACCTTCAGCAGCCTGACAAAAGATTTTTTAGGCCAGTATAATGGTACGCTCAGGGGTGCTGATGTTGCATACGTTTTCTTCAATCCGCATGCCCTGGAGCTGAAAAAATTGCCTCAAATTGACCCAAACGATGTAATTAAAGGATTTGGTGACCCACAGCCAGTGGTACTTACTGATGCAAACAACCTTGTTAACGCTCTTTTTAACCACAGTTGGAGCAATAGCAACCTGTTGATAATGACTTCAGGTAACTTAGCCGGAACCAATTTACAACATTTAGCTAATGCGGTTGTTAAACACTAACACTTATTAAAGTCAAATGAATATATTTGCACTAACTAAATGCCTATAAAATGAAAAGATTACTTTTTATACTCGCTACAGTGTTTGTAGCTTATTCTGCTACAAATGCCCAGGACTATAAAACTGGTCTTGGACTCAGGGGTGGCTACCCCTCCGGAGTAACCGTTAAACATTTCTTTGCCCAGAAATCAGCAGTTGAAGGTATTCTGTCGTTTGGATGGGGTGGTATTGGGGTTACCGGACTTTATCAGCTTCACAATCCCATACCCGATGCACCGGGTTTAAAGTGGTACTACGGATTTGGAGCTCATTTTGCCACTGCAAATGCCGATAAAAAGAATCCATTTGAGAGCGAATACGGTAGTAAAGTATTTCTTGGTGCCGATGGTGTTATTGGCTTAGAGTATACTTTTAAGGATGCTCCCATTTGCTTAGGGCTGGACATTCTCCCTATTTTTAACATTATTGAGTCCCCTGGAATTTGGTTTAATGCTGGTTTTTCAGTACGTTACACATTTAAGTAAAAATTTTGCAGAAAAAATTTTGCAGAAAAAAATTTATCGTTTACCTTTGCACCCGCTTTCATGAGGTAATGCTCTTTGCAAAGTAAACAATGGCCCGTTCGTCTAGGGGTTAGGACGCAAGGTTTTCATCCTTGTAACAGGGGTTCGATTCCCCTACGGGCTACTAAACATGAAAATACTTTTTTAGCGATGGCAAATCATAAATCAGCTGAAAAGAGAATCAGGCAAACTGAGACTCGTAGAGAACATAACCGCTACTACGCAAAAACAACCCGTAATGCCCTAAAGGCTTTACGCAATACAACCGATAAGGCTGCTGCCATGGAATTACTTCCAAAAGTATCGGCTATGCTCGATAAGTTAGCCAAGAACAATATCATTCATAAGAATAAAGCAGCTAACCTTAAGAGTTCAATACAGAAACACGTTAACGCTCTGTAACAGGTTAATGAACATGATACAATGGGCTGTTCCTTAAGGGACAGCCCAATTTATTTTTTATGGAGTATTAAACCTTACCGTGCAGCAATACTCCAATTGGGTAATAAATTTTAAGTGAATTTATGGAACAATACTACGGCGAACTTGCTGCTTTGCTAACAGCCTTTTTTTGGACTATAACCGCCCTAGCCTTTGAATCGGCAAGCCGAAAGGTAGGTTCGCTATCGGTTAACCTTTTAAGGCTAGGTACAGCCTTTATATTCCTTTCAGCGTATGCCTTAATTAGCCGCGGAAAAGCTTTTCCGGTTGATGCCGGCACGCATCAGTGGGTTTGGCTATCGCTTTCGGGTTTGGTTGGATTTGTTCTGGGCGACCTGTTCCTTTTTCAGTCGTACGTTGTTATTGGCTCCCGTATCTCGATGCTGATAATGTCGCTAGCTCCGCCAATGGCTGCAATTATTGGATGGCTAACCATGGGCGAAACCCTAACGCTAAAGCAGGCCATTGCCATGGCTGTGGTTTTGGCAGGTATTGTACTTGTTGTGCTGGAACGGCAAGCGCCCGATGAAAACGGAAACGGCAAGCGTATGAAATTCTCATATCCAATAACTGGTATTTTGCTGGCATTTGGAGGTGCGTTGGGACAAGCAGGGGGGTTAGTCCTCAGTAAGTATGGCATGGCCGGTTATGATGTTATCCCTTCGGTGCAAATTCGGGTTATAACCGGAATAGCTGGTTTTACTCTCTTTTTTGCCCTTTCCAACAAATGGCGAAATTTAATTGAAGCCGTGCAAAACGGTAAAGCCATGAAAAGGCTGTTGGTTGGTGCATTCTTTGGGCCTTTTCTGGGTGTATCGTTTTCGCTTTTAGCAGTAAAATATACCTCAACAGGTGTTGCATCGGCCCTGATGTCCATTGTACCCGTTCTAATCATTGCTCCTGCTGTAATAGTATTCAAGGAGAAAATTACGGCAAAGGAACTAATTGGAGCAATAGTTACAGTGGTGGGCGTAGCAATATTCTTCCTTTAGCAATTTTACGAAAGTAGTCGGGACAGTAATTCAATAAGCTTTTCTTTATCAATTGGCTTGGTGATGTGCTCATCGCAACCTGCCTCAAGCGACTTTTGTCTGTCGGTATCCATAGCGTTAGCGGTTTGCGCAATCACCCTAACGTTGGGCTGGGCCTGTTTAATTTTTGTAACTACCTCGTAACCCGACATATCGGGTAGGTAAACATCAACCAGCGCTAAGTCAATTTTAACCTTGTCGTTCAGGATTGTTGCAACCTCTTTGCCAGTAGCAGCCTGAAGGAGTACCGCACCCGTACCCTTGAGCATCTCCCTTAAAAGGATTGCCGAGGGCTCATTGTCCTCAACAATAAGCAAAACCTTGTTTTTCAACTTTGATTTTGAAACCTTAACTGGTACCTCAACCTGCTGTCCGGGAGCGGCAATGCTTATTGGTATCTCAAACCAAAAGGTTGATCCTACCTCTGGCCTTGAGTCCACACCAATCCTGCCTCCCATAGCCTCCACTATTCCCTTGCATATTGACAGGCCTAAACCTGACCCACCGTACTCCCGGTTCAGTGTTCCGTCTATCTGCCTAAACCGCTCAAAAACTGCATCGTGATAGTGTGAGTCGATTCCAATACCTGTGTCCTCCACGCTCCCTCTGAGTAAATCGTGTATAACACTGTAACCTAATACTATCCGTCCACTGCTGGTAAACTTAATGGCATTATTAAGCAGGTTCATTACCACCTGATGTAGCCTATCGGGGTCCGTTACTACCTCTAGGGCAGCATCGGTAGGACGAAACGACATTTCAATGGCTATATGATTTTTGTTTACCCTATCGAGTTCCACCTCGGCAGCCCTATAGCAGTTGGCAAACAAATGGCCAAGCTGGACAGGACGTTTATAGATGGAAAGCTGCTTGGAGTTAATCTTTGAAATATCAATGATATCGTTAATAAGCCTCATCAATCGTTGAGCATTCTCTGCAATAATATCAAGGTAACCGCTTACCTCTTCCGAACTTAACAGCGATGACTCCTTTACCAGCTTTGAAAAACCAACAATGGCGTTCATGGGGGTACGAATTTCGTGGCTCATGTTGGCCAGAAAGGCACTCTTTAGCTCATTTGCCTCCTCCGCAAGCTTTAAGCTGTTTTCAACCTCCTGGTTCTTTTGCTCAAGCAATGTGTTGTAGTACTTCTGTAACCTTAGCGCCTTGTGCCTCATGCTGCTGTAAACACCCATAAAAATTAATAGCACAATCAGCAAAAGAACTATTGCTGCAGTTACAAGTATTGTGCTCCTGCTTAAATGAATAAAACTTTTAGTCTTATTTAGTAGGAGCGTCCCTTGGGGTAAAGATTTTTCTGAAATGGAGTGCCTAACAAGCTGTAAATGGTCAACAATAAAATCGGATGGGCCATCGGCAGGAGCAATGGTTTTTGGCGATACCCCTTTTAGTAGCAGGCTTGCAAGCTCTCCCGCACGCTTCCCATGATGGTAACCCGATATTATGGCTCCTCCAACAATTCCATGGTTAAGGTAAAACGACCATGTGCCGTAAATGGGAACTTTAGCTTTGCTTCTTAATGAATCCAAAATCGTCTCATAGGAAAAGTAGTTTCCCTTGCTATCTCTATTGAAAAGTAGGAATAGGATTGCATCGTTATCGCTTAAGGCAGAAAGGGTATCGACTAGCTCATAGTAGCTACAGTTCCCTAAAACTCGCACCTCAAAACCAGGATTGTACTTTATGAGGGTGTTTTTAATCCTATCGCCAATAACCTTGCCTGTGGTTGTTTCATCGGTTACACAGTAAACCCTTTGTACATTCGGTTGAAGTTGCTTTATAAACTCTAAGTTTGCTTTAATATCAACACTTTCAAGTATCCCAGTAAAGTTTTTCGGAAAAGCCCTTTCCTGATTTACACCCATGAAAACCACAGGAATTGTGTCGAACCCGGAATTCTCTTTTATGAGCGGTTCCATTAAAATAACGGCATCGTCGTCAGTTAAGGCAATGAGCGCTGGGTTAATCTGTTTAATTCGGTATACGATGTAGTTTCTTGCATCTTTGTTATGCAAATTTTCTGGGAAACGCTTGGTGTCAAGGTTTTCAATAAAGAACTCAACAGGCCGCTGAGAACCTTTGAGTGCATCAATAAACCCCTTGTTCAAGCTATCGGTCCAGCTTAAACCCGTATGATAAGAGTTAATTATAAGAATCCTATATGGCAACTCCCTGGCAAACATGTAAAAATTGCCAGCTACCAGTAAAGTTGCTATCAAAATATTTTTGAACATGAAAGCGTCAGAAATTTTCCATACCCCCAATTTACAAAAAAATAAACAAAATTCCTTCGGCCCTCAAAATAATATGATCAAAGCGTAATCCCCTTAATGCTTATAATGCTGATTGTTAATAACATGTTAATTACGGTTTAAAAAAAATTTGTTAAAGGTATATACCCATTTAAAAAAAACGATATGTTTGCTACACTAACCCAAAAAGTCATGGCTAAAGTTTACCTATCAATAGGTGGCAATTTAGGCGATAGAGAGCAATTAGTTAATTCGGCCCGTGAGGCTATTTCAGCCCGAATTGGAACTATCAAGAAATCATCATCCATATACGAATCGCAGCCCTGGGGTTTTGAAAGCGAAACCAATTTCCTGAACCAGGTTTTACTGGTTGAAACAAGCCTTAGCCCAGCTGCCATAATGCTGGAGATCTCGTACATTGAATCGAAACTGGGGCGCGAACGTAACGGTAGGGGCTACACCTCCCGTACCATGGATATTGATGTTCTTTTTTACGACCATCTCATTCTTTACACACCTGAACTTATTGTGCCCCACAAGCAGCTCCATAAGCGCAGGTTTATTTTAGAGCCCCTTAAAGAGATTGCCCCTGACTTTATTCACCCCCTGTTCTCCATCACCATTAATGAAATTGCCATTTCCTGTACCGATACCGGAAAGGTTTGGAAGTACGAGCCTATCAATGCCTAAGATACATCTATCGTTATAACTAAAAATGCCCCTACTCGGGGCATTTTTGATTTACGGTTATCAGCTTAGCCGTATCAAAACCTTTTTCAGTGGCAATGCTCACCAGTTTTTCATAAACAGCTGAATCAACAATGGGGGTTCGCGATAAAATCCAGAAATACTTTCGTTTGGGCTCACCCACAAGCGCATAGCGGTAATCGTTATCAATGTAAACCACCCAGTATTTGCCGGCAAAAGGCCAAAAGAACCTTACTTTTAGCTTTGCCGGCTCATCCTTATCGGGAACCCACGCCACCCCATTGATGCTGCTCACGCTTCCATCGGCCTTTACTCCCTTGTTTTCAACGGTAACCCGCCCATCGGGACGAATGGTGTAGGTGGCGGTTACACAATCCAAGTTCTTTTCAAAGCTGTTGGGCAGCCTTGCAATCTCATACCATTTACCGGCATAGCGTTGGAGGTCGAGTGCTGGTACTGTCTGCAAATCCTGCGATTTACAGGATGTGCCAAACAACACTGAAACAATTACCATGGCTTTTAGTCTCATTGTTAACTTATTGGTTAAAGGAGAGAATTTACAATGACTGGTAAATTTATTCCTGTTTTGCGGTTTTGATAATCAAACGGATACTAAACACCAAAAACCAAACCACTAATCCTTCTTTCCATAGGCCAAATCGCCAGCATCGCCAAGGCCAGGAACAATGTACGATTTTACGGTTAGCTCATCGTCGATGGCGCCAACCCAAATGGTTGCCTCGCTGGGCGAAAGGTTGCGTTTCATGTAGTTAACACCCTCCTTTGAGCCAATTACTGAAACTATGTGGGTATGCGAGGGTTTACCATGCTCAAGCAAAGCCTTATAGGCTAACAACATCGATGCGCCAGTGGCCAGCATGGGATCGATAAGCACTAAGGTTTTCCCCTCGATGCTGGGGCACGAGATATACTCGAACTGGATGCGAAATGTACCATCCTTATCGTACTTGCGGTAGGCCGAGATAAATGCGTTCTGCGCCTTATCGAAATAGTTAAGCATTCCTTGGTGCAAAGGCAATCCCGCCCTTAGAATGGTGGCCAACACAACCGTATCGGTCGGAACCGACACATCGGCCATACCAAGCGGGGTTTGAACTGCAATGGTTTGGTAACCAAACACCTTGCTTAGCTCGTAGGCAAAAATTTCGCCGCATCGTTCAAGATTGCGGCGGAAACGCATAGAATCGTTCTGAACATTTACATCTCTTAACTCTGCTATAAATTGGTTAAGAATTGAGTTCTGTTTGCCAAGTTCGTGTATCATCGGAAATGTTTTATCTTAGCAAAGTTACAAAAATATCAACCTACATCACAATACAAATGTGAAAGTTAAACCATGGATAAAGACATAAAAGATGTTTTGCAGCACGATAGGGTTTTAGCGCAACTATTAGAAAAACTTGAACTTAAACCCCTCCCGGTTACAAAAGATATCTACTTAGATATGCTCGAAAACATAGTAAGCCAGCAGCTATCGGGTAAAGTGGCAAAAGCTATCTTTAACCGTTTTTTACAGCTTTTCCCAAACGGCTACCCAAACCCCAACCTCTTGCTAAAACTTGATGATTCCTCGCTGCGCCAAGTTGGGCTATCGGGTGCCAAAACCATTTACGTGAAGGCTATGGCCGAGTTTGCACTGAATCATGATTTAGCCATTGAAACCATTCAGCAGCTATCCGACCATGAAATTATTCAGCAGCTAACGCAGGTAAAGGGTGTTGGGGTGTGGACAGCGCAGATGCTTCTGATATTTTCGCTAGGTCGCCCCGACGTTTTTCCGGTAGATGACCTCGCCATACGCCAGGGAATGACTGAATTATATGGCTTAAAAAGTACAGGTAGGCAACTCCGACAAGCGTTGGAAGAGATAGCACAAAAATGGACACCCTACCGCACCTGGGGAACCCGGTTGGTTTGGGCATACGTTAACTGCAAAAAAAAGAATGCTGCGCGGTTGTAGAATGTTCCTTATCTTTGCAAAAAATTTGGCATGCTTAGGTCAATTTTAATAGTTGGAATTGGAGGTTTTTTGGGAAGCGTTTCACGTTTTCTGGTTAGCCGCTACTTTCAGCTGTACACGCTCAGCAACTTTCCCTGGGGTACCTTTACGGTTAACATTTTGGGAAGCTTTATTATCGGTTTGGTTTTTGGCCTTTCGGAAAGGCTCAACCTTGTTACGCCGGAATGGCGTTTGTTTTTAGCGGTTGGTTTTTGTGGTGGGTTCACCACTTTTTCGTCGTTGGCAAACGATGCCTTTATGTTACTTCAAGGACGTGAGCTATTCTACTTTTCAATATATACTGCAGGCAGTTTCCTCATCGGTCTGCTTGCAGTTTTTGCCGGTCGTCACATCATTCAAATCCTCTAAAACTATGGAAAATTTGAGCAAAGCCCTGCGATTACGCATATACATCAGCTCCACCGATAAGCTAAAGCATTCGCTTCTTTTCGAGACCATTGTTTACCAGGCAAAACGATACGGCTTAGCCGGTGCCACCGTTTACAAAGGAATCATGGGGTATGGTGCCAGCTCAGTAATTCACTCCTACAAGTTTTGGGAGATTACTGAGAAATTACCTGTTACTGTCGAAGTGGTTGATGAGGAGAAAAAAATCCGCTTATTCTACGATAAGGTTAAGCCTTTTCTTGAGGATATGCGATACGGCTGTATGGTAACAGCTGAACCCATTGAGGTGTGGCTCTATAAGGAGGGAACAAAACGCGATTAACCGGTACTCTATTGCTCAAACCTGACAATCACGCTGTTATTTTAGTTAAACTTCGTTTAGTGGTTTGCTCATTATTCCACATTTAGCTACCTTTGTGGCCTTAAATTAAAAGGAACAATCAGCGTAAAGTAAAATAAATCAAGCAACTAAATCATTTCAGATAGTATGAACATAGTTAGGGAAGATATCGATTCGTTAAACACAACCATTCGGGTAAAGGTTGAAAAAGACGACTACACCGCCAATGTTGAAAAAAGCCTAAAGGATTACCGCAAAAAGGCAAACATCAATGGTTTTCGCCCTGGCATGGCACCCATGTCGCTTATTCGCAAAATGTACTACCGTTATATTTTGGCCGACGAGGTAACCAAGCTGGCATCCGATAAGCTATTCGACTTTTTAAAGGAAAATAACATCCGTACCCTTGGTGAGCCCATTCCCAGCGAAAAACAAACACCTATCAAGTGGGAAACCGATGAGACCTTTGAACTTGCCTGGGATTTAGGTCTTGCACCCGAGATTGATATCAAGTTTACCAAAAAGGATAAATTCCCATTCTACAAGATTCTTCCGAACGACGAGATACGTAAGAGCTACATCGACAGCTACCGTAACCGGAACGGTAAGTATGTTAACGTTGAGGAAACCGATGAGAAAGGGTTGGTTAAGGCTGCCCTTACCGAGCTCAACGACGATGAATCGCCACGCGAAAATGGCGTTACCGTTGAGGGCGCCTCAATTTCCGTTGCCCTTGTTGCCGACAAGGAGGAACAAAAGAAACTTATCGGCGTAAAGGTTGGCGATGTGCTTGTAATTGATACCCATAAGGCATTCCCCAACCAAGCCGACAGGTCGGCGCTGCTCCGTATCAAGAAGGAGGAGCTGGCAAACGTTAACCCCCTATTCCAGCTAACCATTACTGAAACGTTAACCTTTGCCCCGGCAGAGCTTAACCAGGAGTTTTTCGATGCGGTTTACGGCGAGGGAGTTGTTAACAGCGAGGAAGAGTTTAATAAGAAGATTGACGAGGAGATTGAGCGCAACCTTGCCCACGAAAGCGAATACCGCTTTGGTATCGACCTTAAGGAAAAGCTGCTCGAGAAGCTTAAAATTGAACTACCCAAGGATTTCCTAATCCGCTGGCTGGTTGCCATTAACGAGGGTAAGTTCACCCGCGAGCAGATTGAGAACGAGTTCCCCATGTTTGAGAAAGACCTTAAATGGCAGCTCATCAGCAATAAGATTGCTGAGGAACAAAACTTTGCCGTTACTAATGAGGAACTCGAGGATTTTGCTATGGGATACGCTCGCAGCCAGTTTGCTGCCTACGGCATGAGCTTCTTACCCGATGAATACATCAAGCGTTACGCTACCGATATCCTAAAGAACCGCGATGAGGTTCGCAAGATTCAGGAGCGCATTCTGGATAAAAAGGTTATTGACTGGTTCAAGGCCAACGTAAACCTAGACACCAAGGAGATAACCATCGACGAGTTCAACAAGCTTAAGTAAGAAAGCAAAACACAGCAAAGCCGGTTTGTAAGCCGGCTTTTATTTTTTGGTTTGTTAGTAAATTATGACCGCACCGCTTTTTTGTTTTAACAATTGTGATTATTTTGCGTTACTAATACAAAAAATTTAAGACCATGAGAGAATTTGAAAAATATGCAATAAAGCACCGGGGAATTAATAGCCTTACATTACATCAGTACACATCGATGTCGAACGGCTACATCTCACCAACCATCATCGAGGAGCGTCAGCTCAACATTGCCACCATGGACGTGTTCTCGCGCCTTATGATGGACAGGATTATTTTCCTTGGCGTTCCCATTAACGACGATGTGGCTAACATCATTCAGGCACAGCTGCTATTCCTTGAATCGACCGACCCCTCGAAGGACATTCAAATCTACATAAATTCACCCGGTGGGGGTGTTTACGCTGGCTTAGGTATTTACGACACCATGCAGTACATTAGTTCCGACGTGGCAACCATCTGCACCGGCATGGCTGCATCGATGGCAGCTGTTCTGCTTACCGCAGGCGAAAAGGGGAAACGAACCGCCCTGCCCCACTCCCGTGTAATGATTCACCAGCCCATGGGCGGCGCCGAGGGTCAAGCTTCCGATATCGAGATTGTTACCCGCGAGATACTAAAACTCCGTGAGGAACTTTACGAGATTATTGCCTCTCACTCGGGTAACCCCATTGAACGCATCCGCAAGGACTCCGACCGCGACTACTGGATGACCGCTAAAGAAGCCCTTGAGTATGGTATGATTGATGAGGTTCTTATGCGCAATAAGAAGTAATTTGAAACCCAAATAAAAAATAAAGGCTGCAGAAAATGCAGCCTTTTTCCTTTTCTACTTTCTTTTGCTGAATAACCAGGTTAGCAGCTCAGGTTCAGTAAAGGCATTATCCCAGCTATTATGCCCTACTCCTGGATAAACCGTAAAGCGCACATCGCCTTTGGCCTGCTTTATGGCATCGACCATGCGTTGGGAATGAAAAAGGGGAACAACGTTGTCGGCATCGCCATGAAATACCCAGATTTTAACCCTTTTTGCATATCGCTTGGCATTACCAGGATTTCCTCCTCCACAAATCGGAAATGCTGCAGCAAACATCTTAGGCCTACGCTCAAGTAGCTCAAAGGTACCCATTCCTCCCATCGATAAACCTCCCACGTATACCCGGTTTTTATCAACATAGCTTAACTTTACCAATGAATCGACAAGTTGCATAAGGGCACTCATTGCAGGTGTTGGTTTGCTACGAGCGGGAAAATCGAAAGTGCGACTGCCATCGGGTTGCTTTTTTTCTACTATATTAGCCCAATAGCTATCGGCCGGACATTGCGGAAAAACTACTATGGCCGGGTAGTTTTCCATAACCGAATCGGCTACAAAGAGATTTGCCCCATGGGTAAGCTGCTTTGCATTGTCGGAGCCCCGCTCGCCAGAACCATGCAAAAACAAAACTAAAGGATACTGTTTGGCAGTATCAAAGTTTTTGGGATACAGTATGCGATAGGGCAACTGGATGCCTTTAGATTTGAATATCTCTGCCTTATACATTTCACTAACCTGTGAAATTGAGGCATTTGCAACTATGACCATAATAGCTGAAATGATTATCCTTTTCATTTTCTCAAAAATTATAATGGGTAAAGTTAATGAATCATTGTTTAAAGTGTGCTGTGTTCAGTGGTGTTTAGTTTTTTAACCATCAACTTAAAAACTATCACAGGGCTACACGGTGTTCAAATCGAGTAACCAACAACCTCCGCTGTCATGCTGAGTCCCGATATATCGGAATAAACTCCGCCGAAGCATCACTTTGTACCTTTAATCCCATTATCCCTTTTGATTGGTTTTACGGCTATCGCTCTTTGTTATGCTTTTCCTTTGCGATGCAACGTTTCAGTGTTGCTCTTTGGAATGCCATTGCGTGTATCGCAATACATGGGGAGTAGCCAAGGAGTTACAAATGTTTAGCCCCTACGGGGCTGGAAACGGTCTTCGTTGCTCGTTGTTCATGGAAAACGACCTCACCCCCAGCCCCTCTCCTGATATGAGAGGGGAGAAGCAATTAGGAAACATTTTTGCAGGGCTAAAGTCTCCCCTCTCAGGGGAGATTTAGAGGGGTCATCTAGGTTGTTCTTGAGAAACGGCTTCATCCATGCCCTTATCCCTGAGAGATAATAAAGCGGTAGAAGCAAGCAGTGGCATAAAAGCCAGACCAGTCAATGGGTCGGGTCTTTCAGTTTTGATCTTCTTTGCTTCTTTCTTGTATCAAGACAAGAAAGAACATGTAAACCGCTCTTTGCAGGGCTTTTTCTGTTGCGATGCATTGTTTCCTTCTCGCTCTTTGGGCTTTGCATTGCGTGCCTCGCCATACTAATGGGGGTAACTTTTTGGTTACAAATATTACGCCCCTACGGGGCTGGAAACGTTGTTTGTTGTTCGTTGTTAGTGAATAAAAAGTCATCCACGCTGTGTAACTCTGTGGTATTTTCTGTTGCTCGGACAATAAGACAGTTGTCATGATGAACTTAGCGAAGGATCTCATTCCTGTTATGCAGTTTGCCATGCACGGATGGCAAGGTGTTTAGTGATTGATTATGTGTGCTTTATTGAATGATATCAGCGCAAATCATCTCAATCAGTGTTCCCGGTGTTCTATTACCTTCAACCAACAACCAACAGTTACATTTTCCCGTTATCGGCAAAGGAGTAGCAATCGCCATCGGTTACTATTACATGGTCGAGCAGGGTGATGTCAAAGAGTTGCGCAGCATTCTTAAGCTTTTCGGTTAGCGCAATATCCTTATCGCTGGGCTGGGGGTTTCCCGATGGGTGGTTGTGAATCACTATTACTGCCGAGGCCAGCCTCTCTACTGCATGTTTTAGCACAAGTTTAGGGTCCACTACCGTGCCTCCTACGCCACCCTGACTCACCTTTACCCTTTCAATTATCCTGTTCGACTTATTCAGCAGCAAAACCCAAAACTCCTCGTGCGGTAAATCGGCAAGGGCAGGTTGGAACAAATCGATAACGCTCCGGCTTGAGAAAATCCTTTCGCGGTTTACTGGCCCCTCGGCATTCCGCCTACGTCCGAGCTCAAGTGAGGCCTGTATGGTTATTGCCTTGGTTTTGCCAATCCCTTTTATCTTTGTAAGCTGATGTAGGCTTAGGCGGGCAAGCTCATTAAGGCTGTTGTTGACTTGTCCAAGTAACCGTTGCGCAACCTCTACAGCGGTTTCGTTAGCGTTGCCAACCCTGAGTAGTATGGCTATTAGCTCCGCATCGCTTAGGCTTGATGCCCCTTTTCGCTCCATTTTCTCGCGCGGGCGGTCCTCCTCAGCCAAGTCCTTTATGGTTAAACGTTTTTCGGAATTTTCCATAACAATGGTTTTGAATGAATTACATAAGTTAAACAGAACGGAAATAAAAAGCAAGCAGTTTTATCAAAATCATTGTAAATAGCAATATATTTGATGTTACTAATCATGTAAAACTATGCGAAGCAAGAACCTAATTCGGTCAGCGTTGCTGGTGGCAATTGTAGCCCTGTCATACTACACCTACACCCAATTTGTGGCAAGTAGCTCCAACAATTTAACCTTTGTGGCCGACTCGGTTGTATTCAAACGCGGTTGCCTACAGCCCGATTCATCGTGTTTTAGAGTTATTTACCGTTTCCCGGTCCCTGTTGGCAAGGGTAGCTCCCGTATTGAAAAGCTAATTGTAAACGACTTTGTTGGAAACATGGACGAAGATATTGATAGAAACGATTTTGCTCTCCTAAAGGATATGCTGGTACGAAACTCCATGAGCTACGATAGCTCCTTTGTTGAGTATCTGAAACAATTTGGTGCTGGCGTTGAGTGGTACATTGATGTTGATTTTACACAGATTTTACGTACAAACCACTTGATTACTTTCCGTTACGAGCAATCGAGTTACACTGGTGGCGCCCACGGTATGTATGGTTACCATTACCTGAATATCGACCTTAAAAAATCAAAAATCCTAAAGTTGCCCGACCTGCTTACCGATATGGACCGCTTTAAAGCTATCGCACAAAAGGCTTTTACTGAACAATTCCTGAATAATCCTGCCGACGATACCGAATACTGGCTGGCCGACGATGGCTCTTTGGTTCTTCCCAATGAGTTCGGTTTAACCCCTAAGGGTTTGCTTCTGCACTACAATGTTTACGAGATAGCTTGCTTTGCCCGTGGCGATATTGAGCTGCTAATTCCCTATGCCGATTTAAAAGAAATTTTGGTTGATAAATACCTTGATGAATTGTCTGGCCTTTAGCGTTTGGTGTTTGGTCTGTAGGAATTAAACGCAGATGACGCAGAAGATTTAGTTGTTCGTGGAAAACCGACCTCACCCCTGCCCCTCTCCTGAGAGGAGAGGGGAAAAAACAATATTTTTACAGAAAAATCGAAGTCTCCCCTCTCAGGGGAGATTTAGAGGGGTCGGGTTGGTTGATAGTTGTTCGTGAATTGAAATTGAACGCTGATGCGGCAGATTAGGCTGATTTACACAGTGAAACATTGTGTAAACTCTGTGAAACACTGTTATACTAATTTAGTTGATAGTATTAAAACATTGAACTCCGCAGAGCAGAGCAGGCTCCTTATCCATTATCCTTTATCCTTTAACCTTATCCTGAGATTTCTCGCATTTGCTCGAAATGACAGTGATCATTGCTTATTGTTCTATCCTTATCGGTTCGCGTTCAACGATTTAAATTCCTCTAACTTCCTCATATTCTCCAAAAACCCTTTTAACGGCTCAAGGAAATCCATTAACTTTAAGCTTCTCACTATTCATCAAGTTCCCTCTGGAACTTCCCCTGCCTCAAAAATTCAACGGTTTTGTCCATTTCCTTATACATTATCCTATCCTGCTCGATAAACCCTACAACGGTTCGGTAGTTGGCAATAAACTCCTCGATGTAAGGCGATGATTTTGCAGGCCGACGGAACTCAAGTGCCTGAGCGGCATTGAATAGCTCAATGGCTAGTGTGCGCTCAAGGTTATCAACCACCCTAAGCAGCTTTGTGGCAGAATTGGCTCCCATGCTCACATGATCCTCCTGCCCGTTCGATGATACAATGGAATCGACCGAGGCGGGTGTGCATAGCTGCTTGTTCTGGCTTACCATGGCCGCTGCAGCATACTGCGGTATCATAAAGCCTGAGTTTAAGCCCGGGTTGGCAACCAAAAACTCGGGTAACCCACGTAAGCCGAGAATAAGCTGCGCTGTGCGGCGTTCGGAAATATTGCCGAGTTCGGCAAGGGCTATTGCCAGAAAATCGTAAGCTAAGGCCAGAGGCTGTCCGTGGAAATTACCTCCCGAAATTACCAAATCCTCATCGGGCCAAATAGTAGGATTATCGGTAACCGAGTTAATCTCGGTAAGAAGCACTCCTGCCACGTAGTTAATGGCATCCTTTGAGGCTCCGTGCACCTGCGGAATGCACCGGAACGAGTAGGGGTCCTGAACATGCTTTTTGGGTCGCCTTATCAGCTCGCTTCCCTCAAGAATTTTTCGGAAAGCACGGGCAGTTTCAATTTGTCCCTGATGTGGGCGAACATTCTGGATATTTGGGTGGAATGGGTCAATACGGCCATCGAACGCCTCCAACGATACGGCGCCGATTATATCGGCTAACTTGGCTAATTTAAATGCTTTAACCATGGCGTATACGCCATGAGCGCTCATGAACTGCGTTCCGTTAAGCAAAGCAAGCCCTTCCTTCGACTTCAGCTCAATGGGCTTCCATCCAAATTTTTTGAGCACATCAGCCGCAGGAACAATTTGGCCATCGTAATGCACCTCACCCATACCGATTAGGGGCAGGAAAAGGTTCGAAAGGGGTGCTAAATCGCCCGAAGCTCCAAGCGACCCTCGGTCGTAAACCACAGGAATAACATCGTTATTATAGAAATCGATAATGCGCTGAACGGTTTCGACCTGAACACCTGAATGACCTAATGATAATGCATGAGCCTTAAGGAAAAGCATCAGCTTTACAATTTCAGGCTTAACCATATCGCCGGTGCTGCAGGCATGCGACATAACCAGGTTCTTCTGCAGCTGTGAGAGTTCGTCCTTTGAAATGGTTTTGTTGCATAGCGAACCAAAACCAGTGGTAATACCGTAAATGGGGGTCTCCTCATTCTCCATCTTATGGTCAAGGTAATCGCGGCACTTGGCAATGAGCTGAAGCGATTCATTGGAAAGTTGAAATTTGTGTGGCTCATCTATCAAATTTTCAATTACATCCCAGCTTAAAGGCCTGGGCGATATGGTATGAACTTTTGCCATAGTATAAGTTTGATTTTTTTAAAGGTTCGACTTGATATGTTCTACAATGCTGTCAAAAGGAATGGTAACCTGATTGCCGGTTACCATGTTTTTAACCGAAAATTGTCGATTCTGAACCTCGGCTTCCCCAGCTATTACCATAAAGCGAATGTTGCGCTTATTGGCATACTCAAACTGCTTTTTCACCTTGGCGGAATCGGGGTAAATTTCCACGCTGATTCCAGCATCGCGAAGCCTGCGGGCGGCCGGCATGCAGTATGCCACCTCGGCTTGGCCGAAGTTTGCGAACATTACCTGAGTTGTAGAAGTTAAACTCTCAGGGAAAAGGTTGAGCTGTAGCATCACATCGTAAATACGATCGGCTCCAAACGATACCCCTACGCCACTTACATTGGGTAAACCAAATATTCCGGTTAGGTCGTCGTAGCGGCCACCACCGCATATGCTGCCAATTTCTGCATCTAAGGCTTTTACCTCAAAAATAGCCCCGGTGTAGTAGTTAAGCCCTCGCGCAAGCGAAAGGTCTAACTCAACCTGTGTTGATAAATTGCCCCAAGCCTCAACGTAACGGAAAAGCTCCTCCATCTCCTCAATGCCCTTTAGGCCAATGGGGCTGCCCTGTAAAACATTTCGTAATGTTGATAGTTTTTCGGTATTGTTACCCTGTAGCTGAATAATGGGTTGCAGTTTCTGAATGGCTGCGTCATCAATTCCGCGCTCGCGCAGCTCATCGTTAACCGCATCAATGCCTATCTTCTCAATCTTATCTATTGCCACGGTTATATCAACCAGCTTATCGGCATGACCAATAACCTCGGCAATGCCGCTTAAATTCTTGCGATTGTTCACCTTGAGCAAGGTGCGAACCTTGAGCTTTTCAAAAACCTCATTGATAATTAGTACCAGCTCAGCCTCGTTGAGTAGCGAGTTTGAACCAATAACATCAACATCGCACTGGTAGAACTCGCGGTAACGACCCTTTTGTGGTCTATCGGCACGCCAAACGGGTTGAATCTGGTAACGCTTGAACGGAAAAACTATCTCGTTCTGGTACTGAACTACAAAACGGGCAAAGGGAACAGTAAGGTCGTAACGCAGACCCTTTTCAGATATTGCCAGCGATGCGGCATTCGAATTGCCCGGCTTCAGGATATTTGGGTCAACCTTGTCGATAAAATCGCCTGAGTTGAGTATCTTGAAAAGCAACTTATCGCCCTCGTCGCCATACTTACCCAGCAGGGTTGAGAGGTTCTCTATGGCAGGGGTTTCGATTGGCGAATAACCATACTTGCTAAAAACTGCACGAATGATATCGAAAATATAGTTCCTGCGAACCATCTGCTCAGGACCAAAATCGCGAGTTCCTTTGGGAATACTTGGTTTTGTCTTTGCCATTATGTTGCTGTTTGAAACGACTGCAAACCTACAATTTTTTTAGGAGAAAAAGGCAAATGAAGGTTAAAGGAAAAGCATGAATCGTTAAACGTGAACCGTTGCCCCGTCCTGAAAAATGTCTACACAAAACAATGTGTATGAACAAAAATAATTATGTTACAAAACGCTACAGCGAGGGCTTCAAACTAAAAATTTTATCCGAACTTAGCAGCGGGAAGTATTCCAAGAATGAGCTGGCCAAGCGGTACGGGTTGAACATCACCACGATAAACCGCTGGGTGGTTGGCTACAAAAGGTTTGATCTCATGAACAAGCGTGTTGTAATTCAGAACCCCGGGGAGGCGAGCCAGC
>Ga0101944_10002910_pt1 | contig 25743 bp, 16 predicted proteins | sample DewCreD2012metaG_FD_75245 | JGI IMG/M metagenome (GOLD analysis project Ga0101944, IMG submission 75245) | Hot spring sediment bacterial and archeal communities from British Columbia, Canada, to study Microbial Dark Matter (Phase II) - Dewar... ... | reverse complement strand
GCCAAATCCACCCGCATCCGCTGATTGGCGGCGTTGTATTGGTAATTGAACCGAACCGCAGAGGACGCAGAGGGCGCCGAGGCAACCCGCGTCAGCCGGTTGAGGGCATCGAACTGTCGGGTGGTGGTCATCCGCCGCACGCCGTTGTTGGTGAACAGAATCTGGCTCACCAGGGGCGAATTGGCAAGGCGGTAGGCCAAGCGGGCGGGGCAAACGACCAATTCCCCAATGGGTTTGGAGGCCGGGTTGGCGGGCTTGGAGGCGGTGAAGTGCATGGCAATGATGGTCGGCGTTCATGATGCTGAAGACGTGCGTCGTCGTTGTCTGATGGGCCTTGGGCTGCCGACTACGCCATGCCAGGAACAGGCTGTGGCCGAAGCGCCGGAACATCCCCACCTCCAGCGCATGGCCTTGGGCCAACGCACCCGGCAGGCGTCCCTCGAAAGGATGGTTTGGAGGGTTGTGTCCCACCCCGCCCCCACGCGGATGCCGTGGAAGGCGTCTTTCCGAACGATCGGCGGCTCACGGGCGAGCAGTTGGCGGGCGACGGGGATTTCGTGGGTTTTGTTGTCCGCCGTCGCGCTGCCCAGGTTATGCTCGCTGGGTACGGTGAGGGTGATTCGCCCCGAGGGGCTGCCACCTGATGTGCCGGGCCTTGCTCCGTCGGATGTCCCGCGCTAGGCTGCGGGCATGGACAACAGCACCACGCCTCCGGTTGGAAGCACGCCTCAGCCCCCGCCGGTCGCCCCGCCGCCGGTGATTCAGCCGCCCCCGCCGCCGCCGCGTCCGAGCGGGCGCGGTTGGCGCATGCTGGCATTGGCCGTACTGGTGGTAGCCGTGCTGGGCGGTGGCCTGTTCCTGCTGGGCCTGTTCAGCTTGGCGCATCTCGAAGTGCCCGGCAGCCCCGCCGCCGGCCCGCGGCTGCAGGAAGTGTTGTTCGAGGACAACGACGCGCCGTTCAAGATCGCGGTCATCGAGGTGGAGGGCCTGATCAGCAGCTACCTGACCGACCCGGCGGGGTACGACATGACGGATGTGATCAAAGCCCAGTTGAAACGGGCCGCCGAGGATTCCGATGTCAAGGCGGTGTTGTTGAAGATTGATTCGCCGGGCGGCGAGGTGCTGGCTTCCGACGAGATCAACAAGGCGATTGCGCGATTCCAGAAGGAGAGCGGCAAGCCGGTGATTGCCTCGATGGGCAACCTGGCGGCGTCGGGCGGCTATTACGTGGCCGTGGCCAGCCGCTGGATTGTGGCCAACGAACTGACGCTGACCGGCAGCATCGGCGTGATCATGTCCGCCTGGAACTACCGTGGCCTGATGGACAAGGTGGGCATCCGGCCTTACACCTACAAGAGCGGCCGGTTCAAAGACATGCTCAGCGGCTCGCGTGACCCGGCGGAAATCCCGCCCGAGGAGCGAGAGATGATCCAGGCGCTGGTGGACGAAGTGTACCGCCAATTCAAGAGCGTGGTGGCCGAGGGCCGGCAGGAGGCCGCCCGGCGCAACGCGGGCGCGGGCCAGACCCTGAGTGAGGATTGGGAGCAGTACGCCGACGGCCGCGTGCTCTCCGGCACCGAGGCCTTCCGGCTGGGGTTTGTGGACGAGCTGGGCAACTTCACCGTCGCCAAACAGCGGGCGCTGAAACTGGCAGGTATCCCGGCGGCCAATCTGGTCTGCTACCAGCAGCGAATTGACCTGGCCGATCTGTTTCGGTTTTTGGGCGAGAGCCGGCAACAGGGTGTAAAGGTGAACCTGGGGTTCGAGTGGCCCAAACTCAATGCCGGTCAGCTTTACTTCCTGCCGCCGACTTACGTCCACTGACTCCGGTGAACCCGCCCACGGTGTGCCCCGGCCGGTGCCGCCGTGCGTCACATGACGCCGGCTTGGTTCGGTCTCACGCCTTGCACGCGGCACAGGCAAGTCAGCGGGGCAAGGTGGCCGTCCTCCACTCGTGGCAGGCTTGCCAAGCTGCCACCCCCGGGCGATCCCTGCGCGGCGTCCGTTCCATGTTGAACTGCACATGAGCAATTGTTCGGCGGTGTTGTCCGCTTTCCTCAGCCGCCAACTGCCCGAGGCGTTGGAGATGCTGCGGCAGATGGTGGACCAAAACAGCTTCTCGGCCAACCGGGCCGGCGTCAACGCGCTGGGTCGCTTCACCGCCGCGCAATTTGCCCCCCTGGGCTTTGCGGCCGAATACGTGCCCTCCGCCAACCCGGCCCTGGGCGACCACCTGGTGCTGAGCCGGCCCGGACGCGGGACGGCCACGGTGGGCATGATTTCGCATCTGGACACGGTGTATCCGCCGGAGGAAGAACAGCGGCAGCAGTTCGTCTGGCGACCGGTGGGCGACCGCATTTACGGCCCCGGCACTCTGGACATCAAGGGGGGCACGGTGCTGATGCATCTGGTGCTGGCCGGGCTGCGCCAGGTCGCTCCGGCCGTTTTTGACGAAACCACCTGGGTGCTGCTGCTCAATTCGTCCGAGGAAGTGCTGTCGCCCGACTTCGGCCTGCTGTGCTGCGCGCGGCTGGCCGGGGCGCGGGCGGCGTTGGTGTTCGAGTGCGGGGCGCGGGTGGGCGAGGAGCTGACCGTGGTGACGGCGCGCAAGGGCCGGGCGGTGTTCCGCTGCCAGGTGGAGGGCCGCGGCGCGCACGCCGGGGGCGACCACGACCGCGGCGCCAATGCGATCGTTCAACTGGCCGAGACGGTCAGACACCTGGCCGCGGTGACGGACTATACCCGCGCGCGCACGGTGAACGTTGGCACGATCACCGGCGGCACCGTGGTCAACCGCGTGCCCCACCGGGCCAGCGCGGAACTGGAGATGCGGGCGTTCTCAGCTGAAGACTACGAGGCCGGCAAGGCGGCCATTCTGGCCCTGAACGGTCCGGGCACTGTCCGGGCCGCCAGTGACGGGTATCCGTGCCGTGTGCGGGTTGAATTGCTGGCGGAGACACCCCCCTGGCCGCGCAACGCCGCCACCGAGCGACTTTTCAGACTGTGGCAAGACACCGCCGCGCGGCTTGGTTTGCGCCTGGCGCGGGAAGAGCGGGGCGGGTTGAGCGACGCGAACTTGATCTGGCAGGCCGTGCCAACGCTGGACGGCCTGGGGCCGCTGGGCGACAACACCCATTGCAGCGAGCAGAGCGCCGATGGCACGAAGGAGCAAGAATACGTCGAAGTCTCCAGCTTTGTGCCCAAAGCGACTCTCAACGCGATGGCCCTGCTGGAGCTGCTTCGGGACTAGCCGCCGGGCCGGGCTGGCGGAGCGATGGCAGCGCGGGCCTGGCCGGACACGGGTCGGGTCTGGCGCAATCGAGTTGCCTTTCGGCCCGGGCCAACGACCATTTCTGCCATGAAATTTCAACCCCACTCTCGGTTTTGTCCTGCGCCAATCCGCGTTAAATCCGTGCTCTTGGCTGCCGCGTTGACATGCGCCGGCGCGACGGTGTCCTTCAGCCCGGCGCCGCAGCAACTCCTCCAGGAAGTAGCGCGGGTGGTGGCCCTGCCCGCCGGGGTGACAAACGGTTTCAACCTTTTGGACAGGTTGCCGGATGGCCAGCTCCGCGTCGCCAGCGCCAATCGGTGGTATGCGATTGCCGGCGACAGGCTGGAGGCCGTGCCGTCCCCGCCGGGTGTCGGGCCGCAACAGGGCTGGGTGACGGTTGGCGACCGGCCGGTGCAATTGCCCGTGCCCCTGACCTCGGTGCGTCAGGTCTTGCGGACCGGTCAGGACACCTGGCTGGCTACGGCTGAGGGATTGCTGCGACTGAGCGATGGCGCTGCGCCGGCATGGGAATTGGCCAACCAGGATGTCCGGCAACTGGCAGTCTGCCCCGATGGCACACTGGTGGTTGCCACGGGGCAAGGCCTGTGGCAACGCCGCGACAGCACCCCTTGGGAGCGCCTTCGAGTCGTGGACGACCTCGGGCGGGACTGGACGGCGGGTGAGGTGCGCGGGGTGGGTTCGGGTGCGGGCGGCGATTTGTGGGTGGCCACCCCGGCGGGTGTGCTGAGACGCCAAGGACCGCAATGGCGCTTGATTACGGGCCGGGAGGGCCTGCCGTGGGCGGATTTCACGGGTGTGGCGCCCGGACCGGAGGGCGAGGTTTGGTTCGGTACCCACCGGGGCGCGGTGTGGTTTGATGGGACAGACTGGGCCTACCGGGAAGGGCCGCGTTGGCTGCCCGGCAACGATGTGCGCTCGGTTGTGGTGGACACCACGGGTCGCGTGTGGCTTGCCACCGACCGCGGCCTTGGCTGTTGGGAACGCCGCCCGATGACCCTGGCCCAGAAGGCCGCCCACTACGAAGCGGAGATCGAGCGCTACATCAAACGCACCCCTTTCGGCTACGTGTCGGAGGTGGGCCTGGCCGTCCCGGGTGACCGGTCGCAAATCCTCTATCGCGACAGCGACAACGACGGGCTTTGGACCGCCATGTACGGCGCCGGCGAGTGCTTTGCCTACGGCGCGACGAAACAGCCGGAGTACAAGCGGCGGGCGCAACAGGCCTTTGAGGCGCTGCGCTTCCTGCAACAGGTCACTCAGGGCGGCAGGCCCAGTCCGCCCCGGGGGTTCGTGGCCCGGACCATTCGCCCTGCGGATTGGCCGGACCCAAACATCGGGCAGGTCGAGGCCGACCGCGCCGAGCAACAGCGGGATCGTCGCTGGAAGGTCCTCCAGCCGCGATGGCCGCGGAGCGCCGACGGGCGCTGGTTCTGGAAGGCCGACACCAGCTCGGATGAACTGGACGGCCATTTCTTCTTCTACGCGGCCTACCATGATCTGGTGGCTGAGGACGAGGCCGAGCGCCAGCGCATCCGTGCCGTGGTGGGCGACCTGGCGGACCATTTGCTGACGCACGATTTCGCGCTGGTGGACCACGACGGCCGGCCCACCCGCTGGGCTGTCTTCGGCCCGCAGGCCCTCAACCACGACCCCGACTGGTATCTGGAACGCGGCCTCAACTCGCTCAGCATCCTGTCCTACTTGGCCGTGGCCACACGCGTGACCGGTGACCCCAAGTACTGGCGGGCCGCGCAGGCGCTGATTGACCGCCACGGCTACGGCGCAAACGTCATGAACCCCAAGGTCCAAATGGGCGTCGGTTCGGGTAACCAGTCGGACGATGAGATGGCCTTCATGTGTTTCTACAACCTGCTGCGTTACGCCCCGGAAACGCCGTGGCAACAGAAATGGCGCTTTGCCTTTCACCTGTACTGGCGGCTGGAACAGCCGGAGATGAACCCCCTGTTCAACTTCCTCTACGCGGCGGTCGGGCGCGGCCAGACGTTCGCCGACGCCTTTGGGCCGGTCCCGGTTGACCCGTGGGAGGGTTGGTTGGAAGACGCCATGGCGACGCTGCGCGGCTTGCCGCTGGACCGTGCCGACTGGCCGCACCACAACAGCCACCGCCTGGACCTGATGCCGCTGCGCCGTCAGCAAATGGTGGATTTTACCGAAGACCAACGCCCCCGACGCGCCGCCCGGGTGACCGGCAAAGTGCTGCCGGTTGCCGAGCGGCATTTCGCCCACTGGAACACCGATCCCTGGCGGCTGGACTACCCCGGCCAAGGCAGAGAGCTGGCCAGCGGCACGGTGTTCCTGCTGCCCTACTACCTGGGGCTTTACCACGGCTTCATCGAGAAGCCACACTGACCCGCCATCCAGGACAGGCAGCACGCCCGCCAGAAACAGCGCGCCCGCTCTCGAACCTCAGCCCCGGCGCCAGAGCAGTCGTACGATCTCACCGTGCGCAGGGTGGTCGTGGTCCACACAGCGCAGTTCCAAAGTCATCCCCCCGCGCTCGAGCGTCGCATGGACCCACCCCGCGGGATCGCCCTTCTGGAAGACGTACGCCACCGGAGGCAGGTTGATGCACTGGATGCCACTGGGATCCTGCCAAACACTCCACACGTGACTATGACCGAACACGCAGGCTTTGACCTGGGGGCGCGCGCGTATCAGAGCGAACAACACCGGCGCGTCTTGCAGCGCAAACGCGCCGTTGCGGGCATCCAGGTTGTGGTGCAACACCACCAAAGCCGGCTTGTCGGCATGGGCGTCCAACATCTGCGCCAGCCAGCTCAGTTGTGCTTCGCCCAGTCGGCCGGGCGACACCAGGGTTTTGTCCAGCGAGTCCAGCACAAACCAGTTGGCGCGTGCCGAGGCGACGAAGCCCACGCAACGGTCAGCCACCGGCTGCGGACCTTGGGCCATCTCCGGGAACGCAGCCCGGAGACGCTCGCGGTGGTCGTGGTTGCCCGGCGCCAGGTGCACCGGCAGGCCGGCCGCCCGCAACGGCTCGAGCAACTCCCGCAGCGCCACGTAGTCGCCGGCCTGCCCGCTGTTCAGGGCCAGGTCGCCAGCGAGGATCGCCCCGGCGGGCCACCGCGGCAGGGCGAGCAGTTCCCGCACGACCTGCTCGAGATGCGCGGCCATGACAATCCCACGCTGCGCGGTCGCCCGGTCGGCCGCAATGTGCAGGTCGGCCAGTAACGCCCACGAATGCGGGTCCGTGGCATGGCTGGCGGCACGCGACACAGCCGCGGTCACCAGACCAGCGCCAGCAAGGAGACCGTCGCGCAGGAACTCCCGTCGCGACCGTAACCGGGCAGGATGCATAGGCATGGGCTTGAGTAACTGGTCCGGCGGAGGCCGCTCAAGCAAAAACGCATGCTGCGGCACTGCAAGAGCGCATCCGGACGAAGCCGGCGAGTGTCAGGGCGACAGCGCGTCCGGCCCGGGCAGAGCCGGCGACCTCCCAACTTGCCCCCCGAGCAGGAGCAGCTTCTGCCGAACCCACAAGCCGCAGACGGCCGCAGAACCGCAGGGTGGCTCTGGCCTGGCATCATGACCCGGGCGACGTCCGCGCCGCGGTCGAGCCGCTCTCCTTACGCCATCAGCGATGTCGGCGGCGACGGATTGGGCTTGGCGGTGTTCTGCGTCGCCTGCCGCCGCTTGCGCGTCCGTGTCAGGTCGGGCGGGCTGTCCCAGCCCGCCGCATACTTCAGCGACAGGAAGACCGACCATCCTCGCGATGCCCTTGGCTGCCTCCCAAGCCCGCCAACCCGGCCTGCGAGCGGCTTGGTGAATGGGCTGTGGGCAGATGGAGGAGTTGCATCCGCGGGCTTGCCGTCGGCTCGCACGTGTTTTACAGTGGCCGTGGTTTTAACACGGCGTGCGTATGGCCCACACGAGCAGGCAGTCCCTCAACACCAGCAATGTCTTGTCGGTTATCATGGGCGGCGGCCAGGGCACGCGGCTGTTCCCTCTGACCAAGTACCGGGCCAAGCCGGCCGTGCCGTTCGCCGGGAAGTACCGGATCGTGGACATCCCGTTGTCCAACTGCATCAACTCCGGCCTGCGCCGGGTTTACGTGCTGACGCAGTTCAATTCGGCTTCTCTACACCGGCATATTTCGCAGACCTACAAATTCGACCAGTTCTCGGCGGGCTTTGTGGAAGTTTTGGCGGCGCAACAGACTTACAGCAGCAACTCATGGTATCAGGGCACGGCGGACGCCGTCCGGAAGAACCTCGACCATTTTCTGAATCATGATTGGGAGTACCTGCTGATTCTCAGCGGGGATCAGTTGTACCGGATGGACCTGCGGCAGATCATTGCCCAGCACGTGGAGAGCGGCGCGGATGTGACGTTGGGCACCGTGCCGGTCCTCAAGGCCCACGCTTCGGCCTTCGGCATCCTGCAGATTGCCGAGGACCGGCGCATCCACCGGTTCGTCGAGAAGCCCAAAGAACCTGCCGTGCTGGACTCCTTGAAACTGGCTCCGGAGTGGTTTGAACGGCTGGGGATCAAGGGACAGGGCGAGCTGTTGCTGGCCTCAATGGGCATTTACGTGTTCAACCGCGACGTCTTGCCACGCCTGCTGGACAACACGCTGGTGGATTTTGGCAAGCACGTGATTCCGAGTGCTATTCAGACCCACCGCCTGTGCGCCTTCATTTACCAGGGTTACTGGGAGGACATCGGCACCATCCGATCTTTTTTCGAGGCCAACCTGGACGTGGTGGCGGACCTGCCGAGGTTCAACTTCTTCGACATGACAGCCCCGATTTTCAGCCGGCCGCGATTTTTGCCCGGTTCGAAGATCAACAGCGCGCACGTGGACCACGCGGTGGTCGCCGATGGCTGCATCATCAATCACTCCCGCATCTCCCACAGCATCGTCGGGCTGCGCAGCATCATCGGCGAGGGCAGCGAACTGCGCCGCGTGGTGGCCCTGGGCTCGGATTACTACGAGTCCGCGGAGTCCATCCGCCAAAACGAGGCAGCCGGCCGCCCCCGCATCGGCATTGGCCGCAATACACGCATCGAGAATGCAATCATCGACAAAAATGCGCGCATCGGCGACAACGTCGTCATCAGCCCCGTCGGCAAGCCCGACAAGATGGACCACGAGCTGTTCTACATCCGGGACGGGATTGTGGTGATTCCCAAGGACGGTGTCGTCCCGCACGGCACCGTGATTTGAACCCCAATCGTCAGGGCCGCGGCCTTGTCCCGCCGCCGCCGGCCCAAGTTTCCCACAACCCAGTGGATTCAACCAGGCTCCGATCCTCGATGCCCATGAATGTGCGTGCTAGTGGACCTGCCCCCAACGGTTCCCGCAAGTGCCACCCTCCCGGCGCTTGCAGCTCACAACTCGGTGCAAGCCGTGTCCTGCGCCGGTTTGGCCAGTCCCATCGTTCTTTGCTGCCCTGCGCGGGTGGGCGGCCGCATTGGCGGGCTGCGTTCTGCCGCATGACGGTGCTGCTGGCGATGCCGCTGGTCTTGAGCTGGAGGGCTGCTCCGGTCGTGGCGGCGGATGTTTTCCGGCAGCAGCCAAACGTGGTGTTCATTCTCACCGATGACCAGGGCTACGGCGACTTTTCCTGTCATGGCAACCCCGTCCTCCGCACGCCCCATCTGGACCGACTGCACGCCGAGGGCCGGCGGTTCACCAATTTCCACGTCAGTCCCACCTGCGCCCCCACGCGCTGCGCGCTCATGACCGGCCGCCACGAGTTCAAGTCCGGCGTCACCCACACCATTCACGAGCGCGAGCGGATGAGCCTCAAGGCGACCACCCTGGCCCAGGTGCTCCAATCGGCCGGCTACGCCACCGGCATTTTTGGCAAGTGGCACTTGGGCGACGAGCCGGACCGCTGGCCGGACAAGCGCGGCTTTGACGAGATGTTCATCCACGGTGGCGGTGGGATTGGCCAGACGTTTCCCGGCAGTTGCGGCGACGCGCCGGGCAACACCTATTTCAACCCGGCCATCCTCCACAACGGCCGGTTCGAGAAAACCCACGGCTACTGCACCGACGTGTTCTTCAGCCACGCGCTGGCGTGGATGAGGCAGCAGGTGGCCGCTCGGAAACGGTTCTTTGCGTTCATCACCCCGAACGCGCCCCACGCGCCGCTGGACGTGCCGGAAGCCTACGAACAACATTACGCGGGCAAGGTCCCGACTAATACGGCCAAGTTCTTCGGGATGATCGCCAACATTGACGAGAACGTCGGCGAACTGCTGGCCAAACTCCGCGCTTGGGGTATCGAGCAGGACACGCTGGTCATCTTCATGAACGACAACGGCGGCACGGCAGGCGTGCCCGTGTTCAATGCCGGCATGCGCGGCGCGAAGGGCACGCCGTGGCTGGGCGGCACGCGCGCGGCGTCGTTCTGGCGCTGGCCCGGCACGCTGTCGCCCGGCGATGTGCCGGCGCTGGCGGCCCACGTTGACGTGTTCCCAACGCTGGCGGAAATCGTCGGCGCGAAACTCACGGGCCAGGTCGCCAGGCAGGTCGAGGGCCGCAGCCTCGTACCGCTGCTCAAAGACCCGGCCGCCCCCTGGCCCGAGCGCACGCTGGTCACGCATCTGGGCCGCTGGGAGCGCGGCAAGGCTGCCGATTCCAAGTACCGCCATTGCAGCATCCGCAACACCCGCTGGCAGCTTGTCTGCGACAGCAAGGACGGCACAAAACGTTGGCAGCTCTTCGATGTCCAGGCTGATCCGGGCCAAAAGACCGACGTCGCCCAAGCCCATCCCGAGGTCGTCAAGACCCTGGAGGCGGCTTACGACCGGTGGTGGGAGGACATCCTGCCCTGCCTGGAAAACGAAGACGCCACCGGACCGGCAATCAATCCGTTCAAGGCGCTGTATTGGCAACAATTCGGCGGCGGGCCGTCCGGCAACAAGTAGCCATGACCATGAAACCAGGAACAAAACCCGATCAGCGACCCCTCACCCTTGCCACGGCACTACTGCTGTGGGCGCTGGCGGCCTGGCCGTCTGCCGCGCCCGCTGCCGCCTCCGCCCCCCAACCGCCCGCCTTGCCCAACGTCGTCATCATCTTCTGCGACGACCTGGGCTACGGCGATGTGGGCTGTTTCGGCGCGAAGGGCTGGACGACGCCCAACATTGACCGCCTGGCGCGCGAGGGTATCCGTTTCACCCAGTTTTACGTGGCGCAGCCGGTTTGCTCGGCGTCGCGTGCCGCGTTGTTGACCGGCTGTTACCCCAGCCGGGTGGGCATCCAGGGCGCGCTCAATCCCAACGCCACCCACGGCATCCACAGCGACGAGGTTACGCTGGCCGAGATCATGAAGCAGCGCGGCTACGCCACGGCCATCTTCGGCAAGTGGCATCTGGGCCATCACCCGCAGTTCCTGCCCACCCGCCACGGGTTCGATGAGTATTTCGGCCTGCCCTACTCGAACGACATGTGGCCGTGGCGTCCGGACCTGGCAACCAAACCCCTGGCCGAACGCCAGCGTCGGTCCGATTACCCGGACCTGCCCATGATCGAGGGTGACCGGGTGGCCATCCCCGCCGTCACTCCTACCGAGCAATCCCAGCTCACCACCTGGTACACCGAACGGGCGGTGCGGTTCATCGAGCGCAACAAGGATCGGCCGTTCTTTCTCTACGTGCCGCACAGCATGCCGCATGTGCCGTTGCACGTGAGCGACAAGTTCAAAGGCAAATCCGCCCAGGGCCTCTACGGTGACGTGATCATGGAGATTGACTGGTCGGTGGGCCAGATTCTCAAGGCGCTGCGCCAACACCGCCTCGAGAAGAATACCTTGGTCATCTTCACGTCCGACAACGGCCCGTGGCTCTGCTACGGCAACCACGCCGGCTCGGCCCGGCCGTTGCGCGAGGGCAAGGGCACGTGCTGGGACGGCGGCGTGCGCGTGCCGTTCATTGCCCGCTGGCCGGGCCGCATCCCGAAGGGCCGCGTCTCCCACGAGCCGGCCATGACCATTGACCTGTTGCCCACACTGGCCAGGCTCATCGGCGCGGACCTGCCGCGGCACACAATTGACGGCCTGGACATCTGGCCGCTGCTGGCCGGCCAGCCCGGCGCGAAAAACCCGCATGACGCCTACTTCTTCTACTACGAAAACAACCAGCTCCAAGCCGTCCTGAGCGGCAACTGGAAACTCCAGTTGCCCCACACCTACCGCACGTTGGGCGGCAAACCCGGCGGGCGCGATGGCAAGCCCGCCCCTTACGAGCAGCGCAAGATCGAGAAGGCCGAGCTGTACGACCTGGCCCGCGACGTCGGCGAGACCACCGACCTGGCGGCGCAACAGCCCGACATTGTCCGACGCCTTGAGGCGCTCGCCGAGAGGGCGCGCGAGGAGTTGGGCGACTCGCTCACCCAGCGCAAGGGCCGGGGCGTGCGCGAGCCGGGACGGCTTGCTGAAGCCAAAACCGCGCAATGAGCACAAACACTTACCGAAACATTACCCTGGGCCTGTTACTGGCCGCCACGCTGGCCGCCACAGGCGTGCCGGCTGTCGCCGCCGACGCGCCGAGGCCCAACATCGTTTTGATTATCTCGGACGACCAGGGCTGGGCGGACGTGGGCTGGCACGGCACGGACATTCCCACGCCCCACCTCAGCCGCCTGGCCGCCGCAGGCGCGCGGCTGGAGCAGTTTTACGTGCAACCGGTCTGTTCGCCCACGCGCGCCGCCCTGTTGACCGGCCGCTATCCCATGCGCCACGGCCTGCAGGTGGGCGTGGTGCGACCGTGGGCGCAATACGGGCTGCCGCTGGAGGAGCGCACCCTGGCGCAGGCCCTGCGGGAGGTCGGCTACACCACGGCCATTTGCGGCAAGTGGCATCTGGGGCATTGCCGGCCGGAGTATCTGCCCACCCGCCGCGGGTTCGACCACCAATACGGCCATTACAACGGCGCGATTGACTATTTCACGCACGAGCGCGACGGCGGGTTCGACTGGCATCGCGACGACACGGTCTGCCGCGACGAGGGCTACAGCACGTTCCTGATCGCCGACGAGGCCGTGCGACTGATTCGCGCGCAGCCGCCGGACAAGCCGTTGTTCCTCTACGTCGCGTTCAACGCCGTCCACGCGCCGCATCAGGTGCCGGAAAAATACAAAGAGCCTTACGCCCACCTGCCGGAACCGCGTCGCACCTACGCCGGCATGGTGGCGGCCATGGACGAAGCCGTGGGCCGCATTGCAGCCGCCATCGAGGCGCGCGGCCTGCGCACCAACACGCTGTTCATTTTCTCCAGCGACAACGGCGGCCCGCAGCCCGGGCGCGTGACCAGCAACGGCCCGCTGCGCGCCGGCAAAGGCACGCTCTACGAGGGCGGCGTGCGCGCATGTGCCTTCGCCACGTGGGACGGCCGCATCCGCTCGAATGCCGTCGTGAACGAACCGCTGCACATCGTGGATTGGTATCCCACACTGCTGCGCTTGGCCGGCGCGAGGCTCGAACAACCGCTGCCGGTGGACGGGCGCGACATCTGGCCCGTGCTCACCGCGGGCAAGCCGTCGCCGCACGAGGCGATTCTGCTCAACGCCGCGCCGCACGCCGGGGGCATCCGCGTCGGTGACTGGAAACTGGTGCGCAACGGCGCGCGCGGGGCTGGCGACGACAGCGACGCCGTGGCCGCTCGAAATGCGCGCAAGCAAGGCAAACAGCGTGACGACATCGTGGAGCTGTTCAACTTGGCGCAGGACCCGTCCGAGAAGACGAATCTGGCGTCGCAACGGCCCGACAAGGTGAACGAGTTGCGGGCGCGTTACGACGCGCTGGCGCGTCAAGCCGTGCCGCCCAGAAATGCGCCGAAAGCCGCCGACTTCAAATCGCCGGCCGTTTGGGGCGAACCGAACTGACCTTCGCCTACTGGCAATGAACGCCTGCCTTTGGAGATTCCGCCTCGCTCTCGCTGTCGGTGGGGTTTGCGTCTGGGCGGCTGGCGCGTCTCCGGCGGTTCAGAAGCCCAACATCGTTTACATCCTTGCCGACGATCTGGGTTACGGTGATGTCCGCGCTTACAACCGCGAGTGCAAGATTCCCACCCCGTACCTGGACAGGCTGGCCGCCGAGGGGCTGCGCTTCACCGACGCCCACGCTCCGGATGCGGTGTGCACGCCCACCCGCTACGGCCTGTTGACGGGCCGCTACGCTTTCCGCTCCCGGCTCAAGTCGGGCGTGCTGCCTCCTTGGGGCGCGCCCCTGATTGAACCCGGTCGCCTGACGGTGCCGGCGTGGCTGCGCCGACACGGTTACACCACTGCCTGCATCGGCAAGTGGCATCTGGGCTGGGACTGGCCGACGCGCGACGGCCAGCCGCCGGAGAGCCGCACCAACCGCCTGAGCAATGTGGATTTCACCCGCCCCATCGCCAACGGCCCGACCACACGCGGCTTCGACCTGTATTTCGGCGTGGACCTGCCGAACTATCCGCCCTACTGCTTCATTGAGAACGACCGCACCGTCGGCCTTCCCCGCGTGCCGGACGCCGGCCAGGCCGAGGGATTCAACCGGCCCGGACCGATGCTGCCGGGCTGGAAGTTGGTGAACATCCTGCCGGAGCTGACGCGCCGCGCGGTGAGCTGGATCGCGCAGGCCAGCGGGGCCGGCAAGCCGTTCTTCCTTTACTTCCCGCTCACCTCGCCGCACTACCCGATCGTGCCGGCGCCGGAGTTCAAGGGCCGGAGCGGCGCCGGCGACTACGGTGATTTCGTGGTGCAAACCGACCAGGCCGTGGGCGAAGTCCTCGAGGCGCTGGCGCGGGCCGGCGTGGCCAGCAACACCCTCGTCGTCTTCACCAGCGACAACGGCCCGGAAGTCACCGGCGAGGTGAATCCGGGCTGCTACGACCGCGCGCGGCAGTACGGTCATTACAGCATGGACGGGTTGCGCGGGGCCAAGCGGGACATTTGGGAAGGCGGACACCGCGTGCCGTTCCTGGTCCGCTGGCCGGGGCGCGTCCCCGCCGGCGCGGTCAGCGCCGAAACCATTTGTCACGTGGACCTGCTGGCCACGTGTGCCGCACTGCTCGGGGACACGTTGCCGCCGGACGCCGGCGAGGACAGCTACAACATCCTGCCCGCGCTGCTCAACCCGCGGCTGCCCCGCCCCATCCGCGAAGCCACCGTGTTCCACAGCGGCTCGGGGAAATTCGCCATCCGTCAGGGCGACTGGGTGCTGATTGACGCGCCCACGGGCAACGACAACGGTCGGCGGGGCGAGCCGGGCTGGTTCCAGCAGGAGCGCGGCTACCGCCCGCACGCCTTCGCCGGCGAGCTTTACCATCTCGGGGACGACCCACAGCAGCGCCGCAATCTCTACGGTGAGAAGCCCGAGGTGGTGCGGCAGCTCAAGACACTGCTGGAGCGTTACAAGTCGGAAGGCCGCAGCGTCCCCCGGCCTTCCCCTTCCGCTAACGAACCACCATGAAATCCGTCCGCATGCTTACCATCGCGCTGGGTCTGGCCATCGCCTCCGCCCTGGCCTCGCCCGCCGCCCCGCCCAACATCATTGTTATTCTCGTGGACGACCTGGGCTGGACCGACGCCGGTTGCCAGGGTTCGACGTTTTACGAAACGCCACACGTTGACCGGCTGGCGCGGGAGGGGTTGCGGTTCACGCAAGCTTACTCCGCCTGCACGGTTTGCTCCCCCACGCGCGCAGCGCTGCTGACCGGCAAGTATCCGGCCCGCCTGCATATCACCGACTGGATCGCCGGCCACGTGCGCCCGCACGCCAAGCTCAAAGTGCCCGACTGGACCATGCACCTGCCGCTGGAGGAACGCACCCTTGCCGAGGCGCTCAAGCCCGCCGGCTACGCCACCGCCAGCATCGGCAAATGGCATCTGGGTGGCCCGGAGTTTCATCCCGACAAACAGGGCTTCGACCTGAACATCGCCGGCTTCGACAAGGGGTCGCCTCCGAGCTATTTTTCGCCTTACAAGATTCCGACCCTGCCCGACGGCCCGCCGGGCGAGTTTCTCTCCGACCGGCTCACGGACGAGGCGCTGCGGTTCATCGAACAAAACCGCGGGCGGCCGTTCTTCCTGTATTTGCCGCACTACGCCGTTCACACGCCGCTCATGGGCAAATCCAACGTCATCGCCAAGTATGCCGCCAAGGCCGACCCCAACACGCCGCACCACAACGCCACTTACGCGGCGCTGGTCGAAAGCGTGGACGACAGTGTGGGGCGCATCCTGCGGAAACTTGATGAACTGAAGCTGGCCGAGAACACGGTGGTCATCTACACCTCCGACAACGGCGGCTTGATCGGGTCGCCCAAACGCCCCATCACCAGCAACGTGCCCCTGCGTGTCGGGAAAGGCTCGGCCTACGAAGGCGGCGTGCGCGTGCCGCTCCTGGTCAAATGGCCCGGCGTGACCCGGCCCGGCAGCGTGTGCGACACGCCCGTGATCACGCCGGACCTTTATCCGACCCTGCTGGCGATGGCCGGGCTGAAACCGGCCCGTCGGCAGGTCGTGGACGGCGAGAGCCTCGTGCCGTTGCTTCGGGGGCGCGGTGCGCTCCAGCGCGACGCGCTTTACTGGCATTATCCGCATTACCACCCCGGCGGGGCGACACCCTACGGCGCCATCCGCGAAGGTGACTGGCGACTGATCGAGTTCTACGAGGACAACCACGTCGAGCTTTACAACCTCAAGGAAGACATCGGCGAGCAGAAGAATTTGGCAGCAACGCTCCCGGACAAGGCCGAGCGGTTGCGCCAGAAACTTCACGCCTGGCGCAAGCAGGTCGGCGCGCAGATGCCGACGCCGAATCCCGATTACGACCCGGCCCGCGCCGACAGACCGCCCGCAAGCTCGGCGGCGCCCCAGGGCAACTGAACCGCTCCAGCCCCCTCCTCGCCAGACCCGCCTTGGGGATGGCCGTCGCGAAAGCGGAGCAGCGCCCCGGCCTGACTAGGCCAAAGGCACGCCGAACCAGCCGGCCAGCATGGCCCAGCACAGGTTCGTGGCCACCGAGAGGACCAGGCGGACGACGGGGATTTGCAGAGCCACGATGAGCAGAATAAAGCCGTAGCGGGCGATTTGGTGGTAGGTCTCGTGGCTCATCCCAGTCACCTGCCGCAACACGTGTGAGCCGTCCAACGGCGGAATCGGGATCAAATTAAAGAAGCACAGGAGCAGGCTCAGCCGCGCCAGGCCCGCGCCCAGATGCACCACGCTGACCAACCCCACCGCCAACCCAACACGCGCCAGGCCCATCAGCCCCACCGCCAGTGCCACGTTCATCAACGGCCCGGCCAGCGAGACCAGCACGTCGTCCAGACGCGGATTTCGGAAATTGAGCGGGTTGACCGGCACGGGCTTGGCCCAGCCGATAAGAAACCGCCCCGCGCCGGGCAACAGCAGCATCAGCAACGGCAACGCCACCGTGCCGATGGGGTCGATGTGCACCAGCGGGTTCAACGAACAGCGGCCCTGCAGCCGGGCGGTGTCGTCACCGCATCGCAGCGCCACCCAGGCATGGCCGAACTCGTGAAACGTGAGCAACACCAGCAACCCCAGATACAGGATCAGCCCGTCAATAATGAACCTCAGGTCCATGCCCGGACCCTACCGGCCCGGCCCGGTGGAGTCGAGCCGCCAGCCGCCCGGCCCGCCACGGCTGGGGCCGCATGCCGGCAGGCTGCCGAAAACGCGCTGTCTTGGAGAACGCCCCTCCCGGGAGCACCGGCTTTTCGGCGGCGTTGCACCCTCAGAGCCCCCTTCAACGGCCGGCCATTTCTGGCGTCCCGCTCACATGCCGTCCGCATCCCGCCGACCGTGTGCCCACTGTGCTGCGCATGGTCCGGACCGGCATGGGGCCGATGGTAGCGACGGGCGTGAAGGTGGCCTGCTTGCCGCTGGGCGTTCGGGGGGACCTGGAGGAGCGACCGGAGCCGTGCCCGAACACCTCAGAGTCGTCGGGCCGCGGCAGCGTCGCCGGGCGGTTTCTCCGGCATTTCAACCGCCAGACCTTCAGATCCGCCTTGGCCATGCAGCACACCGTTCCGGTCTGACAGGCTCATTCCGCCTCACCTGCCGGCCAGTGTCTTCAAGACGGGCCTGCCTTGGCCCGGTGTGGGGATGACTCTCAGGGCAGGGGCACATTCCAGACCTGTCGTGTGCCCACTTTGAGCAGGTAATCCAGGTCTCTCTTGGTTGCCCGAAAGGCGGTGCCGTGCTTCAAACCGGTGGGGAAACTCATCCGCGCGGTCACGTCCGTGAACGTCGTGAAATCGCGGGTTTGCAGAGCACCGTAGCGCTTGTCCTGGTACGCCTCGTAATAAACCAGCCACTCGTCCCCGAGCTTCAGGCCGCTCGGACCTTCGGTGAACTTTGCAGTCAGGTTGGTTGAGATGTCGCGCCAAGGGCCAAACGGGGTTTCGCCAAAGGCCACGCGGATGTTCCGCTGCGGGCGGGTATTGTCCTTCAACAACAGCACGTAGCGGCTGTGGTCCTTCAGAACCTGGCCGTCAATCACGCTGAACCCGGGGTCCCAAAAGAGCCGTGTGGGCGAGAACGTTTTGAAATCGCGGGTCGTGGTGCAATACAGCCGGTGATTATTCGTCCGTGGTTCGAGGTGATCCGGGAAGCGACCTGGAATGGTCGAGGCCCAAACGATGACGAACGAACCACCGGTGGCCCGTGCGAACTCCCTTCGCGTTTGAGCTTCCGCCGCGCCGGCCTGGCAGCGGCGCCACGAGCCATCGTCGTACAACAATTCTGGTGCCCAAACATTCACCGTTTCCGGCTCGTGGGCCATGACCGGAATCCACTGCTGCTCGGACCAGTGCACAAGGTCCTTGCTGCGGGCGTAACCGAATCCATGTTCGTTGTGCCAGGAACACGTCCAGACCAAATGCCAGGTGCCGTCCGGCCCTCGGCAGATGCTCGGGTCGCGCAGGACTTTGTCGCGGCCCACCCGCGGCTTGAGGAACAGCCCGGGGACGTTGCTCCAGTGGTAGCCGTCGAAGCTGTAAGCGAACCGCAGTCCGTCCTGTTCCGGCTCCTTGAACGTTGCGAAAAGATAAACGGGTGCGTCGGCACCGGCGGTCGGGACCAAGCGGCCACGAACCCCGGAACACCCAAGGCACGCAAACAGAACGCAGATTGCGACCAGCAAAATGCTTTCGGGGCTGGCGCCTCGCCGCGCCCAACACGGCGGGCGACAGTTGTTGCGGCGCGGATTGAATCTCATGAACCAGGCCTCGACGCCAGCGGCAACCAAACCGTCATCTCAGAGCGCCCCCGATTCCCCCACACGGCATACGGGATGAGGCTCACCCGAACCGGCTTGAGGGCCGTCGGGCGAAACTCCCGGTAAAGCTGGCCCGCCCACGCGCGGGCCGGCTTCGCCAGCAGCGTCGCGTCCAGGACCACCACCCCGCCCAGGAGACGCCGGTCAAATCGCGCCAGGAATGTCGCGTCCGCAGGCACCGCTACATCGGTTAGCCGCACGTCCCCGGGCAGGTCGGGCGATTCCAGACAATACACCACCGGTCCGCGCTGGACCGCTACCTGGTTCAGTGTTTCCTCGACCAGAGGGTTGGCCTCCAGCAACCGAACCGGCATCGGCAGGTCCAGGTCCACAAAATCACCCGGCTGCCACATGCGCCGGATTTCCGCGTAGGTGGCGGCCGCTACCTCAGCCTCGGGTGAAAGCGGATCGCTGCGCCCGGCACCAATGCCCACGCTGGCTGACATTGTTGAACCCTGCGCACTCGCGGCGCCGGCGGCGCCTTTCCCGCCCTGCTCGAAGCCCGGTTCACCGGCAGACGGGATGCCTGCTGCCACGGGCCGAAGATTGACGCGCAGCGCCGCGCCCTTGGCCCAGCCGGGAATGCGGAGCTTCATTGCAAACGCATTCGTGCCACCCTCCCGCACGGTGAACCGCACCCGCCCGCTCCACGGGTATTCGGTTTCCTGCGTCAGCCTCAGTTTGCCCACGCCCTCCAGTTCGGTTGTCAGTTCGCTGCCGCCATAAAGGTTCACCCAGATCGTGCCGGCCGATTTCGCGTAGGCAAACTCGGGCGAGTGCGCCAGCGTGCGCGCCAGGTTCGGCGGGCAACAAAACGAGCTGAGAAACGGCGCGCGCTGCCGCGGCCAGCGCAGTTCCACCGGCATCGGATCGGTCACCCGCAGCGGGTTGGTGTAAAAGTAATTTGTCCCGTCCAGGCTCACCCCCGAAAGCACGCTGTTGTAAAGGGCCAGCTCGACAACATCCATGAACTGCGCCTCGCCCGTGGCCAGGAACATCCGCCAGTTCCAGAGCACGTTGCCAATGTTCGCGCAGGTTTCATTGTGCGCGGTGATGTTGGGCAACTGGTAATTCCGCCCGTAGGCCTGGTGGACGCGCGTAATGCTCTTCTGATCCGTCGCGCCGTCCGGCGACGCGCCGTCATAAAGCGCGCCGCAGCCGCCGGTGACGTACATCTTTCGCCGCATCACATTCGTCCAGATTGGCCCGAGGGGCTGCCAGAAGCCCGGGTCGCCGGTTTCCAGGAACAAATCGGCTGCGCCGGCATAGAGATAGTTGGCCCGCACGGCGTGACCTGCTGCCTCGGTCTGCTGCTCGAAGGGGAGGCGGTCCTGGTTGTCGTCCCCGCCCTCGCTGATCCGGGCACGCAACGCGAACAACTTCCTGGCGAGCGCCAGATAGCGCCCCTGGCCCGTGGCGCGGTAAAGGTCCACCAGACCCATGTAATGGGACGGACAAACCGCGCTGCGCGCCGCCTCGGGAGCGTCGCCCGCCAGGGTCTGCTCCAAGAACGCCGCTGCGCGCACCGCGACGCCCAGCAGATTGGTCCGGCCCGTGACGCGGTAATGCACTGCGGCGGCCGTAAACAGGTGGCCCAGGTTGTACAGCTCGAAATGGTTGCGGTCCTGGAACGGCACAGCGTTGGGGTCACCTTGGCGTTGCCGGATCAGCACCGGCGTGTGCAGGTAGCCATCCGGGCGTTGCGCCTTGGCAATGACCGCGATGATTCGGTCCAAGCGCGCTTCGAGCGCCGAATCCCTCTCAATGCCCAAGCTGGCGCTGGCGGCCTCCAGCCACTTGTAAAGTTCACCGTCGTTGAACGGCGCGCCGCGATGCCGCCCTGTGACCACGCCGGCGGCGACCTCGAAGTTGCGAAGGAAATGCGTGTAGTTGGTGCCCACCATGAGCCGCTCCAAGCTCGGAATCGTCTGAGTCCGGCACAGCTCGAAACGATCCGCCCAGAAGCCCGTGGTCCAGTGGACCTCACCCGGCGACACCGGTTCCACCCGGGCGAAGGAGCTTGGGCGGGCGAAGACGGCGCAGGGTACGATAGCCAGCCAGGCACAAGGAGCGGCTACCAGCACCGCCGGGAAGATTCTCCGGATGCCGCTCATGCTATTCGCGCACCCGTTTGATCCGGAGGGCCAGGTAAGGTTGGCCCGGCAGCGGGATGGCTCGCCCGTCCTTGTCGGCGTGGAAATAGTCCGTTTGCTTCTTGAGCGTAAACACCCCTGGCACGGGCGTGATGGTCATGTTCCACGTGTCGAGGATTTCGGCGGTGAATTTCATCCCGTCGGCCGGTGGCAAGCCTTGACCCTGCGGCGGCTTGGGCAGTCGGAAGGCCCAGGCGGTCGGCTTCTGTTTGCCCAGATACACCAGATAGTAATCGGGCGCGCGACCGCCGTATTCCGGGTTCTGCCACTTGTCAACCGGTTCGATGCCCTCGGGTGGCGAATCCTCAAGCACCTTGCGCAGAAACGCCAGCCGCGCGGGGCTTTGGCCCTTGAGCACACCGCCCTTGCTCCACCAGAGCACGTCATCGGGGCTGAGATACGTTTCGCCGTGGCCGCAGTAGGTCCCGGCCACCGTGGCGTTCCAAAACCGAAACACCAGCTCTTCCGCCGGCAGATTGCCCCAGCGCCTCGGAATGTTGCCCTCGTATTTCACCTCGTCATAGACAATGGGCTTGCGGTAGGCGTCGCGGTAGAGACCGGCGGCGTTTGCATCCTCAACCGCCGCGCCGTTTTGAATGCTGGCGTGGGTGAGCCACGGGTGTGTGTGGTTGAACAGGCGTTTGCCGTTGTGGATGGAAAGCAGGTGGCGGAACGGGTCGGCCCGGGCCACAAGCTGGCCCATCCGCTCCCAGTCCTCCTCGGTCTTGTGCGCCATGAAGTCGTATTCATTGGCCAGTGACCACCAGACGTTGCGAAAGGCGGCCAACCGCGCCACGACGTAACGCAGGTAGCGGTCGTCCTCCAGCGGCGTCATGCGGTCGAAGCCCCATGCACCTTCGTCGTAGGGATGCAGCAGAATGAGGTCCGCCTCAATGCCCAGCCTTTGCAGGTCCAGAAGGCGGCGCTCGAAGTGTTGGAAAAACTTCGGATTGAAACGCGCCGTGTCAAAGCTGCGGGGGCTGCCCTCGAACGGATACAGCGGCGACTCGTTCGTGTTCCAGGCGTAGCGTTTCGGAAACACGCAGAACCGGATTTTGTTGAACGGCGAGGCGGCGAGCGTCTTCAGCGTCTGCTCTTGCAACGCCTCCGGCTGGTGCGTCCAAGCGTAGCACGTCGTGCCGACCTGTTTGTAAGGCGTGCCGTCGGCGTAGGCGAAGTGAAACACGTGAGCCACACGCACAGGGCCGTGGTTGCCGGGCGACGGCGCCGTCACGACGAACTCGCCGGTCTTGCCGTCCAACTCCGGCGCGTTGCTGACCGTCTGGTATCGCCACGTGCCCTGTCTCTCCGGCATGAAGCGGACGCGGTAGAGGCCGTCCCCGTCATAAAAACCCGCGACCTCCACCGACTCATAGCCCTGCGCGAACCGCGCGGCGAAGCGCACATCGAGAAACGGGTTGCCGTGAGTGGGGCCGTGGAGCGCAAGCTCGAACATGCCCCATTGCTCGACCCGGTTGGCAGCAGCCAGCGCGGTCGCAACCGAAGCCCGCCCGCCGACCAAGACCACAAACCCACAGGCCAGAACGCCGCCGGCGGCCACCCGCACCGCCCGGCTGAGCCTTTGCATCGCGCCAACCCCGTTCATCCTTGCCACGCGTCTCATCGCATTACTCCCTCTTCAACCAAATGACCGCCGCCTCCGGCAACATCACCCGCCTGCCCCCCTCGACCAACTTTTGTCGCATATGCGACGCAAGTTGGTCGCTTGGCAAGGGGGTCAGTTCGCCGGTGCGGGGGTTGACCCCAACCGCCTGAAAGGTGCCTGTTTCGTTTAACAAGTCCAGGTCGCCGCCGCCAAAGACCAGATACTGTCGGCCGGGTTCGCGCAACACCCAGCGGCCCTTGGGCGACGCTTCGGGCCATGGTCGCATCCGCGGAATGGCAGCGAGCAGGCGCGCATCGGTCGTCGGTGGCAGGCGCGGCAGTGAGCCGCCAGCACAGACCCATGCCCAGCCGGCGGCGTCGAAATCGCAAATGAGGCCTTTGTCCGGGAACCGTGCCCGATACTCGGCAGCCATGTCGGCCAGGTCAAAGTCTGTCGGGCGGCCGCCGCGCCACTGACGCTCGAACTGGCGGGGGGCGAGGTTCTTGCCACCGGGCGGGGCAAACTCGCCCTGGTCCGTGCGCCACCAGTAGCGGAAGTCAATCACATCCACCATCGCGCGGCGCTGGGCGTCGGCGAGGATGGCATCCTGGACGTCCTTGGTCGCGGAGAGGGCGATGACTGGATTCGCAGCGCAGGTTCCCAAACCTGCTGTGCCGGCGATTTCCGGATCGGCGGGCTTGGCTGTTCCACGCGACCCCGGTTTGAGAACCTGTGATACGGCGGACTGGGAAGTCTGTGCTACGAGTGCTCGCTCGCGTTCCCATTCAGCAATCACATCCAGCCAGAACTCCATGAAGGGCAGCGGGCCGGTGAACTCGGCGCTGGTAAAGTGGATGACATTGGCGGTGTTCGTGAAATTATCGAGGCACTGGCGGATGTAACGGCGATGCAGTTCGCGCCGGACGGGATGTGTCACGTCGTAGAACAGCTCGGCCATGAAGATGCGCTTGTCGCCGGCGTAGGGCGGCGGCTCGGGGAAGCCGGTTTCGTTGATGTTGTTGGCCGAGCGCCAGGGGCAGTCCGCCCAGTGCGCGCCGGCTTCGAGGATGTTGTGCTGGAAGTAATGCTGGTGGAACAGCAGGAGGCCGCGCCGGTCACAGAGGTTGGCAAACTCGCGCAGGCGCGACCAATACCACGGGTTGAACCGGGTGAGATCATACCGGCTCAGGCCGTCCCAGGCCGTGCCCTGGCCACTGCGGGCAAAGGGCTGCTCGTAGAAGGGCGGGAGCACATCGCCGTCCATGCGGCGCACGCGCTGGTGATCATCGCGACGGCGGTCGTACCAGAGGCCGTAGTTGTGGTCCAGGGCGGCCTTGCCGTTGGTCGCGAGCCAATCCGCCACGGCGGGGAGGTCATCGGTGAAACCGGGGCCAAGGCGACCGGGCACGAAGCGGGTGACGCCCAGGCCAAAGCCGGCGGCCTCATGCGGGCGGATGTTGCCGCGCCACCAGGAGACGTTGGCCGTGCCGCCAATGAGGAGCTTGCCGTCCACGGTGAGCCAACCGTTCGTGATGCGCAGGGCGCGAACAGCCTCTGGTCGATCGTTCCTGGTTGAAGCCAGTTGATCCGGCTCACGCGGGCTACCGCGGGCCAGGAGGTCTTCAAGGCGCGGCGCGTCTGCCGGCTCGCACCGGACTGGATCCCGCTTGTTCGCGGCGGCAATGTAGTCCTTCAACTGCGCGGCCGGCTGATGCGAGGCGGCAGCCAGTTCCTGGGCCTTGTCGAGCGGCGGGTTGCTGGATTCCTCGCGCGGGCGGGGCATGAGCTGGAGGCGCGTGGCGGCTGGCCCGCCGAGACGGTCCTCCACCTGGGCCGCGAACAAACTGTTGGGCTTCACGAACTCGTTCGAGCTGCGCCACACACCGTTGCCCTCGAAGCCGGCCCACGCCCCGAACGACCAGTTGTGCGCGCCGGGCGGATTCCAGCAGCGGATGATGGCAGCGCTGCAATTCCAGAGCACGCAATTGGCCGCGGCCCAGCCGATGCCCGCGTTGTTGCCGGGCCGAAAGCCCAGGGTAAGCGCATGACCGTCTATGACGACATTGTCGTAGAGCACCCCGCTGGCCCAGCTTTCGATGGGGCCGCTGTCGGCCAGCGCCTCGCGGGCCTCGCACTGGACGAAGGCGTTCGGCCCGGCGGCGCAGTGGCCGACGGCGAAGTCGTGTCGTCCGTGTTCGGCGTAGCAGCGCAGGAAAAGCGTCTGCTGGCCCATCGTGAAGAAGGTGTGCCGGCGGTAACCACCGATTTCGGAGACGGGCGACAGCGACAGGCAGTCCTGCACCGTGATGCGCTGACAAGTTTCATAGAGCGCCACGGCCGAGCCGGCGAAATGCCGGAACGTGACCTGGCGCACCCAGGCGTCCTGGGTGTTTTCCATGGTGATGGCGCACCAGGAATGGTTTTCATCCCTGGGATTGGTGGGGTCAAAGGTGGATTCAAGCGCCAGATGCTCGATGCCGATGTTCGTGACAAGACCGATCGGTTCAATCCGGCTGATGAAAGCGCCAGGCTCGTCCAGGGCGGTGGTGATGGGAGCATCCAGGGTGATGCGGTGGCCTTCGATGGCGGTCACGGTGCGAGTCCAGGTGATGTCGCGTGAGCCTGGCTTCCAGCCGCCGCCCACGCCGCCGCCCAGGTCAGTAGCACCAAGCCGCGCAATCCAGTTGGTCGTGCTGGGGCGGGTGACACGGACCAGACTGTTGGGCTGCAGACCGCTCGCGTCCGCGATGTGGAAAGCCAGGGCGCCGACCGGGACGTAGAGGTCGGTGACGGGGATGGGCTGATTGGCGGCGGCTGGCGCGGGCCTGCCGACAACCCGGATGAGCGTGCGGCGGTCCAAGCCAGTGGCGACCAGCACCGTGCCGTCCTCGCCCGCGCCCTGACCTCGCAGGACAACACCGGAATGGGTGATCTGCAAGCCGCCAGAAACCTCGTGCCGCCCGCGCAGCAACAAGACCGCGCCCCGCAGGCCGTTGGTGTCGGGTGGCAGGCTGGCCACGTAATCCAGGGCCCGCTGAAGGCGGGCGGTGTTGTCGCCGGACCGCGGTTCGACCACGACACGCACCGGGGCGGTGGGGATGGGGCGGGCCTGGGCCGCGTAGCCGCACGTGGAGAAATCGGGGACGCGATTGCCGCGCTCGTCGGTCGTGTAGACCAACCGCCCATCCCGGCCCGGCGACACGTCAGGCGCAGAAGCGGCGGGGAGCGCGGTTGCCCAAAAGACCAGCGGCAACAGCGCTGCCGCGGTCATGGCGACTGGGGCTGGGGCTTGAGCCATTTTTTCGACCACTTCTCGTAATCGGCGGCGACCTGTTTACCCCACGAGCCATACCAAGCGTAGCCGTTGCGGCGCTCGGCTTCGATGTCCGCAAGGTCGTACTTGCGGACGCC
>Ga0101944_10002909_pt1 | contig 25753 bp, 26 predicted proteins | sample DewCreD2012metaG_FD_75245 | JGI IMG/M metagenome (GOLD analysis project Ga0101944, IMG submission 75245) | Hot spring sediment bacterial and archeal communities from British Columbia, Canada, to study Microbial Dark Matter (Phase II) - Dewar... ... | reverse complement strand
TCCACGGCGAGTTCGTGTTCGTCAAGTCGACTTTCGGATACGCCTTCTGGCAGGGAAACAACCCACTAAGCTGGGGTACCGACAAGATCCCCAGGTCCTCGGCCGAATCGCTCCGCCTCCACCACGATGGGCTGTATGTCCAGCCCGATGAAGGAGGAGATGCCCTCTATGACGGCGTTGATCAGGTCGGTCTCCAGGAAGGCCAGGCGGGTGCGGCCCTTGTCTATGCCGATGATGGTGCCGTTGGGGTACCAACGCAGGTACTTGGCATAGGCCAGCGGGATGCCGCAGATCTTGCAGCGGCGCAGGTGTCTCTTCAAAACGACTCCATCCCTTCGATGACTCATGCAATTATTCGGCAGAAGGCCGTGGAAAGTAAAGCGGGCGTACGGGCATGCGGAAGAACGCGGGCCCGTTCCGCGCCTGTTCCGCGCGGGGAAGCGATGCAGCCCCAGGTTTACAGCCCGGACGGCTGTCGGTATCATTTGCGTTGAAAAGGAGAATTGACCGGCCGGTTAATATCCGTTGCCGGAACGGTCACGAGGGGCCGATGCGTCCTGCCGCGGAGGCGGAAGGCGGGCGCGGGAAAGGAGAGGGCGGCCGAATTGGAGGCAAAAGAGGCAGCCAGGAAGGATGACCCGGGCGAAGGCAAGGGCGCGATGCGCATGCGCCAGGTGGCAAACCAGTCCGGGCTCTCGGTGAGCACCATCAAGTTCTACATGTCCAAGGGGCTGCTTCCCGCCCCCCGCAAGGTCAAGCCCAACGTGGCCTACTACGACGAGGATTTCCTGCGGCGCCTGCTCATCGTCAAGACCATGCGGGAAGAGGGGCTCTCCATCGCCAGCATCAAGAGCATCCTGGAGAAGTACCCCTTCCGGAAGGTCTCGGAGTGGGAGCAGTTCAAGAGCAACGCCAGGGACAAGGAGGCCTACCAGCGGGAGGAAGCCGAGAACCTCGAGCGGATGGGTATTCCTTCACCCATCGCCATGAATCCCCACGGTGTGGACGCGGACTATTACCGGCCCGCCCATGACCTCTCACCCTTTCAGCAATGGCCGGAACTGGGCCAGTGGCGTGTCGCGCTGTTTCTGTCACGATTAAGCCGTGAGAAAGGTCTGGACCTTCTCATCCCAGCCTTCGCGGATCTTGCCCGCGAAGGTTTTGCCCACGGCTGGGCCTTGGTCTTGGCCGGACCGGATGACCGCGGATATGAGTCGGTCGTTCGCAAAATGGTGAGCGAGCACAGGCTGAACGACCGGGTTTTCTTTACGGGGATGTTACAGGGCGCCCGCAAACTCAGCCTGTATCAGCGCGCGGATGTTTTTGTTCTGCCCTCCTACTCTGAGAACTTTGGTCTGGTGGTCGCCGAGGCGATGGCGTGCGGCAAGCCCGTGGTGACAACCACCGGAACGCCATGGTCCATTCTGAACAAGATTCACGCGGGACATTGCGTGAAGCCGGAGCGTCATGCGATCGCCCATGCCCTTCGTCATTTGATGGGATTGTCCGCGACGGACCGCGCGGCGATAGGCCAGAAGGGGCGGATATACGCCCTGAAGAAACTGAGTTGGGAAGTCAAGGGGCGGCAGCTGCAGGAACTGTTTCAGGCTATCGTCAAACAAGAACCGTTGCCGCACCTCTACGATCATCGCAAATGACATGGGATGGCGCGCTCGCGGTCGGGCGCTTCACGGCTTGACTTTTATTCCGCAGGCCTGACAATAATGGCTTTTACGGGCTGGGTGGAGGAACGCATGTTGGCGGAGCAAGCCGAGAGAGCGTTATCCGCTCGTTGTCACGCGCTGGGAGCGCACGGTAGTTGGATTAAATAAGTGATAGGCGTTTGATTTGACGCGCTATGCCCAAAGCACTTGTTTTATATCACTATTTTCACCCTGACGACGTGGTCAGTGCCCTGCAATACGCGGGATTGTGCGAGGGACTGACGGAGCGCGGTTGGGAAGTGACCGTTATGCCGTGCAACCGAGGCTGTCGGAATGAGTCCCTATGCTTTTCGCCTCGTGAACGCTGGCATGAAATAGCCATCCGCCGGGTATGGCGCCCCCCTTTGCGGCAAGCTTCAGCCTTTGGGCGTCTCGTCAATCTGGCTTGGATGCTGACCGCATGGAGCGTCTCCTGCGTGCGTCCTCCCAATGGCCTTCCCGACGTGGTGATCGTAGGCACGGATCCGATCTTAAGTGTTTTGTCGGCCTCTGTGTGGAAGCGATTGCGCCCTCGCGTCAAGGTGGCGCATTGGTGTTTTGACCTGTATCCAGAAGCGGCAATCGCCGAAGGGCTTGTGAAAGGACGAAGTCCTGCGGCGCGCGTGGCCCGGACGCTGGTCAGGTGGGCGTATCGCCGGTGTGACTTGATCGCCGATATTGGCCCGTGCATGAGAAAGAGACTGGACGCCTACTGTGCCAACGCTCGGCGGGTCACGCTGACTCCGTGGGCGCTTTCTGAGCCGATCCGCCCCGAAGAGTCTGATCCTGTTGAGCGACAAACTCTGTTTGGCAGCGCTTCCGTGGGCATTCTGTATTCGGGAAGTTTTGGTTTGGCCCATGTCTGTCAGTCCTCGCTGGAACTGGCGCGCCGCTTGGAAGGAGAGGGGGTGCGCCTGGCCTTCAGCGTCCGGGGAAATCGCGCCGAGGCGTTGCGCGAAGATGTTGCGCGCGCGGGCGTCAATGCCGTCTTCGTTCCGTTTGCTTCCGAAGAACGCCTGCCGCGCAGGTTGGCCGCTGCAGATATCCATCTGGTTAGCCTGCGGCCGGAATACACTGGCGCCGTTGTGCCCTCCAAGTTTTTCGGCGCCTTGGCCGCCGGACGCCCGGTCCTGTTTGAAGGCTCCCACACATCGGCGATTTCGCAATGGACCTCAACCTACGATGTTGGATGGACTCTCACGCCAGATTCTGTCAGCGCAATTGCCGGAAAACTTATAGGTTTTGTGCAAAATCCCATGGCTCTCCGGGCGCTGCAAGAACGATGCCATCGAGTTTATCATGAACAATTCTCTTCCAAGCATGTCATAGACGCTTGGGATTCAGAACTGAGAGCGCTCATCACATGACTTGCAGATAAGTCGAAGCGCTCTTTATCCAGTTGTTTTGAGGAACACACGTTAAGTTTTGGCAGGTATCCCATATTACGAGAATCCTACGTGACGATTTTGATTACAGGTTCCAGCGGTCTGATAGGCTCCGAGGTCTGCGCCTATTTCGATTCCCTGGGGTGGGACATACACGGCGTGGACAACAACCAGCGCGCCGTTTTTTTCGGTCCGGAAGGCGACACGCGCTGGAACCAGCGCCGCCTTCAGGAAACGCTCCGCCGTTTCACCCATCATGAGCTGGACATTCGCGACCGCGACGGCGTCCTGCGGCTGATCGAGACGCTTCGGCCTAGCGCCATCGTCCATGCGGCCGCGCAGCCCAGCCATGATCGCGCCGCCGCCATTCCCTTCGACGATTTCGACACCAACGCGGTCGGGACGCTCAACGTGCTCGAAGCGGCCCGGCGTTTCGCGCGTGAGGCGCCGGTCGTGGTCATGTCCACCAACAAGGTTTACGGCGACGCGCCCAATCGCATCCGCCTTCGCGAGTCCGAAACGCGCTGGGAATACGATGACCCCGCCTATGCAAACGGCATCCCGGAGACCTTCACGATCGACCAGTCCAAGCACTCCATCTTTGGCGCCAGCAAGGTGGCTGCGGACGTCATGACGCAGGAATACGGACGCTATTTCGGCATGAACACCTGCTGCCTGCGCGGCGGATGCCTGACCGGCCCCGCGCATTCGGGAGTCGAACTGCACGGTTTTCTCAGTTACCTGCTCAAGTGCAATCTCGAGGGCCGCGTTTACAGGGTCTATGGCTACAAAGGCAAACAAGTCCGCGACAACATCCACAGCCGCGACGTGGCCCGGTTCATCCATGCCTTCATTGATGCCCCCCGGTGTGGCGAGGTCTATAACCTGGGCGGCGGAAAGTCCAACAGCTGCTCGATTCTCGAAGCCTTTGAGGCCGCGCGTCGCCTGACAGGCAAACCGATGAAATACGAATACATTGACCAGAACCGCATCGGCGACCACATCTGCTACTATAGCGACCTGCGCAAGATGCGCGAACACTACCCGGGATGGGATATCACGATCAGCCTCGACCGGATATTCGAGGAGATCGTTGACGGCTGGAAGGCGCGTTGAACACCGGCGCCACACTCACGAAACGGTCTGGCGGCGCCAAGTTGCGGCCCTCCATCTCAGACGGCCTTTTGTTCATGGATTCGCTTTCACGAAAGGGACACTGGGAATGAACAAATCCGAGAAAATCCTGCGCGCGCTGATTCCACAAGTCGCGCTGAAGTATGGCTGCAACCCCAATCAGAAACCGGCTTCAATTCTGATGGATGAAGGGCGCGCCCTGCCATTCGAGGTCCTGAATGGAACGCCCGGCTACATCAATTTCTGCGACGCCTTGAACGCCTGGCAATTGGTGAAAGAACTGCGCGCGGCGTTGAACCTGCCGGCCGCCACGTCATTCAAACATGTCAGCCCCGCCGGCGCCGCCGTGGCCATGCCGCTCGACGACACGCTGAAGCAAGTCTATGAATGCGACACGGACGACCTGTCGCCGCTGGCCGTCGCCTATGTGCGCGCGCGCGGCGCCGACCCGATGTGTTCGTTCGGGGACTTCATCGCCCTGAGCGATCCGTGCGACGAATCGACCGCCCGCGTCATCGGCGGCGCCGTTTCCGACGGCGTCATTGCGCCCGGATACGAACCCCAGGCGCTGGAAATCCTTCGCAAGAAAAAGGGCGGCGCCTATCCGGTTCTTCGCATCAATCCGGACTACGAGCCGCCGGACATCGAATACAAGGACGTTTTTGGCGTGACGCTGGCCCAGCGGCGCAACGATGTGGCGATCAGCCGCTCCCTCCTCTCCCATATCGTCACTAAAAACCAAGCGCTGCCCGAATCCGCCATCATCGACCTGATCACGACAACCATCGCCGTCAAATACACGCAATCCAACTCCGTGGGTTACGGATTGGGCGGGCAGGTCATTGGCCTTGGCGCCGGCCAGCAGAGCCGCGTCGATTGCGTCAAACTCGCCGGACGCAAGGTCGAAACGTGGTGGCTGCGGCGCCACCCCAAGGTCCTGGGTCTGAAATTCAAGCCGGAGGTCAAACGCCAGGAGCGAATCAATGCGCGCGTCCGATATATCGAGGGCGACATGACCGGCCCCGAGAAGCGCGCCTGGCTTGAAAGCGTCGTGGCCGATCCCGGTCCCCTGAGCCTCGATGACAAGGCGCAGTGGATGGCCACGCTCAAGGGCGTCTCGCTGTCATCCGACGCCTTTTTCCCGTTCCGGGACAACATCGACCAGGCCGCCCGGCGTGGCGTGCAATACATCGTCGTCACCGGTGGCTCGACGCGCGATGACGAGGTCATTGCCGCTGCCGACGAATACGGCATGGTCATGGCCTTCTCGGGCGTGCGCCTTTTCCATCACTGACACATGCGACCGGATCGCAGGGCTGCTGGCGACGGGGCTATTCCTGGCCGCCATGGGGGGCGAACAGCGGGCGGTATTCTTTTGTGAACAGCGCGACGCGCTCGACGCTGTCGTGATGGTGTTCCTCGGAAAGGACCCGTTCGACGTCGGCGGCGCCCGGTTCCGGGGCGTCTTCGCATATTGCCGCGTTCCTGGCATCCACAGCCCCGGCGCGTCCGGGCCGGGCCGCGTTCTGCACGCGGGCCAGCTCCGCGCGGTTGGCGTCCGCCCGGCGTTTGAGAAAGACGCGGCGCAGCCGGTCGAGCAGTTCCCGTGTCGTCTGGGCCGCGTCAAGTTCTTCGTAGTGATAGCCGGCGTCTCGTTCGCGGGCTGCGACGGACACCTCCGTCAGCAGGTCGCGTTGCGCGTCGCTCTCGGCCAGTTCCAGTTGGTCCGGCAAACTGTCCAGGGGGGTCTGCTCGCCCGCTTCGATGGCGCGTTGGACCAGTCGGCGCGCGTCGGGGTTGAAGAAATGTTCGGGGTCAAACCGCTCGGCGGCCGCCTGCCGCGCCGCGGCCGAATGCAGAACGAACCACAGCACATGCCGTTCCCATGCCTGATAGGCGTCGTCGGATTTCTGGTGGATCGAGCGGGCCAGGCCCGGCGTATGGCGCAAGGCCGGCGAACCGGCCTCCCCGTGTCGATCGGATTCGACCGCTCCGCCGGACGGGTCGGGGGAGGGGGCTTTGTGCGTCCGGCGCAGCTGCTGCTGGCGGGCCTTAATTTCCCTCTCGGCGACGAATGAGAGGACGTCGGTCTCGTTCAAGCCCAGTTGCGCGGCGGCGCGGCGCGCATACTCATGCCGCACAATGACATTGGGGACGCGCGCGATCAGCGGGGTCAGCGCTTCGATTGCGCGGACGCGCCCATGAGCCGATCCGTCGTCGTGCTGGCGCCGATGGAAATCGATCAGGAAGGTGAAGAAGTCCCGCGAGTGTTCGCGCAGATAGCGCTCGAAGGCCTCCGCGCCATATTTGTGAAGGAAACTGTCCGGATCCTCATCATCCGCGAGACTGGCGACACGGATCGTGAAGTCGTGCGCCATGAGCACTTCGCAGCCGCGCGCCATTGCGTTCTGTCCGGCGTCGTCCGCGTCATACAAGAACAGGACCGAATCGCACAGACGTCGAATCAGACGGGCCTGGTCATCGGTCAGGGCTGTGCCGCACGAGGCCACGGCGTTGGAAAAGCCGAACTGAAACAGCGCGATCAGGTCCAGATACCCCTCGACGATGATCGCCTCGCGCCGCTGTCCGATGCCCTTGCGCGCATGGTGTAAACCGTAGAGAATCTGTGACTTTTTATAGAGCGTTGTCTCGGGCGAATTGAGATACTTGGGTTCGTCATCGGGCGACATCGTCCTTCCGCCGAAGGCGACCACGCGCCCTTGCGCGTCCCAGATGGGAAACATCAGGCGGTTATAAAAGCGGTCGCGCAGGCCTCCGCCGCTGGAGCGCTCCTGGATCAGGCCAACGGCCAGCAGCGTTTCGTCGGAATATCCCTGGCGCCGCGCCTCATCCATCAATCCCGTCCAGTTGTCGTAGGACAGGCCCAGTCGGAACTGCTCGACCATTTCGCGGCTGACGCCGCGCTTCTGGATGTATTCAATGGCCGCGCGTCCATGCGGCGGCTGCATCAGGCGTTTTGCATACAGGCGGGCCGCCATTTCCATGGCGTTGTATTGGGCTTCCCGCTTCTTCACCTCGTCGGGCGTCTGGGGCTGGGAGCGAAACTGCGGAATCGGGATGCGGTAGCGCTTGGCCAGCGTTTCGAGCGCCTCGCGGAAATCGAGATTGTCCATCTTCTGAACGAACGAGATGACATCGCCGCCCGCGCCGCAACCGTAACATTTGAAGCTCTGGCGCGTGGGACTGATGAAGAACGACGGGGTCTTCTCGTTGTGAAACGGACAGCACGCCTTCAGGTTGATGCCGGCGCGCTTGAGGCTGAGGTTGTATGACTCGGCGACTTCTGCGATATCGGCCGCGTCGCGAACCTTGCTCACAAACTCTTTAAAGTCGTCAGACATGGCAGACACCGACGAACACGGTCGGACAACGACTCACACGGACTGGCAGGGGCAGGCGCCAATTGGTTTGCCCCGGCGCATTCAGCGGCCCAGGCGTCTGGCGTATTCTGCGACGATGTCTTCCTGTTCGTCGGTTTCGATCGAGCCCGGCCGCGCCGCCCGCACCCGAGCGATGGCCTGCGCGGCGTTCAAGTTTTGAAACCGGACCAGATAGCAGGCCAGAATCGTCCCGGTGCGGCCCATGCCGGCGCGGCAGTGGACGCAGACCGGCCGGCCGGCAACCAGGTTTTCCTGGATAAACTCCATGCACTCATCGACCTGCGCCGACGTTGGCGCGTGAAAATCCAGGATCGGGCAGTGCAGGTAGGCGAATCCGTATTCGGCCAGCATCGGGGCGCTCAAGCCGTCCTCGTCAAGCGACAGAATTGCCCGTATCCCCTCTTCCCGCAGGGCGCCCAGCGAGCGGACCGCATTGCGCCCCCAGACCGGCGTTGCGCACCCCGCGAGGCGCCCTTCGATCAAATAACTGAAGTTCATTGGCAGATCGGGATTCGAAGCGCTCTGGGGCGATGTGTCATGCGGGCGTTTCATGCGCTGTCATCCCGTCCGCTATTCGATGCGGATATTGTCGATCAGGCGCGCCCGGCCGAAACGGACCGCCAGCGCGACCAACGTTCCCGGCTCCAACCGCCGCGCCGGCGACAGGTCGGTCATCGACACACACTCGACATAGTCGATCTGGCCATGCGACTCGCGGCCGATCATGTCGCGGATGTCCTGGACGGCCTGCGGGGCGTCATACGGCCCCTGCAGGGCCCGCTGGCGCGCCGCCAACAGCGCCCGGCGCAACACCGGCGCCTCCCGCCGCTCCTGCGGCGTCAGATACACGTTGCGTGAGCTCATCGCCAGTCCGTCGGCCTCGCGCACCGTTTCCACGCCCACCATCTCCACGTCAAGATTCAGGTCTTTGACCATCTTGCGCAGAATGAGAAACTGCTGCGCGTCCTTCCAGCCGAAATAGGCGCTCGCGGGCAGGACGATATGGAACAACTTCAGCACCACGGTTGTCACGCCGCGAAAATGCGTGGGACGACTGCGGCCACACAGCACGTTGCCCCAGTCCTCGACCGTCACATACGTCCGGTAGCCATTCGGATACATCGACTCCGGGGTGGGGTAGAACAGCCAGTCCACTCCTGCGCCGGCGCATTTGCGCTCGTCGCCTTCGAAGTCCCGCGGATACGCCGTCAGGTCCTCGTTCGGGCCGAACTGCGTGGGATTCACGAAAATGCTCACCGCCAGAATGTCCACACGGGTTCTGGCCTCCCGCATCAGGGTCAGATGTCCGTCATGCAACGCGCCCATCGTCGGCACAAAGCCGATGGTCTTGCCTTCGGCCCGCGCCCGCCGCGCCGCCGCCTGCATTTCCTGTGGGGTACGAAAGATCGTCATGCTACAAGTATCGCTCGTTCACGTGATGGTCGTTCACGATTCCCACGATGGCCGCGTCCACGGGCATGTGGCGTCCTTCGGGGCCGGTGAAGACGGCGTCGCCGCTTTCGACGATGTAAACGACATCGCCCTGCCCGCGCTGAGCCGTCGCATCGGTGGCCACCAGGGCCTCGCCGACCGGCTCGAACCGTTCATTCAGGCGCCGGATGACGCAGATTTTGCACGAGACCATCGAGGGGTCCTTGCGCGTCGCGACAATCGTCCCGGTCACAATGGCCATGTCCATGGCGTCAGGCCGCCTTTTCGAACTTGCTGTAAACCCGCTGTCCGGCGACGTCCACCGTATCGACCACGGCGATAATCGCCACGTCCACCGGCTTGCCGTCGGTCCGTTGCGTCAGGCGAGCCGATGAGCCGGACACCGTGATGACGATCTCACCCTCGCCGGCGCCGACCGAATCGACGGCCACCTGATAGCTGGCTTTGGCCTTCATTGTGTCGGGGTCCAGCGCCTGCACCAGCAGCAGCTTGTAGCCCTGAAGGCCTTCATCTTTTTGGGTCGAAACGACCGTTCCCACCACGCGTCCCAGAATCATGCGCGCCCGGCGCCTCCGGTAGTCAAAATGTCGCTGGGATGCTAGGCGCCCCGACTCGCACGGCGCAACGGGAAACTTCCCCGGACAAATCCGGGGCGGGCATCGACGAACGCCTTATCAGACGACGCACGCGCCCCAGGGATGCGAGGGTAGGGAATAGACGGCGAAGATGCGGAACGGTCCGGGTTCGCAATGGTCAAAGCGTCCCTCTTCCAGCAGCCGGATCGCGTCTTCCGGCAAGTCGAACAGCCAATACCCGTTGCGCTTCCAGAATGTGGCGTAGTCCGTGAAATCATCACAAACGCATCCGCTGACCGAATACACATCCACAACGCCCCGGGCTTTTCAGCCAGTCCAGTTGCGCCGCCACACGCTTGGCCATGTTGTCCAGCTGGAACCAGGTGAGAAGGCCTTTGCGGGAGAGGACCGGCCGGCGAGCCTGCCATCAGATTTCCAAGGGATTCCAGACTCTGCGAAATGCCAGGCCGGCGAAGTCCTTGGGATTGGCAGTGGCAAACTCGGTGACGCCGGAATGAATCAAACTGAGGGCGAGGCGCGTGTCGTAGATGCGGCGTCGGGCGAAGTTTTTCTGCACAGAAGGTTTGTATCCAGTGACGTCATGGCTTTTGCCGGATGGAGCGCAGATCTCGCCCTTCTTCTTCATCCCGAAGCAAGTCGCGCAACTGTTCCGCGCTCAGAGGATGGCAACGGCCCTTGACAACCGGGAATTCCCATTTGTCGGGGGGAGCGGAAGGCTCCGGGTAAACAGCCAGTATTTGCTCCAAGCCCCGGCGGGTCAATTCGGCCAGCGAAATCTCCCTCGCCTTCGCAAGGTGGCGAGCGCGACGATACAGTTCATCGGGCAATTGTATTTGCGTGCGAACCATGATGTAGAAATTACATCGGTATCATTCTGGCGTCAAGCGCCATTTGAGAGAATCTGCCTGATACGCGCAACCATGTCCGCCCGTAAAATGGTTTGCTGGCCCGCTTTGCCGGCGGCGCGGTAGGCTTCGTTGTCCGCGATGCCTTCGCGGGCTTCCCGGCCTTCGTTGAGGTCTTTGATCGACACGGTCCCGGCGGCCAGTTCGTCCCCGCCGACGATGACGGCGACCGGAATGCCCTTGTCGTTGGCGTAGGACAGTTGCTGCGATACGCCGTCTTTCTTGCGCCCGAAATAGACTTCGCAGGCCAAACCGCCCGCGCGGATTTCTGAAGCGAGGCGCAGGTATTCCTTCGGGGCGACGCCACGCATCGTCACGACGATGACATCGGCGACCCCACGGCGCGTTTCGAGCGCGCCGAGATGGCGCAGCGCGGCGATGAGCCGATCCAGACCGACGGAAAAACCGGTCGCCGGAATCGGCTGTGGCAGGAAGCGCGAAACGAGGCCGTCGTAGCGTCCCCCGCCGCCGATGGAGCCGAATTCGGGCGCCTGGGGGAGCGTGTTCTCGAAGACCGGCCCGGTGTAGTAGTCCAGTCCGCGCGCGAGGCTGGGATCGAAGACGGCGTTTTCTTCAGGGATGCCGAGGCCGTCGAGGGCGTCGGCCAATTCGCGCATTTCCGCGATGGCCGCCGCCGCGCTGCTGCAAGGCCCGGCTTGTTCGACTTGCCCGACCAGTCCGACTTGTCCGACGGGTCTGACGGATCCGTCGGATTGGACCGATGGCGCCAGCCGTTCTTCCCAGGCCGCCAGCATGCCGGCGCGCGTCGGCGCCTTCAAAGAAATAAAGGCTATCAGCTTGTCGATGGTCGCCGGCGCCAGGCCGACGCCCCGGATCGGATCCCCCGAATCGTCAATGCGCCCTCCGCCGAGCTCCTTGATGATGTTCTCGATTCCCACCTTGCCCAGTTTGTCCACCACGCGCAGCGCGTGTTTCTGCACGGCCGGGTCATGGATGCCGCAATCGTCCAGCAGCGCGTCGATGAGTTTGCGGTTGTTAATGAGAATACGATACTGCGTGATGCCGATGGCCTTCATCACGTCACACATGACGGCGATGACTTCGGCGTCCATCGCAGGCGAGGCCGATCCCGCGACGTCAATGTCGCATTGGGTGAACTGCCGATAGCGGCCTGGATCGGGCTTGTCGCCGCGAAAGACCGGCCCGATGTGATAGCGGCGCACGGGCGGCTTAATCTGTTCGGGATACTGCGCCAGCAGCCGCGCGAACGGCACGGTCAGGTCGAACCGCAGCGCGATGGCGTCGCCTTCGGGGCTTTCGAGGCGGAACAATTCCTTGTTCGTCTCCTCGCCGCCGGTCCCCAGCAGCGTGTCGATGTATTCGAGCACGGGCGTATCCAGCGGCGCGTAGCCGTAGGATTCATAGACTTTGCGGATGCGGTCAATGATCTGGTTGCGGGCAATCGCTTCCTCGGGCAGCAGATCGAGGCAGCCCTTGAGGGTCCGTGGAACGATGAGATTCTTGCTGGCCATCTGTTACTCCGTTTGTGGAAGGGAACCACAGATTTCGCAGATTCCCGCAGATTCCTGGCGAACGAAGGGCTTGTGGCTGTGAAGCGGGAATCTGCGGGAATCCGCGGAATCTGTGGTTTCCTTGCGGTTTCGGTGGCGTGGACTATGCGAAGATTTCATCAACGGGAATGCGCAAGCCGGGAAGAAGCGGTGTCTCGAGCGCGTCGCTGGCGTGAAGGATGCGAGCCTCATCGGGCGTATGGAAGACTTCGACGCTTTTCGTGGAATCATTGACGATCCAGACTTCCTTTACGCCGGCCTCGAAATACTGGCCCGCTTTCTCGACGAGATCCCCGTAAGAATCCGTGGGTGAAACGACTTCCACGGCCAGGTCCGGGATCAACGCCGCAAAGCCGCGCTTCTCAGGCGGCGTCAGGCGCGCAGCGGAAATGAAGGCGATATCCGGCGCGCGAACATACCCCGGGTCCGTCTCCAGTATGTAGCCAACGTCGATATTGACTTCGCCCAAGCGTTGCGTCTCGACATGTGTTTGGATTCTGCTTCCGAGTCGGGCGATGATCCGCCCGTGAGTTCTACCCGCTGGAGACACTTCGCGCACCTCCCCCTTGACAAGCTCATAGTTGAAGCCGTGCAGGCAGCAGTAGTCATAGAACTCCGCCGCCGACATCAGGCGCTTTTCCGGCTTTGCCGTCGTGGGCGCTATGGTGGTTGTGGCCATGATGTTTAGCTCCATTGACGAATGGCTGCGCGCGATTTGGAACCCATTCGTTCTTGCGCGTCGCTCATCTCGTCAAGTCTGCAACGATTATCGCGCTGGGCTTGCGCAATGTCAACCCGGCGCTTCGTCAGAACTTCCGTCCTTCATCCAACATCGCCAGATAGTTGTCCACGGGAATGTAATTGGCGACGCTGTTGCCCGTCCCCAGAGCATATCCGCCCCCCGGCATGCAGGTCTTCAGCACATTGCGGACGCGCGCGCGGACCTCCGCCTCGCTCTTGCGGCACAGGAAATCGACGTCGATCCCGCCGATCAGGGCGACGCGATGCCCCCAGCGCTGCTTGGCGACCTCAATCGGCTCAATGACGTCCTCGAAGGAATGGCGCGCGTCGATCTTCACGCCCTCGATGAGGTCCTCCATGATCGTCGACAGGTCGCCGCATGAGTGCAGCATGTAGGGCCGCCCGGCGGCGTGCGCCATTTCGGCCATGAGTTTGTGCCCGGGCAGGACGTATTCGCGGAGTTGATCGGGGCTGATCAGCGGTCCCGTGCGGAAGCCCATGTCGTCGCTGCCCCAGATGACCTTGACGCGGTCGAATTGAAGCATGAGTTCGACGACCTTCTTGTGCAGCGCAACGAGCCGGTCACGGATGGCGGCGACCAGTTCGGGATTCTCATAAAGCGCCAGACACAGCGTCTCATGCCCCATCAGCCAGCTCAGATGCTCGGCGAAATGCGCGAATCCGCCGCTGCCGATGACGCACATGTCGTCGGGCAGGTTGGCCTGATACCACTCCAGCGCCTTGGTGGTGATCTTCGCCGGATCGGGCCAGGGATAGGCTTCAAACTCGTCCCAGTTGGCGATTGGCCCGGTGTGTTCATCAATGAAACCGCGTCCGCCGGCGCGTGTCAATCCGGCGGTGTCGGCTGCGACGTGGCGGTTGAAGGTCATCGCCACGCCCTCGACCCCGCACCGCACATAGTCGTATCCCAGGAAACGCTGGATGCGGATTTCTTTCACGTGCGAGAACCACGGTTCTTCCGGCGAAAGGCCATCCAGCAGGCCGTATCGTTCGCAGATCGCATCCTTGATCTCGCCATCAAGAAACAACTCGCAGTAATGGACCCGGCTGGGCGCGCCCTGTCGGCGCAAAATGCGCACGAACGCTTTCCAGTCGGGTTTGACCTCGGTTGGGAATGGGCTTCGTTGTGGCATGGTTTGCGCTCCTTTACAAGTATTCCAAATGATTCTGCATTTCGGTGTCGTCGAGGATTTGATGAATCAGCATCAGACCGGCAATCATACGGCCAATCGAAAGACCTTGAGGCGCATAGACGATGCCTGAGTGCTCGACACCGGCAGCATGAAGTCGCGTCGTCGTCTTGGCTGAAGACCACACGCCCCTGGGATTTCGCGAACGCCAGCTGAGCCTCGTCCCGCGCCTCCAACATCCCAGTTTCCGCGGGAGTCACGACATCGACCCCGCAGCGACGCAATCCGTCCACGACGGCTTTCGGAACATGCTCGTCTGTGTAGTAACAAATGCTACTCATCAACCGACCGGGAGCCCAGGATTCTTGCGAGTTTTGAGGATGTGGTCTTCTTCAGAGACTCCGCAAACGCCTCGCTCTCAGCGATCGAATCGTCAATCTCCTCACGATGGTCGAAGTAGTAAGCCAGCGCCGCATGAACATCCGCCAGCGAAATGTTGTATTCCTCCGCTATTTCATCGGGGCTAAGCCCCAGGCGATCACACCAGATTACAATGTTCTGCACGGTGATTCGATGGCCGGCAATGCGTGGCTTGCCGCCGGCGACTCCCGGTGTGATTTCGATGTGCTGGTCCAACGTCATGGTGGCCATAGATTTTGTTCCTCTCACTCAGAAGGCGACTCCGCTGCCTAACTCATTTCCAGCATTCGCTGGATGGGTTTCAGCGCCCGAATGCGGATTTCTTCAGGCACGGTGATCTCCGGCGCCTGGTTCCTCATGCACTGATACAACTTCTCCATCGTGTTCAGGCGCATATAGCGGCACTGATTGCACGCGCAGCAGCCTTCCTCGATGGGCGCTTCGATAAATGTCTTGTCCGGGCATTCCTTCTTCATCTGGTGAATGACGCCCGGCTCGGTCAGGACGATGAATTCGCGCTTCTGGCTCTCCTTGACGCGCTTGATGAGGCCCGTCGTCGAACCAATAAAATCCGCCATCCTCAAGATATGCTCCTCGCATTCGGGATGCGCGATGAGCTCGGCTTGGGGATGCTCGCGCCGTAGCGCCCGGATTTTGCGCTCGGAAAACAGAATATGGACCTCGCACACGCCCGGCCACAGGATCATTTCGCGCCCGGCCTTGTTTGCGACGTAGCGGCCCAGGTTCTTGTCCGGGCCGAAGATGATCTTCTGCTCCGGAGGAATCTGCTGCGCGATTTTCACCGCGTTGGCCGAGGTGACGATGATGTCGCTCTCGGCCTTGGTCTCGGCGCTGCTGTTGACATACATCAGAACCAGCGCGCCGGGATGCTCCCGCTTGAAGGCGCGCAATTCGTCGGCGGGACACGCTTCAGCCAGCGAGCACCCCGCGTCCAGATCCGGAAGCAGCACCTGTTTGCGTGGATTCAGTATCTTGGCCGTTTCGGCCATGAAGTGAACCCCTGCGAACACAATGACGTCTGCCTGCGTCGCGGCCGCCTGCTGTGATAGGCCCAGGCTGTCCCCGACGTAATCGGCGATATCCTGAATCTCCGGGACCTGATAATAGTGCGCCAGGATGACGGCGTTCAGCTCTTTGCGAAGCCGGTTCACCTCCGCCGCATAATCTGTGGATGCGGTCTGTTCCATATTGTGCGCGCTTCATTCGCGAATCGGATGCGCTGGGCGTTCACTTCAACATGCAGGTCAGTTCGGCTTCCGCGGCCAATCCGTCGCCCACCTTGGCCGCCGCCTTGGCTTTAAGTATATTTCCGCGACAGGAAAGGACCTCCATGCGCAGGTCCAAGCGCATGCCCGGCACGACCATGGACCGGAACCGGGCCTTGTCGATGCCCAGAAAAAGCGGGGTCTTGTCGTTGCCTGCCTCGCCCAACTCCAGCCGCATGAAAATGCACGCCAGCTGGGCCATGGCCTCGGTGATGATGACCCCCGGTGTGACCGGCTTTCCCGGAAAATGACCTTGAAAAAAAGGCTCATTGACAGAAACCATCTTGTAGCCATCAATCGACTTGCCCGGTTCGTATGCTGATACGCCATCCACGAACAAGAACGGATAGCGATGAGGGATCAACTCCTGAATCTTCGTTTGATCGAGCGGCAGGTGCATGGGCGCAATCCTCAAATAACAAAGTGGGAGGATCATGCCATGTTTCCGGGCCAAGGCAAGGTCAAATTCCAGTCCTTTGGACCGGTCCAATCCGGAGGCCACATTTTTGTGCTGCAAAGGCTACGGGACTCTACACGCCATCCTCACAATCCATAATATGTGTCGTGTGGCATGGAACATGCTTAAAGAAAATCACGTAGTTATACCCCACCGAAGGAGGCGTGCCATGCTGGGACCATTGGAAGCGCTGATTCGGATTCATGAGCTATCCGTCGAGGAACGCGCCAAAAAGCCGTCTCGGCGCGCGGAAGTCGAAAAGGAACGTTGTCTGCTGGAACTCCCGCCGCAGATGATCGACCTTCACGAATACCTGCTGCGGAAATACGGGAAGACGGCCGTTGCTCCCATCAAGGACGGCTGTTGCTCCGGCTGCTACGTGCACATTCCCAGTTCCCGAAAGAACCAGGTCCAGGAGGGCATCTTCGTTTGCGAGCAATGCGGTCGTCTGCTGTTTGAAGAGCAAAAGGTCCTTGATCTGGTGGACGCCCGATAGCGCAAGGGGCTGGCGACGTCGCTAGTCAAGGTAGATATGGTCGTCCTCACGGGACGGCGTGTTGTTGGCGCCGACGGAACACTTTACATTCATACCGGTCGGCATCAGCGTGTAGGTCCCTCCCGAGGGGCAGCGGGGAATCGATTTGATTCCCCGCTTTTTCAGCTCCGCCCCGATCTCTTCCCAGGAAACGCCGCCTCCTCCGGGGATACGCTTCTCATCTGCCACCCGGCGTTTGGCTCCCTCAATCAAAGCCAGGTTCTCCCGGCACTTCTGCGCGGCCGCACGATTATGCGCGGGGCGAACCGGCTTGGATCCGGCACGATCAAACTCCGACTGCACGGCGTTCACCGCACGTTCTGCGCGCCATTGGACTTTTTTCCAATCCAGCAAGCCTGTTGCAAAAGCAACTGCGGCAACAATAATAGCAACAATTGCAATAATAGCGGTGCGAATGTTGCGTTTCACGATGTTGCCTCCCGGCTGAGGGCCATCGCGTCTGCGGCTCGGGGAGCAATACTCAAAGTCCGGGCTCGCTCTCGCTGAACACTTGGGCCGTGAAAACCTGAAACTCGGCGTCCGGTTTCTTCCATGCGTCAGCGGGCAGTCCTGCTTTGCGGGCCAGACTGCTCAGAGTCTGGTCTAAGTCCCAGCCTTGTTCCGGCGCGACTTGCGGCAAAAAGACCGCCTGCCCCCCGCCCTGTTTCAGCAGAATGCCGTGCCGGCCGATTACAATTTCATCGTGGGAGCCAACTTTTCGAAGCGGCGAGAGCACAGATATTTCGATTTCAATGCGCGGAAGCTCGTCGGGCTGGACTTCGGAGAACCGATAGTCGTGGGCCGCGGCATTGACCGCATTCTCCTGAACGGTCTCAATCATGGGCAGTCGCCCCTGGATGTGCCCGATGCATCCCCGTAATTGCCCCCGTTCCTTCAAGGTCACAAACGCTCCGCAAGGCGTTCGCATCGCAGGAGTCACATGATATTGTCCGCCATAGACGTCTGGTTTCTTTCGCTCGCGGACGTAAAGATCAAGCGTGTCGCGGGCCACCTTCAGCAGCGTCTTTTTTTCATCAGCGCTTAAAACTGCTTCCGTGGCGTCAGACGGCTCTGCGCCCCAGCCAGACGCGCTCGTAAAAACCAGTGAAACGTAGCTGACCGAATGCGAGTAGTCGCCCTCCGTGTCGCCGCTGACGGCATACTTCAGCAGCGTGGGCGTCGCATCGGCAGGCAGCGCCGAAAGGGTCAATGCGATGGGATTGTAACCGCAGACCGTGATGCCGGTTCTCGCCCGGTATTCCAGGAAATCCTCGGGCCGCTTTGTCTCGATCGCCCTGACGGCGCCCATGTCCAGTTTTTCGAGATTCGAGCGCGTCTCGTTGTCCAGGGGAAAAGGCGTGTAGCCGAAATCCACACCGTAGTGCGTGAAATCGGAACTGGCGATCAGGATCGTGTCGCGCGTCAAAATGCGCCGGAGAGCGGCCGTCAGCGCGCCAAAATCGCCCTTTGGCACATCGCCGGCGATGATGGGGACAACCTTGAAAGAATCTGCCGGCAAAACGCGCATCAGGAATGGCATCTGGATATCGACCGAATGCTCAAACTCTTCGGCGTTGCGAACTTTCTGGACCAGGGGACACTGACGCAACGTTTCGACCGCTTCGCGGTCGATGGGGGCCGGGCCCAGGGGCGTTTCGTAGGAGTCATAGTCGCCGACGCACAAGCCACGAAAGGGAACGCGATGGCTGGGTCCGATGACCACCACGCGCCTGGGCTTTCGCTCGGCGACGATCTTGTAGGCGAAGGCGGCGGTCTGTCCCGAATACGTGTAGCCGGCATGGGGAACGATGAAGGCGACCGCCTGGCTGGCCGTCGCAGTCGAAGGCGGATCGGCTTTGTGCAGAAAGCCGTCCAGCATCCGGCCCAATTGCGTGGGATTGTCGGGAAACCAGGTTCCTGCAATCGATGATGGGTGAGATCGCATGGAGGCGCTCGCTTTCGAGGCGGCCTTCGCGCCGGCCGCCGGAGTTTGTTCGGCGGGGCCTTTCCCGCAGGCCAATGCCAGCAAGATCAGCCACGGACTCGCGCGCCAATAACGCTTCCGCATGCCTTCCATCCTTCGAGTCGGTATCATTGGCCCCGCGACGCTCCTCGATCAAGTCCCAATCGCGCGGTCGCATACGAGCGCACGACGCGCGCGCGAAGTCCCCGGGCCAGCCATTGGCGCATCCAGCGCAGTTCGAAGGGAAGAAATCGCAACAGCCAGTCCGCTGACGTGAAATGTTTGGCCAGCAACTGAACGCGGCCCCGCAGGAACAATTCCAGAAAACGGGAACTGCCGCGAACGACCGACACCGATTCATGGTGTATGACTTCGGCGCGGGGCTCATAGACCACGCGCAGTCCGCGCATCCGGGCGATCACGCACAAGTCTGTCTCTTCATAGTATGCCGGATAAAACCGGTCATCAAATCCTCCGGTGGACTCCAGGAAACTTCGGCGCACGGCCATTGCCGCCCCGGTCACATAGTCCACGTCGCAGGGCGTGTCAAACTGTCCCTGGTCTTCCCGGCCGGCTCCGAGATGGTCGGCCATGGCATTATCGTAAAGGACGCCTCCGGCATGCTGCAAGACGCGTCCGCCCGGATAGGCCAGTTTGCAGCCGGCGATGGCGATGGAAGAATCCCCTTGGAAGCGCTCCGCCAATGGGGCCAGCCAGCCGGGCCGGACCTCGGTGTCGGGATTGAGAAATACGACGATGTCGGACGCGGCGGCCCGCCACCCCACGTTGTTGGCGCCACCGAAGCCCAGGTTCCTCTGGTTTCGGATGACGTGGCATCCGATCGGGTGTCGTTCCGCAATATCCGGGCTGCCGTCGGCGGAGGCGTTATCCACGACCCATGCCCGCAGTCGGCCTTCGTAGCGCGACTGCGCCAGCGCGTCCAGACACGACGGAATCCAGCGCGCGGAGTTCCACGTGACAATCACGACCGCAATGTCCGGCCAGTCTGCCATATTCGAGTCCCGGTGGCGTGTTTGCGATTGACAATAGGAAACGCCCCGCGGCCGATCAAGGCATTTGCCTCGAAAATGACCCTTGTCAACGTCTTGGGCGGCGGCCTACAAAGAGCGCGCGCGTTTGTTGCGCGCGGATGCCATAATGGACGGCAGAGACGGAGCGGCGGGCTTCATGCTTGAGATTGTCGAAATACGCAATTCGGCCGAGTTTCAAAAACGAGTGGTGGACGGACCGGAGGGCCACACCTTCGTTGTGGACTTCTGGGCGCCGTGGTGTGGGCCATGCAAGACGCTGGGGCCGGTTCTGGAATCGGCCGTCGCGCCGTTTGGCGACAAGGCCAGTCTCGTCAAGGTCAACGTGGATGTGAATCCCGATCTGGCCACCGCCTTTGCGGTCCAGAGCATTCCCGCGGTGAAGATCGTCCGCGACGGGCAGCTGGTGGCCGAGTTCGTCGGCGCGCAGCCCGAAACGGTCGTGCGCAAAATAGTCGCCGAAGCCATCCCTTCGCTGGCGGACGACAATGCCGTCCGCGCCGAGGCGCTGATGGCCGAAGGCAAGGACGCGCAGGCCGAGAAACTGCTGCGCGCCGCCCTCAAGGAGGCGCCCGAACACGGCCACGCCACGCTGTTGCTGGCGGCGCTGTTGCTCAAACGCGGCGACATTGAGACCGCGACCGCGCTGGCCGAGAGCATTGCCGAGGGCAATCCGTATCACTCCAAGGCCCAGGACCTGCTGGCGCGCATCGGGTTCGTCCAGGTCTGCCGCAAGTGCGGCGGTCGCTCGGCCAGCGCCATTCGGCTCGCGGCCAACGAGAACGACGTCGAGGCGCGCTACCAGCTGGCCTGTTGCATGGCGGCCGATGGGGACTACGATCAGGCGTTGGAAAACTTTCTCGAATGCGTGCGGCGGGACCGCAACCACAACGACGGCGCCGCGCGCAAGGCCATGATCACGCTGTTTAACAGCCTCGGGCGTGACAATCCCCTGGTCGAAGAGTTTCGCACGCGCCTTTCCCGAATGCTGTTCAGTTGAGGATGAAGACGGCCGCCCTCCCGCCCCTCGGCGCGCAGCCGGGCTGATCACATTTTGTCGTCCAGACTGCGGCCCGTCTCGATATGGTCGAATTCCGGGACCAGGCGCCTGAGCGCCTCGACATAGTCTTCCTTGGAGACGCGGGCGCCGTGGCGCGCGGCGCGGGCGAAACTCAAAAAATCTTGTGTGGCGCGTCGAACGCCGGGGGGGGGCGCGGGCCGTTTGACAATCCCGATGGCGGTGAAGGACTCGCAGTCGATAGTTTCGTCCGCCCCGTAGAACTCCTCAAACGGCTTCTCGCCGCTGGTGTCGGCGTCAAGAAAGCAACATGGCCATTGGCCCCGCGCGATCAGCTCCGCCGCCCGGCCGCGCGCTTCCTCCTCGCTGCCGCACTCGACCGCCTGGTATCCCATCCTTTCCAGCAGGCGGACGGCGATCTCGACAAACGTGGTTTCGTGCCGGCCGGCCTCCAGTTTTGGGAAGAAGCAGTCGCGCGGGGCGCCCAGCGCGCACGACAGCGCGCAAATCTGTCCCGCCTCCTCGTGCGACATGAAGAAGCGGCGGATGTTGCGCGGCGCGGCAATGACCTGCCGTTTTTCAATCCGGCGCAAAAAGCCCCAGGGCAGGCTCCCCGCGGAAAAGGCCACGTTGGCGAAACGGGCCGTCGAGAACGACCGATCCTGCGCCAGCAGCGCCATCTCCATGGCCATCTTGCTGGCGCCCATCAGGCTGGCGGGCCGGGTCGCCTTGTCCGACGACACCGAGAAGAAGTTGCGCGGGGCGGCGGCGAGCGACGCCAGCAGTTCGCAGGGCAGAAGGACGTTGGTGTCGATCATGCGCATGAGCGAATAGACGTTTTTCTCTGATCGGACGTGCTTGAGCGCGCACAGATTCAGAATAAAGTCGAAGGGAGAACTCTCACGGAAGAAACGCGCGCATTCGGGGCTGCCCAATCCGATGGGAAGCGATTGAAAGTCGTTGGGAACCGCCAACGGAGGGCCGGAGCGAAGATCGCGCACCAGTTCCACCAGGCCGTTTTCGTTAAGGTCAATCAAAGTCAGGGCGGAGAGATGGAACGGCAGAAGGCTGCGAACCACCGAAGCGCCGACGGAGCCGGCCGCGCCAATGACGCACACGCGCGCCCCTGCGAACGCCGCGCGCAAATCCGCCGCTCGCGCGGCCATGTCCTCGGCGAAGAGCGAACGCTCCCTTCCCGTGGCAAGCGGCTCCAATGGCCCGGTCAGATTCATGTCATCAAGTCCCCAGGGAGCATGGAATGGGCGCTGCACCCCCCTGCCGATGCGACGGCGTGATTAAGACGCGCGTTCCGGCGGCCGGTCAATCGCGTTTGCTCAGGCAAAGCGCCGCTCGACCACGGCCGCGATGCTTTGACCGATGGTGATGGACGCCGTGGCCGCAGGCGAGGGCGCGTTGAGCACATGGACCATTCGCTCGGTTTCGACGATACGGAAATCATCGACCAACTTCCCGTCGGGCGCCAGCGCCTGCGCCCGCACGCCCGAACCACCGGGCCGAACATCCCCCGCCTGGAGCTCCGGAATCAACCGTTGCAGCGCTTGGACGAACGCGCGCTTGCTGAAGGAGCGGTGGAATTCGCCGAGTCCGGTTTTCCAGTACTGCCGCGCCATGCGCCAGAAGCCCCCGTCGAGGGCAATCCCCAGCGCGTCGCGCATCGAGAAATCAAATCGCTCATACCCCTCGCGCTTGAAGGCCAGCACCGCATTGGGTCCCGCTTCGACGCCGCCGCCGATCATGCGCGTGAAATGGACGCCCAGGAACGGAAAGCGGGGATCGGGAACTGGATAAATCAAGTTGCGGACCAGGTCGCGCCGTTCGGGCGTCAACTCATAGTATTCCCCCCGGAACGGAATGATCCTGACTTCCGGATCCACGCCGCACAGCCGCGCGATGCGATCCGACTGAAGACCGGCGCAATTGACCAATACCCGGCACCGGATCATCTCCTCGCGCCCGGCGCGCCGGACCTCCAGCGTGATCGCATCCGGACGCGGATGGGCGCCGCACAGACGGCGGCCGGTGGCAATCTCGCCGCCCTCGTCGCGCACAATCCGGGCAAAGGCCTGCGTCACGGCCTCATAGTTGACGATTCCGGTCTCGGCGACATGCAGTCCGGCGATCCCGGCCGCGTGGGGTTCATACTCGCGGAGTTCATCTGCGCGCAGCCGCCGCAACCCGGTCAATCCGTTGGCGCGCCCGCGGCGCTCGAGCTCTTCCAGCGCGGGGAGTTCGCTTTCGCGCGTGGCGACGACGATCTTACAGAACCGGTAGATGGCCTCGCGGCCGGCCGTGCAATTGCGCGCCTTCATCGAGCCGGGCTTGTAGTAGAGGCCCGAGTGAATGACCCCGCTATTATGGCCGGTCTGGTGTTGGGCGAGTTCGTCCTCGCGTTCGATCACGATCAGCGATCGCCGCCCCGCGCGGCACAGGGCCATGGCCGTGGCCACGCCCACAATGCCCCCCCCAATGATGGCCACGTCGTGACACTTCGAAGTCATCGTCATTGCGGGATCATCTCCGGGGCCGATGCGCCGGTCAAGCCCCCGAGAAACGGCGCGGATGATGATCCGCACAGTCAAGAGCGGGGCAAGAGGTTCGCCCTCTCGTTTTCCCCCGGCCGGACAATGGCCTTGACAGGCCCCGGATCGCAACGAAGATTCACCCCCGTCGCAGCCACCAGGGGAGAAGGGGTTTGATGGGCCGGATTCTGTTCTACAGCACCAATGATCGCGCGCGCGCCGCCGCCGGAATCGATTTCGCCGACGCCCTGATGCAGGGCCTGGCCCCCGACAAGGGGCTGTATATGCTGGACCGCGCGGCGTTGCCGAGGATTTCGGACGCCGACCTGCGCGCCTTCGCCTCGATGCCCTACGCCGACATCGCCCACCGCGTCATCCGGCCCTTTATCGAGGGGCGCATCCCGGACGACGAGTTGCGCGCCTTGTGCCATAACGCCTACGACTTCGACGTCCCGCTCGAATCGTATGCCGACGCGGCGTGGCTGATGCGGCTGGACCGCGGGCCAACCGCCTCGTTCAAAGACTTCGCCGCCCGCATGATGGCCCGGCTGACGCAGTATTTCCTCCGGCAGCAGCGCCGTTCCGCCACCATCCTGACGGCCACCTCGGGCGACACTGGCGGGGCGGTGGCCGCCGCCTTTCACGGGCTGGACCACGTCCGCGTCGTCGTCCTGTTTCCCGGCGCCGAGGTCAGCGCCCGCCAGCGCCGCCAGATGACCACGCTGGGCGGCAATGTCTTCGCCATCGACATCGACGGCAAGTTCGACGATTGCCAGGCGCTCGTCAAGCAGGCCTTCGTCGATCCCGAACTGCGCGACTGCGAACTGACCAGCGCCAACTCGATCAACGTCGGCCGGCTGATTCCCCAGACGGTGTATTATGTGTATGCGGCCTGCCGCATCGCCGCCCCGCCGCGCCGCCCCCTGTGCGTGTGCGTCCCCAGCGGCAACTTTGGCAACCTGATGGGCGGCCTGCTGGCCAAGGCCATGGGCGCGCCGATCCACCGCTTCGTCGCCGCCGTCAATGAGAACGATGAGGTTCCGGTGTATCTGCGGACGGCCGACTACCGTCCCGTCGTCCCGTCGCGCAACTGCCTGTCCAACGCGATGAACGTCGGCCATCCCAGCAATCTGGCGCGCCTGGTCGCCTTGTATGGCGGGAATATGGACGACACGGGCGTCGTCCACCGCGAGCCGGACATGGAAGCGATCCGCCGCGACATCCTGTCGGTCGAGGTCACCGACGCCGAAACCCGTGACGCCATCGGCGAGGCGTGGGAACGCCATCGCATGATTCTCGAACCGCATGGGGCCGTTGGCTACAAGGCTATCGAAAAACTGAACGCCGGCCCGTGCACAACGCTGCTGCTGGAGACCGCGCACCCCGCCAAGTTCCCCGAAGTCGTCCGTGAGGTCATTGGCGTTGATCCGGACCTGCCGGAGTCGATGAAGCGTTCCGAGGCGCTGCCCGAGGCCAAGCGCTCCTGTCCGGCTGACTACGAAGCCTTCCGCTCCCTGCTGCGCCAACTCCTGTGAAACGCCCGTTCGCGGTTGGCGACGCCACTCCGTCGTCGCCTACTTCGCAATCTCTCCCAGCGTGATGGCGAGAACTGCCGGGCAGGCGCGCTGGCTGGGGCGCGTCAGGTCGATGCTCTCGATGACCGCGTCAGGCCGTGGATTGCTCGCCTGCATGCTGTAGATGACGGCGCGTTGGCCGCCGAGCGCAGGCAGCGGCGCCGACCAGGCGATTTCGGCGTTCTGCAGCGGTCTGGCTTCGTCCTGGACCCAGTGGTCAATATCGCGCCCCAGCACGACCGGGATGTCGGCGGTCTGTCCGTCGGCGTAGCGTAGAGTGTATTGCAGCACGGCGGGCGGCACAAAAGGCTTTTTCTTGTCCAGCATGCGAGCGCGTTCGTCGTCGGTGATGGGCTGCCCCACGTGCGCCGTGTGGAGGAAGTAGAGCAGATCGGCGCGCCTGCCGACCTGGATGCCCTTGATTTCTCCCTTCAGGTCGCGGACGTTGGCCGGATTGTAGCGGGGGTTATTGCCCCCAAGGATGATGACGTCCGGCGTGGGCGCCTCGGCATAGGTGACGACGTGATAGGTGACATCGGCCAACGGCTGCGGGCCGCGTGGCAACTGCGCGAGGTCTGCCTTTTCCGTTCCGCCAAACCACGGCTTCTGCGTGTGTCGTCCATCGAGATAGGCGTTGACGTAGTTGATCAGATCGAGCGCCGTGAAGCGGACATTGACGCCCGGGACGGCCAGCGCGGAGGCGCCGCGCGCGCCGGCGCCCATGTTCTGAAGCAGCGTTCCCAACAGGCGGACCTTGGCCGCGGCGTTGGCCGGAACCGGCTCGTCGGCCAGGAACTTGATCTGGCACAGGAACGTGCCGCCGTCGCCTTCGGGGAACGCGACGAGGCCGCCGGTGTTGTCCAGCGTCAGGGCGTTGGGAGTGTCTTCGGGCCGGAAGAATTGAACAGATG
>Ga0101944_10002907_pt1 | contig 25761 bp, 17 predicted proteins | sample DewCreD2012metaG_FD_75245 | JGI IMG/M metagenome (GOLD analysis project Ga0101944, IMG submission 75245) | Hot spring sediment bacterial and archeal communities from British Columbia, Canada, to study Microbial Dark Matter (Phase II) - Dewar... ... | reverse complement strand
TCCTTCCTCGCAACCATTTCCCCGCAGTTTGTTGACGGTATAGCCGCTTCCGCAAGTCCCCAACTGGCCCGCGTTTCGCGGCTTCCGCGTCTCCGCTTTGCCCGCCGTGTCCGGCTTGCCGTGCCGATCTGCGCCCCCGCGACGTTTACCGGAGGCCGTTTTCTCCCCGTCTCCGAGAGAAACCCGGAATTGGTTAACAGCATCGCGAGGGTTGTCCAACCCCAGGCCGGACGTTCCGAAACCGGGCGGCCATGATGGTGATCAAGTGCGGTCGTGTCCTGCTTCGCCGGGACCTGCCATTTCTGTGGAAGCGCTGAACCAGGAATCTCAACGACTCTCGTTCGGGAAGTTGTCGAGACTGCGGCCTGAGACAAATACAGCGACAGGGCCGCGTGTCCTTAGCAGGGCGGCTTTCGTCTTTGGATCGCGGTCCGCCAGTTCGCCGCCAACGGCGACGACTGGACCACGGGCGATATCCACCTTTGGGGCGCCTGTCTCCAGCAAGGCAACGGCCCACAGAAAGCCTACGCCCGCACCTGGGCCTCCCAGACGCCGCACATCGCCTCCGGCCTCGCCGCCGGCCCAACGGTGATTGCCGCGCCGGACTCGACCACCTCACCCCTCAAAATCCACGGCCCCGGCTCCAATCTCGCCGACGGCACCCTCCTCGAACTCACCGCCGCCGGCGAACTCATCCTCGCCGGCGGCTCCGGCAACGGCTACCGCTTCGCCGAATTCGGCCCCGCCAACAACCCCTCCGGCTGGTCCGGAGTGATCAAGGTGAAAACCCCGGCGGGCACCACGCTCGGGCACATTCTCCTTTACACGAATTCTTAGTTGCTGTCATCGGCAATTCCGGCCCTCGGCAATATGAGTCCACTTAGGAATGCGATCTCCGGCCATGCGATTGCTGAAGCTCCCGAATATAGGCTGAATCATCCCCAGTCCATGCATTGCCGGCCCGAGGACCGCCAAACGCCTCCCCTGCCGCATCCCCGCGCGCAGTTCCAAGCGATTCTGCACCGGGATGCCATGGCTTCCTCGCCGCCAGATTCACGCCGCGCGTCGTCAGAACTGAACCCTGAGATTCAACTGGATGATCCGGCCGCTGCCGTTTTGCGCGGTCACTTGGCCGAAGTTGTTACTGACAGGGTTAGTCACTGGCGGCTGGAAGTTCGTGTGATTCGTCACGTTCAGCAGATCGACGGAGAGCGCCGACCGGACCCGCTCAGTGAAGCTTATGTTCTTGAGTATCTTGGCATCCCAGATTTGAAGCCCATCGGCCCGCAGAGCAGTGATTCTGGTGGGAAATACACGCCTGTGAAACTGCCCGGGCTGTAGCGCCGACCGTCCTTCAAACCCTACAAAACCTGCAGGAATCTCACCTGAGCCGCGATAAGCTATGGAAGGATCAAACCACAAATGAATGTTGTTGCCGTGGATCTCCTTGTGGCGAAATACATCGCTTAAACGCTCCACGTCCCCGTAGAAAAAGACGTTCGGGAAGTCCAAGGCCGGTCCGCTCTGCCGTTGGTACACCCAACTTACCTGCCAGCCACCGAATAGGCCGCGCAGCAGTCCACCCGACATGAGCGCCTGCCGCTGTCCGTACGGGATCTCGTAAATAGCCGTCCACACAAAGCGGTGGGGACGGACTTCCTGATTTGGTTGCCACGATGGCTGGATGTCGAACTCATTGAGGTACACGTCGCGGTCGTCGCTGCGGGCGTAGGTGTAGAACGCCGACGTGTGAAATCCACGGGAGAACCGGCGTTCAAACAGCACCTGCAAGTCCGCATACCGCGTTGCACCACGGCTAGAGTCAAACGTTTCTCCGGGCCTCAGGCCGTATAACCCGGCCATGTGCGGAAAAGCGCGCAGAAGTTGGTGCCGCCGAATATTGGGGTTCGTAAAGAATCCAAGCGTGCTCAACTGCCGGTAGACCACTGGGTTGGCCTGCTGTAGCCCGGCGAGGTTCCGCAAGTAGAACGGATTCGGCACATTCTGATTTAAGTAGTTATCAGTAGCCTGATCCCTCTTGTTGCCCGACGCCCAGTACTGACCGGGAAGAAAATCCAACCGCTGCGTGACCGGGATGCGAGACCAGGAGCCGTTGTGGGAGATCTCGAACATCATGCCGCTGCCGACCTGGTGCTGCACTCCAATCCGCCAGCGATGTTGCGAGGCCGGGCGGAACTCCCACGGCGTGAACGTAAATGACCGCCCAGCAAAGGCGCTGTTTCCGAGCGTGTCGCGATAAGGTTCATCGAAGCGGGTTCCGTCGGCGCGAACAGGGAACGGGTTGTTTAGAATCGTCCGCCCCGGGCCCAGGTTCGAGGCCGCGCCGACTCCACAGCAGAAACTCAGCCCATTGTCTGGAGAAATGACGGTGGCAGTTGGTTGGGTGTAGCCGAACTGGCTGGGAATCGTGTTCGCCACGTTGAAGGTGTCGTAGTAGAGGCCATACCCTGCTCGGACCACCGAGCCTGGACGAAACTGCCACGCAAGGCCCACGCGAGGCAACAGGTGATGAGTCCCGCGCGACACCTTCCCCGCTTCCGTAAGATAACGGGACCCGCCGAGCACGCGGAACTGCGCAGCCGGCAGTTCAGGGATCGGGGAGAGGGCATAGGCAGCCGCCGCCAGGTCGCCGAAGGGCAGATTCGCATTGTAATCGAATCCGGCGACGCCCCGCCCGTACCTCTCAGTGCTGCCGCCTTCCCACTCGTAGCGCAATCCCAAGTTGAGATTGATCCGGGAAGTAAGGCGAATATCGTCCTGGACGAAAATACCGCGAAACGGTGTAGTCCAGGCTCCGGAGTCATTCGTGTCCAGGCTCAGCGACGAGGGCAGGCCGAGCATGAAGGCAGCCCAGTCTAAAGCGTGATTGGCGGCGGTATTGGTGTCGTCAGTCCGGCGAAGGAACGTGTTGTCGAAGCGGTACTGTCCCGAGGAATAGCCGGGCCCGGCGTTGGAGAACCACGTTCGGCGCTCTTGCCATCCGTACTTTATCGTCTGCCGGCCGATCACGTTCGTCAGCGTGGCCTTCACTTCTCCGTTCGCTCCCTGGGCTCCAAGCATTCCGTAAGGACGGCCGATGCTCTTGTTCACGGGGAAGTTCAAGGCTGGCAGTATTGTGTAGCTGCCCGCGCGATCCTGGATGTAACTCGGAAAGCCGACCTCGTTGGGCGTGACCTGGACCATCCCGGGCGTCAGGTTGCCCTCGTCGTAGCGGCTGGCGTTCACGCCAACGTTCAGAATGCTTGCCGGAGAGATCATCCAGACGTGATCAACGGCGAATCCTTTCGCGATCCGCGTCAGATTAATCGTTTCGAGGCCACGCCGGGTTGAATAGGTCCAGTCACGCGTATCCGCATGGCGATTGCTCCAATACCATCGTCCCGACAGGCGGTGATTCTCTGAGATCGCGTAGTCGTACCGGTTGATCAACGCGTTGTAAGTGGAGATATTCGGCACACCGGCGGCATAGTAGTTGTTGATCCCCTCGGGAGACACCAGCCCGGGAACATTATTCGGCAGGGGGTAGAGCCTTTCATAGAACTGATAAACGGGGTTCCAGATCGGAACCTGGTTCGACGGGAACGGAGTGCGAACGACGCGGCTTCCTTCCAGCCGAGCGCTCCGCGGGTCGTATACTGTGTAGCGCACCGGGTCGATGCCGAGTAGATTCGAGAAATCTCCCCTGCGCCATGCCTCCGCCGGTACGGTGTTATTCACGATGTCCACGGCGGACTCGGAACGCGTGCGGTAGGCGCCGTTCCAGGAAATCATAAAGAATAATTTGTCCCGGCCGTTGAATACTTTCGGGATTTGCACCGGGCCGCTGAGCGTGACCGTGGGCGTGTTCTGCCGTCCGGGCGCCTGCTTCTGCGCCCCAGGCGTCAGCTTGCCCGCCTTCTCTTGCGCCTCATAAGCCAGCCTGGTGAAATGCGGAGTGGCATTCCAGCGTTGCTGCCAGTGCTGGTAGTAGAGCGATCCCCGGTACTGATTCGTGCCCGCTTTGGTCTGAACATTCACCACCGCGCCCGAAGTGCGGCCGTAGGAGGCGTCGAACGGCGTCGTCTCCAGTTTGAACTCCTCGACCGCATCCGCGGGCGGGACAAAGGCATTGCGCCGATACGTGCCGTTGGCCGGCGCCCCGTCGATAGAGTATTCGTTTTGGCCCACCGCGCCCATCGTGTTGTAACTCGACGTCCCGTAGGTGGACCATGGCTCCGTCGCGGTGGATGCGCCGGTCTGCTGCATGCCAGGCGCCAAGGCTTGCAGGATGAACGGATTTTGCTCGCCAAAGGGCAGTTCCACGAGTTGCTTGTTGTCGATCACCCGCCCGCCCGATGCCGATGTGGTCTCGATGAGTGGAGCCGCCGCCGTCACCTCCATGGTCTGGCTCGTGTCTCCCACTTCGAGTTGCAGATCGAGGTCGATGCGTCCTGCCACGCTCAACTGTATACCCGTACGTACCAGGCGCTTAAACCCCTTGGCTTCTGCTTCCACCGAATACAACCCCGGGTTGAGCAGAATCACTTCGAAGTAGCCCGTGGCGTTCGTGGCGGAACGGGAGACGCTGTTTGTCTCTGTGTTCCGGATGATGACGGTCGCCCCGGGAATACTAGCGCCTGTCGGATCCAGCAGGCGGCCGGAGATTGCGCCGCGCGACTCTTGTGCAACCAACTGCGTCACCGCGACGCACCCCAGCAGGGTGAACACTAGAAGACTTCGAATCATTTGCAGCTCCCTCCCAAAGAGTAGAGAATTTGAAGAAACTGGCCCCTAGTGAGGCCGGCCACACGGAGTGCCGCAGGTGCAGCCTCCGCAGAAGGACAGCCCGCCAACTTCAGCCAAGACCGCGCGAGTTCTGCTTCAAGCGGCTGATCTGGCTTCAAATCGTGGTAAGGAACCGCCCACGTGTGCTGAGTGTCCACTCGGGGCTTCAGCGGCTGCCAGGTGATTTCTCTCAAGTCGGCCAACTGGTGGAAGAATCCCCGAGTTCCAAAGTGCTGTACCGCTTCGAACAGCGGTGAGTCGGTATCGACGTCCGAAACATAAACGGTCTTGGCCCCGCGCCGGTGCAAAATGCGCTGAAGTTGGGGCACGCGAACGTCGCGCGCGCGCCCGCCGGCTTCAAGCGCCAGGTGGGCCGCAATGCCGGCCGCTTGCCCCATGGCCGTGAACGTGGGTTCCATGCGCAGCGCGGAATAGCCGACATGCGATGCGGACACGGCAACTGAGACAAGCAGGTTCGCAATCCGTCGTGGCACCAAAACGCCGTAGGGTATGCCAAACGGTGCGGTGTCGTGGACAAAATCGCCTTCCGTCACTCCCGGGTGGAAGGCTCCCGGCTTCTGCTCGCCATGGCAGTTCAAGACGTAATCGCCCATGGCGATCGCGTCCGGTTGGACTTTGGCGCGAATCGAGCCGGGGGCGGCGATCGCGTCCTGTTCCGTGAATACGTATTCGCCAAGAATCCGCCGCGCTTCGCGAACATAGAGTAACGGAGGAAAGTGGCTGGAATCCTCGAACTCGTCCCGCGGCAGCCCCCATTGCCGGGCATCGGCTCGCACCGCCTCCGGCAACTCCGGGTCCGCTTGCAGGAAGTAGAGCAGGCCCAAGGCATAGTCCCGGTGCCGCGCGGCGATCTTCCACCTTGTCGACGGGGAGCCGTCCGGCCAGGCATCCATTTCTCCGGGAAGGCTCAGTCGCAGAGGGCTTCCCTTGATGTCATTTACGTCGGCCTTGTTATTCGGCAGGATGCGCGCTCGTAGGACGCCGTCGAACCCATCGGTGAACGCTTTCTTCAGCCGGCCGCTGCGGTAATGTTCCAGCACGTGCGCGTACTCGCTCCGGTCGTAGTTCGAAGGCTTCGCGATCTCAACCCGGTTGACTGGGTCGCGCGTCATCGTGATGCGGAAGTTGGCGCATTGCACGCGGTGGTCAGCCTCACCCGTGCTGCCCGGCAGGATCTTGCCATTGTGCATGTACAGGACCCCCGCCATGCGCTCCCCGTACTCCCGCGTCGACTCTCGCCCGACCCGGTACGGAGCGCCGGCAGCCGCCGCAAGATCGCCTTCGTAGCTGGCATCAATGAAGAAGGGCGCTGAAATCTCAACCGGCGCCAACTGAGGCGCCCCCACACGCACGGCATGAATCACCGCAAGCCCTTCTCTCGGCGCGCCAAGGATGACGCCGCTCAGCGAGTGTCCCCGCAGCACCCGGACTAGCGATTGCTCGGCAAGCATCCGCTCCAGAACCAGCAGCGACACTTTCGGTTCGGCAATCGTGCCGAAGTAGCACTCCCTGACTTGCGGTGACTCCGGTCCATATCGATCCCGGTAGTGCTGCTCGACCCTTCGCGCGTACTCAAGATAGGCGCCGCCGAGCGATTCCAGAGATCGGAAATCCGAAAAGGAAAGACCGCTTGTAACGATTCCCCCGAGGCGGTCCGACGGCTCGATCAGGACGACCGACCGGCCCAATGACGCCGCATTCAGTGCTGCTGCGATCCCGGACATCGTGCCCCCGTAGACAACAACTTCCGGGGTTGTCGCCATGCCTGATCCCACCATGAAAAAAGCAAGGATAAGTACCTTCACGCTGCGTACCTGCGAGAAGTCTACGGCCGGCGTCCCCTCCCGCCCAGTCCGAAACGGTCCGAAAACTTGTTTGCGGACGTCCGCGGACCACTATAGAATCAACTAATTAGCGGACTTCGTGAAATGGATCCGTTCTCAAACGCCCCCACCGAAGAGCAAAAACGTCACGCCCTGCGACGGGTGATCGAGAGCGGAACATTCTCCCGGTCGGAACAACTCCGGAAGCTGCTGGCCTTCCTTTGCGAGGCGGAAATCCGGAATGAGGGGCACCGCCTGACGGAGTACATCATCGGAATCGACGCCCTCGGCCGCTCGCCGGACTTCTCTCCCGTGGAGGACACCGTCGTGCGGAACCGCGCCCACGCGCTCCGGCAAAAGCTCGACGAGTACTACACTTCGGAAGGACAACGGGACGAATTCCGAATCCAGGTGCCGAAAGGCTCCTACAAGCCCAGATTCACTCGCGCCGAAACGTCCCCCGCGCAGTTGCCTGCCCTGGCAAGGACTGCGCGCACTCGCTTCATCGTGGTTGCGTCAGCCGCCGCTTTGGCGCTTTTCATCGCCGGCTGGTTCACCGGCCGCGCCCGCTCCCCCTCGCCAGTCGCAGGACCTATGGAGGCCATCTGGGGCCCGATCCTCCACCGCGACGCCGAGGTGCTCATCTGTGTCGGCACACCGGCCCATCTTTTGGTACGCGAGTATCCTGCCGAAGCACTCCGGCAATTCACGCCACCCTTGGTCGCTATGCCGGAACAGTTCTTGCCGTGGTATCGGCAGCGTCACCCCAGCCACTCCGGCTATGACCTTTTCTTGATGGCAACGCACAACTCACCCCTATGGGGCGACGCCGTGGGTGCGGGGAGGGTCATGGAACTGCTTGGCCGGGCAGGCGCCCGGGCTGAGCTGATGCCCGAGCGTATCTTATCGCTTCCGGCTATCCGCAACAAAAACCTGGTGTTGTTCGGAAGGCCGGAATACAGTCCGGCGGTAGAGAGAATCCTTGAAAAGGCGCCTCTCACCATCCACTATGACACCGAGCTGCGCGAAGAAGTCGTCTCCCGGCGTCCCTTAGAGGCTCCTGCCGGGGTCACCTATGCCAGTCCTGCCCGCCGGCGTGGGGAAGCCGTCTCGGCTTATGGTCTGGTTACCGTTCTCCCCAGCGAGGGCACAAACGGCGGACACCGGACCGTCGTGTTCTCTGGCACCAATTCCGCAGGAACACAGGCCGCCGTCGAGTACTTCACCTCCTCCCACCACCTTCGCGATCTCCTGGCCAAACTGAAGCAAGTCCCGTCCGCCTATCAGGTAGTCGTCGAGACATCCGCAGACTCAACGATCGCCATCACGCCCCGATTGCATTCCCATCAGGCGTTCTCCCGATAGCGAAGCTGGCTGGTTAAGGTTCGCAGCCCTCACCGGGTTGTCCATCCTAAGCCGGTTTGACGGCGAAGTATCTGGCGGCAGGGTCGGCAGCGGTCCTGGCGGCGCTACCGCCAACTGATTTACCGGCCGGAGGCGGACCGCCTCCGCCGTACTGGTTTCGCTGGCCGGGTTTGGCTGCCCAATCGCCACCAGCCTTGTCCCCGCAGCGCAGGACTGCATCTACCGGACCGGCCAGGGACACGGTAGACTGTGGGTATGCCGCTGTCGGAGCGCATTGTCGTCGACCCCGAGATCCTGGCCGGCAAGCCGGTGATCCGCGGGACGCGCATCGCCGTCGAATTTGTCCTGGAACTCCTGGCGGCTGGCCAATCGGAAAGCGAGATCCTCGCCAACTACCCCGGACTGGCGCGAGAAGACATCCTCGCCTGCTTGGCCTATGCAAGCTACTTGGCCCACGAATATAAGGCGTTCCCGATTCCCGCGTAAATGCGCCTCCTCGCTGATGAGAACTTTCCGAAGCCGTTCGTAGAGGCGCTTCGAGCCGGCGGCCACGACGTTCTGTGGGCCCGCACGGATCTTGCCAGAGCAAGCGACGTCGCCCTGTTGGATCTCGCGGAGTCCGAAGCACGCATCACGCTGACGCTAGACAAGGACTTCTGGCAGATTGCCGTTCAGCGCCGAAGCCAACTGGCACAATCCGGGGTCGTCCTGTTCCGAATCCGCCCTGCGACTCCGGAGAATCTCGCGCCGCTTGTGCGTGCGTTTGACAAAGCCGACACCACGTGGGCCGGCCACATCAGCATCATCACCGCCGACGGAATTCAGATGGTAACTGCGCGGAAGCGGTGAGGCGTCTTTAAGGACGCGTTTCTCTCGGTTAGCGCCAGGGAGACATCTGTGCCCTTCAGAGTTTGCCCACGTCTCCAGGTTGTTACTAACTGTTCCGAAAGTAGTTGTACTTTTTGAAGATTTGTGCCATGCTTGGGCATGGCTCGCCGTGACGCCCGTGCTTCGGATCACAAGACGCTGGAAAAAATGCGCATTCGCGCCGTCGAAGCCGTGCAGAGCGGACAGCGCGTGGAGGTGGTTGCCGAGGCGATGGGGCTGAGCCGCTCGACGGTGTTCGGCTGGATGGCGCGCTATCGGGCCGGCGGTTGGGACGCGCTGAAGGCCAAGCCCGTGCCGGGGCGGCCGGCCAAGATTACGGCATCGCAGATGGAGTGGATTTACCGCACGATCGCGGGCAAGACGCCGCAGCAATACCGCTTCGAATTCGCGCTGTGGACGCTGGATCTGGTGCGGTGGCTGATCGGGGAGCGTTTTGGGATCCGGCTGAGCAAGACCAGCACGTGGCGCCTGATGAAGCAGATGGGGTTGAGCGCGCAGTGGCCGCTAAGGAGGGCGCTGGAGCAGGACGCCGAGGCGGTGGAGCGGTGGAAGCGCGAGCAGTATCCCAGGATTCAGGCGCTGGCGAAGGCCGAGAAGGCCAGCATCTGGTTTGCCGACGAGGCGGGAGTCAGGTCGGACTATCATCGCGGCACGACTTGGGCGCCGGTGGGGCAGACGCCGGTGGTGCGAACCACCGGGGCCCGGTATGGCTGGAACATGATCTCGGCGGTGAGCGGGCGTGGCGACATGCGCTTCATGCTGACGGCGAAATCGGTCACGGCCAAAGTGTTCGTGGAGTTCCTGCGCAGGCTGATCACGGGGGCCAAGCGGCCGGTGTACTTGATTGTGGACGGGCGCCCGAGCCACCGGTCATCGATCGTGCGGCAATTCCTTCGCCGCAATGAAGGGCGCATCCGGCTGTTCTATCTGCCGCCATACTCACCGGAATCGAACCCGGACGAGCAGGTCTGGCGGGAGGTCAAGTCACACGGAGGCGGCAGAAAGGCCGTGGCCAGCAAGCAGGAACTGAAGCAGCACCTGCTGCGGGCCTTGCGCCAGTTGCAGCGTGCGCCACACAAAATCCGGGCTTTCTTCCGCACTCCCGAAACCGCATACGCGTTGGCGGCGTAAATCTACTTACTTGTGGAGCGGTTAGTAATTACCAAAACTTCTTGGGAGCACTCACTTCGCCCTTCTTTGGGAAGCCGGTGGCGGCGCAGCCTCCCAGGCGTGTGCAGCTCGGAATTCGACTGCAATTTTAGATCGGTCGCTGCTCGCACGCAGGCCAGGACCGAGGAGGTCTACAAAAAGGTCCTGCGCTTGGAAAAGCTCCAACAGCAGCCGGCTGGTCGTTACCTGCGGCGGGATGGACAGGCCGGTGATACTTGCTCATCCACACCAACTGCAAGTGGATGTCGAATACCGTATGCGCACCGCGTCGGTATTCCACCATTCCACAAGCCTGTCCTGAGGCGCGCGTGCTGAAGCCGTCAGCTCACCGCCCGCCAGGCGCGACGCGAAGCCGGTAGGTTGCTACTTGCATGGGCGCCAGCGCCGCCGACAGCTTCCCGTTCTTGAGCGCGACGGCCTCCAGGTCGGTCTCGAGGTGCGTCGCACGCCGCGCTCCGGCGATTCCCGGCGCCAGCGCCAGCGTGAACTCACGCATCTCCGATGCTAGGTTCCACACGCGCGCGATCACGCCCGCGTCCATGCCCTCTTCGGCCGGTTTCAAGCTCCACAACAACACGTCCGCACCATCCAGCCTGAACAGCGAGTACGACTTCTCCGGGTAGCGGTTGCCTCCGCTGACCATCGCCGCCCGTAAAGGGTTCTGGTGCTCGAGCGCGAACTTCATCGACTCCGTAGCCGAATAGCGCGCATACGTTCGCAGCGCGAAGCGTTGCAAAAAATGCGTGTCGCCGCCCTGCGACGGGACCCCCAGTCGTGGGCCGTCCACCTGTCCGCCCGCCAGCACCGAAATGCGTGGCGTGGATGTATCCAGCCGAGTGACGCCGTCAACCACGTCGCTCGCCCCCAGCCGCATGAAGGCCAGGTCGGCGTTCGACAGCGTCACGCCCTCGCCGCCTTTTCCGATCATGCTGGCGAAATGATTGAGCGTCAGCCAGTCCAGACGCGAGTGCACGGGCGAATAATGGCCTCCCTCCGTCGTGAGACGCGCGCGCAGGATCGCGCCGACTTCCTCGTGCCATACCTCGGGCGAATCCAGGTTGAAACCGAAGCTCCACGTAAGGACGTCGGAGAAATTCTGCCGGATCTCGTTAGCAATCTCGATCCGGTCCACGTCGCGGAAAAGCGTGATCCGGGTGGTGCGCACCAGCGGTGCAGCCACGTCGGCCCGCAGCGTCACTGAGACCGGTCCCTCGTTCTCCACCGTGAGCTTGCCTTCGCCTCCGCCGAGGTCGTTGAGGGCGCGCCCGTCGGCGATGCGCACGAACTCTCGGTTCCCGCGGGTCCTATCGAGCAGGCTGGTAATCGCACCGGAGCCGATTACGCTCAGGCGGTAGCGCTCATTCTCGATGACCGTGTTCTTGGCCGTGGGCCCGCTGGTCCACTTGCCCGGCGGCGCAGGGCGTATCTCAAACACGCGGTAGCCGACCGGCGGGACATCCCGCGCCAGCACGCGCAAGTGCTTGCGGCCCTTCGGGTAGGTGTTCCAGTCGAGCCGGACCATCTGGGACGGCGCCTCCGCGCCGGTCTCCAGGTCGATCACCCGCACTTCCGAAGGGCCGTCCCACGGCAGGTCGGCGACGTCGGTACGGCTCCAGCCGAGGGAGTTGAAAACGTAGAATCGCGGGTGCGGTCCCTGCTTGCGGATCATGGCGCCGAGCAGGTACGCCGCGTCGGCGTCAAGCGAGTTCACGTAACCCTCGATCTGCGAGGCGATCCGCCGCCCCCAACCGGCCCGTGCTCCGCGGGCGATCGGCCCGTCGGCGGTCCAGTTATGTTCCCAAAACAGGCCCAAGTTCATGAAAGCTTGGTCGCGTTCGGCCTCGCGCCCGGCGAGGAACGCGGGTTGCTCGATGCCGGCCAGCGTCGCAAGCGCTTCCGCAGTGCGGAGTTTCTCGACCGAGCGGCGCACCCGCGCGGCGGTTTCGGATACCGAGGCGGAATACAGATCCCACTCGTTTCCGAACGCCGCGGAGAACACCGGCAGATCCTTGCCATAGGTGCGTTCGAAGTCCCGGAAGAAATCCTCTTGGTTGGAGACGATGATCGTGCGCGCGCTGTTGGTGGCTTCGCGCGCCAGCCTCACCACTTTTTCGTCCACCGTCGCTAGGTCGTCCCACCCTTGGCCGAAGATGCCCACGATGCGGTATGGCCACGCTTCCCGAAAACCAGGGCTAGTTTCAACGAAGTGGAGCGACGCCGCCGGATCGAACGCCTCAGCGTAGCCGCCAAGGCTCTTGTTGTTGGTGAACAGGCTGTTCCACTTCATCAGGATGCGGCTGCCGTCCAAACCTTCCCACCAGTAAATCTCATGCGGGCGGCGCGTGTTCCTTACCGGCAGCAGCCGGCTGGCGCAGCCGCAGATGCCGCGCCAGCTATACTTCGCGCCCGAACCTGCCCACAGCGCGCCCAGCCCGTGCGGCAGGGTCTGGTTCTCCATCGCCACCACCAGCGGAAAGCGCAGGTTGTGCCTCCTCTCGATCCGCCCGGAGTAGTACATCCCGCGCAGCACCGCCTCAAGTGGCATGCCGCCGTAGCAGGATGCCAGGGCGTTCAGAGGAACGCTGATGTGGCCGTCGCGAACCCGGCCGAGGAAACGCTCGAACTGCTCCGGCGTCTTGCTGCGCTCGTAAGTCCACATCCAGAAACTGCCGTCACAGTTCCAGCGGCTCTGATGTTCGGGGCGGTCCTTCGCCGTCCGGTCGGCCTGGTCGAGATAGTAGTCAATCATCTCGATGAAAACCCGGCGGTAGGTGTCTTCGTCCGCGGTCCAGAGGTAATCGGTATGATCGTCCGGCGCGATGTAAATCCGCCGCGGCGGTTCCGCCGCGGCCAATCCTACGCAAACCGCGAGCGCCGCCAGCGCGCCGCATCCGGCTTTCGCAAACCGCGTCATGTTCACATGCTCCTTCCGCCGCTCTCTAAGCGGCTCGCGGCCGGATTGCGACCGCACTACGGTTACCGACTCAGACGACAACAGCCGGCTCTGGCAATGGATCAACTCCGGGGTCTCGATCAGCGTGCCACGAACGCCGGACTCCTGTCGCTAGTATGTGATTTGTCCGGTCCAATTCACACATGATCTGTCCCCTCCCAGTTTGTCTCACTAACGGGGTTCAGTCCACGCTTCAGGCTGTCCCCACTTGCCCTACTGGGGCACGCAGGCTGTCGGATTTTTAGAGCTACACGCGGGGGTGCCGCTTAGCGGGCAGCCTGCTTCGTTTGCAGTGGCGAGGAGGCTCTTAGCGGCTTCGGTGCCCCCGCTCGTAACAGCGTCCTGCACGATCCCGATCACCTCCGCCTCGGTGTATTTGTAGTTCACCTTTGTTAGGTCTAAGTTCGGAACGCCCCCGGCGGCGTTCAGGAGCGCGGCAACGGCGTGGAAGGCGAACGTCCCGTAGGTTTGCGGGCTGGAGATCGCCTGTCCGAGGGTCACCTGGGTCCCGAAGAATTGGACGCCAAAGACCTGATCAAATGTTTGTACAGCCGAGTAGCCGGACCAGCGGTCGTAGTGGTTGCGCCAATATCCCGGAGTGCAGCCCTGAGTACCCACCTTGAGGTAGCAGAAGTTGTAGTGGCTGATCTGGGGGATGCTCTTGGTCTTCACCAGCGGAGGTGAGGCGAGTCCCTTGTCCCAGTTAAAGTTCTTGCCAACATAGTCGTAAACGTTGTAGGCCGGCCCGCCCTTGATAACAAAGCCCAGAACCATGATGCCGGCGGCAGAAGTCCAGTCGAGGTACTTGCCGTCGGCGGAAAGAGTGGTGCTGACACCATTGCTAAAGTTTATAGGGGGATCGACCTTGACTCCGATCATATCGCCGGTAACCTCCTTGATCAGCCCGAGGTTCATCAAGTCATAGCAAACCTGGAGGTCACCACCGGGCAGGTTGCCTTCGAAGCTTTTGGGAGCGATACCTTGCTGTGTTGTCTGCCCGAACGCGCCCATGGTTGCCGAGAGCGCCAACGCTCCCAGCGTGATCATCAAGACAAATTGCTTTTCCATAAACTCGTCCTTCCCTTGCGGCGCCTTACGGATCTCATCTTCCCTTGGGCCCTTTCTCGCAAACTCTGGTTGGAAGGGGATATCCATCCCCTGCGCATGGAGTACGCCCCGAAACACGTATCTCGTCAAGTCCCAATCTGATGGTTCTGGTCGTACTAAAACCTTTCTTTTCAGCTATTTTGACGCAACAGTCCACTTTCGAAAATCCCTCTCTAACACACTGATTCCCAGGTAGGCGCGGTGAGACGTCAACGCGCAGCCGCACCGACGGAGTTTCACCCTTCCCGGTGTGCAACTGCTTATTGCAAGCAGCCTGACCCGCCCCTCCGCACTTTTCGGATCTAGTGCGACTTTCCTACCTTCGTGAGCCAATCCAGGGCAACTCTCAGTCGCTCTGAGGTTGACTGCCGGGCGGCTGTATAGAAGGAAAACGGATGCACCAAAGCCCCATGGAAAAAATCCTTCGCTCTTGGTGCTGCAATGTGGTCTATACGGAATATGGCGTCCCTCCAGCGCTATTCCTCTCATAGCCAGACCTATTGGCGCCTCGTCGAGTCCTTCCGCCGTCCCGGCGGCAAGCCTACGGTGCGCGTGCTCATGCACCTGGGCAAAGCCGAGGAGTTGTTCTACCGGCTCCAACTCGGGTTGGCGCCTTCCGTCCGCAGGATCCCTGGACGGACCAGAAGCTGGTCGTGCATGCGCTCATTGCGGTGCTGAGTCTGCTGCTGCGACGCGTGTTGCAGCGGCGGGCACAGCGCGCGGGCTATCGCGGCAGTTTCCGCAACCTCGTTCAGCAGCTCAGCCGAATCCGCACGGCTACCGTCGCTGAAGAGCCTCCAGGCCGTGGCCGGCCGCAAGTTTACCAGCAGACCGAGGACTGCGATCCGGCTCTGCGCCGCCTCGGCCAGGCGCTCCACGCCGTTCCCCACTGAGGCGTCCGTATATACGACGATCCTCCTCGTAAACGTCCAATGCTCAGCCACTTACGACAGCCTAGCCGAGAAAAAGTAGGAAAGTCGCGCTAGCTTACGGGCAAGGGAACAAGCGGGGTGGACTGGGGGCTTCAACTCGATCTACGATTTCCGGACGGGGGTCATGCAGTTCGCCACCATGCGGGTGACTTACAACACGGACTGTTGCGGCTTAGGAATGCCGGATTTGCCTCGCCGCCACTCACTGCCGCACCCGCAGGGACAAGATTTCGGAGTGCACAGGAACTCCGCCACTCACCCTTACCCGCAAGAGGCACTCGAAGAAGACGGGAAACCGGGTGTTTAACGCGCGTAGGCGGTCTAACAGTTTTCGGATCTGCTGTTCACGGCAAACAAGTTCCGCAGCCGCCTGAGTACCATGAGAGGTGATTCCAGCCAGGATCAGCGCCCGCCGGGAAGCGCTCACTCCAGGGGTCAAGCCCACCACTGCGTAATCGAACTGGTACGGACGGGAACTCGGACCAAAGAAGATAGCTTCTTCGCCGGGAGCGGGATGGCGGTTCATTATGGCGCCCACGCCAACCCGGGGTTCGTCGTTGCGATCTTTGAACAGAAACTCCTGGAGAAATGGATGCTCTCGAAGGGTGCGGATCGAGATCGGGCTGCCCACAATGATCAACTCCCGGTTGATGGCTTCGTCCCAAGTAAGAAGCTGGGCTCGCTTTAACACTGGCGTGCGCCCCAACTGGGCCAGCACACGCGTCACTTCGTGGACCCCGGCCAAGTCCCCAATGGTGGTGAAAGTATCCACCACTGCGTCCCGGGGGTCGTCGGTGTCGCGCCAGTAACGCATCCCTGAATAGTCAGAACCCACGAACCGGGGGTTGCCAAAAACAATAAGCGGTCCGTTGGGTCTAGGAACCACCGCCTCCCAGAACCCTCGAACTTCCGGACTAAGGCCAGGCGCTTCGTGCGTTCGCGTGGCCCAGCGGACCCAGAAGCCGACAGCTCCAGCCACCAGGGTTCCACACAGCAAACCGCCAAGGAACCCACGGATAGGCTGCCTGAAGACCCGCTTTCCGGCTTGGGGGAGCGCGGGGGCAGAGGCGGATTCCACCTCATCTCCTCTTCGCGGAAGGACGGCCAGATGATAAGATCCGCGCGGGATCTCCAAGACAACCGGATCGGAGGCGCCTTCCCGCAGATAGTATTCAGCCAGCTTCGAACGCAACCTACCAATCTGGACCCGCACGATCGAATCGACTTGTGGATCAAAGTCGGCAGACCGCCCGAAAACCCCAATAGCGATCTCTTTTTCTTTCAAGGGACGGTCCGGGCACTGAATTGTGTGTTCCGCGAGGAAACTGAGAAGGCTGCGAAGCGCCTCAGAGCCGCTGAACGCCGCACTATGCAAGATTCTGGCCATTTGCCCCCGGATATCGTCAGCGCCTCCCTGTACGGGGTGGGTGGGATCCATTGACATAGACATACTTCTCGGGGCCCCAAGGAGCCAGCGGGCTCATTCGCTCGGTGATCTTCAATTATACGGTACTTCCTCGCAGGGTGAGACGGCGACAAAGGGGCCGGGAATCGGCCCCCGCGAAGTTACAACAATGATTTAACTTTCCGTAACACATGATTCGACTTTCCAGCGCACGAGAATCGGTCGAGAATGGAGCGGAGGAGTCGGATCATGTCCGTCATTTCCCGAACCATGGTGTTTTGCCTTTTCGCCGCCAGCGGAACGGCGCTCATCGCCCAAACGGGCGTGGGACGAATCCAGGGAGTCGTGCGAGATCGATCCGGAGCGGCGGTGCCTGCGGCGTCGGTGGCGGCGGTCCATTCGGCAACCCAAGCAAAGTACCAAACAAAGTCCAACGAGACAGGGAGCTTCGTCATCCCTTCGCTTGCGCCGGGCGTGTACCACATCAGTGTCCTAGCCGAGGGAATGGCGCGATATTCCGCCAACCTGGAGCTTGCGGTGGGGCAGACCGCAGACCTAGAGATCATGCTGGAGGTAGCGACCACGCAAACCTCGGTGACCGTGGCAGCTGAGGCTACACAGCTTCTCACTTCGGATTCCCCAACGGTCTCCACAAACTTGGAGAATCAACGGCTGGAACAGCTTCCCCTGGACGGCAGGTTTCTTCAGAATCTTCTGATGAACACGGTGCCCGGGCTGGAAGGCAACTCGAACACGCCCCAGGTTTTTGGGATGAGGGAAGGCGCCTTCGAATTCACCCTAGACGGAGCCGTATTGAGCAGCCGGTTCAATACCGCTATGGAGTTCCGGGCGCCGGGCCTGGATTCGGTGAGCGAAGTGCGAGTCGAGACGAGCGTACCGTCAGCCAAGCTGAACCGGCCGGCCACCGCAATTATCTCGACCAAGAGCGGGACGAACGAGTTTCACGGGGCAGCGTTTTACACCGCCCGAAACAACGCGATAGGGGTGGCGCGGCGGCGAGAACAGTATACAGCGGCGCCGAAGCTGATCCGCAATGAGTTTGGGGCGTCGCTGGGCGGTCCGGTGCGTTTGGGCCGACTTTACGATGGACGCAATCGCACGTTCTTTTTTGCCTCCTGGGAGGACTACAGGGCACGTCAAAGCGCCGACCGGCAAGCCGCCATCCCCACGATGCCCATGCGCCAGGGGGATTTCAGCGAGCTTCGCGACAACCTGGGCCGGTTCATTACGATCTATGACCCCTACACCACGGCGGGCGCGGACCAGCGCTGGGCGCGGACGCCCTATCCTGGCAACCGGATCCCGGCGGTGCAGCAAAGTCCGCTCGCCAGACAGCTGTACCCATTAATTCCGGAGCCCACCTTTGTGGAGATCAACCCGGGAGTGGCGGCCAATTTTTTTAGGTCTTACCCCTCGATAAACGACCAGCGCACATTCAGCCTGCGTGCCGACCACCGCATCAGCGCAGCGCATACGTTTTTCAGCCGCATTTCCCGCGGAACCAGCGAGCAGTACGAACCGGCATTTGAAGCGCGTCCTGCTCCCGTGCTGCTGGATGAGAGCGGGAATGTCCGCACGCAGGACAAGGTGAATTACAGCCTGGCCGGCAACTGGGGCTGGGTGGTAGCACCGTCGTTTTTTGTGGAAACTACGGGGAACTTTTCGAGAATGGCCTACCGCGCCGACCGGGCGCACCCCAGCGCCGGCGCAGATTTGGCGAAACGATGGGGGCTACCCAACCCGAAGGGACGCCTCGGCGCACCAGATCTTCTCAATATGGGCTTTGACATGACGGTCCGGGGTCCCTTCGCTGACGACAACCAAAACACGATCTTCACTTTGGACCAGAACTATTCCAAGCTTTCCGGCAAGCACCAGTTCGAGTTTGGATGGCACTGGCGGGAAGACTCGGTGTTTGTCATCCCGCGGCAGTACCCGAACCAAGTGGAAGTCGATTTCAACAGCCACGCCACCTCAGGTTATGACCCGGCTACGGGAAATTCGATCGGGGCGCGTCAACTCACCGGCCACAATGCGGCTAATTTCTTTCTGGGAGTCGCCGGAGCTTACAACGTGGGGATCCGGCGCCCGCACTATACGGTCCGAACAGGGGAGGTGGCAGCGTATTTCAACGATCAATGGCGCGTCAGCCGGAACCTGACCGTCAATCTGGGAGTCCGGTGGGAGTCCTTCGCGCCGTTTTCGGAGAAGGACAACAACATGGTAGGTTTTGACATCCCGTCGCTGGCGATCGTCGTCGGCAACCCGCCGCCGGTTCTGATCCGGCAAGGGCAAACCACTTCCAGTCTGGTTCAGGCATACGAAGCGCTGGGGACGAAGTTCACAACTCCGGACAAAGTGGGGCTGCCCAGCCGTTTCTTGTACCGGAAATGGGCAGATTTCAACCCCCGCATCGGTCCAGCCTTCCGGACTAAGTTTCTTGGGAGACCGCTGGTGTTGCGCGGCGGATTTGGCGGCTATCACTTTGCCCTTCCGACACGCACCTATCACCAACCGCTTCGCGGTAACGCTCCATTCGACGCGACCGTGACAAGATCCATTAACCGCGCCGATCAATCGCCGGATGGCTTGCCAAACTGGGGCATGCGTTCTGTGCCTTCCATAGTCGCAGGCATGAATTCACAGAACGCCGTCTCGCTGGACGGGCCCATCCCACTGGGACGTGGCTTTATGGTGCACCACATGCAGGCTGAGATGCCGACAGCTATGGCCTGGGAGTGGAATTTTACCGCAGAACATGAGTTCATTCCTCGCACAGTGTTCCGGCTTGGGTATACAGGAACAGCCGGCAGGAACCAGGAGCAGTGGGAGGCTTTGAACGTCCAAGTCACACCCTATGTTTGGTATGTGACCACGGGCGAGGCGTTGCCCACGGGCACTTACGCAAACACGGCGCGGCGTTCCATCGACAAACTTCTTTATGGCGAGATGCGCGTTTACCGCCCGGAGGCGTACAACAATTTCAACGGGCTTAGGGCTGAGTTGGAACGCCGCTTCTCTCGTGGTGTGGCATTCCAGTTCTATTACATGTTCAGCCACGCTATGGGTACGGGGTGGGCGCCCTCCAACGCGGGCTATTCGGCTCCGGATGAGGTTGTAACCGAAGCTGCTGCGTTCCTGCCGGGAGCCGTGCCTTCGGACTACAAACAACGCGCGCGCTTTCTTACATATAAGCGCGATAGAAACATTCCGCACCACCGATACAACTGGAATTTTCTCATGGACCTTCCCATCGGGCGGGGGAAACGATGGCTGAACACCAGGAGCCGGTGGCTGGATTCCGTGGTCGGCGGCTGGCAAGTGGCGGGGCTGGGATCGTGGCGGTCCCGTTGGTTTGAACTCCCGGACACGAATTGGGGAACTATCGGCAAGCCAGAGTATTACGGCACCAAGTATAAGATCCAGGACTGCCGGAGCGGACAGTGTTTCGACGGTTATCTGTATTACAACGGTTACATTTCGGCGCGAGTGCTGAACCAGCCTGGTGGAATCGTGGGCGTACCTGCGGAATATCGCCCCTCGCATCAGCCCGTAAACCCGGCGCCCGCACCCGGTCAATCTTCTGCGACCCCTCAGACGCTCTGGGATACCAACCAAGTGACATTGACGTTGAGGAACGGTTCCACGGTCAGGACAAACCTGGACACGTTTCTGCACCCGTGGCGGACGCAAATCGGCCCAGGTCCGTGGAAATTCGGGATGAACGCCTCGCTATTCAAACGGATTCTGGTGCGGGAGGGCATCACCTTGCGGCTGAATTTCGACGCTTTCAACGTGTTCAACGTTCAAGGGTTGCCATTACCGGACGCCTCCACGGGCATTGTCAGTCTTCGGAACTCCGACAATACCCCACGGCAGCTACAATTCACAGCCCGGCTCCAGTGGTAGCGTAGGCACTATGAAGCGAAGAGATTTTCTGGGAGCAACCGCCGGCGCCGCCTGGGCGGCTCCCATCATCCCGCGGAAGCCCAACATCATCTTAATCCTGGCGGACGACCTGGGCTACGGAGATCTGGGTTGCTATGGGCAACAGCGCATTAAGACTCCACATATCGACCGCCTTGCCGCCGAAGGAATGCGCTTCAGGCAGGCGTACGCAGGGAGCACCGTCTGTGCACCTTCTCGATGTGTCTTGATGACGGGCAAGCACACCGGTCACAGCACCGTGCGGGGCAACCGGAATCCGGAGCTGCCGCTCGAACCGGGTGAGGCGACCATTGCGACAGTCCTGAAAGCAGCCGGATACCGCACGGCGATCTTTGGCAAGTGGGGGCTGGGCGGACCTCAAACCGATAGCCTGCCCGACCAGAAGGGCTTCGACGAGTTTTACGGTTACCTGAACCACTGGCACGCCCATCTGGCCTATCCGGAGCACATCTGGCACAACCGCAACGAAGTCCTGCTTTTCGACAATTGGTTCCATCAGTGCAAGAGTTTTGTGCCGGGCCATTTCATCGACCGGGCGCTCAAGTTCATTGAGGGCAACGCATCACAACCTTTTTTCATTTATTTGGCCACCACCATTCCCCACGCCAACAACGAATTGAAGGCCATGGAAGTTCCCGGGCAAGGCATGTACGCCGGCGAGAAATGGCCCGAAGTGGAGAAGAATTTCGCGGCTGCCGTCACGCTCTTGGATAGCGGCGTGGGGAGGATTCTCGAGCTGCTGAAACAAAAGGGTCTCGATCAGGACACTCTCGTGCTTTTCACCAGTGACAATGGCCCGCACGGGGAGGGTGGGCATGACGCAAAGTTTTTCCAGAGCAGCGGGCCCCTGCGTGGGAAGAAACGGGACCTTTATGAGGGCGGCATCCGCGTGCCGGCCATTGCGCGCTGGCCGGGCAAGATCAAGCCTGGCGCGGTGAACGATTTCCCCTGGGCGTTCTGGGATCTGCTCCCGACGTTTGCAGAAGTGGCAGGCACTCCGGCCCCACGCGGGTTGGACGGTGTATCCATACTCCCCACTTTGCTAGGCCGGACGCAACGTCCTCACGATTTTTTTTACTGGGAGTTCCACGAGCGGGGCTTCCAGCAAGCTCTCCGCCAAGGACAGTGGAAGCTGGTGCGGCAGTTGCCGCGGATGGAGTTTGAGCTATTTGACCTCAATGCCGACGTCGGAGAAACGCGGGATGTGGCGGCCGCTAACCCGGGAGTGGTGACCCGAATGCAGGCCTTGCTTCGTGAGGCGAGAATCGAATCGGCGGTTTGGCCTTCGGCGGGACCGCGTCCCCCGTTCCAGGAGAGATGAACGTGAAACATCTTGGGTTGCTACTGCTAGCAGCGGGTGCGCTGGTGCCCGCTGAAAAACCGGTCTATCCTCTATACTCGCCGTACTTCGGGGAGCGTCACCAATTTACAGACGCTGATCTGCGGACGCTTGCGGCCAATTTCGACTTCGTTTACGGTCAGGCGCTGTCGGGTGATGAGATGGCGCTCGCGCGGCGGACGAATCCGAAGGTTCAGTTCATCAAGTATGTCGGGGCATGGACGGTGCGCGCGGCGGAGGCGGAACGGAACCTCCGGTTTCAGATTCTGTACTATCCGTGCGCCACACTCGCCCAACCGGTATCCGCCAGTGCCACTCAGTTCCGGCTTGCGAAACCCTGCGCCATAAAAGCTTCGACGGTAGCAGGCCTGTACTCCAAGAGCCTCACCGAGTATGTCACTTGGATCCGTGTAGGCGACGAACTGATGCGCGTTGAGGCTTTCGACCCGTCAACCAGGCGCGTCACAGTGGAGCGGGGGTTCGACGGATCGAAAGCCTCCGCCCATTCACAAGGTGCACGGGTGTTTCTTCCGGCTTACGGCGTGGCGCCCGGCAAGCCCAATGAATGGGAGGCCAAGACAAGTATTTCCTACCACTATGACCCTTACTATAAGGCGCGATGGGAACACATCTGGGGTATCCTGGAGCAATTTGTTAAGGACGGAGGCGACGGCATCTGGATCGACATTCTGATGGACCGCAGCCTGCGTGAAAGTGACATTGAGGGCAACGAATTGCGCGGACCACGCCCGGGGCGCTCAGGCACTTGGGATTTTGCCACAGGCGACTTTTACGAACGCGATGAATTCCGCAGGCGCAACGAACGGGGGGTGCGTGAGATCCAGGAACGGTTTCACCGCCAGTTCGGACGATATCCCGTTATCTACGCGAACAACATGATGGCTTCGCGGTTTGAGCGCGGTCAGGGCGGGCATAAGTTCTATTTGCTTTCGACGCCCGAAAAGCCGCGCCCCCTGGAGGGCATGTGCATCGAGGACTTTATGGGTGGGTACAACGCAGCGGAATGGACACTGTGGAGTCGAACCCGCGAGGTGTCCGTTCCCGGAAAGGCGTGCTACCCGTGCGACGCTGGGTATAAGAACTGGGCCGAAAACATCAAGCTGCTGATGCGGGCTTCGCAAGCAGGGATGCCCGCCATGCCGCTGATCATCAATGCAGGCATGAAGACCGCCATCTTTGAGGCCATCGACCGGGCACGCCGTCACGAGTGGGAACTTTGGGCTTACGCCAGTTACCTGCTAGGCGTAGAAAAGAAAGGCGGCGTGTGCCCGACACGGCTGGGAGTTCCGATGTTTTACCGGGAAGGGGGCAGGCGGTTTGTGGCACTCGATCCGATGTATTACTGGCCGATTGGCGAACCGATTGAGAGTGTGAGGCCCGAAGACCTCCTGCGTTACAAGATTGAGGGGACCGAAGTCTTCCGGCGCCGCTTTACGGGAGGGCAAGTATTCGTGAACCCCACAGACAAGCCTGCGCGCGTGGACTTGGCCGCGCCGCTGCGCGATCCGCATTCTGGCGCGAGCGTGCGTTCACTCACTCTGGCGCCACAGAGCGCCAAAATCCTTTTGAACAGGTGAATTGTGGAATGGTTTTCCATCTTCTGATAGCTCTCCTTACACTGGCGGCATCCTGTTGTTTAGCCGAGTGGCGCATGGCCCAAGCACCGCTGAAGACACCGTGGGCGGACAAAGTGGATCCGCGATCCGTGCTTCCTGAGTACCCGCGCCCAACCATGCAGCGTGCCGACTGGATGAGCCTCAACGGCATTTGGCAATTCGAAGAAGCGCGGCCGGGCGACGCCCTCCCAACGGGACGTAACCTGAGGGAGGTCATTCTTGTTCCGTTCCCTTGGGAATCCTCGCTTTCCGGCATTCGTCGACAGTTGCCCACCTATACGGCGTGGTACCGGCGAGAGTTCCGGGTGCCACGGAACTGGAGCGGCAAGAGGATTTTGTTGCATTTCGGAGCGGTGGATTGGGAAGCCTCCGTATTTGTCAACGGACGTTTGGCCGGCGTCCACCAAGGAGGGTACGACCCGTTCAGTTTTGACATTACCGCACTGTTGCAAGCGCAGGGTTACAACGAGCTGATCGTGAAGGTGTACGATCCCGGCAACAGTAAGCCGATCGCTTGCGGCAAGCAAGCCAACGACCGCTTCTCATCACCTCGAGGGTTTTCCTACTGCCCCGCCTCCGGAATCTGGCAGACCGTTTGGCTCGAACCTGTGCCCGATATTTACATCCGCAGCTTGCGGACGGTGCCGGACCTCGACACTCGCACCGTAAAGGTGGAAGTGGATGTAGAATCACCCGGCGTGGGGACGACTGTGGAAGTGCGGGTGCGCGACGGGAGGCAGATCGCCGGAGAAGCCGCCGGCAGTCCGGGGACTCCCCTCACGGTTTCCATTCCAAGCCCGAAACCATGGAGTCCGGAAAGCCCGCACCTGTATACGCTCGAAGTAGCCCTGACTCGTCACGGCAAGATTGTTGATGCGATCCGCAGTTACTTCGGCATGAGAAAGATCGCGATTCGCCGCTACGTCGTCAACGGCCGCGACGGACTGATGAAGATCGAGCTTAACAACCGTTTTCTGTTCCAGATGGGAGTCCTGGATCAGGGTTATTGGCCGGACGGCATTTACACGGCGCCCTCCGATGATGCTGTGCGCTGGGAGATCGAGCAGGTGAAGCGGGCCGGTTACAACATGGTTCGCAAGCACATCAAAGTGGAGCCGGAGCGATGGTATTACTGGTGCGACAGACTCGGCCTTCTGGTCTGGCAGGACATGCCATCGACATTTAAAAAGCGGAACGATTCGGACAAGATCCAGTTCGAGGCGGAATTACAGCGGATGGTCAAGAGCCGATGGAATCACCCTTCGATCGTCAACTGGATCGTGTTCAATGAACACTGGGGCGCGTACGACGTAGAGCGCCTGACGTCACTGGTCATGGCGCTGGACCCTTCACGGCTGGTCACCGGCAACAGCGGCATCGACGCCGGTCAGCCGGATATCGATTATGAAGTCGGCCACATTAAGGATAACCACCATTACCGCCCTCCCACGAACCCCACTCCGACGAATCGGAGAGCCGCGGTGAATGGCGAGTATGGGGCTATTGGCTACAAGGCGCCGGGACACATCTGGGATGCGGATGGACCTTGGGTTCACGACACCTACAAAGGTTTAGAGGACGCCACAGCAGAGTACGAAAAGTTCATATCGATGCTGCTTCGTTTCCGCAACGAAGATCACTTGAGTGGAGCTGTTTACACTCAGTGGACTGACGTGGAGAACGAAATGAATGGAATCTATACGTACGACCGGAAGCGAGCCAAACTGAACCTTGATCGAGTGTCGGCGGCGAACCGTTCCACGTGGGAGGGGCCGAACTAGCCCGACTTTCCGACCTTCGTGAGCCAATCCAGGGCAACTCTCAGTAGCGCTGAGGTTTACTGCCAGTCGTTTGTATAGACGGAATATGGCATTTCTCCAGCGCTATGCCTCTCATGGCCAGACCTATTGGCGCCTCGTCGAGTCCTTCCGCCGTCCCGGCGGCAAGCCTACGGTGCGCGTGCTCATGCACCTGGGCAAAGCCGAGGAGTTGCTCTCCCGGCTCCAACAGAAGCGGGCCGCTCTCCGGCTGCGCTCCGTGGCCTCCGGCTCCGCCGATGCCGCCCGGGCGCTGGCCAACCAACTGCATTGCGCCGAGATCATCGATAGCGCGGTGGCCGCCGCTGGCGGTCATCCCATCGATCGAACAGCGCATCGTGGCGGAGGTGATCGCCGCCGAACAGATTCCTTTGCGGGCGATTGCCTATGATACGACCCACTTATTCACCCATCTGGAGACCACCAACGCCCGCAGCCAGTTGGCGCAGCGAGGACACTGCCAACAGCGGAGGCACGATCTGCGGCAGCTCGGCTTGGCCTTGATGGTGTCCGAGGAGGGCCAGATCCTTTTGGGCCACGCTTTCTACGA
>Ga0101944_10002905_pt1 | contig 25770 bp, 27 predicted proteins | sample DewCreD2012metaG_FD_75245 | JGI IMG/M metagenome (GOLD analysis project Ga0101944, IMG submission 75245) | Hot spring sediment bacterial and archeal communities from British Columbia, Canada, to study Microbial Dark Matter (Phase II) - Dewar... ... | reverse complement strand
AAACATACAGGGATAATAATTCTTATTTTCCGATAGATTCCTATTATAAAAATCTGTATTTGCATTTCAATCCTCAGATTAATTTAAAACTCGCTGATAATGTCCGTACAATTGCTGGCGGAGAATATAGCCAGGGCATTTTATATAGTAATGATTTTAATTCCAGAATAATAAGAAGTCAGAGAGCACTATATTTATCAAATGAGATAGAACAATCATGGGATCGTGATTATTTTGACCGATTATTTTTATATCAAACTTTACGTTTTGATCAAACATCCGATGTAGAACATTCGGTTACTCCTAAAATTGGATTTAATTTTCGCATAATTAAAAATGGAGACTTACATATTAGGGGAAGTGCAGGAAATAGTTTTAGAGTGCCCACATTCAATGATCTATATTATAAAAATTTTGGAAATCCTGAACTTATGCCTGAACGATCGTCTTGTTTTGATATGGGAATTGTGACAGAAATTCAATTTCTTGGAGTTCATCGCGGATCTGTTACATATTTTTATCACGATATAACAAAAAGAATTGTTTTTGACATTGAAAAATTTAAACCCATCAATATCGGAGAGGTGGTTTCAAAAGGGATTGAATTAAGTTATGATTATGATATCTTTAATAAATTAATCGAAATTGAAATTAATCATACATTTACAAGCGCAAAAAAAATGGATAGATACGGACTATCAGATTCTACTTACGGTAAACAACTTATTAATGTTCCGAAAAATATAACAAACGGGAGAATATCAGTGCTATTAAAACCAGTAAGCATTACTTTTATACAAAATTTTGTGGGGAAAAGGTATACTTCAATGGATAATTATTTTTCCATCTCTTCCTATAGTGTATCAAATGCAAATATCGCTATAAAAACTATGTTTATGGGAGTAAAATTGATTATAAAATTGGAAGTAAACAATATGTTTAATAAATATTACGAAGTATTTGAGGGCTATCCAATGCCAGGAAGAACGTACTGTGCTTCAGTTGGATTAAATTATTGATTCTTAAAATAATATGGAAAAATTAAATTTATTTTTATTATATTTTTAATACTTATTGAAGGAGAAAAAAATGATAAGGTATTTATTCGCGTTTTTATTGATATTTTTTGCTGCATTTTCAAGATTATTACCGCATCCACCTAACGTTGCACCAATTACTGCGATTGCACTTTTCAGTGCAGTCTACCTCGATAAAAAATATGCTTTTATCATTCCAGTCGCTGCAATGATCATAAGCGATTATTTTATCGGATTTCATGAAAATGTGATATTTGTATATGGAAGTTTTATCATCATCAGTATAATTGGTATCTGGTTGCGTAAACATCGAAGCATTCCGACAACTTTGGGGGTTTCGGTTACAGGTTCCGTAATATTTTTTATGGTCACTAATTTTGGTGTCTGGGTAATGCCTGGTTCAATGTATCAAACTAATATTAATGGTTTATTAAATTGCTATGTGGCTGCAATACCTTTTTTCAGGAATACATTGATAGGCGATTTATTTTATGTGGCTGCTATTTTCGGTTTGTATGAACTGGTAAAAAAAATTTTTCCGTCAATCCTATTGAAGGAATCTAAGGTTTAACATTTGCATGTTGAGGGGCTGAACAGATATTTTTCAGCCCCGGATTTCAATAATACTATTACTTTCTGGAATTCTTCTGCAGGGACATTTGACCTAACCGACTGTAATTAATTGACTCACCCAGAATTCTTACAGCTTCCTGTGGTGCATGAAATCCCATAGAATTTTCTGATTCAACAAAATCAAGTAAAAATTGTGCTTTTCGTTGGAAATTTTGTGCCTCTGCGATTTGAATTGAGCTTGAATTTTGTACACGATGTTCCTTAATATCAGTAATAAGGTCCATCAATGCATTCATTGCTAATTCACGTAATTGGAATGTTTTTCCCTGGATATTTTCTACACGTGTTTTTAATTCCTCTTCACTCCATTTATGACATGTCTGGCACGCTTTATTTATGTTCAAAATCGGACTTCTAACATGATGGTCGCTAATTTTAAAAGCACCTTCTCTTTTGTAGGGCATATGGCAATCAGGGCATGAAACTCCTGATTTTGCATGAATTCCCTGATTCCACATCTCAAATTCCGGATGCTGCGCTTTTAATACCTCCGCTCCTGTTTCAGCGTGCGTCCAATCCTTAAAAGAATAAGCATCATAGTACGCGAGAATGCTGTCTACCGTTAAACCTTTACTCCATGGAAAAACAAGACGTTTTTCTGTACCCTTAAAATAATATTCAACATGACACTGGCCACAAACATAAATCCTCATTTCCTGTCTTGTTGCCATTTTATTTACATCGTAATTTTTAATGCCCTGACTTTCTTTTAGATTCCGTATTCCTTCTATAAATGCAGGTCTTGTTACTCTGAGTTGTAAGGTTACAGGATCATGACAGTCGATGCATGCAATTGCTCTGGATACATGAGTTCTTGCTTCTTCGTACGGCATGCTGTTCATAATTTCAAATCCTTTGAATATATCTCCGCTGCCTAATTTCTTCATTGGAATGTAAACAGATGCATGGCATTGCATGCATGCACCAGGTTGTTTTGCGGCTATTTGACGTTCCGTGAAAGTTTGATCTTCAAGCATATAAGCATGTCCGCGCTCTTCTCTATAATCGCGTGAAAAAGCATACCCAGCCCACATTATCTTCAACCGTGGGTCAATTTCAAGTTTTGATTGAGCCACTATCGACCTTGGATCTGCATTTGTTGGTGTTCTTGGTATTGCTTCACTCCCTCCAAACCTGGTTCGGACCTGATCAGTGGTACGTTTATAACCATCATATTGAAGTGGAAAATTTTTACCCCAGATTTCAGGATCTTCAGTTGTGTCACTGATTTCAACCACTCTGAAAAATGGATTGCGTGCTTCCTGTTTATGCTCAAAAATTGACACAAGAAGCATGATTATTCCAAATGCAATTACAGCAAATAGGATTGTAAGTAAAAAATATTTGCGATAATTTTTCATCTTGCTTTTTCCATCTGATGATTTGGTTTCAGGTAATTCTTTTATATCCATAATTAGCTAGTCCTTTATTATTTTTATCTATGCCCGACATCTTTATGGCAGCCAGCGCACGGAACATTTTCAGTTTCTAAACTTTCTCTCTCTATGTTTTCGACAATATCAAAATGACACTTTCGGCACGATTCTCTCGTAACTTCTTTATTTTGCTCTTTTATTTGAATTGGATCAGGGAATATACCTGTCGTGAATCCCCAGGAATGCCAGAAACCGTTCGATGCTTTAGTTATGTATTTTGGAAAAAATCCATCAGGAGTGTGGCAATCATTACACACCGCTACGGCATGATGACTCGACTTTAACCAGCTTTCATAATAGTCGTTCATAATATGACAGTTTGCACATGCGCTTGGTTTATCGGTTAAATATGACCCACCTTCGGCATAAATAAAGGTATATGCCCCTATTCCGATTGTTAAACCAATGACAATTAATATTATCAAAACATATATGTTTATGTAATATTTCTTTTGTACCGACACTATTGTTCCGTAAATATTAAATATTTGGTTTTAGCGGTTAAAATTTGATTTTTGTTACCTGGATTTAGTGTTTAAATATAATAAAAGTGGTGAATAATTCCATTATTATTTTTAAATGGAATTGTATCATTGAATTATTTTCACTATAATTTTATTAATAATTAAGTAACTAAAAAATATGCCGCATAAAAAAATAAAAATTAGAATTTCCCGCTTAAATCCAGAAAAATCAGATTTAAATTTACCAACCTATGCAACTGCTGATTCATCCGGTATGGATATTTATGCAGGGGTGGAGAATGATTTAATAATTAAACCCGGCGAAACCACATTAATTCCTACGGGATTTATGATTGAAGTCCCTAAAGGCTACGAGGCACAAATCAGACCAAGGAGTGGTTTAGCATTAAAAAATAGAATCACAGTTTTAAATTCTCCTGGAACAATTGACTCAGATTATCGTGGGGAAGTAAGAATCATTCTTTCAAATTTCGGAGAAAACGATTTTATTGTACGTCGGGGTGATAGAATTGCCCAGATGGTCATAACTCCGGTTGTACAGGCTGAATGGGAAGAAGTGCAAAGTCTTGAGGACACTGAGCGGGGCGCAGGAGGTTTTGGTCACACCGGTAAATGAATTCAGAATGAGCGGAACACTGTACATTATCTCCACACCCATAGGTAATGATGACGATATTACCTACCGTGCTTTAAAAATTTTGAAGGTGGTTGATTTAATCCTCTTTGAAGAAGAAAAATCAGCCTTGCGGTTTTTAAAACATTACGGACTTTCTTCGACTTCTTATGAATTAATTAACGAACATAATGAAGACAAAATATCAGATTCAATTCTTGAACTTCTGGTGGCTGGGAAGAATATTGCACTGACTTCGGATGCCGGAACACCGGTGTTCTATGATCCGGGGAAAATACTGGTGGATAAAGCAATACAGAGTGGGATTAAAATAGTACCCATTCCAGGGGTATGCTCTATAGTTCCCGCGCTTATACTCAGTGGTTTTTTAGTAAAGGAATTTTTGTTTCGTGGCTTTTTATCCCAAAAAAGAAATGAAAGAAAAAAAGAACTTGAAAAATTAAGAAGCGAAATGAGGCCTGTCGTGATTATGGATACGCCTTATCGACTTCTGCCATTATTAAAAGATTTGGCAGAGGTATTTAAAAAGGATAGAAGAATTGCGGTAGCTTTTAATCTCACAATGGAGGATGAAAAAGTTTTTCGCGGCTGGGCAGAAGAATTACTGAACTATTTTGAAAAAGCTAAATTAAAGGGAGAATTTGTAATAGTGATAGAGGGGAAAAATTAGTATTCTGGATATATTTTCAATTTTAAATTTGCTTATATGAAATGGTTTATTATATTTTTATGTTAAACTAAATATTATATGGAAATACTGTCACAACAATTCAGAGTACCTGAAATTTATGGAGATTACTGGCTCAATGCCGATCCTATACCTATTGCCGCTTCAAGGGGTTATGTTATTTTAATCGACTTCTGGGATTATTGTTGTCAACATTGCTTAAACGCAATACCTTATCTGAAAGAATGGTACCGCAGATACTCTGATAAAGGACTTATCCTGATTTCTGTACATACACCACAATTCCCATTTGCTCGCGATCCCCTGCACGTCAGAAAAGCGGTGGATAAACTTGGTATAAAATATCCGGTGGTCATGGATAATGATTATTTTATATGGAATGCTTATAGATGCGCAATAAGACCAACAAAATGCCTTGTTGATAAACACGGTTTCCTCAGATTTGTACACGCAGGAGAGGGGCAGTATCAAAACTTTGAACATGCTATACAGTCGTTACTCGCCGACGCAGGCTACAGAGACGAATTCCCGATTGTAATGGAACCTATCAAAGAGTCAGATAAACCTGGAGCAATGTGTTATAAACCAACGCCTGAAATATTTACTGGATGGCAGAGAGGAACCATAGGAAATAGAGAAGGATTTTCACCTGAATCCACTGTTCACTACGAAGACCCTGGGTACCATGTCGAGGGAAGGGTATACCTATCCGGTGACTGGTTCAGTGATAGAAATTTTATCCGTCTTCATACTGAAAATCCCAAGGGAGGATACATTGCAATTCGATATCAGGCGAAAGAGGTGACAGGAGTTTTTCAGCCTGAAGGAGAAAAAGGTTTCCAGGTTTTTGTAGAGCAAAACATGAATTATTTAACTAATAGCAATGCGGGAGATGATATTAGATTTGATGAACAAAAGAGAAGTTTTTTTATAGTAAATGAAGCAAGAATATATAATATCGTTAAAAATAAAGAATTTGGAGAGTACGAATTAAAATTATCAACCAGGTCAAATGGGTGTATAGTATATGGATTTTATTTCAGTACGAGTGTGATTCCTGAATTGATCCAGGAAGGTTAATTTATATTGAAATATTTTTAAGTTTTAATGTTGAATTTATTCGAATTTTTTCTTATACTAAAATGTGTAAATAAATGGATATATTCACGCTCTGGGATGGATTATTTACACCACATTAATTAATTATTGATCTAACGACTAAAAAACCAAGGAGAACAAATATGGCAACAATGATCACTGAAGAATGTATAAATTGTGGAGCATGTGAACCCGAATGTCCAAATACTGCTATTTATGCAGGTGGTGCACAGTATGAATTAAACGGTCAGATGTTTGACGCTCTTTCTAACGATTATTATTACATAGTTCCGGAAAAATGTACAGAGTGTGTCGGACATTTTAATCAGGAACAATGTGCGGCAGTATGTCCGGTTGATTGTTGTGTGCCAGATCCGAAACATCCGGAGTCAGAAGAAGTACTTTTCGAAAGAGCAAAGAAAATCCATCCCGAAAAACAATTTGGACCTCTTACATCAGAAAATTCAAGGTTCAGAAAATAATACGGTGTCTTTAACAACAATTTAAAGGTCGGTTGATCTTACTAACCGACCTTTAATTTTTTTAAGGATCTAAGCAAAAATGAAATTAGGAGAATATTCAGTATATCCCATTGAAACAGGTTATTTCTGGCTCGATGGAGGATCGCTTTATGGAGTTATACCAAAAGTCATATGGCAAAAATATTGCAGTGTTGATGATAAAAACAGAGTCAAACTTGCAGCCAGGTCTCTCCTGATAAAAGGTAAACAGAACTGTATATTAATCGATACTGGAAACGGTTTAAAAACAACTGATAAATTTCAGGAAATATATAGCCTGGACAATTCTGAAACCGATTTAATTAAATCTCTGGCGAAGCATAATGTGAAACCAGAAGATATTACGGACGTTATACTAACACATCTTCATTTTGACCATTGCGGTGGTGCTACGAACCGATCAGATGGATCTGTTGTACCGACATTTAAAAATGCCCGTTATTATGTACAGAAAAAACAATGGTTACAAGCAATAAATCCTACAGAAAGAGATCGCGCAAGTTATATTACAAAGGATTTTTTACCACTAAAAGATTATAATGTTTTAGAATTATTAGATGGAGAAATAGAGTTGTTTCCAAATATACATATTCTACTATCCTACGGCCATACTCCTGCTATGCAAATGATAAAAATTGTTGGTGATGGTAAAACATTGTTCTATCCGGGGGATTTGCTTCCCTTTACCTCGCATATACCTTTACCGTATATCCCCGCATTTGACCTTCAACCTTTGGTTACACTCGCGGATAAAAAGAAATATCTAAAAAAATCAGTAGATGAGAATTGGATCTTAATTTTCGGACATGACCCTGTAACAATTGCAGGAACAGTGATGAGTGGGGAAAAAGGATTTGCATTTGGAAATGCGGTTTCACTAGAATAAAATATATTTCGTATATTTTTTCTTATGATGATGATGAGTAATTCCAAAAGCAAAATTCAAAAACTTACGGCAGAGATAAAAACATTTGCTCGTGAACTTGGATTTATTAAAATAGGATTTTCAAAAGCTTCAAAATGTACGAATGAATCCGACCGACTCTCAAAATGGATTAATAAAAGATATTACGGGCAAATGTCTTGGATTGTAAATTCATATGAATCCCGTCTTGATCCATCCCGACTTTTACCTGACGTCAAAACAGTAATCTCTGTCGCAATGAATTATTTTAACCATGTGGATGTTAAAAATGAAAAAGGAAATGGCAGAATATCACGATATGCCTGGGGAAATGATTATCATGATGTTTTAATGAATCGAATGATAAAGTTATTTAATTATATACATGAAAAATTACCTGATTCGAAATATAAAATTTGTGTTGACACTTCACCCATCCTTGAAAAATACTGGGCTCAAAATTCAGGAATTGGATGGAGAGGAAAACATTCGATTATTATGAATGAAGAGTACGGTTCATGGATGTTTTTAGGTGAAATATTAATTAATCAAGAATTTGAATATGATGCTCCAGAAGTTGATAAATGCGGAAATTGTAATTTGTGCATTGAGGCATGCCCCACACAGGCGATTGTGGAACCATATGTCCTGGATGCCAGTAAATGTATCTCCTATTTAACAATCGAAAATAAAAATGAATTTTCTCCGGACGAGAAAAAGAATCTTGATAATTGGATATATGGCTGTGACATATGTCAGGAGGTCTGCCCCTGGAATCAAAAATCTGCCAGGCAGACCAACATAAAAGAATTTTACGCTCGAAAAGAAATTGTATCACTGTCATTGCATTCAATATTAAACTTAACAGAGAAAGATTTTAATAAATTGTTTAAAAATAATCCTGTTTTACGAACAGGTTATCATTTAATGAGAAGAAATGTACTTGCATTAATGTGAAATCAGATAGAAGGAAAAATATTTATGGATAATTATTATAAAGTAATAATAATAGGCTCTGGACCTGCAGGTCTAACTGCAGCTATTTATACTGCACGTGCAAATCTCAACCCGTTAATATTTGAGGGTGTGCAACCTGGTGGACAATTAACAATCACCACTGAAGTTGAAAATTATCCTGGCTTTCCATCAGGAGTGATGGGACCTGAACTTATGGAGAATTTTCGGAAACAGGCGCTCCGATTTAATGCAAAAAATCTTTTTCAGGAAGTAACAGGAGTTAATCTTAAAGAAAAACCGTTTGTTATTTATTCAAATGATCAGAAATATTTTGCAGATTCCTTGATTATTGCAACCGGAGCCTCTGCTAAATGGCTTGGGCTACCGTCAGAAAAAGAATATATGGGACATGGAGTGTCAGGTTGTGCCACATGTGACGGATTTTTCTTTAGAGGTCTGGAAGTAGTTGTGGTGGGAGGAGGAGATACCGCTATGGAGGAAGCATTATTTCTTTCAAAATTTGCTTCGAAAGTTACAATAATTCACCGCCGCGATCAACTACGTGCATCAAAGATAATGCAGGAACGGGCAATGAAAAATCCTAAAATTTCTTTCCTCTGGAATTCTGAAGTCATAGAAATATTAGGCAAAATAGAAGATGGTAAAAAGAAAGTAACCGGCGTAAAAGTAAAGAATGTAAAATCGGGAGAAATATCTATTCTGAAAACAGATGGCTATTTTATCGGAATTGGACACCAACCAAACACGAAAATTTTTGAAGGAAGTATTAATCTTAATCCAAATGGATATATCATAGTCGAACCCGGCTCTACCCGAACCAATATCCCGGGCGTTTTTGCAGCAGGCGATGTGGCAGATCCGAAATACCGACAGGCAATTACCGCTGCCGGTTCAGGTTGCATGGCAGCTATCGATGCCGAACATTATCTTGCTGGATTAACCTGATAAATCAGATCCACTTTATAAAAATACTTTTTTTTCTTTAAACATTTCATAGTATAGAACTATGCCATAATGGCATACCAAGTGATTTGATATGTCATAAAGGCATAACATTCGAGGCAAATTTAAATTTACTTTCCTTCAATTTTCATCAATTTTATAAAATTTCTAGCATTTTACATTTGGCATAAAGTTTGTAATTTTTCATGGTGAAAAAATTAATAAAGAAATCAATCAAGAAAGGAGATGATAATATGACATTAATTCGTTGGAATCCGTTGCGTGATGTTACTGCTTGGCATCCCGTTTCCGATTTAGGTCAGGAGTTTTCTATGCTTCAAAGGGAGATCGACCGGATGTTTGATCGTTTTCGTGGAAATGTTGCAGAAGATGGTGCTCTTAAAACGTGGACCCCTTCTGTTGACATTATAGAAAGGGAAAATGATTATAACATTAAGGTTGAACTTCCCGGAGTTGATAAAAAAGATGTTAAAATAACCATTCAAGACGACGTTCTCGTCATAAAAGGCGAGAAAAAGATGGAATCGGAGAAAAAGGGCGAAAATTATCATCGAATTGAAAGATCCTATGGTTCATTCCAGAGATCTTTCAGTTTGCCCAATTCAGTAGCAACGGATAAAATAGACGCCTCATACGACAATGGGGTATTAACAATTACCCTCCCCAAGGTCGAAGAGGCAAAACCAAAGGAAATCGAAGTAAAAGTTAAATAAATATATAAATTATGAGAAGTAGTGAAGGTTTTTTGTTAAATACTTCTCACAACATTAAGCAGAATGGGTGATCTTCTATGGGTCACCCATTTTTTTTGTTTGACTTTCTTATTTTTCTTTTGTATAATATGCAAGAATTTCAATGAGTTATAGGAAATATGGATAAATCGACGAAGTGGTTCATTATAATAATTGGTGGGTTAACGATTTTTGGTTTTTTTTCGTTTCTCTTCCTTTATTTTATTCTTACCGGTCTTGCGACAGAAGGCAGTAGGGAAGAGGTTGTAGGTTCAGGAGAAAAAATAGCAGTAATAGAACTTAACGGTGTTATTACAGATTCAAAAGATATTGTCAGGCAGTTTAAAAAATACAGACAGGATAGATCAATAAAGGGAATCCTATTCCGCGTCGAATCTCCCGGCGGTGGGGTAGTGCCGAGCCAGGAAATATTTGAGGAGGTTAAAAAAACAAGGGAGAAATCAAAACCAATTGTTGTATCAATGGGTTCTCTCGCCGCAAGTGGAGGATATTATGTCTCATGCCCTGCAAATCGAATTGTTGCTAATCCTGGAACATTAACGGGAAGTATCGGTGTTATTTCACAATTCATAAGATATGATTCATTACTTGGAAAAATCGGCGTTGAAGTAAATACAATAAAAAGTGGAAAATTCAAAGATGCAGGGAATCCATTCAGACCGATGGAAAATATTGATCGCGCATATTTTCAAACACTCATGGATGATGTTCATAAACAATTTATTGATGCTGTTGAAAATAATAGAAAAATTTCCCATGACGAATTGTTGAAAATTGCTGATGGGAGAGTCTTTACGGGACTGCAGGCTCTTACACTTGGATTGATAGATACCCTTGGAACCTATGAGGATGCAATCATGATAACAGCAAAACTATCAGGCATAAGGGGAGAACCTTCAATCGTAAGAGAAAAGAAAAAAGCATTTTCAATACTGGATCAGATACTTGGTAATTCACGAATTGCAAAATTTCTCGGACTTGAAGATAAAATCTTTAATCAATCGATTCTACAATTTAGAATGGCAGAAGTTTATTAAAAAATATTTCCACTTTTAACAGGTGGTTTAATAATCACATTAGAAGGAGATCAGAATTGACCAAAGCAGATATTGTTGACCATATTGCTTCCGGTACTGGTTTAACGAAAGTTGAAACTGAAGCCGTGGTTGATGGATTTATTCAAACTGTTATCGAGGCTCTTAAAGAAGGTAAGAATATCGAAATCCGTGGATTTGGTAGTTTTAAAACAAAAAAGAGAAGAGGTAGAATTGCAAGAAATCCAAGAACAGGAGCTCAGGTCCAGGTTGAAGAGCACTTTGTTCCCTTTTTTAAAGTTTCAAAAGAATTAAAAACTGTAGTAAATGATAACTTAAAGAAAAAACAATCAGCAACACCTGTTTAAAATATTTTATTAACAATTAAAGGAAAAACTTATGCCGAGCGGTAAAAAACGCTTGAGAAGAAAGATGGCTACTCACAAACGAAAAAAACGTCTTAGAAAAATGAGACATAAGAAGAAGAATCGTTAATAAATTAAAGTAATTTCCTGGAGTGACGAACATTTTCGTCACTCCTTTAATTTATCCTTTCAAAAAGGTGACCTGACAAAAAAATAACCTGATAAATAAGTAAGGGGGTTAAAATAATTGCCGGTCATCTATAGAGCCATTAGAATATTAAACTTAGAATATCCATGAACATTCCAATTTTCAAATGAAGTTCCTTTCTCCTACTTTGTTTGCAATTTTCCTGTTAATAAATGTCGCACAATCCCAACCGAAGGAAATATCCATCCTTCATACAAATGATATTCACGCTGCTTTCGTTCCACATAAGTCTAATGGTGCCAATTCAGGGAATAATCAATTAATAGGAGGATTTTTGGAACTTGAATGGGTACTGGATAGTATCAAACAAACAAAAACTTCTACCTTAATTCTCGATGGTGGCGATGTCATGACCGGTAATCCAATAAGCGATATGACTTATAAAAACTCAATGGGTGGCGCATTGTTCGAGATGATGAATATGATTGGATATGATGCCTGGACTATCGGAAATCATGATCTTGATGTGTCGCAGGAAAATTTTAAGTTATTGACCAGAATTGCAAAATTCCCGACGTTATGTGCAAATTTGGTTGATACATCAGGAAATTATTGCTTGAATAATTATCCATTTAAAATTTTTGAAAGAAACGGACTTCGTATAGGTGTTGTCGGAATTATATCGAATGATCTTTTCTCTTTGACAAACACAAAAAATCTTAAGGGCTTAAGAGTATCCGATGCATTTAATACCATGCAACATATGGTAGATAGTATTGATTCAATCACCGACCTTATAATAGGATTATCTCATCAAGGGTATTCTGCTGATTCTATTATGGCAGAGCATGTAAAGCATATTGATGTAATAATCGGATCACATAGTCATACCCGCATAGAATCACCTAAATTTATTAATGGTGTTATTATCTGTCAGGCAGGTTCTAACTGTGAATACCTGGGTGAATTAAATCTCGTAGTGGAAAATGATTTGGTGGTTTCTTATAAAGGAAAAATTCATCCCCTGTGGGTTAGACATAAACCAAAAGATTCTGACTTAAAACAGATGGTGGAATATTATAAGGAAATAATCAAAAGCGAATATGAAATTAAAATTGGTTACACATCTGTTCCATTTAAAAGGTCACGTTCCGGTGAAAGCATAATTGGAACTTATTTTGCTGATGCAGTACGGGAGGTCATTGATGCTGATGTCGGAATTATTAACACCAGTTCATTACGGAAGGACATATTACAGGGTGACATTACAAAATTAAATATATATGAGGTAATTCCATTTAGAAATTATATATGTGCCTTTAAAATCAAGGGAACAGAATTACGAAAAATTATTAAAAAATATGTGGAATCCCTTAGAGAAAGAAAAGTATCTTTGAATATTTCTAATGTACGATGCACCTGGAAACGGGGTAAAAAGAAATCGATTATTAATAAAATCTACATCGGTCAGGAAATATTAGATGATGATAAAATTTATACGGTTGGCACAATTGATTATGTCCTGGATCAGGCGGGCAGATATTTAGGTTTTATTCCCGATAATGTTGAAAAAACCAATAACCTTTTTTACGACGTAATTGTAGATTATATAAAACGAAATAAAAATATTGGTGGTTTGTACACTCCTAATTTTAAAGAGGAATAGTTAACAGATAATCATTGATTGCTTATCGCAAAATTGACATTGTTGTTTTTATGGTCTCCTAAACACTTGATTTTTAAACAAATTATTGGTAATATGATAAGCAATGAATAAAAAATCCAAATTTCAAAAGGATTAGAGGTATGGCAGAAGAGAAAAATAATATGGCAAAGGGATTGTTAATTGGATTTCTTGCCGGTGGTATTGTTGGAACAATCATAGGTCTGTTATACGCCCCCAAAAGTGGTAAGGAATTACGGTCAGATTTAAAGAGAAAAGCGACAAATTTGGCAGAAGATGCCGGTGAATTTATCAGAGTTGCGAGAACCAAAGGAGCAGGGTATGTCCAACATGCCAAAAGTCGATCTGAGCAACTTGTCTCTGAAACAAAGGAAAAGGCCGAACACATTTTGGGGGACGCTGAAAGAATGCTTTCTGATATAAAAGAAAGAGCAGGTGGTGAAGGAAGCCGTATAAAGAGTGCTTTTCGCGCAGGTGTGGAAGCATATAAAGCAGAAAAAAATAAAGGCCTTACCGAATAATTATTCAAATACTGGGAAAGATTACAACCCATGCAAGATATACTAATAATTGTGCAAATAGTTGCGCTGCTTGCGCTCGGGATACTATGTATTTTTCTTATAACAGTTCTCGTAAGAGTAAAAAATATTTTAAAGATTTTTGAAAACGACCTCAAGGAAGTGAGTACGAAAGCAATGCCGATTCTCGATAACCTCGAGGTCATCACGAATAAAGTTCGCATCGTAACAGAGAATATTGATGAGCAGATGGAAATTGTGAAAGGATCGATCAGGGCAGTAAAAGAGATTGCGGATAATATCGTAGGATTTGAGCGAAGAATACAAAGCCAAATTGAAGAGCCTCTTTATGAAAGTATTGGTGCAATAGTAGCTTTCATTAAAGGTATCAGAACATTTTTAAGCCGTCTGTGGTGATCGTAAGTATCCTCTAACAATCAACAGAAATAGCGGAGGAATTTGTAATCTACTAATTTTATTCGCTGATAAGTTTTATTTAATCATTTCAGAATTATTTTTATTTGTATAATTAAGGAGTTCAAAATATTATGAAGGAATATAACAGTGATGCCCTCCGCAATGTAACATTTATCGGACATGGTGGATCGGGTAAAACTACCCTTACCGAAGCATGTCTGTACACAGCGGGTATCACGACTCGTATCGGAAAGGTCGAAGAAGGTAACACAATATCAGATTATCATCCGGATGAAATAGAAAGGCAAATTTCAATAAATGCTTCACTGATACATTTTGATTGGCGCGGAGTAAAATTAAATATTCTCGATACACCTGGATATAATGATTTTACCGGAGAAGTTAAATCTTCACTCAGAGTATCAGATACTGCTGTAATATTCCTGAAGGCTGTGGAAGGCGTTGAGGTTGGAACAGAAATAGTCTGGCGTTCTTCAAAAGAACTAAATAATGGTGTTATATTTGTCATTAATAAACTAGATAATGAGAACTCAGATTATGAAAAAACTCTTCAAAGCGCAATTACGCATTTTACACATGATATTATTCCGATACAATTCCCCATTCAGCAGGGAATAAATTTTGAATCGGTCGTTGATGTTCTAAGAATGAAAGTATTAAAGTATACCCGTGACGGTAAAGGAAAATACACTGAAGAAGAAATTCCAGCCGAGTTACAGTCAAAGGCTGCAAAAATGCGGGAAGAATTGATAGAAAAAATTGCCGAAACTGATGAAAAACTATTGGATAAGTTTTTTACAAACGGCACTCTGTCCGATATTGAACTGAAAGAAGGCTTAAAAAAAGGTATAAAGGAGAGAAAAGTATTTCCACTCTTGTGTACGTCGGCATCACATAATATCGGAGTTTCATCATTACTTGATTTTATTGTTGATTTTTGCCCAAACCCACGTGAAGTCGAACCGTCGGTAGGAACATTGGTCGGTACTACAAACCAGGTAAAAATACCGTGTGATCCGGCTGGTCAGACTGTTATATTTGTTTTTAAAACTGTTTCGGAACCTCACGTTGGGGAATTATCATTCTTCAGGGTATATTCAGGATCCATCAGCCCGGGTAATGATCTGGTGAACAATAATAACGGTAAAATTGAACGAGTGGCTCAAATATTTGTTATGAACGGTAAAGAACGGAAGGAAATCAACAAATTAGTTGCAGGTGATATAGGTGCAGTCGTAAAATTAAAAGATACTCATACGAATAATACTTTGAGCAGTAAAGGTTTTTCAGTTTTACTCCCACCAATTCCATTTCCCGAACCGGTAATAAGCATGGCAATTGTTGCAAAAGCAAAAGGTGATGAAGATAAAATTGCAAATGGTTTACACAGTTTGCATGAAGAAGATCCCACCTTTGTTATGACAGTTGATCCTGAATTACGCCAGACATTAATTAGCGGACAGGGAGAACTTCATCTTGATATCATTATTAGGAGGTTAAAAGCTAAATATGGTGTTGATGTTGAGATGGTCGAACCAAAAATTCCATACCGCGAAACAGTTAAGGGGAGGGCAAACGAAATTGAATATAAACATAAAAAACAAACGGGAGGTCGCGGACAATTTGGACATGTCTGGATAAAACTCGAACCCATGCCCCGCGGCTCTGGATTTCAATTTGAAGATGCGATTGTCGGTGGCGTCGTCCCCGGAAGATTCATACCTGCTGTCGAAAAAGGTATTGTTGAAGCCATGGCAAATGGAGTAATAGCAGGTTATAAGGTGGTCGACGTAAAAGTTACACTCTTTGATGGCTCATATCATGATGTTGATTCTGATGAAAATTCTTTTAAAATAGCAGGCAGAATGGCATTTAAAAAGGCATTCCTGGAAGCAAAACCGATTTTGCTCGAACCTATATACGAAATCGAGGTTACAGTACCGGAAGATTATATGGGTGATGTAATGGGCGATATATCAAGCAGAAGAGGAAAAATATTGGGAATGGATAACAATGGCACAAATCAGGTCATAAGAGCATTGGTCCCTCTAAAAGAATTATATCGGTACTCAACCACATTAAGATCCATGACTCAGGGAAGAGGAATTCATAAGCAAAAATTTGATCATTACGAAGAAATGCCAAGAGAAATCGCTGAAAAAATAATAGCAGAACATCAAAAACAAAAAATTGAAGAGGAAACTTGAAAATTATCAGTTAATCTTTTAATTAATTACCGAAATATTCTGAACAGATCAGAATATTTCGGTTTTTTATTGTTTAAAAACATTTATAAAATCTATGGAAAAACTCCATTCACCCTGGCGGTCAAAATATATAGAATCATTTTATGAATCCGATAAGGATGCAAATCATTGCATATTTTGCGAAGCCCTGAATAGTAAAAATGATGAAAAATATCTTATAGTTACACGAAGCAAGTTAAGTTTCGCGATCATGAATATCTATCCATATAACAGCGGACATCTTATGATTGTACCGAATAGACACATCCCGTCAATCATTGATCTGACTGATGACGAATTGCTGGATTCAATGATTCTTATTAAACGGATAATGAAGGCTTTGACAGAAACTTCTCATCCTGAAGGTTTTAATATAGGATCTAATATCGGCAGAATAGCAGGAGCAGGTATCGATCAGCATGTACATTTCCATGTTGTACCACGATGGAACGGAGATACCAATTTTATGCCCGTAATTGCAGATACAAAAATTGTTTCAGAGGATATTAAGAATCTGTGGTTTAAATTAAATAATTGCCTAAAACAGAGTTAAATATCTTAAATATTTTTTTTAATTAAGTAAATCATCCTTCTCATCAAAATATTTCTTCATATATTTTTCTTTTTTTTAATTTAAAATTTTGAATCTTGACTTTTTTATTAGCATAAATTTGACCTGCTAAAAGATAGGTCGGGTAGGAAATAGCATTACTCGTTGATGATTATAAAAGGGCGGGAAATCATACTGTTGAGTGGGACGGAAAAGATATTCCAAGCGGTATTTATTATTGTAAAGTGAGTACAAACGACTTCTATGAAACAATTAAACTTATACTCCGCAGGTAAACTTTAAATATTCACATAAAAATCTTAGATGATTCCTCTAAAGACCCCCCCAGATGGGAGCTCTTTTTTTATTTAATAAAATGTATAAATCACTAAAAATCCCATTTTTAATTAATAAATTGACATTTTACAGGGAAATGATTAAACTTTTAGACCTTGTTTCAGGTCTAATTATTGAAACTGGAGTAGAATGTCGGGTAAAACGGACTCAGAACTTATTGAAGGATTTAAAGCCGGTCAGATTGAAGGCTTTAATGAAATCGTCAAACGTTATCAGCAAAAAGTGTATTGGGTTGCACGGCGAATACTTGGTAATCATGAAGATGCAGATGATGTTGTTCAGGATGTTTTTTTAAAGACATATGAAGCTTTGAAGAATTTTCGCGGCGATTCCAATCTTTTTACCTGGTTGTATAGAATTACAATTAATGTTTCCTTAAATAATATCAGGAAGCAAAAGTTTAAAAAAATAGTACCATTTGATGAATTATTAAATAATATATTTCCCGGCTCTACACAAGCAGATGAACCATTATTGCAACAGGAGTATAATACAATTATTGAAAATGCTATTGCTCGATTGCCCGCTAAACAAAGAGCGGTTTTCACAATGAGATATTATGATGAAATGACATTTGAGGATATAGCTAGAATATTGAAAAAATCAGTAGGTGGAACAAAGGCAAATTATTTTCATGCTGTGAAATCTATTTCAAAATATGTTAATAAGGAATATGAACGATGAAGTGTAATGAAGTAAAAGAATATTTAATTAATCTAGTTCCACGTGAGATTCCGAATCTATCCGATGATAAATTGAAAGAACACTTAAAAAAATGCTCTAAATGCCGTACACTTCTCAATGAATACGAGATTTTTGCAAATTATGAAAGAAAAAAAATAGATTGGGAACCTTCAGAAATTTATTGGACTACGCTTTTACCACGGATTCATATGCATATTTCTAGAAAGAAGGAAATCACTATACCTTCGTGGATATATAAAATACTTGCCCCTGTAGCGGGAATGATACTGATTATTTTTATTTCGCTTTCCATATTAAAAATTAACGGTGGAGATCGTGATTTCTTACCTCGCACTGTTTTAAATACCGATATTGAAGAGTATTATCAACAAAAGCTACAGGAAAATCAATACGATTTTATAAATATCGGTGAATCAGATACTCTTGGAATTGATGATGTGATTATAATCCAGAATCTGTTAAATGAAGAAAAGATTGTAGCATCATATTATGAAGAAAAAGCGGGTTCATTGATTGAAACCATAAGCGAAGATGAGGCATCCAGACTTCTTGCTATGCTGGATGAGAATTTTAATAAATAAATGAAATAAGGAGTTATATCATGAAACATAAATGGATTTTGTTTGCAATCATTTTAACTTTAATGGCATCTTATAGCGCCGAAGCGCAACGGCAATGGAAAAATATACCTGAAAACAGGCAAAGACCGGAACAATTGGACAAGTATAGAAAAATGCGTCTTATAGAATTTGTAAATTTAAATGAAGAAGAAGCGATAAGATACTTTGCTAAAGAAAATGCCCATAGAGAAAAAATGAAAGAAATAATTGACGAGAGAAATAAAACACTCGACGAACTCGATAAAATAATCAAAGAAGAAAAAGTAACTGCTCAATTGGAAAAATATTTTTTAAGTATAAGGGAAATTGACAATAAAATGCAGAAAGAAAGGGAAAGGTATCAGGACGAGTTAAAAAGTTTTTTATCTCCCGTACAATTTGGAAAACTCCTTATTTTTGAGAGGAATTTTGGTAATAGATTGAGAGAAGCGTTTGATGAATTGCACCGAGGAAGGGATAGAAGAGAAGAATAAAAATATTTAATATTATAAGAATTATCTCAAATTATTTTTATAACGTTCCCATTCCCGAAGTATTAAACCATACCGTAAACCCCGTATGCTTACAATCATTTCATCAAAATGATATTTCTTCATCACTTCCGCAAGTATTATTACACCTGTTGTTAAAATATCCTCGCGCCCTTCAGTACATTTTGAAAGAGATTTAATTTCAAGTGGAGTTAAGGTAGAAAGTAATTTTTTCCAATTTAAAATCTTTTGAAATGTAATCCTGTGAGTATCTATCGCATTTCTGTCAAAATATTGGAGATTCTTATCAAGACAGGCAAGTGTTGTAGCTGTACCTGCCACCCCAATAAGTTTTTTCCCGGTGATATTTTCTAAGTCGATATTTTCTATTTCTTCATTTATATGATTAATCATTCTGTTTATTTCAGATTCTGGCGGTGGGAAAGTTGTAAAAAAATTGTTCTGTTAATTTTACCGCACCAAACGGCATACTATAAGACTTTATTTTACCGTCCAACATATGAGCAATTTCAGTACTTCCACCACCTATATCAATTACTACAGATTCGTTTCTTGAAAAATGTCCGCTGCTTAATACACCCCTGAATGAAAGCAAAGATTCTTCATCGCTATTTATAATCTCAACTGAAAAACCGGTCTTTGATTTGATGGTTTTTATAACAGAATTTTTATTTAAAGATTCACGAAAGGCTGCTGTACCACAAACTGTACTTAAATTTACATCATTCTCTAAAATGATTTTTTTAAATTCTAATAAACTATCAATTGTTCTTTCGAGTGCTGAATCTGCAATAATTCCCGATTTTTTAAGTCCTTCACCAAGTCGAACCGTTCTTATTTCATCAAATATTGTTATAATCTTTTCCTTCTCATCAATATCTGCAATAAGAAGTAAAATTGTATTGGTACCTATATCTATTGCTGAAATCCTCACTCTGCCTTTATCGCTGATATAGCGCTCCATTCATTTTCATATATGATATCTTTGATTGAGAATTTGGTTTTAATTAAATGAGTTTCTAATATTTTTACGTCATTTTTAAAAAAACCAGAAAGAATTATAATCCCGTTTGATTCTGTTAACCGTGAATATTCTTTTAAAAGTTCTATATTGGTGTTGAGTGTCAGATTTGATGTTATAATATTGAATTTTCCTTTTATCTCCTCGGGTCTTTTTTTATATATTTTTACAAAATTCTGAACTTCATTTTTTATTACATTTTCTTGTGCATTCGCCACCGACCATTCGTCTATATCGATTCCCACCGATTTTACTGCCCCCATTTTACTCGCGGCAATTGCAAGTATACCGGTTCCCGTTCCAACATCCAGAATATTGAAACCAGTTTTTATATGCTTTTCTAAAAGCGTAAGTGTTATACGTGTTGTTTCGTGGAAACCTGTTCCAAACGACATTTTGGGATCGATTTTGAGAACAATCTTATCTTTTTTATTCTCATATTTGCACCAGGAAGGGACAACAACAAATCGCTGACCAATTTCAATAGGTTGGATACTCCGTTCCCATTTCTCATTCCAGTTTTCTTCTGCAATCTCGCGAATATTAATTAATAATTTTTCTGATTTTAACTGTACAAGTTTTTTTAAATCCTCCTTGAGATTTTCGTATTCAGTTTTGGTAAGTAAGTCTTTGTCAATGTAACAATATAGAGCATCCTCCGTTTCCATGAAACCACTGCAGCCAAGTTCTAACATTGTCGGGATTACGATTTCCCGATATTCACTCTTAATATTTATTCCAATTTCTAAAAATATTTTTTTATTCACGGTCTTATAAATGGTAAGTGTAAATCACGTTTAATAGAACTTTTCCTACTGCCTCAAGACTTTCCGGACTGCATTTGTCAGGTGTATCCTCCAGTGTATGCCAGTATCGGTTTGATTCATCAGGATAATCAAAATCTATTATATCGATGGTCTTAATACCAATTTCGTTTAGTGGAAGGTGATCATCCATTACCCAGCCCTGAAGTTTATCAGAAAATTGATACACACCAAGTTCATGCGCCTTTGACCACACAATTTCTACAATTTCAGGAGCATATTTTAACGAATAACGATCTTTTGGAATTTCAAGTTGTGCATCACCAACCATGTCAATAAGAATACCAAACACGGGTTTAAAACCTGCTGGCATGTTTTTTACAAAATATTTAGAACCTAAGAGATAATTGTTCAAATCTCCCTCTTTTCCATAATCTTCACCATCCGTAAAGAGCATGTCAATTCCAATCGGCGGCGATTTTTCCTTCAATTGGTTTGCAATTTCCATTAATATCGCTATACCGCTTGCTCCGTCATTAGCACCTAGTATTGGTTTTGATCTGTTTGCAGGGTCGGGATCTCTTTCAGCAAACGGCCTTGAATCCCAATGAGCAAGAAGTAATATTCTGGTGGTTGCATTAAGGTTAAAGGAAGAAATTATATTTGTCATGATTATGTTTTTACCATCATAACCTTTGTGTGAAAATTCCTGTCGGTTTACCGCTTCTGCAAATTTTTCCATTTCTGAGACGAGAAATTCTAAGCATAATTTGTGTGCTCTTGTACCCGGCACCCTTGGTCCGAAATCCGTTTGTTTTATAAGATATTGATATGACCTTGAACCATCAAATTGAGGAATGCTTGTTGTGGTGGTTTTTGGTTTAATTGCCTCCTGTACTACCTTTCGACCGTCATTTTGAGAACATCCCGCTAAACAAATGATAAATATAAGGAGAAAATGCATTTTCATTGAGTACCCGCCGATAGTAAAATTTATAGATATTACTAAAATTTAAGTTTAATATCAAAAGGAAATATGAAACCTTTTGACAGATTATCCGTTTAAAATGGATGTAAATTATTTTAAAAGAATAGGAGTTTTATCAATGTCTAATACCTTCACTGCCGGCTCAAGAATCATTATACTACTCATTATCGGATTTCTATTCAGTGCGTCAGTAATTGCGCTTTCTGTTTGTAGAAAAGATCCGGTTGCCTATAAAAGTTCTCACTTATTCAACGATAGTAAAAAGATTGAGCAAAAATATTTACTACAAAGTGGCGGAAAATTAATTATTGATGCTGACGTTGGTTCAATTTCAGTTACCGGTACCGAGAGGGAAGAAGTAGCAATTGTTGTATATGCACGGGGTGATGAGGATGATCTTGAAAGATTTGATGTTAAGATGGAACAAAGTGGAAATGATGTAAAAATCAAAGCCTTATTTTCAGGTAATCATTTCCGGTGGTTTAATTTTTCTAATTTAGATATACTTTTTGAGATTGAAGTTCCTAAACAATATAATCTTGATTTAGAAACTGCTGGGGGAAACATCGAGATAAAAAATATAGAAGGGCGCATTGAAGGAGAAACTTCAGGCGGAAATCTTATTCTGGAAGATTTAACTGCAGATGTAATTTTGTCAACCTCCGGGGGAAATGTTGAAATTAGAAATGCCTCAGGAGATTTCCGACTTGAGACTTCAGGTGGTAACATGTTTGCACAGGAAGTTACAGGACCTCTTCATATGGAAACTTCAGGTGGTAGCATTGATATACGCGATTGTGATGGCAAAATTTATGGTTCTACTTCCGGTGGAAACATAAAGGCATATGTAAAATCAAACCAGGGGATAAATCTTTCTACTTCAGGAGGAAATATCTATGTACGGTTACCTTCAAGTATCACTGCTGATGTTTACGCTGAAGCATCAGGTGGTGATGTGAATTGTGAAATGGAATTTTCAGGGAAACTGAAGGATGGAAGTATGAAAGGAAAAATTAACGGAGGGGGAAAAGAAATACAACTTGAAACCTCAGGGGGTAATATTACAATCACTTCATACGATTAATGTTGTGGATTAGGGCTAACTCAAACGTACGTCCGCTGATATATCATCCAGCGGACGTTTTTATTTTCTGCCATAGTTAACAATTGCTTTGATTATATCATCCTGAATATTGCGCACAATATTGTTATTGCATGTAAAATGATTTATCATGATTGAAAATGCCGCCATCTCTCCATTTTTCATTGTTAAGTAGCCAGATATAGTACTCACACCACTCAATGAACCGGTTTTAGCGTGAACTTTCCCCTTCAAATTATCTTTCACCATTCTATTTTTCAAGGTACCATCAATTCCGGAAATAGATAAACTTTCGTAAAACCTATTAAAAGTTGATTTATCATGGTATTCAAATGTTAATATGTCAGTGATTGTTTTTGGAGAAACGGCGTTATACCAGGACGATCCCGATCCATCAACAATTACAAGATTCAGAGTGTCAATTCCTTTTGTGTGAAGAAATTCTTTTATTACTTTAATACCCTCAGACGAATTCCCGTATTTAGTTAAACACTCTGCACCGATAGTCTTTAAAAGAATCTCTGCCGCAAGATTATCACTCTCTTTATTTATTTTATGAAGTACACTATCAAGTGAATGTTCAAAGGTAAAAAGGTTCAGGATAGGACGTTCATCGGTCAAATTTAATGAACCATTGCAGGTGATTCCTTTAAGATATAACCTTTCATACAAAAGTTGAAGAAAATATTCTTCCGGCTTCCAGACGCTTAATGATATTTCTTTTATAGTATCCGTCGGAAATATTTTTCCTTCAATAGTAAATATATTTGTTTTGCTTTTCCGCGAAATAAAAATGTCCTGGATTGAAGAATCGGAACTTGAGATTGCTTTATTAATTACCTTAATATATGATGTTTGAGGATCTGTTTTCCATAAAACGGTATCATTTTCTTTACCCGGTTTTATAAAAAACTTTATTGCATTTTTATTTATTGATAGTGGTGAAATAAAAGGTGCTTCAGGATACGGCTCATCATCCCACATCCATCCCTTCCCCCAGTAAATTGAATCGAAGTAGGAAATATTTCCTATAATATCACCACGAATAGCTCGAATCCCTGAATTATAAAGTAAAGTAGAAATCGAATCAAGATCTTCAGTTGTTAATAATGGGTCGCCCATTCCGTACACAATAAGATCACCGTCTAAAATACTGTATGATATAACTCCGTTAGTGCCAAAATATGTTCGGAACAGGAAATTACTATTTAAAAGATGCAATGCAGAATATGTCAGAATTAATTTTTGATTCGAAGCCGGGTGGAATAATTTATTTTCGTTTAATTTATAAAGAACTTTTCCGTTTTGAAGCGAAACAACGCGGATACCTATACTCGCCGATGATAGTAAAGGATTTGCAAGAAGAGTTTCAATTTTTCTTTCTAATAAATATTTATGATTCTTCTGGCCCGTTTTTTTATCTAACGGACTGGAATATGAAATAAATAATAAATTTGTTAATAATATCAGGATAGTGCGATATATTATTTTGTAGAACATTATCGAATTAATTTTCTTACATTATGGTTAGATCTAATAATTGTTATTTGTATAACTTGTTAAATTTGGTTAGATTTTAGTCTAATTTAAATAGAAAAATTAATTATATAAAATAAAATGTTAAAATTCTTATCAAAAATCTTCCCTAGCAAATCGGCCAAAGACATAAATCGCATATTGCCGATTGTTGAGCAAATTAACCGTATAGCCAGAGAATATGAAAATCTCACAGATGATCAGATTAAGGCAAAAACTACGGAATTCCGCACAAGAATCAAAGAATCTATTAAAGAATATGAAGATGAGATTATAAATTTAAAAAATTCGTTGAAATCGAATCCCGATCTCTCTTTAGAGGAAAGGGAATCAATTAATAATGAGATAGAAAAAAATCAGCAATTGATTGATGAAACAACCGCTCGTGTGCTGGATGATATTCTGCCCGAAGCATACGCAACAGTGAAAGAAGCATGTCGAAGGCTGGTCGGACAGAGCTGGGAAGTTACAGGTAATAAAATTGTCTGGGACATGGTCCCGTTTGATGTTCAATTAATAGGTGCTGTCGTTTTACACGAAGGTAAAATTGCAGAGATGGCAACCGGCGAGGGAAAAACGCTTGTTGCCACCATGCCGTTATATTTAAATGCGCTCCCAGGGAGGGGGGTTCATCTGGTAACAGTAAATGACTATCTCGCCCTAAGAGATAGCCAGTGGATGGGTAAGGTATACGAATTCCTTGGTTTGACTGTAGGTTGTATTCAGGCACAAATGGATTCGGCTCAAAGAAAACGTGAATATGCATGCGATATTACATACGGTACGAATAATGAATTTGGATTTGATTATTTGCGTGATAATATGGTCATTGATCCAGAGGATCTTGTCCATCGCGAATTTTACTATGCCATAGTTGACGAGGTGGATTCAGTTTTAATAGATGAAGCGCGAACACCACTTATAATAAGCGGACCGGTTTCAGTCGAGGAACATAAATTTAGCGAAATGAAACCCATGGTCGAGAGACTCGTTGCAGCACAACGTAATTATGTTACAAAAATTGTAGCCGAAGCAGAACAATTACTTTCTGAAGGTAAAAACGCAGAAGCAGGT